>Ga0111538_10001055_pt1 | contig 38432 bp, 32 predicted proteins | sample SoiMethybrSBSTD1_FD_79669 | JGI IMG/M metagenome (GOLD analysis project Ga0111538, IMG submission 79669) | Bulk soil microbial communities from a Populus tree surrounding site in Tennessee, USA - Soil MetaG P. TD hybrid SBSTD1 (version 2)... | ecosystem: Environmental > Terrestrial > Soil >...
CCCCAATCATCAGCGAGGCTCATGGTCAGTTGTCGTATGCCGCCGCGGCTCGCGCCGTAGGGACCGAGCCCTGCGTAACCCATGACAGAGGTTACCGATCCGATGTTGATGATTCGACCGCGGCCGTGCGGAATCATTTGCTTCGCGACCGCCTGCGCGACGAAGAACGCTCCGCGCAGATTCGTATCCAGAATCAGGTTCCAGTCGTCCCACGTCACGTCAACAGCCTTCTTCCGCACATTGCAGCCGGCGTTGTTGACGAGGATGTCGAGGCGTGGATATGCCTTCGTCGCATCGCTCACCATTGTGCGAATGCTGTCCTCACTGCGGACATCGAGTTCGAGCGCAACGGCCCGGCGGCCCAGCGACTCGACTTCCGCCTGAAACGGTTTCAGCGATTCGCGCGTACGGCTGGTGATGACAAGATCGGCGCCGGCACGCGCCAGCGCGCGTGCGAACGTCTGTCCGAGCCCTCTGCTCGCGCCAGTCACGATCGCCACTTTGCCGGTCAGGTCGAAGGCGCTCACGGCTGAATGATGACCTTCATCAAGGTGGGATCGCCGCCATGCAAGCGCGCAAAGAGCTCGGGACCTTCGTCGAGCGTCGCCTTCAGGCTGATGATCGGATCGACATCGACCACGCCACGAGCAAGCAGATCGATGCACTCGGGAATCTCACCGCTCGAGGCACACGATCCCAGGACAGAAATTTCTCGACTGACGACCACCTGCAGCGGCAAACCAACGGTGGGTGACAGGTTGCCGACGAGGACGACCGTTCCGCCCTTGCGCAGGCTGTTGATAGAGGTCGCCACCGTATCGCTGTGGCCGACGACCTCGAATGAAACGTCCGCGCCGTTGCCGCCCGTGAGATCGCGGACCGCTGACGGCACATCACCCAGATTCGGATCCAGCGTGTGCGTGGCGCCCAGGCGTTGCGCGAGCGCCAGCTTCTGCGGGTCCACATCGACGGCGATGATATGCCTGACGCCCTTGGCTTTGAGCACCTGAATCAACAGAACCCCGATCATTCCCGAACCGATGACCAGGCACGTGTCGCCTGGCTGTGGAACATGACGATTCACGGCATGCACGGCGACTGACACCGCCTCGAGGAGCGCGGCGCGTTCGAACGGGAGGCTCTCTGGCAGCTTGTAGAGAATGCGCGACGGAACCGCGACGTATTCCGCGAACGCGCCATGACGACGATAGTCGCCGCACGACACGCCGAGCACCGTCCTGTTGTCACACAGGTTGATCTGTCCGCGACGGCAGAAGTCGCAGATTCCACACGAGACGGTCGAGTCGAAGGATACGCGGTCGCCGGCCGTGAACTCTGTGACATCTCGCCCGACTCGTTCGATGATCCCGGCGGCCTCGTGTCCCATCACCAGCGGCGGAATGCGACGGCCGGTCGATCCGTCGTATCCATGGATATCGCTCCCGCAGATGCCACACGCCCGCACCCGCACGAGCACGTCATCGTCGCCAATCTCTGGCGTCGGCATCTCGACGACGGACAGCTTCTTGTAATCCGACAGCAGCAGCGCTCTCATCTCGTCGTCAGCGAAGCAACGTTTGGAACTGTGTGTAGATGGTGAGGGCCGCTAGCGATCCAAACATCAACGTGGACCACACGAGCGTGGCCACTCTGAATGGACCGATCCGAATCGCCGGCGGCAGCATCTTGCGATTGAGTGCAATGAGCATGAACGAGTAGAAGAACATCATCGTGCCGGCCGTGGACGCGGAAATCACGAGCAGCGTGAGTGGCTGAGAGATGCCGGTCACCAGAATCGTGCACCCGAGGCCAACCATGCCCCAGACGAGCCAGAAATACATGCGGCTCTCCGACGCGCCAGGTCTGTATGTCGTCTTCAGAACATCCGCAGCGAGACGGCTGGTGTAATCGATGATGCCCATGGCCGTGCCGAACAGCGAAAACGCGCCGACGGCGAGGAACAGCACACCAAACCACGGCGCCACGGTTTGCTGCAGCTGCTGCGCCTCCAGTCTGAGGAACGACACGTCATTGGGAAGATTGGGCTGCCGGAAAAGCGTCGAGTAGGAGAGTAGCGAGGTCAACGTGATCGTGAGCACCGTGACTAACACGAAGCTGAAGGCCTGCTCGACGTTGGCGAACCGCCACCAGCTTTTCCATCGCTGCATGTTGGTGGGTGTCGTGTCGAAGATGTAGCTGGTCGCGGTCAGGTCCTTTGCTTGGGGCGCGCCGGTCACCGCGCTGACCAGCTTCGGCACGTATTGCCCCATGCCAAATCCCTTGTCGCGAATCCAATTGCTCTGACACAGATTCTGCGCGCCGCCGGCGCCGGCAAAGGCGATGGCGCCAAAGATCAGTGCCACGCTCAAGCCGGTTGGAAGCGTTCCGATGCTGGTGAATCCTCCGGGAAGTGCGCGCCACGCCTCGCCGTCGATCGCGAAGGCCACGCCGAGAACGACGAGGACGAGCACGGCGGCAACCTTGACGAAGATGAGCCGCTCGAGCGCGACGTAGACGACGGGTGCGAACGTCAACGAGACACCGATCACGAGCAGGCTCACCACGGCGATGATGGTGGGATTGCCACCGAACAGATAGCTGGCCAGCGTCGCCGAGCTGATCGCCCATCCCGGCCACAGATTTCCCAGGTAGCCGAGCACCGCGAAGAGCAGACCCCAATGCTTCCAGAAGCGGTTGAAGCCGGTGACCGCCGTTTCGCCGGTGGCCAGCGTGTAGCGCTCGACTTCCATGTTGAGAAAGAACTGCGTGACGACGCCAATGAGCGCGCCCCAGAGCAGGATGAGTCCGACCTGCGAGGCAATGAACGGCCACAGCACGAATTCTCCGGACGATAGGCCCACGCCTCCGGCCACGATTCCGGGACCGACCAGCCGCCAGTAGTTGCGCGGCGGCTCGGGCATCTCGCGAACGTCGCGCAGCGGAAGACCGTCTTCGCGCGTGCGTGCCGCCGTCACAACCGTTTCGTCGATAGGTGACACTGAGTCGTCCAATCTCACGCGGGCACGATCTTCCAGTACAGGTTGTAACGCGCGTGGGCAAGCCGGTAGAAGGGCACGAGTTCCACGTCGTTCGGTCGCCCGATGCCTGCCGTGCGGAACATCAGCGGATCGCGAGCGTCTTGAGCGAGCCGTGTCGGCAGCGTCATCGCGTCGCCGACGAGCACAGGGATGTCGACCGCCGCGTTCAGCATTGTCCCCGACTCGCGCTCGTTGACGATGATTTGGCTGCCAGCGGCAAGGCCTTCGCGCCCGAGGTGTCCGGCCAGGACGATCGGGCCGTAGACGAACGCGACCAGGTCGGGAGCGCCCGGTAGCGGCTCGACGCGCATCGTCATCGGCAGCCGGACGTCCACGACATCACCCGTGTGCCACTGTCGATCAATGGCCACGTAGCCGCTCTCAGCAGCGCGGCCCCGCCAGCGGTCGCCGTTGACGCGTACGGTCATCTCCGGGCACCAGTGCGGCTGGCGCACCTGGAGCGTCGCGCGGACCGGTCGTTCGACGGTGACGGCCAGCCGAGTGCTCTGGCCCACAGGAAAGGTCGTTGTCTGACGCAGGGTGAGTCCCATCGTCTTCCAGGTGACGAGGGAGGAAATGAAGAGGTTGGTCCATAGCGAGTCCCGACCGTGGAAATAGATCGAGTCGCCGTGTTTGGCGTGGTTCTCCATGCCCGTGCCGGTGCAGCACCAGAACGACCGCTCGTGCGTGTGAAAGAGCCTGACGTATCCCGGCCGCGTCGCCTGGAAGTAGGTCGTCATTCCGGAGTCCGGATCCTGAGACGCCAGGATGCTGTTGTAGAGCGCTCGCTCGTAGAAATCGGCGTAACGGACAGAGGGCGCACTCTGAAACAGCAGCCGTGTCAGGCGGAGCATGTTGTGCGTGCCGCACGTCTCCATCGTCTTGGCTGACGGGACGTGCTTCGCGAACTCGGCGGGCGGAAAGAAGTGCTCGTTGTCGCCATGACCGCCTGTGGCGAACGAGCGCCGTTCCACGACCGTGTGCCAGAAGAAGCCCGCGGCGCGGCTGTACCGTTCGTCGCTGGTCAACTCGAAGAGACGCTGGAAGCCGATCGCCTTCGGGATCTGCGTGTTGGCGTGGAGACCATCCAGGGAATCGCGTCCTGCGGCGAGCGGAGAGAGCAATGTCTGATGGTTGAACCGGCGTGCCAATATGCTGTATCGGCTCGCGCCCGTCAGCGCTGCCACGTCGGCGAGTACCTCGCTCATGCCGCCGTGCTCGGTGTCCAGCATGCGCTGGAACTGCTCGTCGGTCATTGTCGCGGTCGCGGTGACGGCCCAGTCCGTCAGCTTCGTCAACACCTCGAGTGCGCGAGCGCTGCCCGCGTGAAGATGGGCGTCGCGGAGTCCCGCGAAGATCTTGTGCAACGTGTACCAGGGAACACCGACAATGCGACGGCCCGCAACGGCGTTCTCGAGTTGCGTCGCACCGTCAGGGAACGCGCACACGAGCCCGGTCCCTGTAGCCGTTTGACACTCGTGCAACTCGTTGACGATGTCATCGACACGCTGCTTCATCCGCTGGTCGCCCGTAGACGCGAACATCAGCGACGCTGCGCTGAGGTAGTGACCCAGCGTGTGGCCGTGGCAGCGGATGCTCACCCACGGCTCCTCCGATTCCCAGCCGCCGTACACCGGCGCGTTCGGTTTGAGACCTGCATTCACCCGAAAGTTATGGAGCATCCGGTCGGGCTGCAGCGAGAGGAGGTAGTCGAGGTCGCGCTTCTGTGCGTCGAGGAAGGGACCTTCGAGCAGGCGGACGTCGTCGAGCGGAAACGACGACAGAGTCGTTGGCGCGACACCAGCGGTCTGTGCCGCGTCGGCAGTTCCGGCGCGTGCGCCGCTCGAACGCGGCCAATGCCAGCTGCGAATGACGTCGGGCCAGGCGACCGCAGTGCTGAACAGCGTCAGCAGATCTCGCCGCTTCATCGGTCTTCTCCGGTCGCCGACTCCTCGCGCTCTCGTCGTGCAGCGTCGAGCGCTGCCACAATCCGATCGACATCGTAGACGCACCCGGCCCAGGTGCCGCCGCTCGCACGCTGCAGCGCGGCCCATAAACGGGTGTCGTCCGGCAGCCGTTCGTGAGGTGCGAGTCCCGGATGCGGTGGCCGGCTGCGAAGCAGCTCACGGCATGCGTCGGTGTCGAGCGGAACGCCTTCCGCACCAACCAGGTTGACGGTGCCGGTCAGCGCATGCCGATCGATCACGATCTCGACGAGGTCATCGTCGCGAACGCGTCCGATCGGTCCCTCGTCGAGCGCCTCTGGTCCGACATGGCCGATGCAGGCTCCGCTCGAGAACCCTGAGAACCGCCCGTCGGTGACGACAGCGACGTGTTTGCCCCACGGCAGATAACGAAGCGCGGTGGTGATCTGCGCCGTTTCCTGCATGCCGGTTCCCGACGGTCCCGTGCCAATCAACACGATCACATCGCCCTCGCGCACCGGTCGAGAGGAGGTGCCTTTCACGGCGTCGATGGCCGCGCGTTCGTCGGTAAAGACCCGGGCTGGACCGCGGTGACGGTAGACGCCGTCGGCGTCGATCACCGATGGATCGATCGCGGTCGCTTTGATGACCGAGCCCTGCGGCGCGAGGTTGCCGCGTGGAAACGCGACAGTGCTCGTGAGCCCAGCGCGGCGGGCCGCGTCGGGCGCCATGATGACGTGATCGGGATCAATCGCCGCTGCGGAGGCGAGCCGTGCACGTGCCACCGTGCGCCGTTCGCTCGACTCCCACCAGTCGAGCGTGGCGTCGAGTGTGTCTCCAGTCGCTGTGATGACGCGAGTGTTCAAGAGGCCCATGCGACGGAGATGCAGCATCACTTCTGGAACGCCGCCGGCCATGAATACCTGCGCCGTCGCGAAGCCGCGCGGTCCATTTGGGAGCGCGTCCACCAGGCGGGAGGTTGCGCGATTGATCCGAATCCAGTCGTCAATCGTGGGCGGCTTCAATCCGGCAGTCGCCGCGATCGCGGGGATATGCAGCAGGAGATTCGTCGAGCCGCCGAACGCGGCATGGACGAGCATGGCGTTCTCGAGCGCGGCCGCAGTGAGTATGTGACCGACCGAAATGCCAAGCAGGTGCAGACGTTGCAGCGCCGTGGCCGATCGGCGCGCGAGCTCGAGCCACACCGGTTCGCCCGACGGTGCGAGCGCGCTGTGTGGCAGCGCGAGTCCGAATGCTTCGGCGACGACCTGCGACGTTGCGGCGGTGCCGAGGAATTGACAGCCGCCGCCCGACGATCCGCACGCGCGGCAGCCCATGGTGGCCGCATAGTCGAGACTGATTAGATCGTGCGAGAAACGGGCGCCGAGGCTCTGTACCTGGCCGGCGTCTTCAGCGTCTCGCGCCGGGAGCGTCACGCCGCCAGGCACGATCACTCCCGGCAGATCCCTCGTGCCGGCGAGCGCGAGCATCGTCGCCGGCAGTCCCTTGTCGCACGTCGCGATACCGATGACGCCGGACGCCGTCGGCAACGATCGGATCAGCCGCCGCATCACGATCGCGGCATCGTTCCGGTACGCGAGGCTGTCAAACATACCGGTCGTGCCTTGTGTCCGCCCGTCGCAGGGATCGCTGCAGTACACGGCGAACGGAATCGCGCCGGCTGCGCGCAGCGCCTCTGCGGCGCCACGCACCAGCAGTCCAATTTCCCAGTGCCCGGTGTGATAGCCGAGCGCGACGGGCTCGCCCTGTTCGGAGCGCAGTCCGCCCATCGTGCTGACGATCACGTACTGCGATCCGCCGAGCGCCTCCGGTCGCCAGCCCATGCCGGCGTTCTGGGTGAGGCCGAAGATGTTGCCGCTGGGCTCGTGGCGCAGCATCTCCGGGGTCAGCGGCAGGCGTCCGCCGGGCCCGTCGCCTTCGACGCGCGAGTTCCCGATCGTGTCTGCCGAACCGAGCACCTGCTCGAGGGGCGGAGGGGTCCTGCGTGTCATGCGGCGCTTACCTTATCACCGGCGCGCGCCCGACAGCTGAATGTCCGTGCCCGTCTCACATCTTCTCTGTGGCCCCTGCGGCCTCTGCGTTTCTAAAGCCGTGATCTCCGTCGGTACGGGGGTCGAAGAAATGCTCTACTATGCCGGCTGCTAACAAGAGGATTGAAGTGATTCGACCAATCACCCATGTCACGGCGATGGTTGCGGCGATTGGCGTCGTTGCCTGTTCAACGTCGAACAGTGGACAATCAGAGCCGGCGCCCACGCCTCCGACCAAAAACTCCGCGCCGGCAACCACTGTGGCGCCGTTCGGCAAGCTAGGCGATACCCCGGTGCAACTGTATACGCTGACGAACGCGCACGGGCTCGTGGCCAAGATTACGAACTACGGCGCCATCCTGACCGAGCTGCACGTGCCCGACAGAGCCGGCACACTCGCCGACGTCGTGCTCGGCTTCTCGGACTTCGACGGCTACGCCAAAGGCCATCCGTACTTCGGCGCCATCGTCGGACGCGTCGCCAATCGCATCGGGAACGCCGGGTTCACGCTGGAAGGCACGCGCTATACGCTCGCCGCCAACGACAAGCCCCACCACCTCCACGGCGGCACGAGAGCGTGGGACAAAGTCGTCTGGAACGCCACGCCGATGGAGACCGCACAAGGTCCAGCGCTGGAGCTGACCTACGTCTCGAAGGATGGCGAAGAAGGCTATCCGGGTACTGTGACGGCCAAGACGGTCTACACACTGACCAACGACAACGAGCTCAAAGTCGAGATGCAGGCCACGACCGACAAGACCACGCTCGTCAACATGGCGCACCACAGCTACTGGAATCTTGGCGGCTACAACTCGGGCACCATCCTCGACCACGAGCTGACGCTGTTCGCCGATCAGTACACTCCAGGCACGCCGATGGTTCCCGATGGCCGTATCGAACCGGTCAAAGGCACGCCTTTCGACTTCACCAGCGCCAGAACCATCGGAAAGGATTTGAAACAGGCCGGAGGTCGCGGCGGCATACCGATCGGCTACGACCACAACTTTGTGGTGAACGGCGAGCCCGGTCAGTTTCGGCCGGTGGCTCGGCTCAAAGATCCCAAGTCCGGCAGGGTGATGGCGCTATCGGCCGATCAACCTGGCGTGCAGTTCTATACCGGCAACTTTCTGGACGGCTCCGTAAAGGGCAAGGGCGCGACCTATGTTCAATACGCGGCGCTCTGCCTCGAAACGCAGAAGTTTCCGAACGCCATCAACATTCCCGCCTGGCAGGACCAAGTGATTCTCAGGCCCGGCCAAATCTATCGACACGTCATGGTTCACAAGTTCAGCGCCGAGCCCTGACAGCGGTGACGACTACGAAACGTTCTCTGCAGCAGGTTTCTCGTAGTTGACCAGCCAGGGCACGCCGAAGCGATCCACAAGCATTCCGAACCGGAGTGCCCAGAAGGTCTCCGCAATGGGTATTTGCACGGTGCCGCCCTCTGCGAGCGCATTGAAGATGCGATCCGCCTCGGCGGCTGCCTTCGGTCTGAACATGACGCAGAAGCTCTCTGGTTTCCTGTACTGCCCAGGCATGGCGTCGCAGCCTTCCAAAACGCCATCGCGCGAGGCAAGGCCGGCATGCAGGATCTTCTTCGTCCATTCCGCGGGCACCTGGGCGGCCATCCCGGAAGCCTCGTAGGTCAACATGAAAGTGATCTTGGCCGAGAGGCATTTCTCGTAGAACTGAAATGCCTCCTCGCACTGGCCGTTGAAATACAGGTAAGGACTCAACGACATCGCTTTCTCTCCGATGTGTGATCATACGCGGACCGCTTCATGAAACTGTGCAGGTTTAGAGCTGCGACCAGCCCGGATGTTCGTGTTGGTCTGATCACGAATGGGCATTCCGTCCTCGACCTGACTGACGACGGCGTGCGGCGGATGAAGGACCTTCTCGAACGAACCGACCTGGCCGGCGAACTCGAGCGACTCAGTCGGGCAGGACTCCCGGGTCATCCGCTCGATACCGTACGGCTGTTGACGCCCGTCGAGTCCCAGGAAGTGTGGGCCGCGGGAGTGACCTACCTGCGCAGCAAGCAAGCTCGCATGGAGGAATCCGAGTTCAGCGCCAGCGCTTATGACCGCGTCTACGATGCGGTGCGTCCAGAGATTTTCTTCAAGTCGCTTCCGGCGAAGGTCGTCTCTCCAGGCGATGCCGTCGGGATTCGCGAAGACGCGCCGCACAGATCAAACGTTCGTTCAAAGAGCTGGTTGACTACCTGTTCCGATCGCAGAAATTCCCGAACGGAGCCGTGCTCCTGACCGGTGCCGGTGTCGTCCCGCCGGATTCGTTCACGCTCGAAGCAGGCGACTCGGTGCGAATCACGATCTCAGGTGTCGGCACACTGGAGAACCCGGTCGCCGTCGTCTGACGTCGTAGTGTCCGCCTTTAGCGGACATCGCGTCCGAGACGAGCAGGAGTCGTGTCAATCTCCTCCTGCTCGCTTCGCGCCGCTGGACGTGCTTGGTCCTTGGTGCTTAGTGCCTGGTCCGTCCTGTAAATCCCGCGGGCCGACGTTGGGACCAAGGACCAGGGACCAGGGACGGACCAAGAACCAAGGCCCAAGTACTAAGGACCTAAGTGGTTCCGCGGCGCAGCCGCGGTCCGAACAGTTGATCCGCCATGGCGCCAATGAGGATGACGGCGCCCATGACCGCAAAATCAAGCGAGCCGGGAATGTCGAGCAGGTTGACGAGATTGCGCAGCACCTGCAGCAGCGCCGCGCCCATGACGATGCCGAACACCGATCCTTCTCCGCCACGGAGACTGCAGCCACCGACGACGGCCGCGGCGATCGCATAGAGCTCGTAGAAATTGCCGTGCGAGGCAGGTGAGACCGAGTTCGTGTAGAAGGCGATGATGATCGCCGACAGGGCAGTCAGCACTCCTGAGAGGACGTACGCCCAGGCGATCACCGCGCGCGTGCCGACGCCCGAATAGCGTGCCGCCTCGACGTTGTGACCGATCGCGAATAGGTGCCGCCCGTACACCGAGCGATGGAGCAGCACCCACGCCAACCCGGCCACCACGCACATCACCACGAACGGCATCGGCACGCCGCCGACGCTTCCCGACGCCAGCGCCCGCAGCCACTCGAATCCCGCGCCGGTTCCGAACCCCTTCGTAGAATCCGCGGCGATGTAGCGGGCCGCGCCGCGATAGAGCAGCAAGCCGCACAGCGTGACGATGAAGGGCTGCAGTCGCAGCCGTGCGACGAGGAGCCCATGTATGGCACCCAGCCCGGCGCCGAGCGCGATGACCGCGGCCAGCGCTACTCCGGCCGGCCAGCCCCATTCAACGAGCATCATCGACAGCAGGATGCCAAGCAGCGCGCAGATCGATCCGACGGAGAGGTCGATCCCGCCGGTGATGATCACGATGCCGACGCCGATGCTGAAAATGCCGTACGTGCCGACGAGCCGCGCGACGTTCTGCAGATTGACGACGCTGAGGAACTGCGGGCTGGCGATGGCGACGATGGCGCACAACGCCACCAGCAGCAGGAAGACTCCAATCTCTTTTCTCGTCATAGCGTGGTCAGGCGATAGCCAACTGCATGATCGACTCGGGCGTGCAGACGGCACGGTCGAGAATTCCGGTGATTCGACCTTCGTGCATCACCGCCACGCGGTCGCTTTCGGCGACGATCTCCTCCATGTCGCTGCTGATCATCACGACCGCGGCGCCGTCGTCGGCGAGCCGGCGGATCAGCCGATGGATCTCCGCTTTGGCGCCCACGTCAACACCTTGCGTCGGTTCATCGAAGATGATGACCCGCGGCCGCAGCGCCAGCCATTTGCCGAGCACCACCTTCTGCTGGTTGCCGCCGCTGAGTGTCGCCGCCGGCACCTCGATGGACGAGGCCTTGACGGTCAGCGTCGTGGCGACTTCGGCTGCGGCTTTCTTCTCAGCGGAGCGATTGACGAGCCCGAGGCGCGCGTACGATCGGAGCGCGGGCAGTGTGATGTTGTCGCGGACGCTCATTGGCGCAATGATGCCGCGCCCGCGGCGGTCTTCCGGCACCAGGCAGATCCCTGCGCGAATCGCGTCGCGTGGAGACTCGATCTTGACCGGCTCCTCGTCGAGGAGCACACGTCCCGACATCCGAGTGCCCACTCCGCAGATCGCCTCGGCCAGCTCGGAGCGTCCTGCGCCGATCAGTCCCGCGACGCCGAGCACCTCGCCACGGTTGACGGTCAGCGAGACTTCGACCGCGGGGTAGCGCGTGGTGCGTACGCGGTCAACCTGCAGCCCCGCCTTCGCCAAGGCTACGGCGGGCAGGCGTGATCGACGGTCAGTCGGTGTGTTGAGGGGGTCTGACCCCGGCCGGCCAATCATCAGCTGCACGAGCCGATCGCGCGTGATCTCGCCGCGCTGCAGCACGCCGGCATTGCGGCCGTCGCGCAGGACGACGACCCGGTCCGCCAGCGTTTCTATTTCGCGCAGACGATGCGAGATGTAGACGATGGCCGTGCCCTTCGAGCGCAGATCCTGCAAGACGAGGAAGAGTCGCTCGGCTTCGCTCGCGCCGAGGCTCGCCGTCGGCTCGTCGAGGATCAGCAGCCGCGCGTTCATCGACAGCGCCCGGGCGATCGCGACGAATTGCTGCTGCGCCGTGGACAGCCGACGCACGATGGTGCGCGGCGATATCTCCGCCCCGATGCGCGCGAGTTGCCGTTCGGTGTCGGCTTCCATGCGCCGGCGATCCAGCAAGCGCAGCGGCCCGGCCCAATGCGGCTCGCGTCCGAGGAAGACATTCCCGGCGACGTCGATCGTATCGATGACCTCGAGCTCCTGATGGATGATGCTGATGCCGAGCCGTGCGGCGTCCCCCGGGCCGTGCATCACCACCGGCACACCATCAATGGCAATGGTGCCCGAGTTGGCACGATGGATCCCGGTCAGGATCTTCATCAGCGTTGACTTGCCGGCGCCGTTCTCGCCGACAAGCCCGACCACTTCGCCGGCGGCCACCTCGAAGTCCACGCGATCGAGCGCGACGACGCCGGGAAATTGCTTGGACATCGCCGACATGTTCAGTAGAGGATTAGTCGTCAATGGAGAGCTCCGGCGCCGCCACCTGGGAACAGCGGTGGCATCCGCTTCGCGAAGAGTGGGTGGTCGTCGCCGCCCATCGTCAGGATCGTCCGTGGCAAGGAGAAGAGGCGGTTGTGACCAACGCGCAGCCGCCAGAATACGTCGAGACCTGCTATTTCTGTCCACGCAACCTGCGTGTGAGCGGTGCGCGCAATCCCGACTACCAGTCGGTGTTCGTGTTCGACAACGACCATCCCTGCGTCGGCGCGAATGCGCCCAGGCAGCTCGAGTCCCCGTCTGGCATCTTTCGAAATGCGCCGGCGAGTGGCGCGGCGCGCGTGGTGTGTTATTCGCCGAAGCACAACACGACCCTGGCGGAACTGCCGGTTGACCAGATCGCCGCCCTGGTTGACGCGTGGCGCGAGCAGTACATCGACCTCGGTTCGCGGTCCGACATCCGGCATGTGCTGATTGTCGAAAACAAGGGCGAAGTGGTCGGCGTCTCGAATCCGCATCCGCATGGGCAGATCTACGCCACCAACTTCGTCTTCAAGCACATCGAAACGGAAATCGCTGCGGGTCGCCGCTATTTCGACGAGCACCGCCGCGTGCTCTTTCAGGACATTGTGCGATCCGAGCTGGAAGACGGCCGACGCATCCTGTTCGAGAACACGTCCGCGGTGGTGTTCCTGCCGTACTTCGCTCGCTACGCCTACGAGTGCTATGTGGCGCCGAAAGGGACGCATGCCAGCCTGGCGACAATGTCGGCGAGCGAACGCCGTGACCTGGCGATGGCATTGAAGTCGCTGCTCGTTCGCTATGACAACCTGTGGAAGATGTCGTTTCCGTACGTGATGGCGCTGCATCAGGCGCCGACTGATGGGGGCGACTACAGCGCCTTTCACTTTCACATTGAATTGCATCCGCCACTCCGCAAGGCGCATCTCCTGAAGTACCTCGCCGGTCCGGAGGTCGGCGGCGGCAACTTTCTGAGTGATACACGGCCCGAGGCGAAGGCGGCGGAGCTGCTCGCCGTGCCGGACGTCCACTATCGCCAGAGCGGCGTCGCCCCGCATGCCTGATCCACGAGCATTGCTGGAGACGATCCTCACGCTGCACGGAGAGGTGCGCGACGAGATTGTCGCCGCGACGGAGCGGCACGGTCTCGAGCATCTGGCGTCGGTTGATCGTGATGAGGACGGGGACACCATCTACGCGATCGATGTCATTGGCGAAGCGATTGTCACACGTTTTGCTGAACGGCTCGCGCGTGACCGCGCCTTCGTGCTGGTGGCGGAAGGCCTGCCTGGGGGGCGCCGCGTCTACCCGAGCGGCGGTGACGAAGCGGCCGCCGACTGCTGGATCATCGTTGACCCGATCGATGGCACGCGCGGCCTGATGTACCAGAAGCGCAGCGCCTGGATTCTCACCGCCGTTGCTCCGAATCGCGGTCCGGGAACGTCACTGCGGGACATCGAGCTCGCCGTGCAGACGGAGATCCCGCTCGTCAAGCAGCACCTGTGCGATCAGTTGTGGGCGGTGCGAGGCGGTGGCGCTCATGCAGAACGCTATAACCGGCTGACGGGCGAGCGCCTGCCGATTCGGCTGCGACCGTCGGGGGCCACGAGCATCGCGCACGGCTACTCGACGATTGCTCGCTTCTTTCCAAGCGCGCGCGACGAGCTCGCGGCAATCGACGAAGCGATCGTCAGAGGCGCGTTGGGTTCGCACGCGGCTGGGAAAACGCACTGCTTCGAGGATCAGTACGCCTCGACGGCTGGTCAGCTGTACGAGCTCATGGCGGGACACGACCGCTTCGTTGCCGATCTGCGTCCGCTCCTCCGTACGCTCCTGGCCAGCCGCGGGTTGCCGCCAGCACTGACGTGCCATCCGTACGACATCTGCTGCGCGCTCATCGCCGAGGAGAGCGGTGTGATCGTGACCGGTCCCGGCGGTCAGCCGCTCGATGCGCCGTTGAACGTGGAAGGCGAGGTCGCGTGGGCGGGCTATGCCAACGCCCACATCCGCGCGCAGATCGAGCCGCTGCTCCAGCAGGAGCTTCGCGCGCGAGGGTGGACTGACGAAGAACATGCTCGCAGTGCGGAACCGTAGGTCGCTCCGCAAAACCGACTTGATCCAAGCACCTCAGCATTCGCCGCCGACCAACGAGGTATGCCAACACACTCCCCACGGTTTTGCTACGGACCTACGGTCCCGCACGGTTGCACATGGCGTCGCGTCAGAGACCACAGAAGTGAACGGAACAACTGACCTCGCGGCGTTCATCGACGCGCTGCGCGAGCAGCGCTCGTTCGACCGTGGTGCGTCGATCTCCATCGCGCGCGCGCCGGGCCGGCTCGATGTGATGGGCGGAATCGCCGACTACTCGGGGTCGCTCGTGCTTCAGCGGCCGCTCGCCGAAGCGACATGGGCGGCGGTTCAGCGACTCGATCGTCCCGTGCTGGAGATCGTCAGTCTCGGCCGTCCTCCGTGCACGATCCCGCTTCAGACACTGGCGCCAGACGGTGATCCATTGCGCTACGACGAGGCGCGCCCATTCTTCGTGCAGAGCTCTTTCCCATGGACGGCGTACATCGGGGGCGTCGTCCTCGTGCTCGCGCGCGAGCGCGGGTTGCCGTTGACGACCGGCGCGAGGATCGTCGTTGTCTCGCAGGTGCCGGAAGGGAAGGGCGTGAGCTCGTCGGCTGCCGTCGAGACAGCGGTCATGTCTGCCGTGGCCACCGCCTTCGGGATCCTGCTCGAGCCGCGCGATCTGGCGCTCCTGTGTCAGACCGCCGAGAACCGAGTCGCTGGCGCGCCGTGTGGCGTCATGGACCAGATGACGTGTGTGTTCGGTGACGAGGACGCATTGCTCGCACTCCTGTGCCAGCCTGCGGAACTGCACCCTGCGGTTCCCGTCCCGGACGACCTCGAACTGTGGGGACTCGATTCAGGCGAACGTCACGCCGTGGGTGGCTCTGACTACGGCGCCGTCCGCACCGGCGCATTTATGGGGCTGCGGATCCTGTCCGAGCATGTGTCGGTGCCCGGAGCGTATCTGGCCAACATCGATTCCGATGAGTTCGAGAAGGAATTGGTGCGTTTCCTTCCCGAAGAAATGTCCGGTCACGAGTTCCTTGCCAGATACGGTCGTACGGCAGACACTGTGACGGCCGTCGAGGGGGCGCAACGATACCAGGTGCGAGCCCCTGCGGCGCACCCGGTGTACGAGCGTCAGCGCGCCGAGACATTTCGCCGCTTGCTGCCCGAATCAGGAGATGATGTCCGCCGTCGGCTCGGTGCGTTGATGTATGAGTCTCACGCGAGCTACGGGACGTGCGGTCTGGGATCGCCCGGAACCGATCGCCTCGTCTCGCTCGTGCAGGCTGAGGGTCCGGTGGCCGGGTTGTATGGCGCCAGAATCACCGGCGGCGGCAGCGGCGGCACCGTCGCCGTGATCGGACGCCGTGACGCGGCGCCTGCGATCGCACGCGTCGTGGACGCGTACGAGAAGCAGACGGGGTATCGGCCGCACGTCTTCGCCGGATCGTCGCCAGGAGTGGTGGCGTTCGGAAGTCGATCGGTCATCTTGTGAGGAGCAGAGGCTGATGAGAGTCGCGAAGCTAATCGCTTGTGTGGTCTGCGTGGCCGGTGTGATGGGAGGGTGCTCGCGTGACGGCGGTGCGTCTGGCGGCGCCAAGACGCTCAAAGTGGCGTTCGTCACCAATAATTCCGCTGACTTCTGGACCATCGCGCGGCGCGGCGTCGAGAAAGCGGATGAGGAACTGACCGACGTCCAAGCCGAGTTCAGGCTCACTGCCGACGGCACAGCCGCCGAACAGCAGCGCGTCGTCGATGACCTGCTCACCAAAGGCGTGGACGCGATTGCGATCTCGCCGGTCGATCCGCAGAACCAGACCGCGTTGATCGACGCGGCTGCGAAAAAGGCGCTGGTGTTCACGCAGGACAGCGATGCCCCGCAAACGGCGCGGACCTGCTACATCGGCACGGACAACCTGGCCGCCGGACGGCAGGCCGGTCAGCTGATACGCGAAGCCATTCCCGACGGCGGCTCCATCATGCTGTTCGTCGGCAAGCTCGACGCGCGCAACGCCCAGGAGCGCGTGCAGGGCATCAAGGAAGCGCTCACGGGATCGAACATCAAGATCATCGACGTGCGCACTGACGATGTGGATGATGTGAGGGCGAAGGCGAACGCGGCGGACACGCTGGTGCGGTATCCAGACATCAAAGGGCTGGTCGGACTGTGGAGCTACAACGGCCCGGCGATCCTCAACGCGGTACGTGAGGCGGGCAAAACGGGGCGCGTCCGCATCATCACATTCGATGAAGCCGACGAAACGCTGGCCGGCATCAAGGCCGGCGACATTCACGCCACCGTGGTCCAGCAGCCATACGAGTTCGGATATCAGGCGATCAAGCGGATGGCCCAGGCGGTGCGCGGCGATCGCTCGTTCATCCCTGAGTCCAAGCAGATCATCGTACCCACGCTGGTCGTGAACCGCGCAAACGTCGAGGAGTTCACACAGCGCATCAACACATTGCGAGGGCGTTAAATGACTCCGAGCCGTCGTCGTTTTCTCGCCGGGCTTGGGAGTGCCGGCGCTGCGCTCGCGACCTCGTCGTGGCTGGATGCCATCGGATACGCACAGACCGCCCGCCGTGCGGCGCGTGCGCTGATCCAGCAGCCGGGGGTGGGCGCAGACTTCGATCGCCGAGTACTCGGCGCCTTCCTCGAGCACCTCGGACGAGCCGTCTACACAGGCGTCTAACAGCCTGGATCTCCGTTGGCCGACTCGAAAGGCTTCCGGACTGACGTGGTGCGCGAGGTCAAGGAGCTTGGCGCTCCGATCATCCGGTATCCCGGCGGCAACTTCGTCTCCGGATACAACTGGCTCGATGGTGTGGGACCCAAGGAACAGCGGCCGACGGTACTCGAGCGAGCGTGGAACTCGATGGAGACGAACCAGTTCGGAACCAACGAGTTTGTCGAGTGGTGCCGGATGGTTGGCAGCGAGCCGCTGCTCGGGATGAACTTCGGCACCGGCACGGCGGAGATGGCGGTTGCCTACGTCGAGTACTGCAATCTCGAACGCGGCACGAAGTGGAGCGATCTGCGCCGGTCGCACGGCTACGAGAAGCCGCACAACGTCCGCTACTGGTGCCTCGGCAACGAGATGGACGGCCCGTGGCAGATCGGACAGATGCAGGCCCGCGAGTACGGTCGCAAGGCGCGCGACGCCGCGCGCCAGATGCGCGTCATCGACGGGAACCTGCAGCTGATTGCCTGCGGGTCGAGCGGCACCAACATGCCGCAATACCTGATCTGGGATCGCGAAGTGCTCGAAGAGTGCTACGACCAGGTGGATGGCATCTCGCTGCACGCGTATTACGGCAACACGCAAGCGCTCACGCGCAACAGCACGGCGCGCTATCTGGCGATGAATCTGGACATGGATCGTCAGATTCGCGAGATCGCCGCAGTCTGCGACTACGTGCAAGGACTCCGCAAGTCGAGCAAGCGGCTGTGGCTGTCGTTCGACGAGTGGAACGTCTGGTACCGGGCGCGCAGCGGTGACGCGGTCAACGGACGGCGGCAGTTCGCGCCGAAGCTGCTCGAGGAGGTCTACAACCTCGAGGACGCGCTGCTCGTCGGCGGCTTCGTGAACACGCTGCTGCGAAATGCGGAACGCGTGCGCGTCGGGTGCCTGGCTCAGTTGATCAATGTCATCGCGCCGCTGGTCACGAACGACACCGGCGTGCTGCGTCAGAGCACGTTCTTCCCCTACGCCTGGGCGCTGCGCTACGCACGCGGGCGCGTGCTCGACATGCGCGTCGAGTCCGATACCTATCCGATCACCGCAGCCGGACTCCAGGCCGACTTCGCGCGCAACGATCAGGTGCCGTTCGTGGACCTCGTCGCCACGCTGGATTCGCAGAACGGACAGGCGTGCGTGCTGATGCTGAACCGCGATTTGGAAGGCGAGCGCGAGATCGCGCTCGAGTGGCGTGACGTCACGCCGACGCGCGTCCTCACGTGCGAGACGCTGACCGGTCAGGATCTCAAGGCGTTCAACACGTTCGAACAGCCGAAGCGTGTCGCGCCGCAGCGGCTCGAGCCGCCAGCCGCGGGCGCCCGCATGACCTTCAAGCTGCCGCCGCGGTCGTACACGGTGGCGCAGCTCGCGACGATGTAAGTACAGGTCCTTGGTGCTTGGACCTTGGTCCGTACTTGGTCCAAGGTCCTTGGTTCGTTCAGTGGCACTGTAGACGAGGGACGGACCAAGCACCAAGGACCAAGGACTGTTCTATCGAGATCTCCCGAACAGCTCGCCCCCATCGATTACCGTGGCCTTCGTTGGCCCATAGCCGCTGATCGCGACCCACGTGTCTTCGTTCAGCGCGCCGTCGTAATGCGGCCCGCCCTTGGGGTGTCGCATGAAGTCGCCGGGCTTCAGAGGGATGGTCTCTTTCGGACGGAACACTTCGCCCTCATCTGTGTGCCACGTGCCGCGCAGCACGATCACGTAGCGCTCGTCGGGGTGATAGTGCGGGCGGCTCATCACGCCGGCGGGGAAGTGGTTGATCGTCAAGTAGTAGCCTGGCTTCGACGGATCGCCTTCGACGACGGCGGTCTCGACGCCGAGTTTGTTGCCTTCCGTGGGCCGCCACGTCAGCTTGTCGAACTCGACGCGCACGAACGGCCGCTCCGGATAGCCAGTCGGCAACGTCACCGTTCCAGACGCGGCACTCGCGGGTGCAGCTGCGGGCGCAGCGGTTTGATTCGACGCGGGCGCCGTCGACGCGCCGGTACAGGCAACCAGCCACAAAGTCCATAGACACACCGCTGCAACTCTCAACTGCGACAGACGCATAACTTCTCCCCTGCAGAGTCGATGACTGCAGTGCGGGACCGTATGTCACTCCGCAAACCGACTTGATCCACGCACCTCAGCGTTCGCTTCCGAACAACGAGCTATGCCAATACACTCCCCACGGTTTGCTCCGGACATACAGTCCCGCACTGCGGCCGCGGACCAAGGACCAAGGACCAATTTAGTCAGGCTCGAACATGTGCGCCTGATACGGGAAGCCGTTCATCGCCAGACGGCACGAGCGCAGACCTTCCTGTCCGCCAAAGCTCGCCAGGTGCCACGTCTGACGCGGGACGTACACCACGTCACCCGGCTCCGCCTCGAACTGTTCCAATCCCTCGATCTTGTAGCGGATCTTGCCGAGCATGATCAGCCAGAACTCGCCGCCCTCTTCGTGATAGTGCCCCTTGTTGCCTGGCTGCGGCGCCTGGTAGGGGCCAATGATGATGTTGGCGAAGCTGCGATCGTCGGTGACGAAGGCGCCACCGCGCTCCTGACCGGCCGCGACCTTGTTGAAGTCCACCACCGGCCGGTTCTGGGGATCGAGCTCACCCTTCCCACCTGTCACGCGCGTCGGCACGTACTCGAAGCCAGCGACTGGCACCGGTGTCTCGTCCATCGGATACAGCTTGCGCGCGCGCACGACGTTCACTTCGAAGCGCAGCGCCGGATCAGTGCCGACGTTCTCGATCTGATACATCGTGCGATACGGCACTTGCACCATGAAGCCTTTGGTGGCGACGACCGGCTCGCGGCCATCGACCGTAAAGCGCAGCGTGCCCGACTGCACGATCCACCACTCACGCGTGTCGCCGTTCATGCGCCGCGGCGTCTTCTTGCCGGGTGCCATTGAGATCCACTGCGCGAACAGGCTTTCGTCGTCCACGATCGTCTCGGCCCAGTCCGCGTGTCCCTTGTGTCGCGCCAGCACGTCGGCAAGCTTCGTGTGCGGCTTGTGCACGCCCGTCCACCCGGCCGACTTGGCTTTGGGTGAGAGGACCATCAGCGGGGCATTCTGGTTTGCCGGAGGTCTCGCTGCAGCGCTCGTCGGACCCTGGCCGCTGGACTGCGTGCCGGCGGCGGCAACGAGCACGGCCAGACCCATGATCCAACGCCGCCAACTCCCGTACTGGTGCGATCGATTCATGTCGTCCTCCATCCGAACCTACTTGCCCCGGCCAGTGGGAGGTGTGCCTCCCGGAAGCCCGATAACTGGCTCTGCGTCCGGCTCCGGTGTGCTGCCACCACGACCGCGTCCTTCCGGCGCGGCGCCTCGCCCCGCGCCGCCGCCGCGCGCCGGCGGTGTCCATCCGTCACGTGCCGGTCCATTCTGCACCATGCGCGTGTCGGCGCTCAGGACGTAGCCATTGAGGTACTGCGCCCCGGCGTTGCCGAAGTACTTGCCGTATTTGAGGGCCGCGTCATGCACCTTGACCAGCGCATCCTGATAGCGGGGATCATTTTGCGCCCAACCCGAGAAACTCGAGAGGTCGTTGTTGCCCATCAACACGACGTCCACACCGTGGGTCGCGGCGATTTCTTCGGCGTTGGCCACACCTTCGAGTGTTTCGATCATGACGGTGACGAGCATGTTGTCGTTGACGGTGGCGCGGTAGTTGACATTCGGCCACACCTGGCCGAACGACCCGCCACCCGAGCTGCGCCGGCCGAACGGCGGATAGCGTGAGAATCGCGCCGCGTCTCGCGCTTCAATCGCATCGTCAACGGTCGGCACGATGATGCCGATGGCACCGAGGTCAGTGGCCTTCTGAATACTGGATTCGAGCGCGTCAGGCATGCGGATCATCGGCGCCGCGCCGACGCCGGGGCAGGCGAGGATCATCCGGCGCACTTCGTCGTACGACATCGTGCTGTGCTGCATCTCGAACCAGATGTAATCGAAGTGCTTGGCGACCTCGCAATAGAACTCGGCGTTGAACGTGGAGATCGTGTAGCTCGTGATCTGCTTGTCCTGAAACAGCAGCTCCTTGGCTTTGTTGTAGAAGGGTCGCGGCGTGGCTGGATTGATCGACGCCTTCACCTGCCAGCCCCAGCCGCGCGCGTCAGGCTTCGCCGGCGTGAGCGTCCCGCCAATCAATCCACCGTTTGTTGCGCCGGTCGCTGCGCCCGCTGCGCGCCCGCCGCCTTGCTCGGCCCCGAGCCCGATGGCGAGACTCGCCGCGATACAGGTAGCGACCACGACATGAAGCCCGCCCTGAGCGAGCGAAGCGAGTCGAATGGGCCATCTCATGTGACGCCTCTCCTATTTGACTGTCTTCGGTGTGAACGTTCCACCCTGCCTGACGCGATCGAGAATCTCATTGCTCCGCGCGGGGCACACCTGTGACTTGTCCGGCGTGAAGTTGTCGTGCTCGGAGTCGATCATGGGCAATGCTTCCACCGGCCCGCGAATCTGGTTGAGCATCGTCCAGATGCCGGCGGGCGGCGAGATCGTGTCGATGAATCCGATCCCCGCGAGGACTGGCGCCGTGATGCGCGACGCGAAATTCACGGGATCGAAGTACAGCGCCGTCTTCATCACCTCGGGATTGTCCGACGGCCAGTCAGGGTAGCCGGCCCTGCGTCCGTGAAGATTGCCATTGGTGTCTGCACCGGCAGGCACGCAGACCAGCACCGCGCTGATCCGCTCAGGACGCAAGCCTGCAAGCGCAAGACTCTGCTGGCCACCCATGCTGCCGCCCATGACCACGATCGTCTTGCCGTCCCAGTCAGGACGCGTCAGCAGATAGTCGAGCGCGCGTGAGTCGCGCAGGTACATATTGAGGAAGTAAGAGGTCTCGCGGTCGGTGTTCCCAATCTCGCGATAGTTGCGCGGCACGTTGCCAGACGGATCCGACGGCAGCTTGTCGTGCGAGTCCACGTTGAGGATCAGCCAGCCTTCCGCCGCGCGGCGTGCCACGGCGGCCGCATTCAACGCGTAGACGCCCGCATACTGGAGTTGGATCACGGCTGGGAATTTCCCGTCCCTGGCTGGCCTCGCCAGGTAGCCGTGTACCTTCGAGCCGAGCGCGTCCAGCTCGAACATGTGCATCTCGACGCCAGTCACGTCGGTCGCCACTCGCGTCAGCACCGCGTTGATCGGACGTGTGGCCTGCGCGGCGAGCTTGCTCGCCCAGAAAGCGTCGAAGTCCACCGGGCGAGGTGCTGACATCGAGATCTTCGTGGGCGCTACCGCTGCACCGACGGCGTAGAGGCCGATGTTGCGTCCAGTGTTGCCTCCGGCGAAGCGGGGAGCGTCGTTCGTAGACGTCGCAGTCCCGGGTGCGAGGTCGTCGTAGGCTTCAACGGCGACGTAGATCATCGACGGCTGGTCGGCCGCGACTTCGATCGACGCCTTCCCGGCGGACAGATCGAGCAAGCCTTCCTTCAGCACCACCGCGTTATTGCGGCGAATCGTCCACTTGAACTTGTAGGTTGGCGGCGTCGGTCCCGGTGTGACCGTCCAGCCCACCGTCTGGCCCACGTCGTAGATGCCGCTCGCGTGATACGGCGTGAACACGAGCTGCTGCGGAATCGGCGCTTGCTGGGCCGACAGCGACGCGCTCAGGAGCGCGACCAGCAGCACGATTCGCGACGGTGAACGAGTCATCGACATTCCAGCATGACGCGCGTGAGGCGCCAGTATATGCGCGCTCGCCGGCTCGGTTCTTGACCGAATTTTGAGCGAAACACTGCTTGTGGCCCGCCTCGACCGTGTTTAGGATTCGCACGACGCGTGCGCCACGGGTTACACGACCACCACTGATTGGAGATGCTATGACCACGTTCACGAAGACGCTCTTCCTGGCGGTCGGTTTCTGCGTCGTCGCATCCAGCCTGGCCTCGGCACAGACGCTGGCCGGCACTGTCCGCGATGCCTCGGGCGCGGTGTTGCCCGGTGTCACCGTCGAGGCGTCGAGTCCGGCGCTCATCGAAAAGACCCGCACGGCCGTTTCTGATGGCAGCGGTCAGTACCAGATCACCAGCCTGCCACCTGGCACCTACACGATCACCTTTTCAGTCCAAGGCTTCACGACGGTCGTGCGAGAAGGCGTGGAGCTCACCGGCGGAGGCGTCACGACGATCAGCGCCGACATGCGCGTCGGCGCCGTGGCGGAGAGCATTACGGTCACGGGTGAAACGCCAGTCGTTGACGTGCAGTCAGCGCGGCAGCAGACCGTGCTCAGCGGCGAAGTGGTGCGCGCGCTTCCGGCATCGCGAGGCTACGGCAACTACCTGGCAGCGCTGCCGGCCATTCAGGCGACGGGCTTCAACAACAGCGTTGGGACGAACACCAATTTCTTCACGGCTCGTGGCGGCCGCGCCAACGAGGGCGCCGTGCAGATCGATGGCCTGAACGTCGGCTCTCCGTTCAACGGCGGCGGCGTGTCGAACTACGCGTACGACATGAACAATTCGATCGAAGTCCAGGTGTCGATTTCCGGCGGCCTTGGCGAAGCCGACCGCGGCGCGCCGACGTTCAACATCATCCCCAAGACAGGCGGCAACACGTTCAGCGGAAACTTCTTCGGCAGCTGGGCGGGCCAGTGGGGCCAGTCGTCCAACATTGACGAGGACCTGCGCGCGCTGGGCTTCGCCGAAGCGCCCGCGCTGTTGAAGAACTGGGACAGTAACTTCTCGCTGGGCGGGCCGATCAAGCGCGACCGGATCTGGTTTTTCGCCAACACGCGCACCACCGGCAACTACGGCGACACGCAGAACCAGTACGCGAACAGGAACGCCGGCAACGCCGCCGCCTGGACCTGGGCCAAAGACGATGGCGTGCGCGTCCGGAACGACACGAGCCGATGGGTCAACGCCATCCGCGTGACCGATCAAGTCACCCCGCGCAACAAGGCAGGGTTCTACTTCGACTACACGATGAATTGCAGCGGCTCGTCGTTCGTCAAAGACAGTGGGCAGTGCAGAAGCCCAGGCGACGACTGGACAGCATCGGGTCCCGGGATTGGTCCCGGCGTGGCGACGACGTCGCCGGAGTCGGGCACGATCTGGAATGCTCCGTTGAGCATCCTGCAGGGCACATGGACGTCGCCCATCTCGAACAAACTGCTGTTCGAGAGCGGCTACTCCGAGTTCCGCGTCAGGTGGGGCGATGTGATGCCGGAGGGCGCGATCACCAACCTGATTCCCGTCACCGAGCAATCCACAAACGCCGGCGTGCCGTTCGCCAATTATCTCTACCGCGGGTGGCTCGCACAGCCCTCGCAGAACCAGAAGCACGCGACCTGGCGCGCGGCCGTCTCCTACGTGTCAGGCAGCAACAACTTCAAGGTCGGCCATCAGGGCGGCTTCATGGTGGCGAAAACCACTACGCAGGTGGCGCAACAACTCAGTTACACATTCAACAACGGCGCGCCGATTCAGTTGAGCACGCGCGTCGGGCCCACTCGCGTCAGCGACCGTCTCCGCTACGGCGCGTTTTACGCTCAGGACGCCTGGACACGCGGGCGCCTGACGCTTCAGGGCGCGCTGCGTTTCGAGATGGCCTCGAGCTGGAGCCCGGGCGACGAGAACGGCGTCCTGGAGGCGCACCAGTTCGGAAACGCCAACCTCTTTCCCCGTACCGATGGCGTCAAGGGCTACCGCGACCTCACGCCGCGCGGCGGCGCCGTGTACGACCTCTTCGGCAACGGAAAGACCGCGCTCAGGATGAACTTCGGAAAGTATCTGCAGGGCGTGTTTTCCGGCGAGGCGTACACCATCAAGAACCCGGCGACGACGCTCGTCCAGAGCATCACGCGTCAGTGGACCGACGGCTCCAATCTTCCCGAGGGCACGCCCGGGCGCGGTGACTACGTCGCTCAATGCGACTTCCTGAACCCGGTCGCCAACCTCGAGTGCGGTCCGTGGTCGAACTTGAACTGGGGCGCGTCGGTCGCGACCACCCGCGTGAATCCCGCGGTGCTCGAGGGCTGGGGCGTGCGGAACAGCGACTGGCAGTTCGGCGTCGGCGTCCAGCACGAAGTCCTTCCGCGGATGTCGGTTGACGTGAGCTACAACCGGCGGTGGTGGAACAACTTCTTCACGACGAACAACGCCGCGCTCACTGCCGCGGACTGGGATCAGGTGACGCTGACGGCTCCCCAGCACGATCGCCTTCCCGGGGGCGGAGGGTACCCGGTGACGTTCCTCGTCCGCAACGCCCGCCAGGCGGTTGGCGTGTCCGATCCGTACTACACGACCAACGAGGACTTCGGTGACGAGACACACTACTGGCACGGCGTGGATCTCTCGTTCAGTGCCCGCGCGCGAGATTCGCTGTTCATCCAGGCCGGCACCAGCACCGGGCGGGGCGTGAACGACACGTGTGAGATCGAAACTGCGCGGTTCGGCCGGCCGCAGGTGATCGTCGACGGCCAGCCGACCTGCGACTTCACTGAACCGTGGCTGACGCAGGTGCGGGGCATCGTCAGCTACACGATGCCCAAGGTGGATGTGCTCGTCAGCGCCATCGTCCGCTCACAGCCCAACGCACAGCCTGCGAACACGACGGTCGCGACCAACGGCGGATCCAGAATCGCCACCTACCAGATGACGCCCATGCAGTTTCTCGCCGCCACTGGCGTGCCGCTGCGGGCCGGGCTGGCGCAACAGAGCGTCAACCTGGTTGCACCGGGAGCGCTCTACGGCGATCGCATCAACGTGATGGACCTGCGTGTCGCGAAGGTGCTGCGGCTTGGCGGCAAGCGCCTGAACGTCGGATTCGACCTCTACAACCTGTTCAACGCGAATCCGCCGACAACGTATGAAGCGGTCTTCGATGTGATGACCGTTGGCGCTCGATGGATGCAGCCGACGGCTGTCCTGAACCCGCGAGCGGCGCGCTTCAACGCGCAGTTCGAGTTTTAAGGAGAGACGGCGCGTTCATCGAGGCCGATCGCCCTTGACGGTGACGCGCCGGCCTTTGCGCTCGTTGGGCCAATAGTCCCAGATGGCGCGGTGCATCACACAGCGGTTGTCCCAGAACGCCATGTCGTTGCGCTGCCATCGGAAGCGGATCTGGAAATCGACCTGCTCGCAGTGATCGAAGAGCAGGTCGAGCATCGCGCGGCTTTCCGTCTCGTTCAGCTCGATGATCCGCGTCGTGAACGTGCGGTTGACGAAGATCGCCTTGCGCCCGGTTTCCGGATGCGTCCGGATGACTGGGTGGTTCGCCTGTGGATAAGTCGTCCCCGTGTCGTCGACGCCGCGATCCGAGTAGCGGCCGCGGTAGACGTGCTCGGACTCGTGCCTCGCCGTCAGGCCGTCGAGCAGCCGTTGCATCGGCGCGGAAAGCGCGTCGTACGCCGCGTACATGTTCGCAAACAACGTGTCGCCGCCGACCTCGGGCAGGAGGTGGATCTGCAGCATCGTGCCGAGCGGCGGCACCTCGTCACACGACACGTCGGAATGCCAGAACTCGCCGTTGGCAACCTTCGATTCACGATGCGCGTGGATGACGAAGACTTCGGGATGGCCCGGCATCTGCGGCGCGGCCGGATGCATGTGAAGCTCACCGAACATCCGGCCGACTGCCACATGCACCGACGGTGGAATCTCTGACTGCTCTTTGAAGAACAGGACGCCGTGACGGAGAAACGCGGCGCGCACGTCCAGATACGTCTTCTCGTCGAGGCCGTTCGCCAGATCGATTCCGCGCACCTCTGCGCCTAGCGCCGGCGCAAACGGCGTGACCCGAATCACTGTGTCCGCTCCTCCCGGGACTATGTTGGCACGATGTTAGACTGCCGCGCGACGCATGTCTCGCATCCCGCAGGCCGTCATGATTGCCGTGTGTCTCTTGACGGGCCTTGGCCTCGGGATCGCATTCCCGAAGAACCCGGTCGTGCTCGCCGTCGCGCAAAGCGGGACGTGGTTTCCGCGGACGATCGTCACGGTGGCGACGGCCATCATCTTCATTCTGATGACAGCCGCGCTTGCCAGAACGCTGCTGTCGCACGTCCGCGGCACTCGGTTTCTCGCGATCCTGATCACGCTCTACGTCGTGATGGGGGCGGTCTCTCTGCTTTACGTCTCCGCGTGGATTCCGGTGTTGACCGGGCTTCCGTTCAACCGCGCCGACGTGCCACTGCCAGGGTTCTTCGCGTGGCTGCAAGGCGTGGGACGGACCTTTCGCGGCACGCTGACCGAGCAGCCGCTTCTCCAGATGCTCGTCGCCGCGACGGTGGCCGGTGCGCTCGTCGGTTCCGTTCGCGTCCTGCGCCCGGCCGCGCACGGCGTGATCGTCGCCGGCGACTGGATTCTGGCCTTCTTCGCGAAACTTCTCTGGTACTACCCGATCATGATCGGGTGCCTGGCGATTTTCATTCCGGCACGATTCGGCGTCCGCGGACTCGAGGTGTACACCCGGACCTCTCTCAACCTTGCTATCGTCGCGATCATCTGGTCGGCGGCGATGCTCCTCCTGGTCCGCGCGACGACCAGGCGGACCTGGCCGCAGATCTGGAAGTACTTCGCGACGGTGTATGTCACCGGATTCGGCACCGGTGGCTCCTATGACACGTTGCCGGTGAACCTGGTCTCTGCCGAGCGCGATCTCGGCCTCCGGCCACAGGTTGCGCGCGCGTCGATCGTGCTCGGCACGGTGCTGAACAAGAACGTCGCGACGATGGGCGTGATGCTCGTGACGGTCTCGACCTGCGGACTGCTCGGTCTGCCGATCACCATGACCGAGATCGCGGTGCTGATTCCTCCCGTGATGATCCTCGGCCTCGAGTCGCCGGGCATCCCCGGGGGCGCCGGCGTGTTCATGTCGCCCGTCATTGCCTCGTTGCTCGACGTCCCAGACCCGGCGATGTTTGTCACCACCTTTGTGACGTTCTACTCGGGTCTCATCCCGATGCTCGCGACTGCGGGCAACACGACCGACGACGGCTTCGTCGGTGCGATCGTGAACGATCGTTTTGCCGATGATGATGACGAGCGCGTGCTCGAGCCCGTTCAATCGAACGGCGGACCGATCTGTATTCGGTACGCACCGATCGTTCGCTTCGTGGGCATCGTGGCGTCCGCCGCGGGGCTCTGGATGGTCATCGCGCCGCAGGCGCGCATGGGCCTGCCTGCACTGCGGTGGATGTCAGCGGCAGTGTTTCCGGGCGAAGCGGTCGCGGGCGCTCTCGTGTTGCTCGTCGGCGTGTGGCTGTCGCTGGGCGGCTCTACTTCACCTCCGGCCCGAGCGGCGCTCGCTGGACGATCTCGATACGAGTTCCCCACGGATCGGTGATGTAGGTAATGGTGTTGCCCGCGGCCGACTTGCGGACCGGTTCATCGAGCTTGATTCCACCGGCTTCGAGCTTCTTCACGACCGCCGCGTGATCCTTCACGTCGAAGCCGATGTGATCGAGCACGCGCCCCCGTGTCGGCGCCTGCTTCGCGTCGGCTCGCGCGAACCGAATCTGCACGCCGGGTAGATTCACGACCGGTTGGTTGTTGCGAGTACCGGTCTGTCCACCGAATGTCTTCGCGTACCAGGCCTGCGCTTTGGGAAGCTCGGATTCGAGAAGCGAGAGATGGACGTGTTCGTGCCGGACAGCCACCTTCTGTGTCTTGTCTTCGAGGATCTCGATGCGCACTCCGTCGGGCGTCACGACGAACGCCTGGTCCGTCCGGTTGTTGAGGCCGGGCAGCACGTTCACGCCGGCAGCCTTCCACTGCGCGACACGCTGCTGGACGTTGTCCACGATGAAGCCGACGTGGTTGATGACCGAGCCCTCGCTGCCGCCGTCGCCTTTCTCGGTACCGAGGACCAGATTGATATAGACCCCGGGGAACATGATCAGAGGATTGCCGCCGGCCATGAACAGCTTGCCGCCCATGGCCAGAAAGATCTTCTTGTTCGCTTCCACATCCTTCGAGGCGATGTGCCAGTGGCCCATCGTCACACCGGCTTCGTTGACTGGAGCTGGTTGCGCACCCGCGATGCCTGCGGTCACCGTCGATGCGAACAGGAGCGCGACGAGGGTCCGTCTGGTCGAATCCATAATCCCCTCCATCCGTAAACCGGGGTTAGCCTAATCAAGTTCGGCAGTGGGATCCAGAAGGTAGTGGCCCGATGTGGAAATGCCCTCGATGCGGTGCGCGCCTCGTGACCAGGAATCTCTGACGAGGAGCTCCGGACCTGGCTGCAGGAGTCACACGATCAGGTCGGGATGCAGCAGCCGACTTCATGAGCGCCCGCTTCATGTGCGTCTCATGGCCCGTTCATGTGCCGAACGTCCAACTCTTATGAGTGACGCGCGTCACGCGTCGTGTTCGCGTCCCGCGCCGCCGCACAGGGAGAACGGTCATGTGGCTGGGTTCGTTTCGGACGCTCATTGCGCGTGGATTCTTCACAGCGCTGTTCGGCTGCTTGCTGGTCGGCTGGCCGGGCACCAGTCTGGCCGCGCTGATCCTCGTCTTTGGTGCCTTCGCGCTCATCGACGGAGCACTCATCATCATCGCCGGTTGGACGAGGTGGCCAACGGGACCGGCGCGTGTCATCTCGGTGGTGGCCGGCGGATTAGCGATGCTGGCCGGCGTCGCGATGTTCGCCTGGCCGGCAGTGACTGAGATCGTCCTGCTCGTTCTGCTCGCCTTGCGTGCCGCGGTGATTGGCGTGGCCGAGCTGATGATTGCGACGCATATCGGTCGGTCTGCACCTGGAGCATGGCTCGTCGCGATGATGGGTGTGATCTCAATCATCGTGGCTGTACTGCTGCTCGCGAATCCGGCCACCGGTCTGCTCGTCGTCGTGCGTGCCTACGGGCTCTACGCAGCCCTGGTCGGTGTCCTCACCATTGGCCAGGCGTGGGCGATGGAGTCACGTTACGCGTGAGTGCGCCTTTCTTGCATGCGTTTCCAGAGGCGAATGCGCGGCGGACGCGTCATCGCCTCTGGAGGATTACGCCATGAAGACACTCGAGTTGGGGCTGCCCGTGTTTGGATCGATTGTGGCCACCCGAGCAGCGCTGGGCTTCGGCGCGGGTCTGCTGTTGTCGAACAAGATGTCGGCACGGAAGCGACGGGCGATCGGACTCGCACTCGTCGCGATCGGTGCGGCGACAACCGTACCAGCGATCAAGACGGTGCGCTCGCACCTTCATGAGCAATCGCCGATTGAATGAGAAGTGGGGCGGATGACGGGTCTCGAACCCGCGACTTCCTGAGCCACAGTCAGGCGCTCTACCCCTGAGCTTCTTCCTCCATTCGACTCGCATTGCGCGCCGTAGGCGCAACGCTCGCTCATGGCAAGCCATGCGCGACGCTCGCTCATGGCAAGCCATTGCACCTGCTTACCCTGAGCGACTCATGAGAACACTATAGTTTAGCACGCCAACCGCCGGCTCTTCGCCTGCAGCCGGGCGGCTGGCTCCCGCTGATCCTCGCGCCGTCGCACGAGCGTCGCCAGCAGCAGCGCACCGAGGCCGCCGACGAGCCAGATCGACGTCGTGACGCCTTCCTGATTCCGAACCACGTACGCGATGGTCAGATCGCGCTGTGCGGCGTCGCGCCGCTGCGCGGTGATCGCGATGCTGTCGCCGTCGGGGACCAGCGCATTGGCGAGATACACGCTCACGTCCGGGCGATAACGGTTGCGAAAAGCGAGTTCGTGATCGCCTTCAGACAGGCGCGGGAGCCTTGCCGCGGTGCGAAGACGAATCGTGCCCTCGCCACCTCGGACGGCGTCCAGACCGGGGAAGGTGTATGCGACGCGTTCCAGACGCAGCACGCGTCCATCGACGCGGAGCTCAACGGCGTCGAGCATCGTGTCCACGTAGGCCTGTTGCTCGTCGCGCGACAGCATTCCATCGCGATCGCGATCGAGGTCACCGATGATCCCTTCGGCGATGGCAATGCCGGGCGTCAGTTCGATCTGCACCTCCACGCGGCGCGGCTCGACGGCCAGGCGCGCGGCCTGCAGGTACTCGTCGCGCCGGTGCGCAGACACCGTCGTACCCGCGAGGGCCGCCACGAGCAGCGCGAGGGCGAACGTCGTTCGTCTACCGCTTCGCAAACTTCGCTCCGTAGTCGTTGGTCGGATCTCGGTAAATGGTGTGGATGTGATCGACGTTACTCTGTGGCGCGTATTCGATCACCAACGTTGGCCCTTGTACGCGGAAGTACGCGGCGCTGCCGTTCGTCGTGGGTCCGCTCCACGCGAAATACGTGTTGCCAAGATTGGCGCGCAGTTCAGCCATGCGCGGCTCGGCGAACGCGTCGTTCATGATCCCGACCCATTCACGTACGACATCCCACAGCATCGTCTGCTGCGCGGCCGAGAGCGACGATCCACGAATGCCCTCTGGCTGAATCGCACGGCCGTCCTGCCCTGGTCCAAGCACAAGATCCGCGACGCGATAGTTGAGAACGGCCTGGCTGCGCTGCGTGCTGTCCAAGGCGTTGACCAGCGCAAACGCCTTGTCGTTCTCGTTGCCCAGCGGCCGCACCGTTCGTCCTTCGAACGTGTAGGTTGCCGGTTGCGCCGCCGGCAGGCTCGGCGCCATCGTCGCCTGACTGCCCGCGAGTGTGAGATTGACGGCGAGATGGTGTCCACCGAACTGCAGCAGCCATGGTGCTGTCGTTGATGGCGTTCCCACGAACGCGAGGTAGTACTCGTCCTCACCGAACGCGGGACCGCCACCACCGCCAGGCCCGCGGCCGCGGCCGCGACCACCGCCGCCGGTGCGAAGGACTTCGTCGCCGCGCATGATCTCGAGGACCTTCTGGTAGCCATTGCGGCTGAGCGCGACCGAGAGCAGGTCCATGACGGCCTTTCGTTGTGGCGGCGTCAGATCTCCCAGCCTCAATCCGTTGCGCTGGAACATCGGTCCCGGCAGGTTCGACCAGTGCGCCTTCTGCGCGCTGTCGGTGGGGAACTGCACTTTCGCGCGACCGGCGTCATCCAGCGTCTTCAGGACGGCCTGCGCAGCCGAGACGATGCGTGTGGTTGTGTCAGCTGGCGTGTTCGAGGGCGCGGCGCCGCGCTGCGCAAACATCGCGGCGACGAGGAGACAGGCACCGATCGACGTCAGCGCGAGGAGACGGAATGATGAAGTCATGATGTGTCACCGAGCCGCGCACACGAAATTGCCGGCGTCGTTGGTGTCGCCGGATCCTTTGTAGCGCGGCAGCTGTGGATACGGACAGAGCGGTCGCGACACTGGCGAATTCGCCTTTGTCGCGGTCATCGATGCGGGCGGTGTGCCCTTCTCCACCCAGTTCTCGAGCGCGGTCAGCGTATCGAAGCGATCGGGACCGGCACCGCCGCCACAGTGGAGCACGCCCGGCGCAAGGAAGAGGCGCACGGCATCGGTGGCCGCCGGGACTTTGCTTGTGACGGCGTCGAGGTACTCGATCGTCGAGAGAGGGCTCGGGCCTGGATCGTTGAAGCCGTGCCAGAGCAGAAGCTTGCCTCCGCGTTTCACGAACGCCGCGATGTCTGGATTCTGCTGATGCACATGTTCAGCGACCAGCCCGCGATTGAGCGCGGCCATGTCGCGCTCGGGATCGAACTTCATGATGTCGTACGACGGATCGGCCATCGCGACGTACGAGGCGAACGGCGCGCCCAGCAGAGCGTTCAGCCCGCGAGGGGCCTGTTGGGTTCCGATCATGCGTGTCACCCAGTCGCTCTCGCCGCCACGCATCAGCGGCATCGCCGCGTATCGACCGTCTTTCGTCTTCACACCGGCATACGCTCGGCGGACGGTTTCGACTTGCGCGGGTGTGAGGCACTCGGCAGACGCTGTACTGCCTGCCCTGAGCGAAGTCGAAGGGCAGGCCAGCTCGCTGGGATCCCACGTGCACGCGCGCGGGTCGGTGAGGATCCCGTCGGCGACGCCGTCTTTCATGTCACACGCCGCGAGCACCGCCTTTTGAATCAGCGGGATATGGGCTGGCAGCAGATTGCTCTCGGGCTTGGCGTGGAACATCTGCACTCGCAGCATGGCATTCGAGTACACGAGCGGTGTATAGACCGGCGCGCCCGCGATCACGCCGTCGTAGTCAGCGGGGTAGCGTTGGACTTCTGCGAGACCTTGCCGTCCGCCGGTCGAGCAGCCCTGAAAGTAACTGTATTGTGCCGGCCGCTGATAGAAACGTGAGACGAGATCCTTGCCGACGACGGTCGCTGTGTGTGTGGCGCGGTGGCCGAAGTCGATGATCGCGTCCGTGTTGGGCTGGCCCGGGGCTTTCACGGCGAACGACCAGTCGGTGGCGCTCGTGCCCGGGTGGCCGAGATCGTTCTGGACCATGGCGTAGCCGCGCTTGAGTCCTTCGGCAGCGCCCTGGAGCGTCACGTTGCCGGCCGAACCGCCGCCGCCGATGCCGAGGATCTTCCCGTTCCAGTTTGAGGGTAGTCGATACACCGCACCGATCTTCGATTCAGCGACCGGCGACAGCGTCGCCTGCACTTCGCAGAATGCAGGAGTGCCGGTCGAGGCATTCTCCGCGACCGACTTCGCCGACACGATCGACGTGCCGGGAATCTTCGTCGTCACGAGCGCCGTGCATGCATCTTGTGCGGAGGCCGCGCTGGATGTCGCGACGGTGATGATGGCTGCGTATGCGGCAATCACGCGAACGGTCGAGCGATGGCGCCTGGTGCTCATAGTGCGGGTGAGTGTAAACCAACCGGCTCTGTTAGCATGAGCCGCAGATGCTCTCGGACATTCTTCGCGCGGCGCCCGTCTCGACCATCGACAACGTCCTGTCGATCATGACGGCAATCGACGGCCGGCTGCCCGACGAGGACGGGTTGAAGTGGTTCAACCGCCTCTATCTCCAGGTCACGCGTGGTGTGCGCCAGGCGGTGGCTGGTCCGTCGTTCCGCGACGCCCGGTTCATGTCCGAGCTCGACGTGGTCTTTGCCAACCTGTACTTCGCGGCGATTGCAGCGGGCGACCCAGATCCGTCGCGAGCGCCGTCGGCGTGGCGCCCGCTGCTTCGCGCACGGTCGCAGCGCGGAATCGCGCGGCTGCAATTCGCGTTCGCGGGCATGAATGCCCACATCAATCGCGATCTGCCACAAGGCATCGTACAGGTGTTCGAGACTCTTGGTGGCGATCCGACCTCCGACCGCGCCCGTCGTCAGGATTTCGACAGCGTCAACGACTTGCTCGAGCGTGTCGAGGCGGAGGTGAAGACAGACTTCGCGGTCGGTCTCGTTGGTGTCGCCGATACGCTTGGCGGCCGAGCAGACGATGTGGCGGCGATGTGGAAGGTGCGCGCGGCGAGAGCGGCGGCGTGGACGAACGCGGAAGTGCTGTGGACGCTGCGACTCACACCGCACATCAGGATGGCGTTCTTCGACACGCTCGACAAGTCCACTGGGTTCGCGGGACGGGGATTGCTCACGCCGGTTGGACTCGACGTCACCTGACGAGTCGCGTCATTTGCGGTCGTTGCTGATCCGGTACAGCTTCGACGCGGTACGAACAATCACGCTGCCGTGTGCCACAGCCGGCGTCGCCAGCGCCATTTCGTTGAGCGAGTTCTTGCCCAGCACTTTGAACTCCGGACCGGCCTGGATCACGAAGGTGTCGCCGTCTTCGCTCAGGGCGAACACCTTGCCGTTGTACGCCCACGGCGAGGCCGTGAATGTCGCCGTGTCGGTGCTGATGCGTTGACGTCCATAGATTGGCTTGCCCGTCGCGGCGTCGCTGCAGGTGAGGAAGCCTCGATCGTGGAGGACATAGAGACAGCCGCGATAGACCAGCGGAGACGGGTGGAAGGTGCCAAGCGTGCGGTCCGCCCACACGATGAACGCGTTGCTCGTTTCGTCCGCTTTGAGAGAGATGTCGCCGCTGGCGCCGGCGCGAATCGCATAGACAGGTCGCAGCGCGTTGGCCGGATAACCCGACATGACGTAGAGCAGCCCGTTCGCCGCAATCGGACTTGGCACGTCGAACGTAGACATCCCGCTTAGTTCCCAGAGCAGCGTGCCGTTGACGTCGTAGGACCTGACGCCGCCCGTGGCCGCTGTCACGATTTCGGTTCGGCGTTCGTTCTTCCACACGAGCGGCGTCGTCCAGTTGCTCGTCTCTTTCCGCTCGGTGCGCCAGACCTGGTTGCCCGTCCGCTTGTCGAAGGCGACGATGAAGGACTGCTCTTCGTTGTCATTCACGATGTAGACGTATCGGTCGTCCACGACAGGGGATTTCGCGTGGCCGAATCCGGTCTGCATCTCGAAGGCATCCATCGGCTTCGACCAGAGCGGCGTGCCCTCCATGTCAAACGCGAAGAGGCCCACGTCGCCAAAGTAGGCGTAAACGCGTTCACCGTCTGTGACCGGCGTCTCCGCGGCGTAGCTGTTTTTCAAGTGTCTCGACTTGGCTGGTACACCACTTCGGACGACGCGCTGCCAACGGATCCGTCCCGTCTTGAAATCGACGTCATAGACGACCCACCGGTGAGGCGCCGACGGCTTCGAGACGTCCATGAAGGTCATCGTCCCGCCGTTCGATCGCGACACATACGAGGCCACCGGCAGGAGCGTCTCGGTTTCAGACGTGTTGATGGCTGTGGTGATGAAGACGTGATCGCCCCAGACGATCGGAGAGCTCCACGACCTGCCCGGGACGTCGATCGTCCAGATGATGTTCTGCGAGGGCCCCCAGACGTCAGGCAACGACGGGTGGTCTGTTGCCACGCCGCCGTCTGCTCCACGGAATCGCGGCCAGTTGTCCTGCGCACACAGCACGGTCGCGCTGAGCGCTGCACCGCACAGCACACCGCACACGCGCGCTCTCAGCCGACGCATGACGCGCGTATCATGCGCCGCGACTCCATCCTCGTCAACTCACGCAGTTGACGCCGGCGCCTGGGCGCAGCTGATCGTCCACGGCGTCCCGAATTGATCCGTCAGGACGCCGAAACGCACGCTCCAGAACGTCTCCTGGAGCGGCATCTCGATCGTCGCGTTCTCGGCCAGCGCGTTGAACAGCCGTTCCGTCTCGAGCGGATCGTCGGATTCCAGAAACACCCGGAATCCTCTCGGCCGCTCGTATTGTCCCGGTATGGGATCGGCTCCGGCGATGGTGACACCACCCACCGTGATCGAGCCGTGCATGATCTTCGTTTCCCAGCCTGGTGGCGCAGCGCCGGCCATCGGCGAATTCGCGTATCGGAACATCCCGACGTTGATCGCGCCAAGGTGCTGCTCGTAGAAGCGAAATGCCGCTTCACAGTCGCCGTTGAACGACAAGTAGATTTGAACGGTAGGCGTCATGCGCATCATCGTCGCCGAGCGGCAGCTCGTAGTCTTGTAAAAAAGGCAGCTCGCGGGCGATCCATTGCCGAGGCGACAACCCCGCGAGCGCCTGCCATTCGCGCGTCATGTGCGCCTGGTCGTAGTACCCGGATGACAGGGCCACATCGGCGAGCTGGCGCGGCTGTGCTTTCAGCGCACGGCACGCGTGCTCGAAACGGAAGATGCGGGCGGCGGTTTTCGGACTCAGTCCGAAGTCGGTGCGGAAGCGATCGGTGAAATGGGCGCGGCTCCAACCGATGTGCTGTGCGAGTGACGACATCGGGATCTGTCCCGCATGCCTGGCCAGTTCGCGCCAGGCCCATACGGCCGGCGCGGACACGCCATGCGGCCGCAGCGCACGCATGAACGCCTCATCCAGATGCGCGAAGCGCGTGTTCCAGTTCGCACTGTTCGCCAGACGATCGACGAGCTGCGTGGCTCGCGTACCCCACAGATCGGACAACTCGATCACACGTGAAGCGATCGCCGAATTCGGGACGCCGAGAATCGCGCGCACGCCGAGTGGAGTAAAGAAGACGTGGACCAGATGCACGCGGTCGGTCTGCTGCACGAGTGCCGGCGTGTCGTGCAGTCCGCCGACGAGCGCCGTGAAGCGTCCAGGTCGCTGCGACGGGTCTGGTGCGCGCAGCAGTTCAATCGGCTCGACGAAGCTGATGATCAGATGCACGTGCCGCGACGGCAGCCCGGCATGTGTCTCGGGACGCAGTCCTTCGGCGCGGAACCCGGCGTAGTGCGAGATGAAGGGGCGCAACGCGGGTGCGGGATGAGCGACCGCCGACTGCGCCGGACCGTCTGTCATCGCGGTGCAAAGAGGTTAGCACTGAAGATCTCAGTTCAGTTGGGCGTGGGCTGCTGAACCGAGTCGATGACGAGCACTTCGACCGGCCCGCGCGCGGGACGGAGCTTCAGCCCGAGCTGTTCCTCGATCGCGGTGAACAGCGACGGGCCGTTCGGATCGATCGACGACGGCAGCTCGACGCCCGGGGGCAGCTGCGACCGATCGGGTGTGTAATTCACCTCGAGGTCCCAGTTGCCCGTCAGTCCGGTGCGATCGATCACCAGGCGCTGCACACGCCCCTCGAGAAGGCTGGCCAGCATCGCCAGAGTCACCCCGCCGCCCCTGACGCTGACAGGGTTAATGTTGCTATAACAGGAGCCGGGCCCCGGCGGGCCGGACGGTGCCGGCGGCGGCGTCCCTCCCCTGGCAACGGCTGCCTGCGCCGCGCAGTCCACCGCGGCGGGGCGAAGCTGCGGACCCAGCCTGCCATCCTGCCTGGCGAGCACGAGCTCGAAGATCGGCAGCTCCTTCGTCTCTTTGCGCATCACCAGCTTGAAGCGATCCGCCAGCAGTGTTCGCAGCATTATCCTGAGCGGCTCCTGGCCGGCGAAGAAGGCCCCGGTCGCCGGCACCTCACGCTCGGACTTGGCGAGGATGTCGAAGCGATCGGAAGCGATCCAGTCGGGCCCACCCTCGAGCTGGAAACTCTGGATCTGATAGGCGAACGTGATCAGCTGTCGCAGCTGCATGTTCACCACCGTGAGACCGCCGCCACCAGGGTCTATCCGTATGTACCGCTCCTCCTCGCCCGACTTGTTGGGTTTCACCGATGCCGTCTCGAAGGCCAGCGGCGGTTGCTGCGCGGCGTCCGAAGGTGCCTGTACCTGACGCACGGCACGCAGCGGCGCCACGGCGGCAATGAACAGTGCAGCCGCGACGATAGCCGTGGCCACGGGCAGTGCTCCCGCGCGACCGCGCGCCTGGGCCCCGTCCAGAACCGCGCGGACGCGAGTGCTCAGATCGCGGCAGGCCGCCATGGCCAGTAGCGGCGGTGTGGCAGTGCTGGCAAGACGCTCGGCCAGCAGGACCAGTTGCTGGGCGTACGCCGTTGCTTCACTCCGCCTGAGCACCGCGTCGTCGCACGCCCGCTCCGCCTCGAGACTCAAACGCCTCCAAGCGATCCATACCAGCGGATGGAACCAGTACAGCGCACCAACGATTCGTGCCATGTATTGACTCAACCAGTCGCCGCGCCGCACGTGCTCCAGCTCGTGAATCATCGCGCGGCTCAATGCATCGTCGCTCCAGCTCTCGGCATCGAGGGGCAACAGGATCCCTGGCCGGAGCGTGCCGTATGTCATGGGACCGGGAATCGCTTCGTGCACCTGCACGGCAAGGGACCGATGTAGGCCCGCCTCGGCCGCCAGCTTGC
>Ga0111538_10001056_pt1 | contig 38413 bp, 26 predicted proteins | sample SoiMethybrSBSTD1_FD_79669 | JGI IMG/M metagenome (GOLD analysis project Ga0111538, IMG submission 79669) | Bulk soil microbial communities from a Populus tree surrounding site in Tennessee, USA - Soil MetaG P. TD hybrid SBSTD1 (version 2)... | ecosystem: Environmental > Terrestrial > Soil >...
CAGCAGCGTGCCGGTGTCGGCCGCCTCGCGGAACATGGTGACGAGCGCGTCGGGCGCCGGGCGCACGAACTCGACGCGACACTCGGCGCCCGACTGCGCGGTGAGTCTCCACAGCGCCGTCTCCATCCGCTCGATGTCCGCTGGCGGCAGCGTGCCGTCGAGGTACATGCCCGTGGACATCGCGATCGATTCCAGCAGCAGGAGGACGGCGCTGAGCTCGTTCAGCGTCATCGGAACGCCGTCGAAGCGCCTGCCGCGGTCGTCCTCGCCGATGAGCGTGGTCACGGCGCCCGAGAGCGTGCGCTGGTTGAACGCCAGGCCGCCGTGAAAGACGTACGGGAGCCGGGGTAGCTCGGCGAACTCGGGCATGGGAAGTCTTGGACGTTGTAGCAGATTCTACCGGCCGCGGAACTGGGGATCGCGCAGACTAAAGCTCCTCCGGAAGCAGCCTTTCAGATCGCCGGCCCGACAAATGGCAGGGAATCGGCTCTGACCGATCTGGCACTGAATATGTACTGTCAGTTGGGTTGGAGGAATAACAAAGATGAGGCTCCCTTGTGCTCTTGGTCTGGTTCTGGCGGTCGCGGTGGCGACCCCGGCTGCTGCCGTCCCCTTTAACGTCGCCCAGGGTCATCCGGTCACCGTCACCGGCGCCGTCGGCGTGATCGTCAGCGGCGGCTGGCCGGACGCGACGGTATACCCGCCCGCGCCACTTTCGTCGATCGTAGATGGCATCTTCGTGCCGGCCAGTACCGAATGGCAGGACGGCACGGTGTGGTGGGACGAAAGCAATCCCGGATCGGTCGACAACATCATCGAGATCAACCTGGGAGGCACCTATCTGATTTCCTCTGTGTCCATTCAGGCCGATAACAACGACAATTACGAGCTGCTCTTCCGTGACTTCGCGGGTAACTGGGTGGGCTGCTGCTACGCGACCGTGGTTGGCGGCTTCGGCATGCAGACGCGAGCTGGCGGCATCGGGTCGTTTGAAGCGACCGCTATCCGCATCAACGCCTTCGGCGGCGACGGCTTCTACTCGGTGAGCGAGTTCCAGGCGATTGGCGAGGCCGTGCCCGAGCCGGCCAGCCTGCTCCTGCTCGGCACTGGCGTCACGGCGCTCGTCGCGCGCCGCCGCCGGATGCGCAACTCCACTCGGTAACACCGCACGACCTGAACTAAGCGGGCAAGCAGAGCCAGAAGCTGGACGGGGACCTCCAGCTTCTGGCTCGATCTACGACCCATCGAAGTCTCTGCGCCCTTTTCGGGTAGGCTTGGGGGCTGGAGGGTCGGTATGCGGTTTTCCCTCGTCGCCGGGCGCAGCAACTCGCCGCGTCTGGTTGCGCTGCTCGTCTTCTCGACCGTCGCTCTGGTCACCTTCGCCCAAACCAAACAATTGCGCCTGGTCTCGACCGCCTGGGCGCCGTTCACCAACCCGCAGGGGCAGCCGCGATTCGCGCTCGACCTCGTTGAAGTCGCGCTGGGCCGCTTCGCCCTGCGTGCCACCACCACGTTCGTCGAGCCGGCGGAATTCACGACGTCCCTGCTCAAAGGCCAGTTCGATGGCAGCGCCGCGGCGTGGAAGGATGCCGAGCGCGAGAAGGTGCTGGTGTTCTCTCAGCCGTACCTCGAGAACCGGCTGATTCTCGTCGGCCGCCACGGCGCGGACGTCTCGGCCACGACGCTCGGCGGGCTCAAAGGCAAGCGGATCGCGATCGTCGGCGGCTACTCGTACGGCGATGCGATCGAGACGAGCGGGCCGGTGTTCGTGCGGTCGAAGACCGAGGAAGACAGCCTCCGGCTGCTGCTCACCAGCGCCGTGGACTACACGCTGATGGACGAGCTCGTCGTCCAGTACATCGTCACGAATCACGCGAAGGAAGCCGAGACGCGGCTCCAGCTGGCAAAGACCCCGCTGCTCATCAGGCCGCTCTACCTGGCCGTGCGCCGGTCGCTCCCGGACGCCGAATCCATCATCACGCGGTTCAACAGCCAGCTCCGCAGCCTGATCGCAGACGGGACGTATCACCGGCTGCTGCACGTCGACTGGATCAACGCGGACGTGGACGGGGATGGCGTCACCGAGTACGTGCCGAAGGGCACCCAGGCCGGCAAGGACGCGCCACAGTACGCCTACACGCTCCTCTCGACGGATCAGAAGAAGCCGGCCACCGGCTCGCAGCGGTTCTACGTCGGCGGCAACATCTACAACGCGTGGACGGACGTGCCGGAGAGCTACAAGGTTTCGGCGCCCGGCGTCACTGATCCCAATCGCTCGACGATGACCTACTTCAGATTCACCTGGAAGTAGGATCCGCATGAACGACCTTCGAAAGCTCGCCGCGGTCGTGATCCTCGCCGGCGGCGCGGCCTGGGCCGGCGCAGCGATTCTCGCGCAGCAGAACGCCGCGCCAGCCGAGGCCATTCCCGCGCCGCTCGGCACGCCGACCGAAAACGGCCTGGCCGGCTACGCCAAAATTCTCTGTTCGGCGGTGTTCGTCTCCGGCCGCACGCCAGAGGACGGCGCCCAGGGCAGCGCCTACTTCTTCATGCCGGCGGCCGAGCGCGACCAGGTGACCTACACCGTCGATCGGACGGCGAAATTCGTTCGCGCGACGCTCGGTCCGGTCACGCGCGAGGCCCGGTTCTACGGCGATCAGGGCTGCATCATTCAGAATCCGAGCCGGCCGGGCATTCACTTCACGCCGGTCGCCGTGAAGACGACGCTGCCCGATGCGATGACGCAGGCGTGGCCGATGGGTGATCGCCCCGATACGGAGCCGCTGCCCGCGGGCGTGGACGCCGCGAAGATCGCGGCCGCCGTGGACGCGGCCTTCTCCGAACCGGCCGCACAGACGGCGGCGTTTCTCGTCGTCTACAAGGGCCGCATCATCGGCGAACGCTACCTGTCGGGCATCACCAGGGACACGCAGCTCGAGAGCTGGTCGATGGGCAAGAGCATCGCGTCCACGCTGTTCTCGCTGCTCGTCAAGGACGGGACCTACTCGCTCGAGCAGCCGGCGCCCGTGCCGCTCTGGCGGCGGCCCGGCGATCCCCGCGCGGCCATCCGCAACATCGATCTGCTGCGCATGAGCGCCGGGCTGAAGTTCGTCGGCAACCAGGAGGGATCGAACGCGGCCGTCCTCGATCACTACTACATCTATACGGGCGGCATCGACGCGTACGAGTACTCGTTCACGCGGCCGCAGGAATTCCCGCCGAACACCCGCGGCTTCTACCGCAACTGCGACCCGCTCACGATCGGCTATCTCGTCAAGCGCGCGGTCACCGCGCGAGGCGACCAGATCCTTACCTGGCCCCAGCGCGCGCTCTTCGACAAGATCGGCATCCGGCGCCAGGTGCTCGAGACCGATCCGTACGGCAACTTCCTCATCACCGGTTACGACTACGGCACGGCGCGCAACTGGGCGCGCCTCGGTCTGCTCTACCTGCAGGACGGCGTGTGGCAGGGCCAGCGCATCCTTCCGGAGGGCTGGGCGACGTTCGTGAGCACGCCGGCGCCGGCCTGGGCACGCCCGGAATACGGCGGGCTCTTCTGGATCAATGGCGTCGGCACGTGGAACCTGCCGCCCGAGACGTACTTCGCCGCCGGCGCCGGCGGCCAAGCCACGTGGATCGTGCCCGCGCACGATCTCGTCATCGTCCGCATGGGACACATGCGCGGCCAGAATGCGGCACGCCGGCCGACCAATGCCGCGCTTGGCCTGGTGATGGAAGCGATTGGAGCGAAGCGATGACGCGTCGCCCTGGCCTGCTCGCGGTGCTCGTCGCGGCGGCCCTGTCAACTGGTCCCCTCGCCGCCGAGAATGACGTGACGCTCTGGATCACGCTCGGCGACATCGATCAGCTCGTCGAAGCGGACCCGTACACGTTCAAGGAAATCCGCCGGATCACCACGGATCCGAAGCTCCACGGCCTCGCGTGGTCGGCCGATGGGTCGAAGGTGTACCTGGCGAGCGATCGCACGGGGAATTTCCAGGTCGTGGACGTGCGCAAGGGCGCCGTCGTCGATCAGATCAACATCGGCAACGACCCGAATCAGATGGCGCTGACGAAGGACGGCCGGTTTGCCTACGTGCCGTTGCGCGGCGAAGACGCCGTCGCCGTCGTCCAGCTCGAGCCGCTGAAGCTCGTCAAGAAGATCCCGATGGACAAGGGACCGCACGACGCGTACCCGTCGCCCGATGGCACGCGCATCTTCGTGGGCGCCCAGTTCGGCCGGTCGATCGCGGTAATCGATCCCGCGAAACAGGCGCTCATCTACAGTCTGCCGACCGCCGACGGCGTGCGCCCGATCCGGCCGGCGCGCGACGGCCGCACGTTGTACGTGGCGCTCTCCAATCTGATCGGCTTCGTCGTCGTGGACGTCGAGAAGGGCGTCACGCGCCGGGTCGAGCTGGCGACGCTGCCCGAAGGCGTGCCGAAGCCCTACGTTGACACGTTCACACACGACCTCCTTCTCTCGCCGGACGAACGGGAACTGTGGGTGACCGACGACGTGTTCGATCTGATTCGGATCGTGCGGCTGTCGGACATGAAGGAAACCGGACAGATTCAGGTCGGGCACTTCCCTCACTGGTTCACGATGCGCCCCGACGGCAAGGTCGCGTTCGTGAGCCTCTGGTACTCCGATGTCGTCTCCGCCATCGACGTCGCCACGCACAAGGTGCTGGCACACATGCAGTTCGCCCGGCAGAGCGGACCCAAGCGGATTGGAGTGGCGCCAAGAGTGCGCTGAGGGACTGACTCAGACGCGGAGGGCGCGCTCGATCGCCGAGAACAGCGCGCGCGCGTCGAATGGCTTGCGCAGGAACGCGACAGCGCCGCGTCCGAGCACCTGTTGCTCGATCTGATTGTCGTCGGCGCCGCTCATCGCGATGATCGGCACCGGGCCCGGGGCGCGGCCGAGCCGGACCTGCAGTTCGGGCCCGCTCATCCCCACCAGCTGAACGTCGACGATCACGCACGCGGCCGACAGGTCGTGCGCGCGCGCGAGGAAGGCTTCGGCCGACTCGAACGTGTGCACCCGCAACCTGACCGATGAGAGCAGCCGCGCCAGCGATCGCCTCACGCTTTCGTCATCGTCGATGACGTAGAAGTCGGTGGCGGCGATCGCGCCGTGCGGGTCGGCGAAGGGGGGCGCCGGCCCCGCGAGGCTGCGTTTGAGCGCCCGGTTCCGTTGCTGCAGCAGCGCCACGTGCTCGAAGCGCGTGCGATCGTCGGGTGCGTTCGTGAAGCCCTCGGCGGGAATCACGTGAGTGTGCTGCCGGCAGACGGCACGAAACTGATGCGCGTTGACGTCGTCGTCGAAGGCTTCGAGCCCGTAGGCGCACAGCACGGACCAGTTGCATCCGGACCGCTGCTCGTTCCAGAGCTCTTCCATCCGGACGGCCGCCCCATGATCTCCGCGCTCGCAGAGCAGATCGACCATTTCGCCATAGACGTAGGCCTGGCGTTGCGGCCCGGCGGCGCCGACGTGGGCGCGAATCGGCGCGAAGCTCTGGTCGAAGCGGGTTCGATCCGGCAAGCCATCGTCGAGAATCTGGTTGAGCGCCGAAGACGCGTCCACGTACAGAAAGCGACTCTCGACGTCGCGCGCCACCATTCCGTGGAGCGCCGCAAGATGAGCGACGACGCCTTCGAACGTCCGCGGCCGGGTAATCAGGATCAGGGGATCGCCGTTGGCAAACCCCTCAGCAAAAAACGACGCGATCGCCCGGGAGAGATAGGTGGCGTCCTCGTAGAAGATCACCGCGTGACTGTCTGGGGCGGCGCTCCACGCAAGGTTCATCGCTGTCTCTGGAGTCGCGCGGCGGCTGATGGCGGCTGGTCTGCTGAGGGCGGCGGCCAGGACGGGAAGATCGCCGAAAACGTCATGCCGGCCTCCCCGTTGCGCGTCGCGCCCAGGGTGCCGCCATGCGCGGTGACGATCGCGCGCGAAATCGACAGCCCCAGTCCGAGGCCTTCGCGCTTGGTGGTGTAGAACGGCTCGAAGATGACCGACAGCTCCTCATCCGACAACCCGCCGCCGCGATCGGTGACGTCCACGATCGCTGTGTGCGCGCGTGACGCCGTCTGGAGGCGCACGTGTCGATCGGTGACCTCGCGAGCGGCCACCGCATCGAACGCGTTCATCACGAGGTTGAGCAGGACCTGCTGGACCTGGACGCGATCCCCCAGGACCGGCGGCAGATCGGAGGCGAGGTCGATGTCGAGCGCGATCTGCCGTCCCGTCAGGTTGTTCTGCACGAGCTTCACGACTTCCCTGACGATCCCGTTCAGCTCGAGCGGCTCGTAGCGCGTCGCGCCCTTCTTGAGCAGCGTCCGCATGCGCTCCAGCACGTCGGCCGCGCGCCGGTTGTCGGCGAGCACCTCGTTCAGCGTTTCGCGCAGTTCGTGCCATCGCGGCGGTTGCGCCGTCATCAGCCGCAACGCCGCCTCGGTGTTGGCCATCACCGCGGTCAGCGGCTGGTTGATCTCGTGGGCCAGCGATCCGGTCAGCGCTTCGACCAGGGTCACGCGCCCGAGGTGGGCGAGCTCCTCGCGGAGGGCCGCAGCCTGACGCTCCGCCTCTCTGCGCTCGACGATGTCGAGAGCGGCGGCGAGCACACACGGCTCGCCGCCGAACATGATGTCCGCAGTTGAGCAGACGGCCGAGCCCGGTGCGCCGGTTTTCGTGCGAAAGCGCATCTCGCGACTGCCGCCGTACTCGCCGCGCTCCAGCGACTGCGAGATCGCGGCAAGATCGTCCGGATCGACCCACAGGCGCAAGTCCTGAAAGGTCCGGTCCACCACTTCATCGCGCGGGTAGCCGGTCAGACGCTCGAAGGCCGCATTGACGTCGAGGAACCGCCCGTCGCCGTTGCGGACGATGGCGAGGGCACACGGGTTGGTGTTGAATGCCGTCGCGAGATTGGCCTCAGAGTGCCGGAGGGCCCGCTCGGCCTCGCGATGTCGTGCCTCGGCGACCGAGGTCGCCGCCGCCGCCCGCGCCAATCGCCGGTACAGCAGCCAGACCCACGCGGTAAGCCCCGCGACGAGGATGGATTCGAGGGCGACAATCGTGCCGAGCACCAGTTGAGATTTTAGTCGATCTTACTCAGCCCCGAAGCTGACCGTGTACGATCCGTCCATGCGGATCGCATCAATCGCGGCGGTGGCCGCGCTGTCGTTGTTCCAGGGGTCGGTCGATGGTCAGGCGCCGCGCCAGGGTCCACCCTATCGCACGCGTCCCGGCCCGTGGAACAACGACGTCGTGGTCCACCGCGTGGCTCGCGACGGCGGCAGCGTGCCGCTCTTCACGTTCGCGCGGGCAGGCGTGGCCACGGTCACGCGATTGTCCGACGGCCGGCTCATCGCCGCGCATCAGCATTTTCCCGAGGACAACGACACTGACTTCGACAAGGTGGCTGTGCGATTCTCGTCGGACGAGGGCGCGACGTGGACCGCGGCCCAGGTCATTCGCTTGAGCGGCCTTCCGGCCGACATGCGATTCCCGTTCGATCCGACGCTCGTGCTGCTGCCGGACGGGCGCATCCGCCTGTATTTCACCTCGGTCCGTCGAGGAGTGCCAGGTGAGCTGCCGGCGATCTACTCGGCGATCTCGACCGACGGCGTGACCTATGCGGTCGAGCCGGGCATCAGGTTCTCGATCGACGGACGGTCGGTGATCGATTGCGCCGTCGCACTGCACAACGGCGTCTTTCATCTCTTCGCTCCCGACAACGGTCCCGGCCTGCCGCCGGGCCCGCGCCCGCCGGGACCCGGTGGCGCCGCGCCATCGCCGCCCGCGCCGCCGCCCGGCACCGGGTATCACGCGACGAGTACGGACGGGCTCCGGTTTTCGCGTGGAGACGACGTCCGGATCGAGGGGCGCCGCCGATGGCTGGGCAACGCGCAGTCGGATGCGGGCCGAATCACATTCTTCGGTACGGGCGAGCCCGGCCTGTGGACGGCGACGAGCCTGGACGGCATCGCGTGGCAACTCGATCCGGCGCCGATCCGCGTGCCGGGCGCCGACCCCGGCGCGGTGCGCTTACGTGACGGCGCGTGGCTGGTGGTCGCGACGGGTCCGCCGCGGCAGAGATAGCGACCGCGCTGTACTACTTCTGCTTCTTGCCGATGCGCCTGGCAATGTCCCGGACGACGCGCTCCCAGACTTCGAGCGCTTTCTCGTAACGCGCGCCGGCGGCCCGGTCCTCGGACTTCGAGTCGAGGCCGAAATCCTTCGGCTGCGGCATCGGCGGCAGGTGGACGACGACTCGATCGCTCATGATCGCATCGTAACCTGTGGCCGAACGGCCTGCTCGTCCGGAAGCCGCCGGGTCTGCACCGCCGGCGCGAGCCGGCCGATACACCGGTCAAGATGAAGTCCGCTCGCCGCCTGCTCTGTGTGTTTCTTGCGATGGCGGGCTTCCCTGCCGGCGCCGCCGCGCAGTTTGCCCCACAGGCGCCGCCTCCCTCGAGTGACAGGCACTGGGGCATCATCGGGTCGATCGCGCCGTGGCAGGCAGGCGACCGGTTCAAGGCGCTCTACGACGCCAGAACGCTCGACCTCTCGGGACAGGACCTGCGGATCGGCGTCACGCGCGGCAGCACGCTTGGCAACGAGTTCGCCCTGCTCTTCGTGCGCCGCCGCATCGACGAGGACACGACGCTCGGCATCTTCGGCGGCGAGACCTACGTGTTTCGTCCGGGCGTCCGCCTCACGGGCTTCATGGCGGAGGCGTACGGCGCGCTCGTCACGATCGGCAATCGCGCGCAGATCGGCGGACTCGTCGCGGGCGGCGTCGCGCGAGCCGAGGGGTTTGCGCGCCGGACGTCGGGGCTGCCGGACGCGCCGGCGGCCGACGTCCTGACGTTGTTCGCGCGGACGGTCCCCGCCCAGTTGCTGCTCCGCGGCGAGCTCGCCGTGGCGTTCCGCCTCGCGCCCGGCGCGAAGCTCCGCTTCAGCGGCGGCTTCGACTGGCCCGGGACGACGGTCGTCGGCGTGACGATGATGTACTTCTTCGGCGACCGGTAGCGACGTCTTCCGTCACGAAAGAAAAACACGAAGAGCACGTTGCAACATCCAGAAGGAGGGGGCGGGCTTTAGCCCGCCCGGCCGCTATAATCCAAACGCTCCAATCTCATGCCTCTAACTTCAGGCACGCAGATCGGCCCCTACAAGATCGTCGGCTGGATCGGCGCCGGCGGGATGGGCGAAGTCTACCGGGCAAGCGATCCGCGGCTGGCGCGCGATGTCGCGATCAAGCTGATCCCGGAGACACTTGCGGCCGACCCGACCCGGCTGCGTCGTTTCGAACAGGAAGCGCGCGCGGCCGGCCAGCTCAATCACCCGAACATCCTCGCGGTCTACGACATCGGCGACCACGCCGGGTCGCCCTACATCGTCTCGGAGCTCCTCGAAGGGGAATCGCTCCGCACGCGGCTGCAGCGCGGCGTGCTGCCGTCGCGAAAGGCGATTGACTGCGCGCGCCAGATCGCAGAAGGGTTGTCAGCCGCCCACGCCAAGGGCATCGTGCATCGCGACCTGAAGCCCGACAACCTGTTCCTGACCAACGACGGGCGCGTCAAGATCCTGGACTTCGGCATCGCGAAGCTCGCCCGGCAGGGCGATGACTCGAGCGCGCCCACGGCCTTCGCGACCGAAACTGCCGAGGGACTGATCATCGGCACGGTCGGCTACATGTCGCCGGAGCAGGTCCGCGGCGAGACGGTCGATCAGCGCTCCGACCTCTTCAACTTCGGGGCGATTCTGTACGAGATGCTCACCGGTCGTCAGGCGTTCATCCGCGCGACGGCGCCTGAAACGATGGCGGCCGTCCTGAAGGAAGATCCGGTCGAGGCGTTCGGTCCCGCCGGCTCACCGGCGCTCACGCGGATTGTCTCGCGCTGCCTGGAGAAGACGCGCGAAGCGCGATTCCAGTCGGCGCGCGATTTGGGGTTTGCGCTGGAAGTGCTGACGGCCACCGGAGAAGCCGCGGCGACCGCCGCCCCCGGCGCGCCCAGGCGGCACTGGCCACTGGCGGTCGGCGCCGGCGTCGTCGCGATCGCGCTCGTCGCCGGTGTGGCGAGCTGGTTGATGCGTGACGTCGCGCCGCCGCTCGAGAACCTGCTGGCGAATGCGACCTTCACGCCGCTCACGGATTTCCCGGGCAGCGAAGAGGACGCGGCCATTTCGCCGGACGGGAAGTTCATCGTCTTTCTCGCCGATCGCCACGGCGGTCCGTTCCACATCTGGCTCAGCCAGATCGGCAGCGGGCAGTTCGACGATCTCACGCCAGGCGCCGGCGACCAGCGGAATCCCGGGCTCAACCGAAGCGTCGGGTTTACCGGTGACGGGTCTGAGGTCTGGCTCTCCGGCGGCGCGAGCGGCGGCAACCGGTTGCGGCTCTTGCCGCTCCTCGGCGGCACGCCCCGCGCCTTCCTGGAGGAGCACGCCGTCAACGTCGCCTGGTCGCACGATGGCAAGCGGCTCGTCTCGTTCACGTTCGATCCGGGAGACCCGCTCAGCGTCGCCGACGCCAGCGGCGGCAATCCCCGGCAGATCTGGATCGACCCGAACGGCGAGCACAACCACTTTCCGGCGTGGTCGGTCGACGACCAATGGATCTACTTCGCAAAAGGGAATCAAGCCTCGACTGAGTACGACGTGTGGCGCATTCGCCCCTCGGGAGGGGCACCGGAGCGGCTGACCCAACACAACCGCTACGTCCGGTATGTGACGCCGATCGACGCACGGACCATCCTCTACGTGTCGCCCGACGAAGACAACCTGGGCCCGTGGCTCTGGGCGCTCGATGTGGAGCGAAAAACAACGCGACGGGTGAGCATCGGGCTGGAACAGTACCAGTCCGTGTCAGCCAACGCCGGCGGCCGCCGGCTCGTTGCCAGCGTGGCGAACCAGACGGCGAGCTTGTGGACCGTGCCGATTCTCCCGGACCGGCGGGCCGACGAGCGCGAGGTGAAGGCCTATGACCTGCCGTCGACCAGGGCGCTGGCCCCGCGGATCGCGAAGACGTCGCTGTTCTACCTCTCGTCGATCGGGGCGAGAGATGGGTTGTTTCGCTTCCAGGACGGGAAGCCGGTCCAGATGTGGAAGGGCTCGGACGGCGTGTTGACCTCCCCGCCGGCCGTCTCGCCGCAGGGCGATCGGGTGGCCGTCGCGTCGAGTCAGCAGGGTAAGCGTCGTCTCAACATCATTGCCGCGGATGGCTCAGGGAATCGATCGCTGTCCGCGGACGTCGACGTGCGCGGCGCGGCGGCGTGGTCCCGGGATGCCAAGTGGATCGTGACCGGCGGCAACGACGCCGACGGGCCCGGACTGTTCCTGGTGCCCGTCGACGGCGGCGCCCCGCTAAAGATCCTCAAGAGCCAGGCGTACGACCCCGTGTGGTCGCCGACTGAAGACTTGATTCTGTATTCCGGTCACCAGACCGCCGGGGCGCCTCTTCTGGCGATACGGCCCGATGGCAGCCCGGTGACAACACTTCCGCCGATTCGCGTCCCGTTCGGTGGCGGCGGCCGCGTGCGTTTTCTTCCGAACGGCACGGGCGTGGTGTACGTGCAGGGGCCGGTTGGCCAGCAGGATTTCTGGCTGTTGGACTTCGCGACCATGAAGCCCCGCCGGCTCACGCAATTGTCCAGCACGGCGAAGATGTACACCTTCGACATCACCGCCGATGGCCGCCAGATTCTCTTCGACCGCCTGCAAGACAACTCCAACCTCCGCCTGATCGATCTGGCGAAGTGAGGAGGACTGGGCGGCTCGACGCCGGCCGGATCGGCGGCGTCGAGCCCGGGCGCGCGCGCTAGAAGATCAGCTTGATCCCCAGCTGTCCGTAGCGCGGGAAGTTCGACTGGCGGACGCTCGTGCGATCGATCGTCCCGAAGAGCGGGTCCGTCGGGTTGTTGACGTACTGCCGCTCGTCGTAAATCACCTGGTTCAGCACGTTGTACAGCTCGAACCGGATCTGCAGCCGGAACGTGGACGAAAGCTGCACCATCTTCGCGAAGTTGATGTCGAACTGGTAGAACGGCGTGCGCCGGATCTGGTCGTCGCGGAACTCGGTCGTCCGGCCGGTGAAGTTGGGCCGGATGATGAAGTTCGGCTCGGTGCAGCCGGCGGCCACCGAGAACGCCTGCATCGTCACGACACCGAGATCGCTCATCGTCGCGACGCAGTTGCGCACGGCGCGGATGCTCGTCGGGGTGTATTCGACGTTCGGGAGCTTCGCGTCCTTGACGTAGAACACGTTGCCCGGCAGATCCCAGGGCCGCCCGGTGTTGAAGAGCCACATGCCCGCGACTTCCCAGCCGCCGGCCAGCGCCTCGACGACGGGGCCGGCATCGCGCATGTACTTCCGGTCGCGGCCGAACGGCAGGCTGTAAACGCCCGAGATCGTCACGCGGTGGCGGCGATCGGTCGTGTACGGCGACTTCTGAAGGATCGCGGCCAGATCGTCCTTGAAGCCGTTCTCCTCGATCATCTTCGCCAGTGTCCAGTTGCCGGAGAGCGAGATGCCGTCCGACAGGCGCTTGTTCATCACCACCTGAAGCGAGTCGTACCAAATCTGGCCGTCGTTCCGCTCGAACTGGGTGAACCCGGTGAACTGCGGGAACGGCCGCGACAGCTCGAAGCGCGAGAGCGTCTGGCTCGTGTACCGGTTCGTGCCCTCGAACCCGGCGACGTTCACGAACGGATTCGGCAGCAGCGCGTTGCAGAACGCCGCCTGGCCGCCCTTTGTGACGTCACACTGGTCGCGGAGCGACAGCGGCGGCTCGTTGAAGCCGCCCCACGAGTTCTGTTCCTGGCGCGTCCGGCTGCCGACATACGAGATGTCGATCGACGCCCGCCACGGCAATTGACGCTGGACGCCGATCGAAAACTGGTGCACGTAAGGATTGAGGTAGTCGATGTTCGAGAAGCTGGGTCCACGGCCGAGGAACGTCTCGAGCCCCAGCGCCGCGCCGGGCGCCTGCGCGACGCCCTGCGAGTACGGGTTCGACAGCGGGAACGTGGACGTCCGGTCGGCGTCGTTCGAGGTGATGAGCGGCGTCGAGATGCTGAACCCGTTCTGCGTCGTCGTGCCGGTGACGTTCAGGAAGTACAGGCCGTAGCCGCCGCGCAGGATCGTGCGCTCGCTCAGCATGTAGGTGAAGCCGACCCGCGGCTGAAGATTGTTCTTGTCCCACTGGTACGGGTACTTGGGGTTGCCGTTGGTGGCCGCGAACTGCACGCCGCCCTTCACGGTCGTGATCCACGGCACGGCCGGCGACGGGTTGATCCGCGACGACACCGGGTTGATGCTGGTCGTGTCGAACCCGTAGTTCACGCGGTTCTGCTCCTCGAACACCGGCGAGTTGAGGTCCCAGCGCAGGCCGAGGTTCAGCGTGAGCCGGCTGGTGATCTTCCAGTCGTCCTGGATCCACGGCGCGTTGTAGTTCCAGCGGAACGTCGGGTAGAAGTTGTTGTCGATCTGGCCGCCGCTGGCCGCGCCAAGCAGGAACGACGCGATCGAGTTGCCGCTCGGGGCCGTCTCGTTCTGGTTGAACAGACGCCGCGTGAAGCGGTTGTCGAAGCTCATCAGGAACAGATTGCCGTTGATCTCGCGGGTGTACCACGTGAGCCGCATGTCGAGGCCGCCGCGCACGGTGTGGCGCCCTTTCGTCCAGGTCATGTTCGGCTGCACGCTGAGGACCGTCGTCGTTTCGCTGCTCCGGCCCTGCCGCCCAAGCCCCTGATAGTCAGTGAGCGTGATGCGCGGAAAGACCTGATTCGGCAATTGGCTGATCAGCGACGGCGGGAATCCGAGCTCGGCCGGGTTGAACGACAGGCCGGGGTCGGAGCGGGCGAGCTCGAGGTACTGATTGAGCCCGGCACGCACGTTGAACACGAGCGCCGAGCTCATGATGCGCACCCAGTCGGCGACGCCGGTGTGGTTCTTGCGCTCGAGCGGCAGCTGGCCGTCCTGCGCCGGGCCGGTCGTGATGCCGTTCGTGTACCGCGTTTCGGCGCGCGTGTTGTACGCGTATCGGAAGAACATCCGCGTCTTGTCGCTCAGGTTCTGATCGACCTTCGTCGCGAAGTTGTGGAAGTCGTCGAACGCCAGGTTCGGCGCGAACGCGAAATTGTTGCGCCACGGATCGCCGGAGGTCGGCGTCGTGTTCGGCCGAAGGAAATACTGCAGGAACTTGCGCGCCATCGGATCGATGCGATCGTTGGGGATGATGTTGTTGTCGAACGGATCGCGGACCCAGTTGTTGCCCTCCTGCCGCCCCGAGCGCGGGTCGTAGATCGTGATCAGCTGGCCCTGGGCGTTGCGCAGGTTGCTGAAGTCGCCGCGCAGCTGCGCCTCGTCGGGGACCGTGTAGGTGGCCGGATTGGGCGTGGCTTCGTGGTAGCCCTCGTAGTTGACCATGAAGAACGTCTTGCCCTGGCCGTTGTACGCGCCGGGAATCTGGATCGGGCCGTCGATCTGGAAGCCGTACTGATCCAGTTTGTGATCCGGCTTCGCCGTGCCGCGCAGCTTGAATTGATATTCGTTCGAGTCGAACGCCTTGCGCCGCGCGAACTCGTAGACCGCGCCGTGATACTTGTTCGTCCCCGACTTGAGCGACACGTTGATGACGCCGCCGGCGGTTCGCCCATACTGCGCGTCGTAGCTGTTCGTGACGATCTTGAACTCCTGCACGGCATCGACCGGCGGCACGTAGGCGATGTTGTTGCCGCCCTGGATCGAATTGTTCGGCGCGCCGTCGAGCAGGAACTCGTTGTTGCGGTTCTGCCCGCCGTTGATCGACCAGTCGGCAATCGCGCCGTTGTCGAACGGCCGCTGATAGATCGCAGGGCCGTTGTAGGTGATCCCGGGTGCGAGGTACGAAAGCATGAAGGGATTGCGCGCGTTGAGCGGCAGCTCCGTAATGCGCTGGTTGTCGATCACCATCCCGCGGTCGGCCTTGGTCACCTCCGTCGATTCGGCGACGACCGTCACGGTCTCGGTGAGGGCGCCGATTTGCAGCGCGATGTTCACCGTCTGCGACTGACCCACCTCGAGCTGCACGAGCTGCTCGAAGCGGCGGAAGCCCTGTAGTTGCGCGGCGACCTTGTACTTGCCCGGCCGCAGGAACGGCAGCGTATACAGCCCCTCGTTATTGGTCACGGCCGTGATGACCTCGTTCGTCTCGGTGTTCGTGATCGTCACGGTCACGCCGGGCATCGCGCCGGCTGACGCGTCGGTGACTTTGCCGGTGACCGTGGCGCGGAATTCCTGTGAAAACGCGGGAGCCGCAAGGCTCAGGCAGGCGATCGCGAGCACGAGTCTTCGCAAGGTAACAGGCATCATGGCCAGCTCCTTCGCTTGGCGACGCAGAATCGGGGAACTGCCCGCTTATACACCCTGGGAGTGCGGCACGCAAGACATACACTGGCAGGATGCGATCGGCCAGTCGCCGCGCGCCTCGTCCCGGACGCCGTTCGGCTGCGCTCGCCGCCGGGCTGCTCCTCGCCGTCGCGGCCCAGACGGCGCAACCGGTGCGCTGGACCGATTTCCCGCAGGCCATTCAGCAGCGCCTGACGGCCGCGCGCCTCGACGCGTCGTCGTTCGCCGCCTTTCGCCAGGCTCACGTGCTGCGCACGCGCGTGCGCGTGCAGGAGAGCGATCTCGACGCCGCCGTCTACTACGCGCTGCAATCGACGGCGTTCACCGAGGATGCGCCAGTCGAGCCGGCCGTCAGCGCCCAGACGCTCGTCGAGGGTCTGGACGACGCACTGCGTCAGCGATTTCTCTCTGGCGCCGCCTCACCGGCCGATCGCGTGCCGGCGTCGGCGCGCCGCCGTCTGCGGGCCCTTGCTGGAGCCGTGCAAACCCCGCCGGCCGGCAGCCGGCTCGCGCTGTTCCGTGACGTCCTGGATCGCGAGGCGGGCAATCAGGCGAGCGTCGAAGTGGCGCTGCTGTCGCACTACTTGAAGGCGATGCGTTTTCTCTATGAAAAGGAGTTCGTGGCCGCGGCGCGGACGGACAGTGCCGCCGGCGTGGCCGCGCTCTACCGCGACCGCCCGCTCAGCACGGACACGTCGGTCGAAGCCGGCTATCTCGTGCACCTCGGTCTGGCCACCCTGCAGGCGCTCGAGCCCGCCCGCCGCATCCGTCGCGTGCTGCTCGTCGGGCCGGGACTCGATTTGGCGCCGCGGACGGCCCTTCTCGAGCTCGGCCCGCCGCAGTCGTACCAGCCGTACGCCGTCATCGATGCCCTGGTCGCGCTCGGTCTGGCGCAGCTGGACGATCTCGAGGTGATTGGCGCGGACGTCAACGATCGCGTCGTCAGCCATCTGCACGACGCACGCAGCCGGGGCGACGTCGTCACGCTCGCGACCGGAATCGGCGACGCCGGGGGAGTGACCCTGACCGACGAGTACCGCGGTTACGTCATGGCGCTCGGTCAGGCCACCGCCGAGATCCTGCCGGCGCCGGCGCTCCCGGCGCGCTACGCCGGTCACGTCGCGAAGGCCCTGCGGTTCCGCCCCACGGTGAGGCAGGCGATCGACGGCATCCGTCTCGACGTCGTTGCGGATCGCCTCCTCGGCGATCCTGTCGATCTCGTCGTCGCGACGAACATCTTCCCGTATCTCGACGACGTCGAGCTCACGCTCGCCCTCGCGAACATCGCGGCGATTCTCGCGCCCGGCGGCGTCCTCCTGCACAACGAGGCGCGCCCGCTCGTCGGCGACGTCACGGGCGAGCTCGCCCTGCCGCTCACCCACACGCGGACCGCGGCCCTGGCCACCGTCCGCGGAGCGGCGACACCGCTCTTCGACCGCGTGTTCATCCACGTGAAGGGCCGGGTTCGGCCGTAGGCGAATCTAGCGTTTGCAGGGCGTCGGCCACTTCTCGCACGGGCCCATGTCTGAAATCGGCACGTAGATGAGCCGGCTGACCCGCGGATCGCCTCCGTTCGTGACGACGGTGACCTCAACCGACAGCGCCGTGCGCGCCGGGGTGAGCGCGTAGGCTTCTTTTACGGCGACTGCCGCGCTGTTCGCGGCGGTCATCGTGCCCTCCGCAACCAGCGTCGCCCCGGACCATTTCGCCGTGACCGTGATCGTCCCGCCCTGCGCGACGGGCGTCGCCGTCTCTTTGCCCGGCTTGTAGATGCGCGCGTGTCCTTCGTTGATCGGGCTTTCCACGACGAGCGTGCCGTTGGCCGCGTGGGTGACGTGAAGCGTGGGTGGCACGCCGGCCGCGATGAGTCCCGCCAGGCCGGCGCCGTCGGTCAGTTGACTCGCTGCGGCGTCGAGCCGCCAGGTGCCGGCGAAGCGCACCGGCGGAGCCGGCGGGGCGTCCGCCGGAGGCATCGTGGCGCCGCGGCCCGCCGCAGGAGCGGGCGGCGCGGCCGGCGCTGACGCCGTCGCGGTAGAGGCGGTGCCCGCCCCGAGATCGAGCGCCACGATCTTCTCGCGATCGCGCGCGTACAGCGTGGTGCCGACGAGCGACGGCGCCGTCCACGTCGTGGTCTCGAAGATCCGCGCCTGGGTGAGGATCGTCGCGCCTTGCGGCGTCAGCCGCGCCAGCGCGAGGTCGCCGTCCTCGTCCATGATGATCGTCTTGTCGCCGGCCTGGACGAGGCTCGCGCGGCCGAAACCGCGATGCTGCCAGGCGGCCTGACCAGTCTTGATGTCGAGCGCCGTCAGAAACGCCGGACCGAAGTCCCCGGTCGTGCCGTAGACGAAGTCGCCGAGGCGGATGGCGCTGAGAAACATGAAGCGCACGCGGTTCGTGAACCAGAGCTCGTCCACTTCGGTCGCCGGTCCCTCGAGGCGCAACTGAATGGCGCGGCTGCCGGATCGATAGGCCGACGAGAGGACGAGCTTGCCGTCCGGTCCCCACAGCGGCGTCGTGCAGTTCAGATCGTTGCCCGGATCGTGAGGGTGCGACCAGAGCACGCGGCCGTCGGCCGGATCGAGCCCCGTGACGGTGCCGCCGCCGAGGAACACGAGCTGCGGCCGGCCTCCCAGCTCGATGAGAATCGGCGCGGCCGCCGATATCAGGAAATCGCCGCTCTTCCACACCACCGCGCCGTCGGCCTGACGAAAGGCCATCACGGACTGTCCGGGCCCGCCGACGCTGCAGATCACGGTGTCACGGAACGCGATCGGGCTGCAGCCGTAGCCGGTCTTCACGTTGGGCCGGATCAGCAGTTCCGGCGAGTTGAACTCCTTGATGAAGTCGTGCGACCAGAGCACCTTCCCGGTCGCCGCGTCGAACGCGAACATCTCCTGATTGGTCCCAATCGTGAACACGCGATTGCCGACGATGAGCGGCGTCGAGTGCGGACCGGCGCCGAAACTGAAGTCCTGGCGCCGCGACGGGTACTTGTGCTCCCAGAGGGTCTGCCCCGTCTTCGCGTCGAGAGCAACGACAGTTTCTTCGGCATCCCACGGCCCGAGCTTCGCCCGGCCGTTGCCCGCGCGGTACAGCGTGAACAACCGGCCGCCGTCCACCGCGATAGTAGAGTGTCCGGTCCCGAGCGGCCGGGTCCAGATCACCCGCGGTCCCGACTCGGGCCACTTCTCGGCGAGACCCGGATCGGCGATCACGAAGTTCCGGCTCGGACCGCCCCACTGTGTCCAGGACGACGCGACGGGGGGTGATTGCGGACGGACCGGCGCGGTCGCGGACAGCAGCAGCAGAACGGGACCGGCGATGCTCAGGCGCATCGCGCTATTAGAACCGAAACGCCCATCCGATTGAGAGGCTGGCGGCAAGCACGGTCGACATGTTGACCGGATGCGCGTAGCCCGTGTTGATCATTTGCAGCTGCACATCGGCCTGGACCGCGCCGCGCGATCCGGTCGGCACCTCGATGCCGGCGCTCAGTGAAATGCCTGGCCGCCGAAGCGCCGCCCCGCGGTAGTTCAGCCAGTACATGCCGCCGCCGACGAGCACGTGGCCGCAGACAGGCGCGCGGCCGCCCTGCAAGCCCACGGCGGCCGTGATCTGCCGCACCGTGATGTGTCCGGCTGACGTGTCCGCGATCACCTCGTAGGGCGGCACCGGGCTGAACGTCCGGAGCCCGACTTGCCACTCAGTCGTCGCACCTTCAACCCGAAACCGCAGCGGGCCGGCAATCGACACGTCGCCGCGGGCGGTAAGCTGGCTTCCGCCGGTCACCCGGACGGTTCCGCCCGGCCCCGGGTCGACGACGCCTCGCGCCAGCTCGAGATACGGCGACGACCGGCCGAACGCGATCCCGAGCGAGGGCCGCTCCGGCCCCTGACATCCGGCACGGCCCTGCGCGTGACTGGCGCCGGGCAGGACGGTGAGGATCAGCGTCGCGGCACAGAGGACGGAACAGAGACGCGAATGAATTGAAGACTGGCGCATACGGCCTCCGCTCGTCAGTCTCGGCGGAGGCGGGGCGTCAGGTCGTGAGGAAGTCCTGAGCGTTCGCTGAAGTTTTGGCCGGCCCGAGCTAGGGCTGACCGCGCAGCTTCTTGACGGAGTTCTGGAACGCGCGCGCCGTGATGCCGGCGCGGTACACGGCCAGCTTCCGGCCCAGCTCAACGGTCTTGCTCACGGGCGAGAGATCGACGCCGTGGAGCGTGAACAGCCCGGCCTTGATCCGCTGATCGGCCCGAATCAGCTTTGGATCCTGCACGGCGGCCTGCGCCTCGTAATAGACGTCGTCGTGCATGCCATTGCGCGTGTCGGTGCGGCGATCCTGCCGATCGGCGGGCGCCGACTTGTCGACCTGGACGATGCCCTGCGACTTCAGAAAATCGTAGCTCCATTGATCTTCGGTGTAGTACTCGGGCAGGAAGTGGACGCGCGCCTGTGCCGATTCGGCGATCCATTTCTTGTTCAGCGCCTCGGCGACATTGCGCATGCCGGTCTGGTTGCCGCCGCTGTCGCCGACGAGAATCAGGTCTTTGAAGCCGTGCGCCTTGTAGCTGCGGCAGATGTCGGTGAGCAGCGCTTCGAAGGTCGCCGGTTCGAGGCTGATGGTGCCGGGATACGCCATGTGGCCGCGCGGCGCCGGCTCGATCGCGCCTTCCGGCACGAACTTGACGATCGGCGCGATCAGCGTGTTGCCGATCGCCTTCGCGATCTCCGGCATCACGGTGGCGAGCACGAAGTTGTGCTTGCCGCCCGCGACGTACGGCCCGTTCTGTTCGACGCCGCCGGTGCCGATGAGGATCGTCGTCTTGCCGGCGCGCACGGCGTCGCGGACTTCCATCCACGTCAGCTCTTCGGTCCAGAGACTGTCGCCCGCGTCGATCGGCCGGACGGCGTCCTGTGGTGACGGCGTCTGCGGCGCCGCCGGCGTCTGGAGCTGCGCCGATGAGACCGCGGCCAGCGCGGCGACGGCCGTCGCGACGAACGTGCGTGCGTTGAACATGTGACCTCCTGACCGGGACTATACTCACTGAGGGAACACCATGGCCAGCGCGAGCAGGTTCGTGATTCTCGCCTTGAGCGTGCTGGGTATCGCGGTGATACGCTGCATCGCGTGTCTCAAGAGCCAACATGAAGGACGTGGAGGCCGTGAAGCCCGTGAAGAAGCGGCGTCACGATGGCCGCCGCCCTCGGTTCTGACGCTCGAAGGACGGCGGCCATCGTGGCGCCGCCCCTTCGTGAACTCCATGACCTTCACGCTCTTCGTGTTGGTTTTTGAGACAGGAAATGTAGCGTGGCAGCGTGACACCCCAGCGGCCGCAACGTCCGTTTCGGGCCAGAATCAGCCGCGCGTCGCCACGGTCTTTGTCGACGACCTGCACCTGCCGGCGCTCGACACCCCCCGCGTGCGCGGCATCCTCCGCACCGTGCTCGATCAATTGCTCAAGGACGAAGGCCTGGTCGAGTTGACGTCGAGCGGGCGCGTCCGCCGCCCGGCGTTCGTCTACGATCGCGACCTCTGGCGAATCGAGCGGGAACTTCGGACCGTGATGGGCAGCGCGAGCGCGCCGCGCGCGAATGCCACGCCCGACTGGATCGCGGAACAGCAGCGGAACGCCGGCAACGCGATTGCGGTGGCAGCGAGCATCGTGGACGATCTCGACCGGAATCCCAATCGGCCAAAATTACTCATTTACCTCAGCGGCGGCTACGCGAATGCCGGCGCCACCGTAGAACCGACCCTCGACGAATTGGCTCGCGCCGCCAGCCGCGCCGGTGTCGTCATCTATCACCTCGATCCGGCGAGATGGGATGGCGGCGATCCCAAGTCGTCGTCGGCACTCGACCGCGTCGCAGCGGCCACCGGCGGCTTCACGCTGACGGCGCTCACCGACTTCGCGCGCGTGGCCGGCGCCCGCTAGCGTCCTGCGGTTCGTCCGATTGCCGAATCCGGAGGTCGAACAGTCACGCTGTCACGCTGCATCGCCTGTCTCAAGAGCCAACATGAAGGACGTGGAGGCCGTGAAGCCCATGAAGCCCCATGACCTTCATGCCCTTCGTGTTGGCTTTCGAGAGAGGAAATGCAGCGTGACACCCCAGCGGCCCGCAACGTCTAGCGCAGCAGCAAGTCCCGCCGCGGCGGATCCCAGTCCGTCACGTTCGACGGACAGCCCGACGCCGCCAGAACCGTCATCGAGCTGAAATTCGCCCGGAAGGGATTCTCGAACCGTAGGTCCGCGACGCGGTCATCCGATACGAACGGGAACCGCGCGAACTGGAGCCATGCGCGGACGCGGCAATCGCGCGCGTTCAACTCGCGCAGCCGCTCGACGTCGACAAGCCAGCGCCGGTGCCAGACGAAGCGCTCCGTGACCGGCATCGCGGGCGTGCCCGAGACGGCGAGTACCCGGGCGGAGGCGCAGGAAGCCGCAGGCCAGAGACGCGGAAACAACGACAGCGTTCCGCGACGGGCGACGAGCGTATTGGACGGTCCTTCGCGCGGCCGTTCCAGCGTCATCAGCGACCAGCACCACGGCACCGCGGGGTTCGAATCCAATGCCACATCGACAACGGTCGCGCCGTCGGCGGCTTCAATCGCGCGGACGGCCTCGTGCTTCGCGAGGCGCGAGAACCCAAAGAAGATGACGAAGATTGCCGCCGCACCAGCCAGGGCCACACCGGCGCGCCGGCGCGGGGGCCACGATCGCGTCCACAGCGCGATCGACGCCGCCGCCAGCAGGAGGACGGTCGTCACGGCCGTGCCGGTGAGGCCGGTGTAGGCGACGACGGCCAGGGGCAGGAACGTGAGCAGCCAGATCGCGATATGCCACCCGCGCCGCGCGACGTTCGCTGCCAGCGCCGTGCCGAGGATCACCCAGAGCCAGGGCTCGAGGACGAAGACCGCGTCGCCGAACACCCATCTGGACGAGAACGGAAACCAGAGATGCGTGCCGTAGCTGTTCGCCGCGTCCATCAGCAGGTGACTGGCGAGCGCCACCGCGATCAGCGCCACGCATCGTGCGGTCATGCCGGCGATCGCGATCCGGACCGTTGGCCAGGATCGCAGAACCGCGAAGATCACGACGCCCAGGACGATCAGGCCCGGCAGCGTATGGCTGTGCCCGCGATGGTGCAGAAGAAAGCCGAGAGGCGGCTCCGTCAGACCGGTATAGACCAGATCGATGTCGGGCGCGTTAGCCGCGGCGACGCCCGTGAAGAGAAAAATCCGCCGCGTGGCCGCCGGAACGCCTCGCGACAGCACAGTCTCTGCGATCGCCGCGCCGACAAACGCATGGGTGACGTTATCCAATTCAGGGATTCAAAGATTCAGAGATTCAGAGATTCAGCGTCAGACCAGCCTCAGTTTCGGAAGATCTCGAAAGTCCGCCGCGTTCAGGGTCCAGAGCGCGGCGCCGTCGACGAGAGCACACGCGGCCACCGCGAGATCGATCTCGCGGCCGCGGGGCCGCTTCACCGCGGCATAGAGCCGGGCGGCGGCGTCCGCCTCAGCGGGCCCGAACGGCACGGCGCGCGCGCGTGGAAACAGCTCTTCTTGTGCCAGCAACTCCTGCCGCGTCCGCGGGCCGCGCAGCCACTCGTAGAGCACGAGCGTCGACAACGTCAGCCGATGGCCCTGTTCGGCGAACCCGATGAGCGTCTCGAGCGAGCGGCGCGGGCCTGAGAGCGCATCGACGAGTGCGGACGTGTCGAGGTGAACGGTCATCCGCTCGATCGCCGGCCGCCGCGGCGGCGCGCCGATCGCACAGCCCGCAACTCCGCGTCGACGTCGCCGGCCGGGCGGGACACCGGCGCGTCGCGCAGCGTCTCGAGGACCGAGAGCATCCGGAGCCGTTCCCGCTCGCTCAGCCGATCGGCGCGCGCGGCGTACTCGGCGACGGCGTCACGAACGACCTGACTCTGCGCCGTGCCCAGCCGCGCCGCGGTCCGCCGGATCTCGGCGACGGTGCCGTCGTCGAGCGTGAACGTGACCTTGACCATACTCATACCATACTACCATACTCGATACCGGGATTCGGGGATTCAGGGATTCTGAGATTCGCGATTCAAGGGTTCGCGGTCCAAGGGTTCGCGATTCACGGTGCCTTGAGGTCCGCGGGCAACGCGTAGACGTACAGGCGCGGCAGCAGCGGCGTCGCGGACGCCGGCGATGGCAGCGGCGCGCCCGCGGTGGGTTCGGTCGGCGGGAGCGGGCCGCGGCCGCCGGAGAGAATGCCGCGGCCGCCCATGAAGGCGATGTACTGCCGGCCGTCGAGCTGATAGGTCATCGGCGGTCCCATTCCCGTTGTCTGTCCCGACTCGATCTCGAGGAGCTTCTCGCCCTTGTCGGCCGTGTACACGAGCAGCCGGCCCTGGGGCGTGACCTGAAACACGAGATTGGAGGCGGTCGAGAGCGCGCCGCCGCCGCTCTGCCCGCCGCCGGGCATGAACCAGCGCTCCGTTTGTGCCACCGGATCCCAGGCGGACAGGATGCCGGTGTTGCCCCGCGCCAGTCCGCGATTCGGACCGTACGCGGGCGGAACCGCGATCGGCGGCGCGGGCCCGGTATCGCCGCGACCGCGCAAGCCCCACACCTGGAATCCCGGGTTGAGCGCGAAGTTGTTCGTGCCGGTGAACGAGAAGCTGCCGGCCGACGCGAGCGGCACGTAGACCAGTCCGGTTGCCGGGTTGAACGCCATCTGCGCGGTATTGTGCGCCTGCAACGGCGAGACCGTCACGCCCCGCTCGGCCGTGTAATGCGCTTCCGGGTTGAAGATCGGCCGGCCGGTTTTGGGATCGAGCCCACGCGCCCAGCTCACCGGCGCGACCGGGGCGCCGGAGAGGAACTCACCCGAGAGCCGATCGATCACATAGAAATACCCGTTCTTGTTGGCCTGCATGATCACCCTGCGGGCGCGTCCGCCAATCTGGAGGTCGGCGAGCATCAGGTGTTGCACGGCGTCGTAGTCCCACTGATCCGCGGGCGTGCACTGGAAGTGCCACTTCAACTGCCCGGAGTCGGCGTCGATCGCGAGGATCGACGCGATGTACAGGTTGTCGAGGTGCTCGGTGTCCTTGCCCTGGCGCACGTCCTGCGACCACGGGGTCCCATTGCCGGTGCCGACGTACACGAGATTGGCCTCAGGATCGTAGGCCATGCCGTCCCAGATCGATCCGCCGCCGCCGAGCTTCCACCACTCGCCGCTCCACGTCTTCGCGGCCTTCTCCATCGCGGGGTTCTCGAACGGCTTCGACGGGTCGCCCGGCGTCGTATAGAACCGCCACAGCTCGCGGCCGGTGTTCACGTCGAACGCCGAGAGGTAGCCTCGGTATGGCGGAAACTCCCCGCCCGCGTTGCCGAGGAAGATCTTCCCTTTCGCGACGCGCGGCGCCATCGTGATCGAGTACGACACCGAATCGGCCGGCACGGTGGCGATCGACCACAGCAGCCTGCCGGTCGCCGCATCGAGCGCCTGCAACCGGCCGTCCACGACCGGCACGATCACCTTGTCTTCGTACAAGGCCACGCCGCGGCTGTTCACGCCGCAGCAGAGCCGCGAGGAACCTGACGCCGCGATCGCGCGATCGACCTGCGGGTCGTGGCGCCACCGCTCCTTGCCCGTGCGCGCGTCCACTGCGAAGACGATGCTCCAGTTCGTGATGCCGTAGAGCACGCCGCCGGCCATGAGCGGCGTCGCCTGCTGCGGGCCGCCGCCCATGCCCACTTCATAGGACCAGGCCAGACTGAGCCGCGAGACATTGGCAGGGGTGATCTGAGTCAGCGGACTGAAGCGCTGTTCGGCGTAATCGCGCCCGACCGTGAGCCACTCGCCGGCGTTCTTCGGCGCGTTCCGCAGCGCGGCGTCCTCCACCCTGCGGGCCTGCCGCGCCGTCGCGGTCCACCCCAGGACGAGCGCTCCGGCAGCGGTCAGAACCAGCAGATGCCGTCCACGGCGCCCCATGCCAATCCCCCGGATTGTGATGACGAGCGCAGTCTACTGCGGATGGCCGTCTCAGCTGATTTCCCGCCGGCCTTCCATCGCTTTCGCCATCGTGAACTCGTCGGTGTAATCGAGGTCGCTGCCGACGGGCACGCCCATGGCGATGCGGGTCGCGCGGACGCCGAGCGGGCGCAGCAGCTTGGCGAGATAGAGCGCCGTCGCTTCCCCTTCGACCGTGGGATTGGTCGCCAGGATGATTTCCTCGACCCCGCCGTCGCCGACCCGCGTGAGCAGGCCCTTGATCTTCAGATCATCCGGGCCGATGCCCTGGAGCGGCGCGATCGCGCCCATCAGCACGTGATAGCGCCCCTTGAAGCCGCGCGTCTTCTCCACCGCGGCCACGTTCTCCGGCTGCTCGACGACGCAGATGATGCGGCCGTCGCGCTCGGGCGCCGTGCAGTAGACGCACGGATCGACGTCGGTGATGTTGCTGCAGAGCGAGCAGTACGTCACGCGGTCCTTGACCGAGAGCATCGCGGCGCAGAGCGCGTCCACGTCTTCGCGCGGGGTCTTGAGCAGGTGATATGCGAGGCGTTGCGCGCTGCGGGCGCCGATGCCCGGCAGGCGCTGGAGGGCCGCGACGAGCTCGGCCAGCGGTTCGGTCCGCAGCATCAGGACAGCCCGGGGATCCTCAGGCCGCCCATCATCCCCTGCATCTGGCTGGCCAGCGCCTCGTCAACTTTCCGGTGCGCGTCGGCGACGGCGGCCACAATCAAGTCCTGCAGCATCTCGACGTCGTCTTTCGACACGACCTCGGGATCGATTTTCAGGGTCAGCAGGTTCTTGTTGCCGTTGACCGTGACGGTGACCATCCCGCCGCCCGCGGTGGCCTCGATGCGCATGTCGACCATCTGCTTCTGCAGGCGCTCCTGCATCTGCTGCGCCTGTTGCATCATCTTCTGTATGTTCATCACTGAATCTCTTCCACGTCTTCGATCTGGCCGCCGAAGACGTCGAGGACAGCTTGCACCTGCGGCTCGGCCTGCGCGCGTGCGCGAAGCTCGGCCTTGCGTGCCGCGGTCGGGTTCTCCTTTTCCCCGGCCGGCGGCGCGGCCGCGCGCTCTTTGACCACCACAGACATCTTACGTCCGCTCGCCGACTGCGCAAGCTGCTCGATCCAGCCGCGCTTCCCTTCGAGTTGCGACTTGAGCGAGCGGTGCACGGGCGCGAACGAGAAGACGATGGTGTCCCCCTCGACGTCGATCACCGCCTGCGCGATGACCATCCCGTAGAACACTTTGTTCTGCTCGCGGATGGAGGACAGGACTGATGCCTTTACGTCGGTTCCAGGGTTCCGGGGTTCCGGAGTTCCGAGGTTCCGTTCCGAGGTTCCGGGGGGGGCGCTTCGCGAACTTTGAAGGTCGGGCTTCGAACTTCGAACTTCTGCTTGCGGCGGTGCCGGTTGAGGCTTGGGACTCGCGCTCGGGACCGTTGGAGAAGCCCCAGCTGTCGGGCGGACTTCAGGTGTCGGCGTCGCTTGGTCCCGAGGCCCCTGGCCCTGGGCCGGCGGCCGGGAACCTGCGGGAACCCCGGAACCCGCGCGAACCGCGGAACCCCGGAACCCCGGAACCCCGGAACCGGCGGGCCCTTCGAGTCCGCTGATAATCTCGGTCAACGGCGTGAGATTGCGCAGGTGGATCCACTTCACGAGCGCCATCTCGAACTGATGGCGCGGCTGCGAGGAGTTCTTCATGTCGAACTCCGCCTGCGACAGCAGGTCGAACGCGCGCATCAGATCCTCGCGCGAATAGCGCACGGCCAGGCTCTTCAGCCGCTCGCGCTCGCTTTCGGCGGCGATCTCGGGATCCTCGAGCCGCGCCGGATCGACCTTGACGACCATCAGGTCGCGCATCAGCCGCGCCAGCTCGCGCAGGACGACGCGCAGGTCGAAACCGCCCTCCACGACGGTGTCGGCGAGCGTGATGGCCGCGGCCACGTCCTCGGCGGCGACGGCCTCGGCGACATCGAACTGGAGATCGCGGCCGATGAGGCCGAGCACGGAACTGACGTCGTTCGGCGTCACGCGGTCGCTGCTGAACGCGAGCACCTGGTCGAGCGCCGACAGCGCGTCGCGCATGCTGCCTTCGGCCGATCGCGCCACCAGCGCCAGTGCCGCGTCGTCGATCTTGACCTGCTCGCGGGCGGCGATCGTCTTGAGCTGATCGCGGATCGTGGAGAACGGGAGCGCCTTCAGCTCGAAGACCTGCGAGCGCGACTGGATCGTCGCCGGCACCGAGTGCAGGTCGGTCGTCGCCATCATGAACTTGACGTACGGCGGCGGCTCTTCGATCGACTTGAGCAGCGCGTCGAAGGCGCTCTTCGACAGCCGGTGGACCTCGTCGATGATGAAAATCTTGAAGCGATCGCGCATCGGCGCGATCGAGAGCGGCTCGACGATGACCTCACGGACGGCGTCCACGCCGGTGTAGGTCGCGCCGTCGATCTCGAGCACGTCCACGTCGCGGCCCTCGGCGATTTCGACGCACGCGTCGCACGTGCCGCAGGGAGTCACGGTCGGCCCGGTCACGCAGTTCAGCGCCCGCGCCAGGATCCGCGCGGTCGTCGTCTTCCCGATCCCGCGCGGGCCGGCGAAGATGAACGACTGCGCGAGCCGCCCGGTCGCGATCGCGTTCTCGAGCGTGCGGACGACGCCGCGCTGGCCGACGACGTCCTCGAACCGCTGCGGACGCCATTTACGCGCCAGAGCAATATGAGACATGGGTAAGTCAGAACTTAGAGGCCAGAAGTTAGAAGTTAGTGGGCGCTTGTCTGGCGGCTCCCAGCCCGAGCCGCCCTACGCCTGATAGAACCAGCGTACTCTGACTTCGAACTTCTGGCCTCTAACTTCTAACTTAACAGTGTCCTTCAACGCGCCCGACCGCGGCCCGGAGGGCCTGCGGCACAGCACAGGATCGACTTAGCGCTGCTGCCTTCCGGCCCTGACGCGGTTCGTCGGCTGAACTTGCACAGGGTCCGGACCGCGGTCCGACGCGCTGTTCCTCGAAGTCTAGCAGAAGAACGAGGACACGGAGGCGAGCGGAGGGCGCGGAGAAGGGCGAGAAATCTGCACTACACTCGCCTCCAGCGATGCCACTGCCTGCCGGTTCCCGCCTCGGGTCGTACGACATCATCGCGCCGCTCGGCGCCGGCGGCATGGGCGAGGTCTACCGCGCGCGCGATCCGAAGCTCGGGCGCGAGGTGGCCGTCAAGATCATGACCGGCGCCTTCGCGGCGGATTCGGAACAGCTCGCGCGGTTCGAGCGCGAGGCGCAGGCGGTTGCGTCGCTGTCGCATCCGAATATCCTCGCCGTGTACGAGTTCGGCATGCACGGCGGTCAGCCGTTCGTCGCGATGGAGCTCCTCGAAGGGGAGACCCTGCGCGAGCGGCTGGCGCAGGGACCGCTGCCGGTGCGCAAGGCCATCGACGTGGCCACGCAGATCGCTCGCGGGCTCGCGGCGGCGCACGACAAGAACCTGATTCATCGCGATCTGAAGCCCGAGAACGTCTTCCTGCTCGCCGACGGGCAGGTGAAAATCCTCGACTTCGGTCTGGCGAAAGCGCTCGGCCGCGACGGCCCAGGCGGCATCGCCGGATCGGGAGCAGCCGAGACGGTCGCCAGGACGGATCCAGGCACGGTGCTCGGGACCGTCGGGTACATGGCGCCCGAGCAAGTCCGGGCGGGCGTCGTGGACGGGCGCGCCGATCTGTTTGCGCTCGGCGTCGTCCTGCACGAAATGCTGACCGGCGTGCGGACGTTTCAGCGGCCGACGGCCGCCGAAGTCATGACGGCGATTCTGCGCGAGGACCCGCCTGATCTTCTGCAGGCGCGGCCCGATCTGCCGCCCGCACTCGATCGCATCGTCCAGCACGCGCTCGAGAAGAACCCGGTGGAACGATTTCAAACCGCGCGCGACGTGGTGTTTGCCCTGACGTCGCTGTCCGGATCCACCGCCGCAGCATCGGGATCTGCCGCATCGATGGCACCGATCGGCCAGGCCGGCGAACGCGGCGCGCCAGCCCGGTTTTCGCCTGCCGTCCTGGCTGCAGCCGCGCTCGTCGTGGCCGCCGCAGCGGCGGGCGGCTGGTGGGCGGGTCGCCGTGGGCCAGCCCCGGCCGAGCGGTGGGATCAGTTCGTGCAGCTCACCGACGAAGCTGGAGAGGAGACCGGACCGCGCATCTCGCCCGACGGCTCGTCGTTCGCCTACGCGAGCCGCGCCAAAGGCTCGTGGGACATCTACGTGCAACGCGTCGGCGGCCGGCAGCCGCTGGCCGTCGCCGCGAGTCCAACGCGCGACGAGCTCTGGCCGGCGTTTTCGCCCGACGGACGCTCGATCGCGTTCAACGAATCGGACGCCGACGGCGGCATCTTCATTACGGGCGCGACTGGCGAAAGCGAACGGCGTTTGACCGACTTCGGCGCGAACCCGTCGTGGTCGCCGGACGGCCGCTCGATCGTGTTCGCCACGGAAGAGGTAGATTCGCCCTACGGCCGCTTGGCGGTGAGCACGCTGTGGGTCGTGGACGTCGCCGGCGGCGCGCCTCGACAGATTCACAAGAGCGATGCCGTGCAGCCGGCGTGGTCGCCGTCCGGCAGGCGGATTGCTTTCTGGGCCAACACCGGCGGCGTTCGGGACATCTTCACGGTGGCAGCCGATGGCAGCGACCGTGTCGCCGTGACGAACGATGTCCCGCTGAATTGGTCGCCCGTCTGGTCACCCGACGGCCGGTATCTGTACTTCGCGAGCGATCGCGGAGGCTCTATGGGTCTGTGGCGCATCGCGATTGACGAGGCGACGGGCCGCACGCAGGGTGTGCCCGAGTCGGTCAGCGCCGGCGTCGAAGCGTCGATGGATCTGCCCAGTTTTTCGGCCGACGGGAAGACGCTGCTCTTCCGGTCCCGCCTGATGTCGGTCAACCCCGCGATGATTGCGTTCGACCCCGTCGCGGAGCGTGCCGGCGAGACGCGCGTGCTGCTGACGCGCACCGGCATCCTGACGCCGACCAGCGTCTCGCCGGACGGCGCATGGCTCGCGCTCATGAATCAAGGCGAGGCGAAGGAAGACATCTCCCTGCTCCGCACCGACGGCTCCGGTCTCCGGCGCCTGACCGACGACGTCGCCCGCGATCGCTTTGCGATCTGGACGGGCGACGGCAAGGCGCTGTCCTTCTATTCGAACCGAAGCGGCAGGTACACGGGGTGGTCGATCCGGCCGGACGGCAGCGGCCTGACGCAGTTGATCGCGGCGCCGGATGAGGATTTGAACTACGTCGTGTTCTCGCCGGCCGGCGATCGCGTGCTTGCCGAGACCGACGATCAAGCGCTCGTCGGGAAGCCGCCGTTTCCGATCGCCTGGAAAGATCTGACGCCGCTCCCGAACATCACGGTGCCTGGCGGCCACCTCCAGCCCACGCTGTGGTCGCCTGACGGACGCTACCTCTCCGGCACCGTGATTTCCGGCAGCGGCGCTCCGATCGGCGTGGGCGTCTACGATTTCAGCACCGGCAAGGCGTCGAAGTTGAGCGACGATCAGCAGGTCTGGGCAGCGCCGTTTCTGCCCGACAGCAAGCGGGTGGTCGCGATCACGCTCGACAATCGGCTGCTCGTCATCGACGTCGCCACCGGTAAGCGCCGCGTCGTCCCGGTGACGCTGCCGTTGCCAGCCGGACGAGACGGCGTGACGGTCGCCCCCGACGGCCACGCTGTTTACTACGGCGCCATGCACGTGGAGGCCAACGTCTGGATGGCGACGACCTCGTCCGCGCGGCGCTAGAAGATCGAGCCGCTCCCCCGGCGGCGTTCGATGGTAACGTCGTGACGATGCCGTCCAAGGGAACTGCCATGACGTTTCGTCGAGCCGCGCCAGTCACGTTCGCCGCGTCCTTCCTGCTTGCGGTCACGCTGGTCGCGACCGAGCAGGGCACTCCACTCACACCGGACACGGCGGCACCCAGCACGGCGATGCCGGTCGATCCCGAGATCACCGTCGGCCGGCTTGCGAACGGGCTCCGCTACTACGTGCGCGCGAACCCGAAACCGGAGAAGCGCGCTGAACTGCGGCTGGTGGTCAAAGCGGGATCGATCCTCGAAGACGACGACCAGCGCGGGCTGGCGCATTTCGTCGAGCACATGGCCTTCAACGGCACGCGGAACTTTCCCCGGCAGGACGTGATCGCGTTCATGCAGTCGCTCGGCATGAAGTTCGGCGCGCACGTGAACGCGTATACCGCGTTCGACGAGACGGTCTACCAGCTCCAGGTCCCGACCGACCGGCCCGGCGTGATGGACCGGGCGCTGCTGGTGCTCGAGGACTGGGCGCGCAACGTGACGTTCGATCCGATCGAGATCGAGAAGGAACGCGGCGTGATCATGGAGGAATGGCGCCTGCGCCGCGGCGCCGGCGCGCGGCTGACCGATCAGGTGTTCCCGCTCATGCTCCAGGGCTCGCGCTACGCGGATCGGCTGCCGATCGGCACGACCGACGTCATCCAGAACTTCAAGCCCGAGCGGCTGAAGCAATTCTACACGGATTGGTACCGGCCCGACCTGATGGCGGTGGTGGCGGTCGGCGACTTCGACCGGGGCGCGGTCGAGAATCTCGTCAAGGCGCACTTCACGCCGATCACCAACCCGGCATCGCCGCGGCCGCGCCCGATTTACGACGTGCCCGACCGCGCCGGAACGGCATTCGCGATCACGTCGGACCGGGAAATGACCGCCGCAAGCGTCGAGATCGACACGCTCCTGCCGGCGCGCGAACAGGGCACGGTCGGCGTGTACCGCGAGAAGATCGTGGACCGGCTCTTTTCGAACATGCTGTCGGCGCGGCTCTCCGATCTGAGCCAGCAGCCCGACCCGCCGTTCGTGATGGCGATCGTCGGCCGGAACGTCTTCCTCGCACGCACGCGCGAACAGGCGACGCTGACGGCGCTGGTCCGGGAGAACGGCATCGAGCGCGGGCTCGACGCGCTCGTCACCGAAGCGGAGCGCGTCACGCGCTTCGGCTTCACCCCGACAGAATTCGAGCGCCAGAAACAGGCGGCCCTCCGAATCTACGAGCGGCTGCTCACCGAGAAAGGCAGCCGCGACTCCGGCAGCCGGGCCGACGAATACATCCGCAACTTCATGGAGCAGGAAACGCTGCCGACCAACGAGTGGGAGTACGGCCTGCACAAGCGCTTCCTCCCGGAGATTACGCTCGACGAGGTGAACAAGCGCGCCCGCGAGTGGTTTCCGGATCGCAACCGCCTGGTGGTGGTGACCGCACCGGAGAAATCCGGGTTGACGCTCCCGAGTCAGGCCGCGCTCACCGCGGTGCTCAAGAACGCCCCCGGGAAAGATCTGAAGCCCTACGCCGACGCGTCGGCGACCCGGCCGCTGCTCGACAGACTGCCCGCGCCGGGCGCGATCGCGAAGACCACAGCGCGCGAGACCGCGGGCATCACCGAGTGGGAGCTCGCCAACGGCGTCAAGGTCGTGCTGAAGCCGACGACGTTTCGCGAGGACGAGATCCTGTTTCGGGCGACGAGCCCCGGAGGCACGTCGCTCGCGAGCGACGCGGACTACGTCGCCGCGTCGAGTGCGGTCCAGCTCGTCACCGCCGGCGGCATCGGCCAATTCAACGCGGTCGATTTTCGCCGCCTGATGACCAGCAACAGCGCGTTCGTCCGGCCGGTGATCGGGGAGCTCGAGGAGGGTCTCAACGGCGGCACGTCGCAGCGGGATCTGGAAACGCTGTTCCAGCTCATCTACCTGACGTTCACGCAGCCGCGTGCCGATCGGACGGCGGTGGACGTGCTGGCCGGCCAGATGAAAGCGCTGCTCGAGAACCAGTCGGCGTCGCCTGATTTCGCGTTCTTCTCGACGCTGTCGTCGCTCGAGAACCAGAATCACCTGCGCCGCCGCCCGGTGACGGCGGCGACCGTGGACCAGTGGAACCTCGACAAGTCGCTCGCCTTCTACAAGGACCGGTTCGCCGACGCGAGCGACTTCACGTTCGTGTTCGTCGGCAGCTTCGAGCCCGCGGCCATGCGGCCGCTGGTCGAACGCTACCTCGGTGGCCTGCCGTCAACCCGCCGCCGCGAAACCTGGAAGGACGTCGGCGTCCGGCCGCCTGCCGGGATCGTCGAGAAAGTCGTCGAGAAAGGGATCGAACCGAAGAGCCAGACCGCGATCGCGTTCGGCGGATCGGTTCAGTACGACCCCGCCCAGCGCGTCGTCCTGCGCGCGCTGACCCAGGTGCTGCAGGGCCAGCTGGTGGAGACGATTCGCGAGCAGCTCGGCGGCACGTACAGCGTCAGCGTCTCGCAGACCTACACGAAGTTCCCGGTGGCGGAATACTCGCTGTCCATCGAGTTCGGATCCGATCCCGCTCGGACAGACGAGCTCGTCAAGCGCGTGTTCCAGGAGATCGAGCGCCTCAAAGCCGAAGGACCGGGCCTGTCGCAGATGGAGGACGTGAAGCTGAGCCTCGTGCGCGAGTTCGAGACCAGCAGCCGGCAGAACGGCTTCCTGCTGTCGCAAATCGTGTCGAAGTACCAGCTCGGCGAGGACGTCGCGACCATCTGGGCGCTGCCCGAGGCGTACCGCAAACTCGACGCCGCCACGATCCAGCAAGCCGCGCGAACGTACCTCAGGCCAGGTAACTACGTGCGCGTGACGCTCGTGCCTGAGAAGAAATAGCGCAAGGCAAAAGGAGGGGCGGGCTTCAGCCCGCCCTCGCCGGCCCCTCCGACCGCCAAAACCCGGAAGTCAGAATGGTGTACCGCGTGTAATATCCGGACATGCGGAGAGCGGATCTCGTGACTGCGGGGGCCGGGCTCGCGCTCGCGGCGTGGTTGGTCGTCCACCCCTTTCCGCTCATCGCCACACAAACTCAGGTCCCGCCGCCCACCGGTCTCGTCCGGCTCGATCCGGCGGAAGCCGAACAGCTTGCGCGGACCGCCCGCGCCTCGGTGAACGTGACGATGGCGAGCGGCCTGGAGCTGTCGCTCTGGGCCCCGTCGAGGCTGGTCAAGGATCCGGTGGCGCTCGACATCGACGCGCGCGGCGTCATGTACGTGACGAGCTCGCCACGAACGGGACTCCCGCTCGACATTCGCGATCATCCGGACTGGATTCTCGACGTCCACACGCTGACGTCGGTGGACGGCCTTCGCGAGTTCCTGAAACGGACCATGGCGCCCGAGCGCAGCGGTCAGAACGGATGGATGCCGGATCTGAACGGCGACGGCTCGCGCGATTGGCGCGATCTGGCCGGACGGCAGGAGCGCGTGTACCGCCTGCAGGACACGGCCGGACTCGGGCGCGCCGACACGTCTGAGGTCGTCATCACCGGCTTCGTGAACGACGATCCGGTCAGCGAGGTCGCCGGCGGCGTGATGTTCAAGGACGGCGATCTGTTCATCGGCGCCGCGCCCGATCTGTGGCGATTTCGCGACACGAACGGCGACGGCCGCATGGACGTGCGCGACTCCATCGCGCACGGCTTCAACGTCCACCCGGGATTCGGGGGCCACGGGGTGTCGGGGATCACGACGGGCCCAGACGGCCGAATCTACTGGAAAGTCGGCGACATCGGATTGAACGTCGTCGATCGGACCGGGACGCGGTGGATGTATCCGAATCGCGGCTCGATCGTCCGCGCCAACCCGGACGGCTCCGACTTCGAGGTCTTCGCATCGGGGCTGCGCAACACGCACGAGTTCGCGTTCGACGAGCACGGCAACCTGATCACGGTGGACAACGACGGCGACTATCCCGGCGAAACCGAGCGGCTCGTCTACATTACGTACGGCAGCGACGCGGGCTGGCGATCGACCTGGCAGTACGGCAAGTACACCGATCTCGCCAACAACCGCTACAACGTGTGGATCAACGAAGGCATGTTCCGCCCGCGGTTCGACGGGCAGGCGGCCTACTTCACGCCGCCGGTAGCGTCGTACCCGGCGGCGCCGGCGAGTCTCGTCTACCATCCCGGCGTGGCGCTCGACGATCGCTGGCGTCAGCATTTTCTCGTCACGAACTTCACCGGCACGCCGTCGTCCGCACGTGTCTTCGCGTTCAAGGTGAACGAGCGCGGCGCGGGCGTCGAGTTGGCCTCGAACTCCGAGATCCTGCGCGGGATCCTGTCTCCGGGCATGAAGATCGGCCCGGACGGCGCGGTCTATCTGACCGATTGGATCACCGGCTGGGATCCCAAGGGCGACGGGCGCGTGTGGAAGCTCGACACGCCGGCGGCCGCCTCCTCCAACGCGCGGCTCGAACTGCGCAAGGTCTTTGCGGCGGACGTCACGTCCCAGAGCGGCGCGGCACTCGCCGACTGGCTCGGCCACGCCGACATGCGCGTGCGGCTGCGCGGGCAGTTCGAGCTGGTCCGCCGCCGCGACGAGACGACGCTCGTCTCGGCCGCGCGCGGGGACACGCGCGGCGCACGGCTGCAGCGCGCCGACCTCGCGCGGTTGCACGCGATTTGGGGGCTCGGCCAGCTCGCGCGGACCGACGCACGCCAGGCGGCCGCGGTGGTCGCGTTTCTCGGCGACGGCGAGGCCGAAGTGCGGGCACAGGCGGCGAAGGTGCTCGGCGACGCCGGCTATGCGGCGGCCGTCACTTCCCTCGTCGCCGCGCTGCGCGACACCTCACCGCGCGTGCGGTTCTTCGCGGCGGAGGCGCTCGGCCGCATCGGCCGCGCCGAAGCGGGCGTCGCCACCGCGGTGGTGGACATGCTCGCGCAGAACAACGACCAGGACGTGTACCTCCGCCACGCGGGCGCGTTCGCGTTGTCGCGGCTGGGCGCGGCGGCGGTGAGCGGGTTCGGCACGCACCCGTCGCGCGGCGTTCGGCTGGCCGCGGTCGTCGCGCTGCGGCGGCTCCGTCATGAAAGCGTGGCGCAGTATCTCGCCGACGCGGACGAGCTGGTCGTCGCCGAAGCGGCGCGCGCGATCAACGACGAGGGCGGCATTGCCGCCGCGCTGCCGGCGCTGGCGCGCCTCCTCGACGAGACGCGGTTCGCGAGCGAGCCGCTGTTGCGCCGGGCGATCAGCGCCAACCTCCGCCTGGGCGGCGCCGAGCACGCGGGTCGTGTCACCGCGTTCGCGGCGCGAAGCGGCGTGCCGGAGGCCCTGCGTCTCGAAGCGATCGCCGCGCTCGGCGTCTGGGCGGCGCCATCGCCATTCGATCGTGTGGACGGCGCCCAGCTCACGCCCGCGCAGGCGATCCGCGACCCGCTGGCCGGGCGCGCGGCGCTCGAGCGGCTGGCCGTCGCGCTCCGCGCGGACCGGAGCCCGGCCATCCGCTCCGCCATCGTCGAGGCCACCGATCGCGCTGGCCTGAAGACGTCGAGCTCGGGACGGCTCCAATGAGCGAGCTGGTCCGGCGACATCAGGATCGCGGCGTCGCCGTGATCGAAATCGACAACCCGCCGGTCAATGCCTTGAGTCCGGGCGTCCCCGAGGCGCTCGCGTCCGCGCTCGATGCGGCGGCGGCCGACCCCGAAATCGCGGCCGTCGTCATTCGCGGCGCAGGCCGGACGTTCATCGCCGGCGCCGACATCAGCACGCTCGAGCACGCCGCCTGGGGTGACCTGACGGCGCTTCCGGACCTGCACGATCTGCTCGCACGCATCGAGAACTTCCCCAAGCCGGTGGTCATGGCGATCCACGGCACCGCGCTCGGCGGCGGGCTCGAGCTGGCGATGGCCGGCCACTTCCGCGTGGCGGCGGCCGACGCCCTCCTCGGCCAGCCGGAGGTGAACCTCGGCATTATTCCGGGCGCCGAAGGTACCCAACGGCTGCCGCGGCTCGTCGGCGTCGAGCGCGCGTTGACGATGTGCGTGACCGGCAAGCCGGTCAAGGCGCCGGACGCACTCGCGGCCGGGCTCATCGATGAGATTGTCCACGGCGACCTCACGGCCGGCGCGGTGACGTTCGCAAGTGCGGCGGCCGAACGATCCCCCGTCGCAAAGACGCGCGACCGGAACGACCGGCTCGGATCGGCAGAGGTAAACGCTCCCCTCTTCGCGGCGGCGCGCGAGACGGCGGCCAGGACGCGACGCCATCAAATCGCGCCGCTCAAGGCCGTGGACGCCATCGAAGCCGCCGCCACGTTGCCATTCGACGCGGGGTGCCGGCGCGAGCGGGAATTGTTCGTCGAGTGCGTGCAATCCGAACAGGCAAAGGCGCTCGTGCACGTGTTCTTCGCCGAGCGCGCCGTGACCAGAGTGCCGGGCGTCGGCAAGGATACGCCGGCCGCGCCCGTCAATCGCGTCGCCATCGTCGGCGCCGGCACGATGGGCGGCGGCATTGCGATGGCGTGCGTCAATGCGGGAATGAGCGTCGTGCTGAAAGAGACGAGCGCGCCGGCGCTCGACACCGGCCTCGCGACGATCAGGAAGAACTACGAGGTGTCGGTCAAGCGCGGACGCTTCACCCCCGCGCAGGTGGACGAACGCCTGGCGCGGATCCAGCCGCAGCTCGGCTACGACGGCTTCGAGACCGCCGATCTCGTCATCGAAGCCGTCTTCGAGAGCCTCGACCTGAAGCGACGGATCTTTGCCGAGCTGGACGGCGTGACGAAGCGCGATGCGGTGCTCGGCACGAACACGTCCACGCTCGACATCGATCTCATTGCCAATGCGACGTCGCGTCCCGCCAGCGTCATCGGCCTGCACTTTTTCAGCCCGGCGAACGTCATGCGGCTGCTCGAGATCGTGCGTGGACGCGAGACCAGCCCCGCGGCGATCGCGACCGCGTTCGCCCTGGCCAGGCGACTGGGCAAGGTCGGCGTCCTCGCCGGCAATTGTCCCGGCTTCATCGGCAACCGGATGATGTTCCCGTACATGTACGAGACCCAGTTCCTGGTCGAGGAAGGGGCCACGCCCGAACAGGTCGATCGCGCGCTGACGGGCTTCGGGATGGCGATGGGCATGTTCGCCGTCGATGACATGGCGGGCATTGACGTGGCGTGGCGCGTCCGGCAGGAATTCCCGCGGAGCGCGGGC
>Ga0111538_10001057_pt1 | contig 38402 bp, 40 predicted proteins | sample SoiMethybrSBSTD1_FD_79669 | JGI IMG/M metagenome (GOLD analysis project Ga0111538, IMG submission 79669) | Bulk soil microbial communities from a Populus tree surrounding site in Tennessee, USA - Soil MetaG P. TD hybrid SBSTD1 (version 2)... | ecosystem: Environmental > Terrestrial > Soil >...
CCAGCTATGCGACGGCGATTATTGCCGGTGTTGCGGCGCTCGTGCGGTCGAAGTTTCCGCAGCTCTCCGCCCGCGAGGTCATCCATCGGATGACGGCCACTGCCATCGACAAGGGCAAGCCTGGCCGCGACGACGAGTACGGCTACGGGATCGTCAACCCCGTTGGTGCCCTCACCGCCGACGTGCCGCCGCTCAGCGAAAGCCAGAGCTCCTCACCAGCCCCACCGAGTATCGGCGCCCAGCCCAAACCGGACAACAAGGGCTCATCCGCCGCTCTCGGATGGCTCATCGGAGCCGTTCTGCTCGCCGCCGCGGGCACCGGCGCGGCGATTGCCATCCGACGCGCCCGGCGATAGCGAAGGCCCGCGATCTTGGTCTCGAATGGGCGCTATCGGCGGACTCAACCGGTGGTTGCACCAGTCTCGCGGAGCGGCGCCGCCCGCCTACCGGAGCAGTTCCTCTAGGCGGGGCACTACGCCCCACGCCTTCGTCAACTCCTCATACTCGGCGCGTAGCGCCGGAGACGCAGCCGCGCCGGTCATGGTGGCCCGGAGCATCAGGTTGCGCGGCGTGTGGGCCGAGTCCACGAACTCCACCACGTCCACGCGATACCCGTTCAGCCGCAACAGGGTCGCCCGCAGCGAATCGGTCAATACATCCGCGAACCGCTCCCGCAGGATCCCGTACCTGGTCAAACTCCCGTACGGAGAAGGGGATGAGCCGCGCCGCAACTGGGCGGCGATGTCGTGGTGGCAGCACGGCGCAGCCAGCACCCACCGCGCCTGCCAGCGGATCGCCCGCGCCAGTGCCTCGTCCGTCGCCGTGTCGCAGGCATGCAGCGCCAGCACCAAGTCGGCACCGTCCACCGGCGCATCGAGGATCGTCCCCTCGACGAAACTCACCGAAGCAGACCAGCCGAGGTCAGAAGCGAGCCGTGAGTTCCGCAGCCGTTGATCCGCCCGGACATCCACCCCGACGACCGACACGTCCAACCCGAGCCCGGTGAGGTAGCGATAAGCGGCAAATGTCAGATAGGCATTGCCGCAGCCCAGATCGACCACCCGCAACGGCCCGGAAGGGTCCGACACCACCGCCGCCAACGACCGCACGAACGCGTCAACCTGCCGCCGCTTCGCGGCATTTGCCCCGACCACGCCGAACAGCGGATCCGACGGCGGGATCAGGTGCACCGGCGCGACGTCATGAACGGCCACGACGGGCGCCCCGGCCCGAGCCTCCACGTGAACCGAAGCCTCACCCCGCTTCGTCACCCGCACCTGGACGACAGAGGCGACGGTCTCGACATACCAGTTACCGAACGGCTCCGCGAGCAGCGAGTCCACGAGCGACTCAAGAGCCGGGCCAGGCAGAACATTCCGCACCACCGGACGAGTTCCGTCGTTGGTCGTCACCTGCACGTGGTCGCCGGCCTTCAGCGTCACCGGCCGCAGGTCAGCCCGCACCAGCGCCGAGGGCGCAGAACCCCTCCGCCGCCCTGACCCAACCGCGCGCACCAGCCGCCCGCTGTCGAGCAGCAGCGCTCGCACGCGCAGAAGCGCCGCCTCAACCGACTCAGCCACCCGAACCAACCCAGACGACGGGATCTTCAATTCCCGTGGTGGCCAGGGCTACCCCGGGAATCCACGATCCACGAATGTCACCCAACCAGCGCACGCGACTCGCCCACGGCCAGGGTCCACAGGTCCGCCGGAGCGCGCCCGGCCGCCGCCCAGGCCCGGGAAGCCTCGGAAACGGGCTCCAGCAGCGGCTCCGCCGACAGCACGAACGTGCCCCAGTGCATCGTCGCCATCCGCGCGGCGCCAAGATCGTCGCACGCCCGCACGGCCTCGGCCGGATTGCAGTGCATCGGACGCATGAACCAGTTCGGCTCGTACGCCCCGACCGGCATCAGCGCCAGGTCGATGTCCGGATGCCGCTTCCCGATCTCACCGAACCAGTGCCCGTACCCGGTGTCACCAGCGAAGTAGATCTTGGAAGAGCCAGCCGAAAACAGAAACCCGCCCCACAACGTCTTGCACGTATCGGTCAGCCCCCGCCGGCTCCAGTGATGCGCCGGCACGAACTCCAGCTTCACGTCACCAAGAGAAGCGGTCTCCCACCAGTCCATCTCGGTGACCGCCCGGAACCCGCGCGACCGGAACCACGAGCCCAGCATCCCCGGCACGAACACCGGCGTGTCCCGCGGCAGCCGCCGCACGGTCGGGGCGTCGAGATGGTCGTAGTGGTTGTGACTGATCACCACCGCATCGATCCGCGGCAAAGCGGAGAAGGGCAGCCCGACCGGCGTCAACCGTTCCCGCACCCCGGGGATCTTCCGCGACCACACGGGATCGGTCAAGATCACCTTCCCGCCGAGCTGCACCACGTACGTCGCGTGCCCGATCCAGGTCACCCCGGCGGTCATCGCGGGCAACGTCGACGAAGCCGAAACCGGAATCCGCGCCGCGTCGGCTAACGAGGGGCCGCCGCGCCGCCGCTCGCGCATCATGCGCACCACCGCCGGCAGCCCGGGCAGGGGCTCGGTCAGCCGGTCGGCGAAGCTCGCCGGCCAGTTGCGCCCGCCGTGCGTGCGCCGCCGCCGCTCCAGGTCGCGCCCAACGCGCCGGGGATCGAACGAGGTGGTCACTGCTCGACGGTATCCGGCCCCGCCTGTGCCGAGCCTGAGCGCCGCCGCCGGCGCCTCGGCCGCCGCGCGGGCGCCGCGGCCTCGTCGGTGGGGCGGGCGGCCTCGTCGGTTGTCGCGGCCGCCGCCGGCCCACCGTCGACGATCTTCCGGCGCCGACGTTGACGCGCTGCGCCGTCGCCTGTTGCCGCAGGTCCGTCGGTCGTCGGGGTTTTCCGTCCACTGGCGCGGCCGGTCCGCGCGCGCCCGCGTCCCCGGCCGGCCTTGCCCTCGACGTCTTCGAGCACCTCGGCGGAGAGCCCGACCCGGGTGCGGTCGGCGGTGGGCAGCGTGGCGCCGACCTCGGCCGGGATGTCCAGGTCGGTGAACAACCAGGGCGAGGTGTGGTATGTCTCCGGCGGCTCCGGCATGTCAAGCTGCAGCGACTTGTCGACGAGCTGCCAGCGGGCCAGGTCCTCCCAGTCGACGAACGTCACGGCGACGCCGGTGGCCCCGGCCCGGCCGGTGCGACCGATCCGGTGCACGTAGGTGTCGGCGTCTTCCGGGCAGTCGTAGTTGATGACGTGGGTGACCCCGGTGACGTCGAGCCCGCGGGCGGCGACGTCGGTGGCGACCAGAATGTCGATCTTGCCGGCGCGGAATGCCCGCAGCGCCCGCTCGCGGGCACCCTGGCCCAGGTCGCCGTGCACGGCCGCCACGGCGAAGCCGCGGAAGTCGAGGTCTTCGGAGAGGCGGTCGGCGGCCCGCTTGGTGCGGGTGAAGATCATCGTGAGCCCGCGCTCGCTCGCCTGCAGAATGCGGGCGACCACCTCGACCTTGTTGAGCGAGTGGGTGCGGTACGCAAGCTGCTTGGTGTGCGGGGACGGGCCGGTGGTGACGTCGTGACCCGCGTGCACCGTCATCGGCTGGTGCATGAAGCGCCGGGCCAGCGCCACGATCGGGTCGGGCATGGTGGCCGAGAACAGCATCGTCTGCCGCTCGGCCGGCAGCATGGCCAGGATCTTCTCGACGTCGTCGAGGAAGCCCAGGTCGAGCATGCGGTCGGCCTCGTCGAGAACGAGGGCGCGCACGCCGTCGAGTCGCAGTTGCTTGCCCTTGGCGAGGTCGAGCAGGCGGCCGGGCGTCCCGACCACGATTTCGACGCCGCGCGTGAGCGCGCCGGTCTGCGGCTCGTACGCGACGCCGCCGTAGACGGGCAGCACCCGCACGCCGCGGGTGGCCCCGGCGGCGGCGATGTCGCGGGCCACCTGCAGGCCGAGCTCGCGGGTGGGCACGACGACGAGTGCCTGCGGGACGCCGCTCGCGCCCTCGGCGGGCGAGAGCACGCGCTCGAGCAGCGGCACGCCGAACCCGAGGGTCTTGCCGGTGCCGGTGGGCGCCTGGCCGATGAGGTCGGCCCCGCGCATGCCGATCGGCACGGCGTATTCCTGGATCGCGAAGGTGTGCTCGATGCCGGCCGCGGCCAGCGCGGCCACTGTCTCGGCGCGCACACCGAGCCCGGCGAAGGTGGGACTGTCGGAACGGACGGGAGCGTCAGCCGCCAGGGCGGCCTCGGTCGGTTCGATCGTCATGGAGTTGTCGGGGTGTCTCTCTCGCGGGAGCGCCCGACTCTCTCGGTGCGCTCGGTTTTCGCCGGCGCCGCGCGGTGCTGCGTGGGTGAAGCGGCTGCGCCGGAGGGCCGCGGGTGCGGCCCGGGTGTTTCGTGGGCGCGGGGTTCCGGCGGCGCCGGCCCTCTCGCGCGGCACCCGCCACGGGTGAGGACCCGGCGGGTGCGTGAACTGTCGTGACCATCATACCTGTTCGAACGGCCGACCGCCGCCGAGCCGCGCCGGCCGCCGGCCGGGGTACGGGCGGTAACCTGCGCACGTGGCCGAGACCAACCCCCCACCCGAAGCCGCCGTCGTCGAGCTCCTGGGGCTGCTCGCGTACGCGGAACTGGTCGCCTTCGACCGCATGGCGGCCGACGCCCGGCTGGCGCCGGACCTGCAGCGCCGCGCCGTGCTCAGCGAGATGGCGGCCCGGGAGATCGACAACTACTGCCGGCTCGCCGACCGCCTCCGCGAGTTGGGCCGCGACCCGGACGGCGCGATGCGCCCGTTCGTCCAGCCGTTGCAGGAGTACCACGAGCAGACCGAACCGAACGACTGGCTGGAGGCGCTGGCCAAGGCCTACATCGGCGATGGGCTGGCCGACGACTTCTACCGCGAGATCGCCGGGTTCCTCCAGTCGCCCGACAAGGAACTGGTGCTCGACGTGCTGCACGAGTCGCGGTTCGAGGAGTTCTCCGCGGCGGAGATCCGGGCGGCGATCGCCGCCGACCCGAAGGTGTCGAACCGGCTGTCGATGTGGGCCCGCCGGCTGTCGGGGGAGGCGCTCTCGCAGGCGCAGCGCGTCGCCATGGAGCACCCCGAACTCGCCACGTTGGTGCTGGTCGGGTCGGGTGACCAGGCCGCCCTGATGGCCCTGTTCAAGCGGCTGACGTCGGCCCACTCGGCCCGGATGACCTCCATCGGCTTGAACAACTGACGCGAAAGGGCGGCCCCGGGACCACCCGGGACCGCCCGTTCGAGCAGACCGTCAGCTCACCGTGAAGCCGACCTTGCGCGTCACCGCCTCGGCGATCTCGACGTAGGCGACCTTGCTCACCGGCACGATCACGCGGCGGCCCTTGTCGTCGACCAGGTTGAGGACCCCGTCTTCGTCGGAGAGCGCCTCGGTCACGGTCTTCTCGACCTCGTCCGGCGTTTGAACGCTCTCCAGCACGAGCTCGCGCGCCGCGTACTGAACGCCGATCTTGACCTCCACAGGTCCCCTCCTATTTATTGCATCTACTGGTAGTCAGGTCTCGGTAGCAGGTTAGCCCCATCAGGCCTGCTCGCCGTGCAGCGGGAAGCTCGCGATCCCGCGCCACGCCAGGCTCGTCATCAGCCGTTCGGCTTCGGCCTTGTCGACCTGGCGCCCGCCGGCGAGCCAGAAGCGGGCGGCTGTCTCAGCCGCACCGACCAGGCCGGCGGCCAGCAGTTCGGCGCGGGCACGGCTGACGCCCGTGTCCGCCATGATCGTATCGGTGATCACGTTGATGCAGCCCGTCTCGACCCGAACCACCCGTTCCCGGACGGCGTTGTCGTTGCGCAGGTCCGACTCGAAGACGAGCCGGAACGCCTCGCTCTCGTGATCGATGAAGTCGAAGTACGCCTGCATCGCGTTGGCGATCCGCTGCTTGTTGTCGGTCGTCGCGGCCATGGCCTCGTGCATTCGCGCTAGCATGGCGTCACAGTGCGTGTCAAGCAACGCGAGATAAAGTTCTAGCTTTCCCGGGAAATGTTGGTAGAGGACCGGCTTCGAAACGCCGGCCTTCTCCGCGATCTCGTCCATCGCCGCGGCGTGGTACCCCTGGGCGACAAACACCTGCTGAGCTGCGGCAAGTAGCTGCTTGCGGCGGGCTGAACGGGGGAGCCGCACCGGTCTTCCGGTCGCTTGCGCGCCGTTCGCCGCCGGAACCATGTCACCCTCCAGTTCGGCCTGCGCAGAGTTGGCCGCCATAGAAACTTACCCGTCTCTCCTGCACACGGTAGCCTCACCGGAGGCGACCGAGGAGCGCGTGGTGAATGATCGAGGGCAGGCACCCGACGGGCACGACCACGTCGGGAACGGCTCTCTAACCCGCCAGGCCGGCGCCAACGGGTCAGAACCGGGTCTCGAGGAACTCGTCGAGTCGTGGCGGCGCCGGGCGAACGGCGTACCACAAGAGGATGAGGCCGAGCCGCACATCGCGCGCGGCCGGGCCGAGGTGCCGGGTGGCGCCTTCCACGCCGACCCGGCCGACGTGACACCGGTAACGCCGGTGCCGGTAACGCCCAACCCGCCGATCCCGCAGCAGCCCGGCCCGGCCGACCCGCCGCCGGCCGCCCCATCGGCGTCGACGCATCATTTCCCGAGCGCCTATCCCCAGGTCCCGGCCGAGGAGCGGCCGATGTATCCGCCGTCGCGGCGGGCCGAGCGGGCGCACTACGACGAGCGGATCCGCTACCAGCGTCCGTTCCGGTTCCGGCAACGCCAGGACGACAGGCACGGCAGCACCGGGCGGGCCGAGGCCCAGTTCGGGCCGGCCGAGTTCGGCCCGCCCGAGTACTCGCCGCCCAACTACGGTCCGATCGATCACCGGCCCACCGGTCCGCGCGCCCCCGAGTTCGGCGGCCCACCGCACTCGCCCGCGCCGTGGGGTGCCGGTTCTGCTCCGTCCCCGTACGGGGTGCAGCCGCCGTTCGGGGCCGGCGAGGTCGAGCCGTACCCGGGCTCCCAACCCGGTACCAACGGCACCGGCCCGGCGGCCACCGGCTTCGGCTGGACGCCGGCTGAGGGTGCGCCTCCTCCGCCGCCGGCCGCACAACCCGCTCCCGCCGATCCGGCCGCCGCGCCGCCAACCGCCGCGTTCCCGTCCACGTCGTTCCCGTCCACGTCGTTTCCGTCCGCGTCGTTCCCGTCCACGTCGTTCCCGTCCACCTCGTTTCCGTCCGCCGCGGCGTCGTTCCCGCCGCCCGCCGGGTCGCTCGCGCCGTCGGCCGCCCCGCCGACCGGGTCGCACACACCGCCGCTCGAGCAGCAGGCGCCGGAGCCGCCGGCCGTTCCCGCACCGCTGATCCCGCCGAGCCCACCCACCGCCGACGCCCGCTGGTCGGCCGGCCCGTGGGCCGACTCCGCCTGGTCGGCGGGTGCCTCGCCCGCCGTCGAGTGGGCGGGCGCGGCGCACTCCGCCCCGGGCCAGCAGGACGGTCCACCGGCTCCGCCCGCGCCGCCGATCCCGTCGGCGCAACCGGCTCCGCCTCTGCGTGCCTCGCAGTTGCCGCAGCGGATCCCGGCCGAGCCGGATGTGCCCGCCGTCCCCGGCGACGACGGTCCGGAGGGCTCCGAGGACCTGTCCGACATCGCCCGGATCATCGACTACTTCCGCGACGAGGAGCGCGACGAGGAGCAGGTCGACGAGCGACGAGACGGGTTCGACTTCCCGGCCGTCATCGAAGCGGTGCGCGGCGTCGTCGGCGTCCGCGACGCCGAACTGGTCACCGTCAACGACACGCACACGCTGCGGCTGGACCTTGCCGACGACGCCGACCCGGGCGACGTGAGCCGGGCTGTCGCACGGTTGCTGAAGGAACAGATGGGCGTCTCCGCCGAGCCGAGCCAGCAGGCCCCGGCCGAACCCGAAGAAGAACAGATCGCCGAACCGGTCGAGGCCGTAACGGAGGTTGCGGCCGAGGTCGAGGCCGAGGTCGCGGCACAGGTCGAGGCCGTCGAGGCGACGGCCGACGAATTCGCCGACGAGTCAACCGAGCTTTTCGAGTTGCCCGAACTCGTCCCCGCCGCTCCGCCGTTGCCCGCGCGCCTGGCCGGCCTGCCCCGCATCGGCGAGGCGCCGGCACCGGCCGACGGCGTCCGCGTCGCGACAGTGCCCCGCGATGACGGGAGGTCGGGCCGGCCGGTCCGGCGTTCGCTGGAGTCGCGCATCACCGCGCTCGAACCGGCGCTGAGCTTCGACGACTGGCTCGAGACGGTGCGGCCCGACCGGCCCCGGCCGGTCATGCGGGCCCCCGTCATGGAACCCGTCATCGAGCCCGTCATCGAGCCCGCCGCAGAACCCGCGGTGGAAGACACAGCCACGGTGGAGACCACGGCGGAACCGGCCGTGGCGGCCGTCGCCGCCGTCGACGAACCGGTGGCAGTCGCGCAACCGGACGAGCACCGGTCGCTGGTCGGCATGCCCACCGTGCCGGTGTTCAACGATCCGCTGGAGCCGGCGCCGGCCGCGGAACCGGCGCCGGAACCGGAAGCCGAGCCGGCCGCGGAGGCGCCCCACGAGGTCGACGCGGCCGACGAGCCGCCCGGTCCGCTCGTGCTGGCGCCGGGTGCGCCCGCCGTGCAGGTCGCCGGCACCGGCGGACGGGTGCGTCTCGACCAGGTGGAGGTCACCAACCAGGGCCTGGACGCCGTCGTGGAGGTCCGGCTCTCGGCTGGCGACGAGCACGCCGTGGGGTCCGCCGCGGGCCCGGCCGTCGACCAGTACCTGCTGCGCATGTGCGCCACGGCAACGGCGTCCGCGCTGGACACCCTGTTGACCGACACCGAGACCGGCGTAGCCGGCGGGCGCTGCTACGTGGAGCACGCCGCGGTCGTGTCGTTGGGCACCTGCGAGGTCGCGGTCGTGGTGCTGCTGCTGACCTCGGGCGGCTGGGTGGAGCAGCTGACGGGGTCTGCGCTCGTCGCCGGCGACGCCCGTCAGGCAATCGTGCGGGCGACGCTCGCCGCCGCGAACCGGCGCCTCGACTCGCTGCTGCCATAGCGTCTTCACATTCGTCGTGCACAGTTGACGGGTGAAACGCGCGCGGCTCGTCGACGAATCCACGTTGAACGTTCCGGAAACGCCACCGCCGCCCTGGCCCGGCCGGGCGGTTCTGCTCGACGGGACCCGCACGTTCGTTCGCCCGACCCCGGCCCGCAGCCCGGACGCCGAGCCGGCGCTGTACGTACACGGCCTCGGCGGATCGGCGAACAACTGGATCGACCTGGCCTACCTGCTCGCCGACCACTTCGACGGCGAGGCAATCGACCTGCCCGGATTCGGCCACAGCGACCCCGGCCGCCGCTACACGATCGTCGCGCAGGCCGACCGGGTGGTCCGGTGGATCGAGCATTCCGGGCGCGGGCCGGTGCACCTGCTGGGGAACTCGCTCGGCGGTGCGGTGTCGGTGCGGGTCGCCGGGACGCGCCCCGACCTGGTGCGAACGCTGACGCTCGTCTCGCCGGCGATGCCGTTCCTCGATCCCCGCCGCAGCGCGCAGGGCCGGATCGCGCCGTTCGTGATGCTGCCGTACGCGCACCGGCTGGCGGCCTGGCGGATGGCGTCGATGCCCAGGGACGAGATGCTGCGCATGGTCGTGGCCGCGTGCTTCGCCGACCCCGACGCGATTCCGGAGCAGCGTCGCGAGGAGGCGCGCGCCGAGATCGAGCTGCGGTACACCGTCCCCTGGTACGCCGACGCCTATGTGCGGAGCCTGCGCGGGCTCGTGCTCAGCTTCCTGCGCGCGTACCTGCCCGGTGCCGGTTCGCTGTGGCGGATCGCCCGGCAGATTTCGGCCCCGACGCTGGTGATCGGCGGCGCCCACGACCAGCTCGTCGACGTGCGGGTGGCGCCGCAGGTGGCCCGGGTGATCCCGGACAGCCGGCTGCTGATGCTCGGCAACGCCGGACACGTGGCGCAGGTGGAGCGGCCGGTGCCGGTCGCCCGGGCGGTCCTGGGCATGCTCGAGGACTTCGCGTCCCGCGCCGTAGTCCCCTGACAAGGATCGCGTCGATCTTGCAGTTGTGGTGTGCACAAAAGCCGTCTAATCAGGGCGAAGTCTGGCACCATAAGTGCAAGATCGACGCGATCATGGGGGGCCATGCGGAGCCATGGGGGCGATCAGGGGCGCCGTCTGGACGATTCTGCTCCGGTTCCTTCTCGCCGCGGTGGTCCTGCTCGGCGTGGCCGGCGCCATCGGGGCCGCCCTCGGCTCGACCCTCGTCCCCGACGCCGGCACGTGGTCACCCGACCCGCTCCTGGTCCAGCCCGACGCGTCCCGGGCCGGCACAACCCCGTCGGAGAGTAGGAGCGCGCCACCGGCGACGGGCGCCGCCGGGCGCGCGATCACCGTGCCCCGGTCCGGGTCCGGGACGTTCATCGCCGCGGTCGCCGGCGGCCCGGTGCACGGCGGCGCCGGGCGCCTCAACCGGTACCGCGTGGAGGTGGAGGCCGGCACCGGTCAGGACCCTCTCGAGGTCGCCGCGATCGTCGACACGGTGCTGGGCGACCCGCGCAGCTGGATCGGCGGCGGCAACGTGCGGCTGCAGCTGGTGCCCGCCGGCGCGCCGGCCGAGTTCACCGTGCTGCTGGCGAGCCCCACGACGTCGGAGGCGATCTGCGCGACCGGCGGGCTCAAGACCGAGGGGTACTCGTCGTGCCGGCTGCCCGGCCGGGTCGTGCTGAACCTGGCGCGGTGGCTGACCGGCGTCCCGGACTACGGCGCCTCGCTGGAGGAGTACCGGCGGTACCTGGTGAACCACGAGGTCGGGCACCAGCTCGGGCACGGGCACGAGGCCTGTCCGGGCGCGGGGCAGCCGGCGCCGGTCATGCAGCAGCAGACCTACGGGCTGACCGGCTGCGTCGCGAACTCCTGGCCGTACATCGGCGGGAAGCGGTACGCGGGGCGCCCGGTGAAGTAAGTGGTCGAGTGAGAGCCGTCACCGGCGCCCGGAAACGGTACGGGGCACAATTGGACGCATGTCGTTGCCGCCGCTGGTAGAACCCGCCGCCGAACTGACGATCGAGGAGGTTCGCCGGTACTCCCGTCATCTGATCATTCCCGACGTCGGCATGGCCGGCCAGAAGCGGCTCAAGAACGCCAAGGTGCTGTGCGTGGGCGCCGGGGGGCTCGGATCGCCGGCGCTGATGTACCTGGCCGCGGCCGGGGTCGGCACGCTCGGCATCGTGGACTTCGACACCGTCGACGAGTCGAACCTGCAGCGGCAGATCATCCACGGGCAGAGCGACATCGGTAAGCCGAAGGCCGAGTCGGCGGCGGAGACGATCCGCGAGATCAACCCCCTGGTGAACGTGATCATCCACAACGAGGCGCTGTCGAACGACAACGTGATGGAGATCTTCGCCGGCTACGACCTGATCGTCGACGGCACCGACAACTTCGCCACCCGCTACATGGTCAACGACGCGGCGGTGTTCCTGCACAAGCCGTACGTCTGGGGCTCGATCTACCGGTTCGACGGGCAGGCCAGCGTGTTCTGGGCCGACAACGGCCCGTGCTACCGCTGCCTCTACCCGGAGCCGCCGCCGCCCGGCATGGTGCCCTCCTGCGCCGAGGGCGGGGTGCTCGGCGTGCTGTGTGCGTCGGTCCGGTCGATCCAGGTCACCGAGGCGATCAAGTTGATCACCGGGATCGGCGAGCCGCTGGTCGGCGCGCTCACCGTCTACGACGCGTTGGAGATGTCGTACCGGAAGATCAAGGTCCGTAAGGACCCGAACTGCGCGGTCTGCGGCGAGAACCCGACGGTCACCGGCCTGATCGACTACGACGACTTCTGCGGCGCGGTCTCCGACGAGGCGGCCAACGCCACCCGCGGCTCCACCATCACCGCTCGTGAGCTGAAGGACTGGCTGGACGCCGGCAAGTCGATCGAGCTGGTCGACGTGCGGGAGCCGAACGAGTACGAGATCGTCGCGATCCCCGGCTCGAAGCTGATCCCGAAGGACCGCATCCTGTCCGGCGCGGCGCTGGCCGACCTGCCGCAGGACCGCCAGCTGGTCCTGTACTGCAAGTCGGGCGTGCGGTCGGCCGAGGCGCTCGCGGCGGTCAAGAACGCCGGCTTCCGCGACGCGGTGCACGTCCAGGGCGGCGTGGTCGCTTGGGTCAAGCAGATCGACCCGTCGCTGCCGATCTACTGAGCGGTGTCGTGGTCCCGACACCTGGTGCCAAGATCCGATTGTTGTGACGCAAGTGGCTGATGAGGCGGGCTGCGCTGGGCTAACGTGCACGCCATGGCAGATCTCGACGCCGCCATCGGTTACGTCGTCGCGCATGGCGACTCGGTCGACCGGGCCCGGTTGAGCTACCTGCGGTCGGGCTCGGTGCCGGGCCTCGACGTGCTGGAGAAGGCGGAATTCGGCGACCTTCCCGACGGCGGCTGGCCGGCCCTGTCCAGCTCCGCGATCCCGTCCGTCGACGCAACCTGCTTCCGCCTCGCCGAACTCGCCGACCTCGGCGCGCTGCAGCGCCCGCCGGCCCGGGCCGCGCTGGCATGGCTCGCCCGCTGCCAGTACCCGGAGGGCTACTGGCAGGAGCACGAGTCGCTGGCTGCCGTCGCGCCGCCGTGGGCCCAGCCCGGCGACCCCGAGGCCACCGTCTACCTGACCGTGCACGCGGCCTACTGGCTCGCCGTGTCGGCGCCGCCGCAGCGCGGGTACGCGGATCAGCCCGAGTACGAGTACGCCCAGAACATCACCCTCGCCGGGGAGGCGTTCAAGACCACGCTGGCCCCGAACGGCGCCTGGCCGTCGTACCTGGCGGCCGGCTGGCTCGGGTGCGCGCTGCTGTTCCACCTCGGGTCGTACTACGAGTCGGCGCAGATGCAGGTGATCCTCGCCGAGCGGGTGCCCGACATGTCGCCGAGCGACGTCGCGTCGTTGACTGCGACGCTTCGCCGGGTCGGCCTGTCGCAGGACGACTGGTTGCTGCAGTCGGCGTTACGGCGGCTCACCGACACGCAGCGGCACGACGGCGCCTGGGAGAGCGACGACGGCCCGGCCTTCGACGTGCACAGCACACTCGTGGCCATCAGGGCCCTGTCGTAGCGGGGCCGCGCCTCGCGGCCGCGCTACAGGAGCACCAGGTCGTCGCGGTGGACCACTTCCCGCTCGTAGCCGGGACCCAGCTCCGCCGCGAGGTCCACAGTGGAGCGTCCCAGCAGGCCGGGTAGCTCGGTGGCGTCGTAGTTCACCAGGCCACGGGCCACCGGCAGGCCGGCCGGGTCGACCAGGTCCACCGGGTCACCCGCCGCGAACCGCCCGTCCACCGACACGATCCCGGCCGGCAGCAGCGACGCCCGCCGGTCCACGACGGCGCGCACGGCCCCGGCGTCGAGCGTCAGCCGCCCGCGCGGCTCGGTGGCGTGCGCCAGCCAGAACAGCCGCGCCGCCGGCCGCGCGCGGGCCTGGTGGAAGAACGTGCCGACCTCCGCGCCGCGCAGGGCCGCGGCGGCGTTCGGCGCCGCGGTCAGGACGACGGGGACGCCGGAATGCGACGCGATCCGGGCCGCCTCGACCTTCGTCACCATGCCCCCGGTGCCGACGCCGGCCCGGCCGGCCCGCCCGATGGTGACGGCCGCCAGGTCCTCGGCGAAGTCGCGCACCTCGACGATCCTGCGGGCGGCGGGCCGGGCCGGATCGCCGGTGTACAGACCGTCCACATCGGACAGCAGCACCAGGAGGTCGGCCCGCACCAGCGCGGCGACGAGCGCGGCCAGCCTGTCGTTGTCGCCGAAGCGGATCTCCTCGGTGGCGACGGTGTCGTTCTCGTTGACGATCGGCAGCGCCCCGAGCGCGAGGAGCCGGCTCAGCGTCCGGTAGGCGTTGCGGTAGTGGGCGCGGCGGGTCACGTCGTCGACGGTGAGCAGCACCTGCCCGACCACCCGGCCGTAGCGGCCGAACGACTCGGTGTACGCGCGCATCAGCAGGCCCTGCCCGACGCTCGCCGCGGCCTGCTGGGTGGCCAGGTCGCGCGGCCGTCGCGGGAGGCCGAGCGGGGCCAGGCCGGCCGCGATCGCGCCGGACGAGACGAGCACGACCTCCGCGTCGGCGGCGGCGATCGCGTCGACGAGCGCGTCGACGCGGGCCGGGTCGAGCCCACCCGCCGGCGTGGTCAGCGACGACGACCCGACCTTGACCACGATCCGGCGCGCCGTGGTGACCTGTGCCCGCACCCGGCCATTGTGCTGGTTGTTCCCGCCGCCGGCCCAATCGATATCGTGCTGCCGTGGACGACTACGCCGAGTCGGTGCTCTCCGTCGTCGAACGCATCCCGTCCGGACGGGTCATGACCTACGGCGGCATCGCGGAGTTCCTCGGCGCGGGCGGCCCCCGCCAGGTCGGCACCGTGATGTCCCGCTACGGCGGCGGGGTGCCCTGGCACCGGGTGGTCAACGCGTCCGGGCGGGTGGTGCCCGGCCACGAGCAGGAGGCGCTGCGCCGGCTGCGGGCGGAGGGCACGCCGCTGCGCGGCGATCGGGTGGATCTTCGTCTGGCCGCTTGGTGGCCGGACGGTCCATTGGTGGCATCCGGGCAGGGCAAATAGCATCCCTGCCACCATGACTGTCGATATGGCACTGCCGACCTCGGTGCGCGCCGGCTACTCGTCCGGTTCGCTCGTCACCGGGGCGTTCGGCACCGTCCCCGGGCTGCTCCTGCTGCCGTACCTGACCGACACGCTGGGCATCGGCGCGGCCGTCGCCGGGCTCCTCGTGCTGACGCCGAAGGCGCTGGACGTGCTGCTCAACCCCGTCGCTGGGCGGTTGTCCGACAAGGCCGGGAAGCGGCGTCCGTTCGTGCTCGCGGGCGGCGTCTCGCTGGCCGTCTTCTTCGCGCTGATCTTCGCCGGGCCGGCGCGCTCGGGCTTCGCCGCGGGCGCCTACGTCGCGGTCGCATTCCTGGCCGCGGCGACGGCGTACGCCTTCTACCAGGTGCCGTACGTGGCCATGTCGGCGGAGATGACCGACAGCTACGCCGAGCGGACCCGGCTCATGACCTGGCGGGTGGCCGTGCTCGCCGTCGCGATCCTGGTGTCCGGCGCGATCGCGCCGGTCGTGGTCACCGCGGGTGGCGGCGGGATCGCCGGGCACCGGCTGATGGGCGTGTTCGTCGGCGTGGTGATCACGATCGGCGTCGTGGGCGTGTACGTGACCACCGCGCGCGTGCGGTTCCACGTGCTGGGCGAGAGCGAGCCGTCGCTGCGCGCGCAGTTGGCCGTCGCGATGGGCAACCGGCCTTTCCGCGGGCTGCTGGTCTGTTCGATCCTCCAAGCGGCCGGCATCGGGACGATGCTCGCCGGCGTCAGCTACTTCGCGACCCACATCCTCGGCGACGAGAAGACCGGGCCGACCGTGCTGTTCACGTGCTTCGTCGGGCCGGCGCTGCTGGTGATGCCGCTCTGGAAGTGGGTCGGCGAGCGGCACGGCAAGCTGCGCGGGTACGTCGTCGCGTCGCTGCTGTTCGCCGGCGGGGCGGCGACGGTGCTGCTCGCGCCCGTCGTGCCGCCGGTCGCGGTGTACCTGGTGACGGCCGCGATCGGCGTCGGCTACGCGGGCATGTCGGTGTTCGGGCTGGCCATGCTGCCGGACTGCATCGCGGCCGACGCCACCCGCACCGGCCGCCGGCAGGCCGGCGTGTTCACCGGCATGTGGACCGCCGGCGAGACGCTCGGGCTGGCGCTGGGCCCCGGCATCTACGCGCTGGTGCTGGCGATGTTCGGGTACCTCTCGAGCACGACCGGGCCGGCGGAGCAGTCGGACACCGCCAAGCTCGGTGTGCTCCTCGGGTTCGGGATACTCCCGGCGTTGATCATCGCCGGGGCGCTCGTGTTCATGCGCGGCTACGACCTGACGGCCGAGCGCGTCGATTCATTGGCGGAGGTGCAGTGAAGCCGGAGGGTATTCCCGCGGCCGACGTGCTCGCGGAGCTGGCCGAACTGCGTCGCCTGGACCTGCCGACCCACGGCGGCCGGCTGTTCGCCTACGTCTACGACTCCGGCCTGCCCGGCCTCGACGAGCTCACCCTCGCCGCGCACGGCGCGGCCGCCTCCACGAACGGTCTCGATCCGACGGCGTTCCCGTCGCTGCTGGCGATGGAGAACGACATCGTCGCGGCGGCGGCGTCGCTGCTGGGCGGTGCCGGCTCGGCGGTCGGCAACGTGACCTCGGGCGGCACCGAGTCCGTGCTGTTGGCGGTGAAGGCGGCCCGGGACGCCCGGCCCGAGGTCGCGGCGCCCCGGCTGGTGATGCCGTCGACAGCCCATCCCGCGTTCGCCAAGGCCGGCGCGTACCTGCGGGTGGCCGTCGACGCGGTGCACGTGGACCCGGCGACGCTGCGGGTCTCGCCGTCCGACATGGCCGCGGCGATCGGGCCGGACACGGTGCTCGTGGTCGCGTCGGCGCCGTCGTACCCGCACGGGGTCGTGGATCCGGTGGCCGAGATCGCCGCGCTCGCGGCGGAGCGCGGGATTCGGTGCCACACCGACGCGTGTTTCGGCGGCTGGGTGCTGCCGTTCTGGCGCCGGCTCGTCTCTGTTCCGCCGTTCGACTTCGCGGTGCCGGGCGTCACGTCCATCTCGGTGGACCTGCACAAGTACGCCTACACGCCGAAGGGCGTCTCCGTGCTCCTGCACCGCGACGCCTCGCTGCGGGAGTCCCAGTTCTTCGGATACGCCGAGTGGCCCGGATACGCCCTGGTGAACCCGACGGCCGCGTCCACCCGTCCGGGCGGCCCGATCGCCGCGGCGTGGGCGACGCTTCAGCACATCGGCGAGTCGGGCTACCTCGACCTCGCCGCGCGGACCCTGGACGCGGTGCGCGGCCTGGCCGCAGCGGTGGCGGCTGTCGACGGGGTCGCGCTGCTCGTCGACCCGCCGCAGTCCAGCGTGGTCGCGTTCCGGTCCAGCGATCCGCGGGTCGACGTGTTCGTGGTGACCGACGAACTGGCCCGGCACGGGTGGCACGTCCAGCCGCAGATGTCGTTCGGTGGCGTCGGCCCGACCGTCCACCTGTCGGTGACGGCGGCCGTGGCTCCCCGCGTCCCCGAGTTCGCGGCGGCGCTCGGCGCCGCGGTGGAGGCGGCGCGCTCACGTGGTCCTGCCGCGCCGCCGGCCGAGGTGCTGGCGGCTCTCGGATCGCTGGATCCGGTGTCGCTGACCCCCGACGTGGTGGCCGAGTTGGCGTCGGCGATCGGGCTGGACCTGTCCGGGCAGTGGCCGACCGGTTCGACGGCGGTGGTGAACGCGCTGCTGGACGCGGCGCCGCCGGACGTGCGGACCCGGCTGCTGCTCGCGGTGCTGGACCTGATGCAGCGCCCGCGTTGGCAGTAGGGTCATCGCATGGTCGCCTTGCCAGGGGTCTTGGGGGAACCGATCCGCTTCGTGCTGAACTGGGGCCGGCGGTACTCCCTGTGGGTGTTCAACTTCGGGCTGGCGTGCTGCGCCATCGAGTTCATCGCGACGTCGATGGGCCGGCACGACTTCATCCGGCTCGGGGTGATCCCGTTCGCGCACGGGCCGCGGCAGGCCGACCTGATGGTGGTGTCCGGCACGGTGACCGACAAGATGGCGCCGGCCATCAAGCGGCTCTACGACCAGATGCCCGAACCGAAGTACGTGATCTCGTTCGGGGCGTGCTCGAACTCGGGCGGCCCGTACTGGGACTCGTACTCGGTGACGAAGGGCGTCGACCAGTTGATCCCCGTCGACGTGTACGTGCCCGGCTGTCCGCCCCGGCCGGAGGCGCTGCTGCAGGGCATCCTGAAGCTCCAGGAGAAGATCGCGGGCGAGCAGTCCGGCGTTGGCGGCGTCTCCCGCCCCGACCCCAAGCTCCTGACCGCACCGTCGATCCGCCCGCCCGGCTAGAGATCCGCAACCGCAGGAAGGCCTCGCCTCACGCGGCTCCGGCCCCCTGTCGTTCGGCTTCCGCGGTCTCAGCGAATAGAGGACACCGGGCCTCCTGCTCGATCGCCTCGCGCAGCGCGTGACTGCGAACGATCAGGTCGACGACCGCCGAGACGTTCCCGCCCGTGTGCCTGGCCGCCGCCGCCGCGAGGTAGGCGGTCCCAGCGGGGACCAAGATCCACCGAAGTCAGCCCTTGGCGATCTTCGCCGGGCAGATTTCCACCGGGTACGGCCGCTCGATCGCGATCCGCTCGTCGCCCTTGACCCTGGCAACTTCGACGTACCTCTCGCCCTCGCGGGCCAGCGCCACGAACTCGGGCACCTGCGGGTCGAAGATCCAGTAGTTGTCGACACCGCTGGTCGCGTACATCTCGCGCTTGAACACCCGATCCAGCGATCGGCTGCCCTTGGACAGGATCTCGACGTTCAGCACCGGCGGCTGCGTGAGCGCGGCCTCCTCCTGAAGGTCGGTGCTGCGGACCACCAGCAGGTCCGGTTGGAACGACCGCTTCCTGGTCGGCTGGAAGTCGAACGGAGCGAAGAACACCTCCAGCTCCGGCGGACACGCCGCATTAAGGAGTAGGAATAGCGCTCTCGCGGCACGCTGGTGCGGCATGAACGGCGACGGGCTCACGACGAGCACCCCGTCGAACAGTTCGTAGCGGAAGCCGTCGTTCGGCATCCGCGCAAGGTCATCGACCGTCCACTCCTCCTCGTCGTCCGGAAGGAGCCGATTGAGGGCCTCATTCTCGACCGTCACAACACCCATCGTGCCTCCCCGGGCCCTTCACGTCAGCCGGCGGTGATCTCGGTCGGACAGATCTCCACGGGGTACGGTCGCTCGACGGTGATTCGCTCGTCGTCGCGGGCGGCCGCCACCTCGATGTACTTGCGGCCGTCGCGCGCCAGCGCCACGAACTCGGGCACCTGCGGATCGAAGATCCAGTAGTTGTCGACACCGCTGGTCGCGTACAGCTCCCGCTTACGCTCCTTGTCGTTCTTCCGACTGCTATTGGAGATCACCTCGACCGTGAGCACCGGTGGCGCGGTCAGGACGGCCATCGGCTGCACGTCCGCGCGCCGCGCGACCAGCAGGTCCGGCACGAACGAACGAACCTTCGTCGGCTGGAAGTCGATCGGCGACAACAACACGATGAGAGCGGCCGGACACGCCGCGAAGAGCAGGCGGTAAAGCGCTGCGACGGACATCTGGTGCAGCGGAAACGGCGACGGGCTCACGACGAGCGCGCCGTCGAAAAGCTCGTACCGCATCCCGTCGTCAGGCAGATGTGCCAGGTCATCGACGGTCCACTCGCCCGGCTTCGGGCGGGTCCATTTCCGGGCCGTCACAACGCTCATGGTGCCTCCCCAGGTCCCACATGTCATTCAAGGCTGGCGCCTCGCCGTCGCCATCTTCAAGAGGCATCTGGAATCTGTGGATAACCACCGTCCCCTGTGGATAACCCCCATCGCGTGGCGTGACCGCGCTAACGTTCCACACGGCCCGGCGAGCCCGAAAGCAGTAACCGAACCACCGCAATCAGGAGGCACGCAATGAGCGATCGCGGCGACCACATCGTCAAGGTCCTCACCACGGAATTCGGTGAACTGATGGCGAGCGATCCCGCCGCCTTCCGGCGCAAGTTCCGCAAGATGGCGGGCTCGGCGTTCGCCTTCTACCGCGGCAGCGCGTGCCTGTTCTACTCCGACGTCACCAACGACGACGACCCGTTCCTCGACGAGCGCACCAGCCGCGTCTGGATCCACGGCGACCTGCACGCCGAGAACTTCGGCACCTACATGAACTCCGAGGGCATCCTCGTGTTCAACGTCAACGACTTCGACGAGGCGTACGTCGGCCCATTCACCTGGGACCTCAAGCGCTTCGCCGCCAGCATCGCGCTCATCGGGTACGCCAAGGCGCTCTCCGACGACACGATCGCCGCCCTCGTCGACGAGTACGCGCAGGCATACCTCAAGGAGATCCGCGCGACGGCGGCCAGCCGCGACGACGCCGTCGGCTCGCTCACCCTCGACACCACCGACGGCGTGATCCACCAGGTGCTGCAGGCGGCCCGCCTCAACACCCGGGTCCAGATGCTCGACGAGCAAACCAAGGTCGAGGACTACGAGCGCCGCTTCGCCATGCAGGAGGGCGTCTACGAGGTCGACAAGGCGACCCACGACAAGGTCTGCGCGGCCTTCAACGAGTACCTCGGCACGCTGCCGCCGGCCCGGCTGAACCGGCCGCAGGAGTTCGTGGTCAAGGACGTCGTGCTGCGCAAGGGAGTCGGCATCGGCTCGGCCGGCCTGCCGAGCTACAACCTGCTGCTCGAGGGCCACACCCAGGCCCTGGAGAACGACATCATCGTCTACATGAAGCAGGCCCAGGTGCCGGCCGTTGCCCGGTGGATCGACGACGAGAAGGTCAAGGGGTACTTCAAGCACCAGGGCCACCGCACCTGCGAGTCGCAGCACGCGCTGCAGGCCCACGCCGACCCGTGGGTCGGCTACACCACCCTGGACGGCGTTGGCCAGATCGTCGCCGAGGTCTCGCCCTACGCCGCCGACCTGGACTGGGCCGACGTGAACGAGTTCGACGACCTCCGGCAGGTCGTGCGTGACCTGGGCCGGGCCACCGCCCGCATGCACTCGGTCGCCGACGACGACTCCGAGCACACGCTCATCGACTACTCCACCGAAGAGGCGATCGTCGCCGCCGTCGACAAGGACGAGGCCGGCTTCCGTCGCATGATCGGCGAGTTCGCGCACCGCTACGGCGCCCAGGCCCGCGCCGACCACCAGACCTTCGTCGATCTGTTCCGCAACGGCAGGCTGCCGGGCGTCTGAGCGAGCGAGGCGATGCTTGACGGCGCCCCCGCAGGTCGGGCCGCGCGCCGTACGATGCCGGGATGACGCCGGAGGAGATCGGGACGCGGCTCGCGTCACTGCTCGGCGCCGCTGCGGCGCCGGTGGAGCCGGGCGCCGGGCCGGAGTCGGTGTCCGGTGGTGGTGCGTTCGCGCGCGCCACCGTCGACGTCCCGCTCGCCGGCTGGCGCGACGCCCTGCGGGCCGGGCGCGACGACCCCGAGTTGGCCTTCGACTTCTTCGACTGGCTGTCGGCCGTCGACGAGGAGGCCGGCGGCTTCACGCTGGTCGTGCACGTCTGGTCCACGCGGAACCGGCACGGTGCCCTGCTCCGGACCAGGATCGCCGACCGGGCCCGGCCGTCCGCACCGTCCATCGTGGACGTCTATCCGGGCGCGGCCTGGCACGAGCGGGAGACCCGGGAGATGTTCGGCGTCTCGTTCACCGACCCCGGCGACGACCGTCCCCTGCTGCTGCCCCCGGAGTTCGAGGGGCACCCGCTGCGCAAGGACTTCGTGCTCGCCACCCGGGTGGCCAAGCCGTGGCCGGGCGCGAAGGAGCCGGGGGAGAGCGGTCACGGTCCCGCGAAGCGGCAGCCGATGCGGCCGCCCGGCGTCCCCGATCCGCGCGAGTGGGGTCCCGACGCCGGCTCACTGCCCGCAGACACCGAGCGGCCCGAGCGCCCGGCCCGCCCCGAACGCCGCGCCCCCGGCGCGACGCGCCCGGAACGCCCGGATCGCCCGGACCGGCCCGCGCGGCCGGACGGCGCGGCGCGACCGGCGCGGCCGCCCCGCGTCGCACAGCCGGCTCCCACCGGCGCAGCCGCGTCGCCGGCGGAGGCCGCGCCGGTGGAGGCCGGGCCGGTGGAGGCCGGGCCGGTGGAGGCCGCGTCGCCGGTGGAGGCCGCGCCTGCGGCGGAGGCCGCGTCGCCGGCGGAGGCCGCGTCGCCGGTGGAGGCCGCGCCTGCGGCGGAGGCCGCGCCGCCCGCCACGCCCACCACAGAGCAGCCGGAGGACTGACGACATGCCGGTCTGGGCCGAGTTGGCCATCCGCGTCCTCGCGGTCGTCGTCGCGTTCCTCACCCTGCCGCTGCTGGTCGGCCAGACCGAGCACAAGGTGATGGCGCACATGCAGGGCCGCCTCGGCCCGATGTACGCCGGCGCGTTCCACGGCTGGGCGCAGCTGATCGCCGACGGCGTCAAGTTCGTCCAGAAGGAAGACGTCACCCCGCGCGACGCCGACCGCACGATCTTCCGGCTGGCGCCCGTGATCGCGCTGGTGCCGTACCTCGTGGTGCTGCTGGTGATCCCGCTCGGGCCGAGCGGCCTGGTCGCCCAGCCGCTGGACATCGGCCTGTTCTTCGTGCTGGCCGTCGTGGGGGTCGGCGTGGTGGCGGTGCTGATGGCCGCGTGGGCTTCGGCGAACAAGTACGCGCTGCTCGGCGGGCTGCGGGCCGCCGCCCAGCTGCTCGGCTACGAGCTGCCGTTCGTGCTGGCCGCGGCCAGCGTCGCCATGGCGGCGGGCACGTTGAGCCTGTCCGGGATCGTCGAGGCGTGGCGGCCCTGGTGGCTGCTCTGGCAGGCGCCGGCGGCCATCGTGTTCTTCGTCGCGGGACTGGCCGAGATCAGGCGGCCGCCGTTCGACATGCCGATCGCCGACTCCGAGCTCGTGTTCGGGTACATGACCGAGTACACCGGCCTGCGCTTCGCGTTCTTCCTGCTGGCCGAGTATGTCGGGATCGTGGTGATCGCGGCGCTGACCACCGTGCTGTTCCTCGGCGGCTGGAAGGGCCCCTTCGACGAGCAGCTCGGCTGGCTCTGGACCCTGGTCAAGGTCGGCGCGGTGTCGTTCGTGGTGATTTGGCTGCGGGTGGCCTACCCCCGGCTGCGCGAAGACCAGTTGCAGCGGCTGTGCTGGCTGGTGCTGGTGCCGATCGCGCTGGCCCAACTGGTGCTGACCGTAGCCGTGAAATCCGCCCTGTAGCAGGATGGGGAGCCGTGGATCAGGTACCGGGAGCCGGGCTCGCGAAGGGGCTGGCCGTCACCCTCAAGACCATGACCCGCCGGTCGCACACCCGGCAGTATCCGGACGTGCAGCCCGACCTGCCGCCCCGCTCGCGCGGGGTGATCGCTCTGGTCGAGGAGAACTGCACGGTCTGCATGCTGTGCGCCAGGGAGTGCCCCGACTGGTGCATCTACATCGACTCCCACAAGGAGGAGGTGCACGTCCCCGGCGCGGCCCGGGCCCGTCAGCGCAACGTGCTCGACCGCTTCGCCATCGACTTCTCGCTGTGCATGTACTGCGGGATCTGCATCGAGGTCTGCCCGTTCGACGCCCTGTTCTGGACGCCCGAGTTCGAGTACGCCGAGCACGACATCCTCAGCCTGATGCACGAGAAGGAGCGCCTCGGCGAGTGGGTGGCGACGATCCCGGCGCCGCCGGCCCACGATCCGAACGGGGAGCCGTCCAAAGAGGAGTCCAAGGCGGGAGGCCGATGACGGCCGCCGACGTCCTGCTGATCGCGCTCGGTGCCATCGCCGTCGGCTCCGGCGTGCTCGTCGTCACCACGAAGCACCTGGTACGCGCCGGGCTGTGGCTGGTGGTGACGCTGGCCGCCGTCGCGGGCGCCTACCTGGTGCTCGGCGCCGAGCTGGTGGCCTGGGTGCAGGTGCTGCTCTACGTCGGTGCGGTGGTCATCCTGCTGCTGTTCGCCGTCATGTTGACCCGCGCGCCGATCGGGGCGAGCGACGACCTGGACCGCCCCCGCTGGCCCGGCGTCCTGATCGGCGGCGGCGCCGGCCTGGGCCTGGCCGCCCTGTTCGTGGCCGCGTACGGCTGGATGAAGGTGCCGCGCCCGCCGTCGGGCACCGCGGAGCGGCTGGGCGAGCAGATCTTCTCCGTCTGGGTGCTGCCGTTCGAGGTGGTGGGCGTGCTGCTGCTGGCCGCGCTGGTCGGCGCGATCGTGGTCAGCCGGCCGGATATCGGGGCACGCCGCTGATGCATCCCGTCATCGCGTACGTCATCGCTGCGCTGCTCGTCGGCCTCGGCGTGTACGGAATCCTGGCCCGCCGCAACGCCATTCTCGTGCTGATGGCCGTCGAACTGCTGCTCAACGGCGTCAACCTGGTGCTTGTCGCGGCCGACACCACGGTCAAGGCGGCGCTGCCCGCTACCGGCCAGGCGTTCGCCCTGTTCGTGATCGTGCTGGCCGCCGCCGAGATCGGGGTGGGTCTCGCGATCGTGCTGCAGTTGTACCGGATGCGGCGAAGCGTCGCCGTCGACGAGGTGCCGCTGGAGCGCGTCCCGTGACCGAGCGCAGCGAGGTCACCTATCGGCTCAGGGAGCCGAGCCGCGAAGCGGATCGGCGGCACGACCGCACCGCGCGGAGCGAGGTGCGGTCGTGAACGTGGCCCTCGCGGCGGCCATGCCGCTCGCGCCGCTCGCCGCGGCCCTCGTCGGGTTCCTGCTGCGCTCGCGGCGGTCGGCCGCGGCGCTCGCCATCACCGCGACGTCCGCCGCGCTGCTCGCCGCGGTGATCCTCGCGCTGCGTTTCGACAAGCCCGTGTCCGACGGGTACCGGGCCGCCGACTTCGTCGATCTCACCGTCGAGTTCGGGGTGCGGGTCAACGGGCCGACGACGCTGATGGCGTTGGCCGTCGGCGCGGTGGCGCTGGCCGTGCAGGTCTACTCGGTCACCTACCTGCGCGACGACGACAGGTACGCGCCGTACGCCGCCCAGGTCTCGCTGTTCACGGCCGCGATGATGACGGTGGTGGTGGCGAGCGACCTCGTCCAGCTGCTCATCGGCTGGGAGGTCATGGGCATCTGCTCGTACCTGCTGATCGGGCACGACCGTCGGCTGCCGGAGGCGCCCCGGGCCGCGGTGAAGGCGTTCCTCGTGACCCGCGTCGGCGACGTCGGCTTCCTGCTCGGCATCGCGGTGCTCGGTTACCACGCGGGCACGTTCCGCATCGACGACGTGCTGGCCCACGACTACACCGGCGCCCAGCTCACCACGGCCTGCCTGCTGCTGCTCGCCGGCGTCGCCGGGAAGAGCGCCCAGTTCCCGCTGCACACCTGGCTCCCGGACGCCATGGCCGGCCCGACCCCGATCTCCGCACTGATCCACGCGGCGACGATGGTGGCGGCCGGCGTGTACGTCGTCACCCAGCTGTTCCCGCTGTTCGCCCAGGCGCCCGCCGCGCTCACCGTGCTCGCAGTGATGGCCGCGATCACCATGCTCCTGGGCGCGCTCGCCGCGATGGCGCAGGCCGACATCAAGCGGGTGCTGGCCTGGTCGACGGTCAGCCAGCTCGGGTACATGACCGGCGCGCTGGCCGTGAAGGCGCCGGGTACGGCGATGTTCCACCTGTTGACCCACGCCGCGTTCAAGGCGCTGCTGTTCCTCGCGGCCGGTGCGGTGATCCACGCGGTCGGCAGCAACCTGATCTCCGTCACCGGCGGGTTGCGCCGCTCGATGCCGGCGACGTTCGCCGCGACGACGATCGGCCTGGCCGCGCTGGCGGGGCTCCCGCCGTTCTCGGGCTTCTGGAGCAAGGAGGCGATCCTCGCCGCCGCCATGGACGAGGGCACCGGTCCGGGCTGGCTGGTCTACGTCGCCGGTGCGGCGACTGTCGCGCTCACCGGCTGGTACGCGACCAGCCTGTGGCTGCAGGTGTTCCTCGGCCGCCCGCGCAGCCCCGCGGCCGACCATGCGCACGAACCCGGACCGGCGATGCGCTACCCGGTGCTGCTGCTCGCGGTGCCCGCCGCCCTCCTCGGCTTCGCCGGGCTGGCCGGCGGGTTCGTCGACAGGTTGGGCCCCGGCGCCGAAGAGGTCGGGCACCTGAGCGCGGCTCTCGTCGTCCCGTTGGGGTTGGCCCTTGCCGGCGCGGCGGTCGCGTGGGTGATGTGGCGACGCGGGCGCGCCGCCGACGTTCCCGCTCGCGCCCTGCTCGCGGACGCCTTCCACCTCGACGCCGTGCAGGCGGCCGTGGTGTCGCGACCGGTGTCGGCGCTGGCCGGGGCGGTGCGGCGGGCCGACGAGACCGCCGTCGACGGCGCGGTTCTCGGCACCGGCGCGGCGGCGCTGCGCAGCGGGACGGTGCTGGCCGGGGCGCACCGGGCCGCGCTGCCGCGCGCGGCGGGGGCGGCGCTCGGCGGTGCGTTGCTGCTCGGTCTGGCGGCCATCCTTCTGGAGTGGGTCCGATGAACGCCGTGCTGGTGGCCGTGCTGGTGATCCCGGCGCTTGGAGCGCTGGCGTCCGTCGTGATCAGGAGCGACCGCGCCGGGCGCGTCGCCGGGACCGTGGCCGCGGCCCTGTCGCTTGTCGCGGCGGCCCTGCTGGCGGTGGACCGCGCGCCGGCGACCGGCGATCGCCTTTCGCCCTGGCATCAGGTCGACGTCGCCTGGGTGCCGGCCGTGCAACTGCGGTTTCACGTCGGGGTCGACGGGGTGTCCTACCCGCTCGTGGTGCTCACCGCGCTGCTGACGCTGTTGTGCTGCCTCTACTCGCTGTGGCAGGTGCCCGGTGAGCGGAACGGGCGGCAGCTGGTGGCGCTGCTGCTGGTGGTCGAGGTCGGCATCGTCGGGGTCTTCCTGGCGCTCGATCTCATCCTCTTCTTCGTGTTCTTCGAGCTCGTGCTGCTGCCGATGTACGCGATCATCGCCGGCTGGGGTGGGCCCGAGCGGCGCGCGGCGGCCCGGAAGTTCGTGCTGTACACGCTGTTCGGGTCGGTGATCCTGCTGGTCGGGTTGCTGGTGGTGGTCACCGGCGCGAACACGGCCGACCTGGTGACGCTCACCGAGAGCTCCACGCTCGGCGCGAACGCCCAGCGGGTCGCGTTCGTGCTGCTCGCCGTCGGGTTCGCCGTCAAGAGTCCACTGTGGCCGCTGCACACCTGGCTGCCCGACGCGCACACCGAGGCGCCGACGGTGGGCTCGGTGATCCTGGCCGGCGTGCTCCTGAAGATGGGCACGTACGGGTTGCTCCGGATCGGCGTCGGCGTGGCCCCGGACGGCGCCCGTTGGGCTTCCCCGGTGCTCGCCGGCCTCGCCGTCGCCGCGATCCTGGTCGGCGGCCTGGTCTGCCTGGCGCAGACCGAGTTGAAGCGGCTGATCGCGTACTCGTCGGTGGGGCACATGGGCTTCGTGCTGCTGGGCATCGCGACGCTCACCACCACCGGCTTCCAGGCCGCGCTGATCGGGAACCTGGCGCACGGCGTCATCACGGGCCTGCTGTTCTTCCTGGCCGGCGCGATCAAGGACCGGGCGCACACGGGCGACCTCGGCCAGCTCGGCGGCCTGCGGGAGACCGCGCCCGTCCTCGCCGGCCTGCTCGGCTTCGCGGCGATCGCGTCGCTGGGGCTGCCGGGGCTGGCCGGGTTCTGGGGCGAGGCGTTCGCGGTGGTGGCGGCCGTGCAGCGGGGCTGGCCGGTCGCGGCGGTGCTGGCCGCGCTGGGCGGAGCGCTCGCCGCCGCGTACTTCCTGCGCCTGCTGCGCCGGGCGACGCACGGGCCGGCCGCACCTGCCGTGGTCGGCCTGTCGCCGCTGCACCGGTTCGAACTGGCCGCGTGGGCGCCGCTGGTGCTGCTGGCGATCGCGTTGGGGCTGGTGCCGGCGCTGGCGCTCACCCCGTCGGCACATCCGGTGCGCGGACTGACGGCGGTGACCCATGCGGATTGACCACGTCGCGCTGCTTCCCGGGTACGCCGCCGCGACGACCGCGGTGCTCGTCCTCGTCCTGGACCTGCTGTTCCCCGGCCGGCGGGGTGTGGTGCTGGCCGGCGCCGCCGTGGGCGCGGCCGCGACGGCCGCGCTCGCTTTCGGGTTGGCCCTTTCCGGCGACGAGGCCCGCTTCGCCTTCTGCGGATCCGCGTGCTCGTTCACTGTGGACGGTCGGGCCGCCGCCCTGATGGGCGTCTTCGCCCTGGTGACGCTGGGTGTGCTGGGACTGTCCGCGACGACCCGCGCGCCGATGGGGGAGCACTGCTTCCTGCTCGCGTGCTCGATGACCGGTGGCGTGGTGCTGGCCGGCGCCGCCGACCTGATCACGCTGATCGTGGCCCTGGAGACGCTGACGCTGCCGCTCTACGTGCTCGTCGGGCTGCGGCGGACGCTGGTGTCCGCCGACGCGGCCGTCACGTTCCTCGTGGTGTCGGTGGTGGCCACGGCGGTGAGCCTGCTCGGCGCCGGGCTGTTGTACGCGTCCACCGGCGCCGTCCACTTCGGACAGATGAACGCCGCCGCCAAGGATCCCTCGTTGCGCCCGCTCGCCGTGGTCGGCTGCGTGCTGCTGCTCGGCGGCCTGGGGTTCAAGGTGGCGGCCGTCCCGCTGCACGCGTGGGCGCCCCCGACGTACGACGGCGCGCCGCTGCCGGTGGCCGCCTACCTGTCGACGGCGTCGAAGCTCGGTGGCGTGGTCGCGCTCGTGTACGTCTCCGTGGAGGCGGTGCCGTTCGAGCACGACGTCGCTGTCGCCGCGCTGGTGGTGCTGGCCCTGCTGACGATGACCGTCGGCAACCTCGTCGCGCTGCGGCAGCGGCGGATGGTGCGGCTGCTGGCGTGGTCGTCGATCGCGCAGGCCGGCTACATCCTTGCGGCGCTGGCGGTGCCCGACGGCGGCGCCACGGCGCTCACGTACGCGGTGTTCTTCGTCGCGCTCGAGTTGGCCGCGTTCGCTGCGGTGGTCGCGCTGCGGACCCCGGCGCCCGTCGAGGCCGACGCTCGTGTGCTTGTCCCGGCGGGCGGCGCTCCCGCGGTTCCGGCGGCGCCGGCGCGGGCGCCGCAGGTGATCGACGACGGCGGCACCCTCGCGGACTACGCCGGCGCGGCGCGCGGCGCGCCGTGGCGCTCGGCCGCCCTGGTGCTGGCGCTCGCCGGGCTCGCGGGGCTGCCGCCCGGGATCGCCGGGCTGTTCGCGAAGGTGGCCGTGGTGCGCTCGCTCGTCGACAGCGATGCCACCTGGTTGGCGGTGATCGTGGCGCTGAACGCGGTGGTGGGCCTGGCGTACTACGTCCGGGCCGGCGCGGGGCTGTTCGCTCCCGCGGAGCCGGGCACGCCGGTGCGCTGGCCGCGTCCACACTGGACGATCGCCGTCACGACGGCGCTGATAGCCCTGGTGGCGCTGGCGATCGGCTTCGCCCCCCAGATCGTGTTCGACGCGGCGGCGGCGCGCTGACACTCCCTTGCGATCTTGGTCTCGAATGGGCGCTGTAGCACCCACTCGAGACCAAGGTCAGCGGACGATCCGCGCGGCGCGGGCGGCCGCCAGCCACTGCGGGAACTCGGACATCAGCGAGTCGTAGAGGACGCCGTCCGGGATCGAGCGGGGCTCCTTTCCGGCCGGGAAGAACCCCGCGTTGTCGACCACCCGCTTCGCCGGCACTGGAAGCTCGTCGAGGCGGTGCAGATAGGCGAACTCGTCGTCGCCGAACCCGATGAACTGCCAGAAGATCGGCAGCCGTGCGGCGTCGCAGAGCACCTCGGTGGTCTCGCGCTTGGAGTTCGGTGCGCCGTCGGTCTGGAAGACGACGAACGCCGGGCCCGGTCCTTTGTGGAGATCGATCACGGCGCGCATGGCGGCGGCGTAGTTCGTGCTTCCCATGGTCCCGGCGGACGCCTTGATGCGGTCGATCGAGCCGGCGTAGTCGTACACCGAGATGTCCACCGGTTGCCGGGCCGTGGTGTCGAAGAAGATCACCGGGACGGTGCCGTCGTCGTCGAAGTGGGCGGCGAGGGCGAGCACGCGCTCGGCGAGCGCCTGCACGGAGCCGTCCTTGAAGTACCGGCTCATCGACCGGGAGTGGTCGATGACCAGGTACACGGCGGCGCGCTCACCGCCCAGGCGGTGCTTGTCGAGGCTGACCCGCGCCGTCTTGTAGAGGTCGACGAGGCCGGGCGCCGTCGCCGTGAGCTTCGTCAGGTCGATGGCCACGATCGAGGAATTCAGCGGTAGTTGGTGAACTGCAGCGCGACGCCGAAGTCGGCCTGCTTGAGCATGGCGATGACCGCCTGCAGGTCGTCCTTCTTCTTGGCGGTGACGCGGAGCTGGTCGCCCTGGATCTGCGCCTGGACGCCCTTCGGGCCGTCGTCGCGGATCTTCTTGCTGATCGCCTTCGCCTTGTCGGAGTCGATGCCCTGGATGATCTTGCAGTCGAGCCGGTGCACCTTGCCCGACGCGCGGGCCTCGCCGGCGTCCAGGGACTTCAGCGAGATCTGGCGCTTGACCAGCTTCTCCTTGAACACTTCGAGGGCGGCGAGGACCCGGTCCTCGGTTTCGGCCTGGAGCGACACTCCGTCGTCACCGGCCCACTTGATCTCCGCGCCGGTGCCGCGGAAGTCGAAGCGCTGGGAGAGCTCCTTCGCGGTCTGCTGGACGGCGTTGTCGACCTCCTGCCGGTCGACCTTGCTGACGATGTCGAACGAGGGTGCGGACGCCATGACTAGTTCGCGCTCCTGTGACGTGTGTGGTTGCCTGTCGACCCGTTGCCCTGTTGCCCCGTGACACGGGCGGTTCGGCCGAGGGTACCCGTTTGCGGGGACCCCCGGTCGTACCGCTATCCTTGCTTGCGCTGCCGGACGCGGTACGTCCGGTACATCCCGGCGGGTTGCCCGAGCGGCCAATGGGAGCGGACTGTAAATCCGTCGCGAAAGCTACAGAGGTTCGAATCCTCTACCCGCCACCAGTACGGCAAACGGCCCTTGGCTCGGATGTTTCCGGACCAAGGGCCGAATTGCTGACGCCTCCGCTACGCGGGGCTGAGGTGGAACGTGTCCGGTGGCTGGGTCCACCACTCGTCGAACGGATCGTTCGCCACCGCCTCGAAGATCCGCGGCGCCTCCGCCGCCCACGCCTCGCGGGACTCCCAGATCGAGATGCCGACCAGCCGGTCGGTGTTAGCGTCCCGCCACGCGTTCATCTGCAGCAGGCCCGGCGACCCGGCGGCCGCGGCGTCGACGCGCTTCATCGACGCCAGCAGGTCATCGGCGTGCTCGGGCTTCGGGTAGTGCACGGCCAGGTGGATGAACATCAGATCGCCTCGCTGAAGAAGCCGAGCAGTTCGCCCCACCCGCCGGAGTAGCCGGCGGCCAGCTCGAGGCCGTCCGGTCCGAGCGACTCCCAGCCGGAGTGCTCGATCGTCACCAGGCACCCGGCGACCGTCGACGTGAACCGTACCGACACGAGCGTCGACACCCCGTCCGGCCAGTCCGGCGTGCGCCAGGTGAATTCCAGCAGCGAGCCCGGCTCCCAGCTCCGCACCCGGCCGATCTCGGCACCTTCACCGGTCGCCAGGTCGTACACCTCGACCAGCCGACCGCCGACGTGCGGCTCGAAGCGCAGCTCCCGCCCGCGTTCCGGGTCGATCCAGTAGTGGGTGCCGCGCCTCCACCAGCGTCCGATCTCCTTGGTGAAGACGTCGAAGGCCTTCTGCGGGTCGCAGTTCACCTCGACGGACGCCGTCGCCGTGCCAACGCTGCTCATTGCGTACTCCTGTTCTCCACGTGCTGCCGGAACGCGTCGAGTTGATCGCTCCAGAAGGCCTGTACCTGGTCGACCCATGCCCGCAGGCCCACCAGCGGCTCGGGCCGCAGGTGGTAGATCCGCACGCGGGCGTCGGCGTCGATGCCGCGCTCCTCGATCAGCCCGCTGCGGCGCAGCACCCGCAGGTGCCGGCTGACCGCCGGCCCGGTGACCGCGAACTCCGCCGCCAGCTCCCCGGCGCGCCGGGGTCGCTCGCGGAGCAGCTCGACGATGCGCCGGCGGGTCGGGTCGGCGAGAGCCGCCAGCGTGGTGTCGACATCACTAACCACAAGCAACATTATTAACCGTGACGTTAGATAATGGTCAACCCTTGACTGGGCCACCGAGATGATCGAACAAGTGTTCTAATAGAGAAATGGACACGCGGGTGGACACGGCGACGAGCCGGGCGAGGACGATCTCACTTGTACTGCGTGGCGGCACCCTGGAGGCGCCGCCGGCCGGGTCGGTCGGCGGTTGGGTGCTCGATGTCAGCGCTCTCACATCATTCATCGAGGGCAACGCCTATGCGGCGAGCGTGCGGGCGCTCGCCCAGCGCGCCGGGCGCACGTTGCTGGTCCCGATGCCGGCGCTCGCGGCGGCCGTCCGGCGGTCGCGCAACGCAATGGCGCCGGATCCGGCGCTCCGGCTGGCCGAGCTGATGCGCGACCCGATGGTCATCGGCGTCGAGGGCGCCGTGGCGGTCGGACCGCTCTTCGACAGACTCGTCGAGCGCGCTGCCGGCGACCGGTTGGCGGCCTTCGTCGTCATGCTGGCCACGGAGCGTGCCTGGCCGGTGCTCACGGACCGTGGCGAGGCCCTGGCGCGGCTCCGCCCCGATCTCCTCGTGATCCCGTCCTGACGAAGGGTCATTGAACACGGATCGTGGGGTCCGCGGCCGGCGGACCCCACGATCCGTTGCTTTGATCTCGTTTTGACCCTCCGGAACCGTCCGTACTCGCAGATGTTGCGAACATCAGCCGTTTGCCGTCTACAAATTGACCGAATGGCCGAAGTGTGCGGATCGATTGGTCGGCGCGCGGCTGGGGCTTTCCGATGCGGTTTTGGCTATGGCACGATCGGGGATACCACTACCACCATTGGCTGCTCGGCACAGGAGTTATGCGATGAAGACTCACAGGCTCGGTCGGTGGGTGGTGGGTGCCGTTGCCGTTGTGGCGTTCGCATTCCTGGCGATCGCGCCGCAGGCAGGCGCCACTGTGAACGAGGTTGATTGGACGGCGCCGGCCGGCCAGGTCGTGGCCCGCTGACCCGCTAGGTAATAGGGGGGTCGGTGGCTCGTCCGAGGGCTAGCGCGCCTCCGTCTCCGAACCGGGCGTGGCTCGTCACGATCCCGCTCTTCCTTCTGGCCATAGCCGTCACGTTGCCCGTCGTCGGTGACGGGCACAGCGGCCGTCACGACGACCTGTTCGGCGAACCGATCACGCTGGGTATTCTCTGCGTGCTGCTCGTCCTGCCGGTATTCGTGCCGCTGCGCTTCAACGTGCGGCGTCAGGCGTTCACCGCCTCGCTCACCGAGTTGCCGTTCGTGATGGCGCTGTTCTACCTGCCGCCGCTCGGCGTGCTGCTCATCCGCGTCGTCGCCTACATCGCTGTCCAGTCGGGGCGGCGGACCGGCTGGCTCAAGGGCAGCTTCAACGTCGCGTCGGCCGCGGCCGGTACCGCCTGCGCCAACGCCGTCATCTTCGCCTTCGCCGCACCCCGCGACCTCACGCCGCACGGGTGGCTCGTGCTGGCCGCCGCGATCGTGGCCAACATGCTCGTCAACACCGCGGCCCTGACGGGTATCGCGGCGCTCGTGCAGGGCGCGGTTCACCTGCCGCAACTGGCCCGTGCCCTCATGCCGAACGTGATCGCGACAGGCGTGAACACCACGCTGGGCCTGGTCACGCTGCTCGCGTTGGCGCAGACGCCGTGGTCGGCGCTGCTGCTCGCCGCGCTCGCGGTGGGCCTCGGCCTGGTGTACCGGGTGTACGCCCAGTTCGTCAGCCAGCACAACAGCCTCGCCGAGATCCACGAGATCACCCGGGCCACGTCGGCCAGCGTCACCGAGGGTCGCCTCGCCGAGATCGTGCTCGGCCGGCTGCGCGGCCTGGTGCACGCGGAGTCCGCGACGCTGTGGCTGCCAGCGCGGGGCAGGTTCCCGGAGGTGCTGCTCACCGCCCAGCTCGACTACCGGGGCCTGCTCGACCGCGCGAAGACCCCGTCGGCAGTGCGCCGGCGGGCGTTCGACACCGGCGAGCCGGTGACGATCGGTGAGAAGCTGCCCAGCGGCGAGGACACCCGCGACCTGCGCATGCAGCTGCGGGACCTGGGCGCCAAGGACGTGATCGTGGTCCCGCTGCGCTCCGGCAAGGCTGTCATCGGGACGCTGGAGGTGGCCGGGCGGCTGGGCGACCTGGCCCACTTCACGCCCGACGACGTCCGCGTCGTCGAGACGCTCGCGGCGCACGTCGGGGTGGCGGTGGAGAACTCCCGCCTGATCGACAGGCTCCGCTACGACGCCAACTACGACGCCCTGACCGGCCTGCCGAACCGTGCGCGCCTGGTCGGTGCGCTCGGCGAGGTGATCAACTCGCGGACGCCGGGTGAGTCGGTCGCCGTCCTGCAGTTCGACGTGATCAGCCTGCGCAGCGTCAACGAGTCGCTGGGCCACAAGGCCGGCAACGAGGTGCTCAGCGAGGTCGCCCGGCGGCTGCGCGCGCTCGCACCGGCCGCGTCGCTCGTCGCGCGCGTCGGCGGCGACGAGTTCGCCGTCGTGCTGCGGGTCGCCGGCCTCGAGGCCGCCCTCGCGCTGGCCGAGGAGATCCGGGCGGGCCTGCGCGAACCGCTGCAGTTCGATGCGATGGCCGTCGACATCGACACCACCGTCGGCGTGGCGGTGCACCCCGAACACGGCGACGATCCGGAACTGCTGGTCCAGCGCGCCGACGTCGCCACGCACGCCGCGAAGTCGGGCGGCGGCTCGCAGCCGTACAACGCCGGCCTGGAGTCGCGCTCGGTGCGTCGCCTCGGGCTCGCCGCCGACCTGCGGCGCGGACTGGACGGCCACGAGATCGAGGTCTACTTCCAGCCGAAGGTCGCCCTGGCCGACCGGCGGGTGGTCGGCGTGGAGTGCCTGGCCCGCTGGGACCACCCCGTCTACGGTGCCGTCAGCCCGGAGGACTTCGTCGCCGTCGCCGAGCACACCGGCCAGATCGCCCAGCTCACCGACCTGGTGCTGAGCCAGGGTCTGCGCCGGGCCCGGCAATGGGCCGACGCGGGCCAGGCGCTGTCGGTGTCGGTCAACGTCTCGCCCCGCAGCCTCGCCGACGTCCGGTGGCCCGACCGCGTCGCAGACCTGCTGTACGAGTTCGACGTCAGCCCCGAGCGGCTGACGCTGGAGGTGGGCGAGGAGGCGCTGCTCGCCGACCAGACGAGGGCGGTGGAGGCGCTGCGCCGGCTCCGCGCGATCGGGGTCCGGCTGTCGATCGACGACTACGGCACCGGCTACTCGTCGCTCGCGCTGCTCCGGAAGCTGCCGATCACCGAGGTCAAGATCGACAAGGTGTTCGTGCAGGGCATGGCCACCGACGCCGGCGACCTGGCGATCGTCCGGGCCGTGATCGACCTGTCCCGGCACTTCAACCTCGCGGTGGTGGCCGAGGGCGTCGAGAGCGAGCTGACCCTGGCCCGGCTCGAGGAGATCGGGTGCGACCTCGGCCAGGGCTTCCTGTTCAGCCGCCCGCTACCGGACGAGCGCCTCGACGCCTGGCTCGCCGCGCGCACCGAGGCGCAGCCGACGAAGGGCGGCGAGGTCCGCTGGCTGCGGGCCGTTCCGTAGTCGGGGCGGCTACTTCGGGAAGTCGATTTCGTGGCCCGGTGCCGGCCGTGTACTCTTACCCGAGCGCGTGCGCCGAGTTCGCACGACGCCCCCTTAGCTCAGTCGGCAGAGCGTCTCCATGGTAAGGAGAAGGTCTACGGTTCGATTCCGTAAGGGGGCTCCGCAGCACCAGCTCGGCGGTGTAGCTCAGATGGCAGAGCAAGCGGCTCATAATCGCTGTGTCGCCGGTTCAAGTCCGGCCACCGCTACCCCGGATACCTGAAGCAACAGAGTAAGAGCGAGGAAGGCACCCCACCGTGGCCAAGACCACTGACATCCGCCCCAAGATCACCATGGCGTGTGTCGAGTGCAAGAACCGGAACTACATCACTAAGAAGAACCGCCGCAACGACCCCGACCGGATGGAGCTGAAGAAGTTCTGCCCGAAGTGCGGCAAGCACACCTCCCACCGGGAAACGCGGTAACGGCACTCCGCCCGTCGTGGCGTTGAATCTTGCCTTCGAGGGTCGGCGCTTCGCGCCGGCCCTGCCTTATCGTGTCGGCCGCGAGAAGATCCGTGAGTTCGCCGACGCCATCGGGGCCACCGAGGCCGCGTACCGCGACCCGGCGGCCGCCCGGGAACTGGGCTACCCCGACGTGATCGCGCCGCCCACCTTCCCCGTCGTGATCACGATGCCGGTGGCGCGCATGATCGCCGACGAGCCGGAGCTCGGTCTCGACTACAGCCGCGTCGTCCACGCCGAACAGCGCTTCGCCTACGGCCGGGCGGTCTTCGCCGGCGACGAGCTCACCTGCGAGGCCGTGCTCGAGAAGCTGTCGAGCCGGGCGGGGCTGGACTCGGTGACGTTCCGGGTGGAGATTCTGACCGCCGCCGGTGAGGCCGTCGCGACGGTGTGGACCAAGCTCGTGGCGCGGGCGGAGGCCTGAGATGGAACTCGTCGCCGGCGCCGAGCTTCCCGCCCGGACGTTCGTGGTCACCCGCGCCGACCTCGTCCGCTACGCCGGTGCCTCGCTCGACTTCAATCCCATCCACTGGAGCGACAGGGTCGCCACCAATGTGGGTCTGCCGGGCGTCATCGCGCACGGCATGTACACCATGGCGCTGGTCGGGCGGGCGCTGGTGGGCTGGGCCGGCGATCCGGCGGCGGTGCGCGAGCTCAGCGTCCGGTTCACCCGGCCGGTGGTCGTCCCGGATGATGACAACGGTGTCGAGGTGACGATCAGCGCCGTGGTCCGCGCCGTCGCCGATACCGGCGACGTGCAGGTCGACGTGACGGCTGTCAGCGGCGGCGAGAAGGTGCTCGGCCAGGCCAAGGCCGTCCTGCGACGCGGGTGACCCGCCCGCCGTCCGGCGTGCCGGCCGGCCGCGCGCCGCAGCCGGGGCCTGGCTTGGGGATATGGAGGGGTAACCCGTACACTTGTCGCCCGTGGGTTGATTGACCCTTCCTCGGCGCGCCCGGGGACGGGTCGGATCGAGCCGCGACACAGGGGTGTGGCGCAATTGGCAGCGCAGCGGTCTCCAAAACCGCAGGTTGCAGGTTCGAGTCCTGTCGCCCCTGCGCCGATGGGTCAGACGCGCGCCCTGCACGACCGGCAGGCTCGATCGGGCTCGGTTTGATCGGGCTGGTCAGATCGAGTCGCGTTCGCCCGGCGTAAATGGCGGGCCGGTCGGAACATCCATTGCGAGAGCACGGAAGAGGTCGAATTGGCCGAGAGGAAGCGGCGCGGCGACGACGCTGTCGACGATCGTCTCGACGAGACGTTCGATGACGAGACCGAGGTCGATGACGAACTCGCCGACGATGAGCTGGATGACGAACTGGACGACGACTTCGACGTCGACGACGAGGTTGAAGACGACGACGAAGAAGACGATGACGAGCCGGCGGCGGCGCGCTCGAACGGGCGCGGCCGGGGCGCGAGTCTGACCAAGACAAAGACAAAGGACAAGCTGGACGCCAAGGACGCCAAGTCGGCCACCCGGCCCGGCACGCGTGGTAAGTCGGCCCGTCCGGGCGACAAGAAGCCAACGAAGTCGAAGTCGGGCGACCGCCCGAACATCTTCGGGCGTCTTGTCAACTTCGTCCGGGAAGTGGTCGCGGAGCTCCGCAAGGTCATCTGGCCGACCCGTAAAGAGCTGCTGACGTACACCGCCGTCGTGGTGCTGTTCGTCGCGTTGATGATCACGATCGTCGCCGGGCTCGACTGGGTCTTCGCCAAGGGTGTCCTGTGGGTCTTCGGCGACGGCGGGTCGGCGGGGTAATCGCATATGACAGACGTGAACGAGTACGACGACGAGAACCGCTCGGCCGGGGTCACCACCCAGCCGGCGCCCGACCCGTTGGACGACGAGCCGGCGGCCGACGCCGCCGAGCCGCAGCCGGTGGCCGAGGCGGCCGAGCCGCAGCCGGTGGCCGAGGCGGCCGAGCCGCAGCCGGTGGCCGAGGCGGCCGAGCCGCAGCCGGCCGCGGTCGACGAACCGGAGGTGGATCCGGTCACCGAACTTCGCCAGGCGCTGCGCTTCGCGCCCGGTGACTGGTACGTGATCCACTCGTACGCCGGTTACGAGAACAAGGTCAAGGCCAACCTCGAGACCCGCATCTCCAGCCTCGACATGGAGGACTACATCTACCAGGTGGAGGTCCCCACCCGGGAAGAGGTCGAGGTCAAGGGCGGCAAGCGGCAGCAGGTGCAGAACAAGGTCTTCCCCGGCTACATCCTCGTGCGGATGGAGCTCACGGCCGAGTCGTACTCCTGTGTGCGCAACACGCCGGGCGTCACCGGTTTCGTCGGCGCCACCGACCGGGCCGACCGGCCGGCGCCGCTGTCGCTGGACGAGGTGCTCAAGTGGCTTGCGCCCGCGGCGCCGGCCAAGGACACCAAGAAGGCCGAGGTCAAGGTCTTGGACTTCGAGGTGGGCGACTCGGTCACGGTCACCGAGGGCGCCTTCGCCTCCCTGCACGGCACGATTGCCGAGATCAACGCCGACCAGCAGAAGCTGAAGGTGCAGGTCTCGATCTTCGGCCGGGAGACCCCGGTCGAGCTCACGTTCAGCATGGTCTCCAAGATCTGAGACCGGTCCCGTAACACCCGCCGGGCGTAACCGCGCCCGGCGCGCTCCACCAGGCCGGGCGCGTCCGCGCCCGGCGTGCCCAGAAGGAAAGACGTCAGACAGCCATGCCTCCGAAGAAGAAGCTCGTCAAGACCTTCACGCTTCAGCTCCCGGCGGGCCAGGCCACCCCGGCTCCGCCGGTCGGCCCGGCGCTGGGCCAG
>Ga0111538_10001060_pt1 | contig 38356 bp, 35 predicted proteins | sample SoiMethybrSBSTD1_FD_79669 | JGI IMG/M metagenome (GOLD analysis project Ga0111538, IMG submission 79669) | Bulk soil microbial communities from a Populus tree surrounding site in Tennessee, USA - Soil MetaG P. TD hybrid SBSTD1 (version 2)... | ecosystem: Environmental > Terrestrial > Soil >...
CACGCCGGCCGTGCCACACGCCGCGCCGGCCGACCGTACGATCGGACGGCCGTGTTCGCCGCCGTCCCTCCCGCCGTCGCCGCCGCCCTGGTCGTGGCCGCGTACCTCGTGGGCACCATCCCGACGGCGACGCTGGTCACCCGGCGCCAGGGCATCGACCCCACCACCAGCGGGTCGGGCAACCCCGGCGCCACGAACGTCCTGCGGGTGGCCGGCCGGCGCGCCGGGGCCGCGGCCCTGCTCGGCGACCTCGCCAAGGGCGCCGTGCCCGCGGCGGTCGGATGGGCGCTCGGCGGCCACCGCCTGGGCCTGGCGTGCGGCGTCGCCGCCGTGGTCGGGCACGTGGCGCCCGTCACCCGCGGGTTCCAGGGCGGCAAGGGCGTGGCCACCGCGGCGGGCATGGCCCTCGTGCTGTTCCCCGCGGCGGCCGGCGTGGCGGCCGCGACCTTCGCCGCCACCGTCGCCGCCACCCGCATCGCCTCGCTCGGCTCGATGGTGGCCGTGTCGGTCCTGCCGGTGGCCGCGGCCGCCTTCGGCGCCACCGCGGTCGAGGTCGCCGCGCTCGCGGGGTGCGCCGCGCTGATCGTCGCCCGCCACCGCGACAACATCGCCCGGCTCGCCCGGGGCGAGGAACGCCGGATCGGCGAGCCGACCCCGGGGCGCGGTCGCCCGGACACGGTGGGCTGACTACGGTTCCCGGGGCACGATCGGGCGGGCCTGGTGCCCCGCGGTCGTCGACCAGGACTGCTCCGACCCGGAGGCGAGCGACGATGACCGAGCACGTGCGCAAGGCGGTGATCCCCGCGGCGGGACTCGGCACCCGGTTCCTGCCCGCGACCAAGGCGCAGCCGAAGGAGATGCTGCCGGTCGTCGACAAGCCGGCCATCCAGTACGTCGTCGAGGAGGCCGTCCGGGCGGGCATCGACGACATCCTCATCATCACCGGGCGCGGCAAGCGCAGCCTCGAGGACCACTTCGACCGGTCGATCGAGCTCGAGGTCGCACTCGAGGCCGCGGGGAAGCACGACCAGCTCAACGAGATGCGCGGCCTGGCCGACCTGGCCGACATCCACTACGTCCGCCAGGGCGAGGCGCTGGGCCTGGGCCACGCCGTGTCGGTGACCCGCAAGCACGTCGGCGACGAGCCGTTCATCGTGATGCTGGGCGACGACATCATGGACGACCGGTCCACGGTGCTCGAGGACATGATCTCCGTCTACGGCGAGACCGGGGCCTCGGTGGTGGCGTTCAAGTCGTTCCCCCTCGAGGAGATCTCGTCCTACGGGTGCGCCGACCCCGTGCCCACCGACCGGCCCGACCTGGTGCTCCTGCGCGGCATCGTCGAGAAGCCGAAGCCCGAGGACGCCCCGTCCGACCTGGCCGTGATGGGGCGCTACCTGTTCACGTCCGACATCTTCGAGGCGCTCGACCGCACGAAGCCGGGCGTCGGCGGCGAGATCCAGCTCACCGACGCCATCGCCCTGCTGCTCGTCGACAAGCCGGTGTACGGGTTCGTGTTCGACGAGGGCCGCTTCGACATCGGCAAGAAGCTCGACTACCTGCGGGCGACGGTCGAGCTCGCCCTCGACCGCGACGACCTGGGGCCCGAGTTCCGCGAGTTCCTGGCCGAGGTGGTGCGCCGGCGCGGCATCGTCTGACCGGGCCGCCGCGTCGTCGCCCCGAGCCGCCCGCGGCGGGACCCGTGGACAGCCGGGAACGGGGCCGGTGGCGCCGACCCCTACCCTGGCCCCCGTGGCAGACCAGGTCACCCTCGACGAGGCCGTCGCCCACGTCATCGCCCGGTGCGAGCCGCTGGTGGCGGGGCCGGTGCCCGCGGCCGCGGCGCGCGGCCTGGTGCTCGCGGGCGAGGTGGTGGCCGCGGAGCCCGTGCCGCCGTTCGCCAACACCGCGATGGACGGCTACGCCCTCCGGGCCGCCGACACGGCCGACGCTCCCGTGACGCTGCCGGTCGTGGCCGAGGTCGCCGCCGGCCACCCGGCCGAGCGCGCCCTCGCCGCCGGCGAGGCGATGCGCATCTTCACGGGGGCGCCGATGCCCGACGGGGCCGACGCCGTCGTCATGGTCGAGCGCACCGAGCGCCTCGACGGGGGTGCGGCCGTCCGCGTGGGGGTGGCCGTCGAGCCGGGCAACCACGTCCGCGAGCCGGGCGAGGACCTCCGCGCCGGCGACGTCGTCTTCCGTCCCGGCGACGAGCTCACGCCCGCCCGGCTCGGTGTGCTGGCGTCGTTGGGGGTCGACGAGGTGGTGGCGTTCCCGCGCCCGCGGGTCGGCGTCATCTCCACCGGCGACGAGCTGGTGCCCGGCCCGGCTCCGCTGCGGCCCGGACAGATCCGCGACAGCAACCGGCCGACGCTGCTCGCCCTCGTGGCCGACGCCGGGTGCGAGCCCGTCGACCTCGGATGGGTGCCCGACGACGAGGCCGCCATCACCGCCGCCGTCGAGACGGGCGTCGCCACGTGCGACGCGGTGCTGTCCACGGGGGGCGTCTCGATGGGCGACATCGACCTGGTGCGGGTCGTGCTCGACCGCATCGGTGACATGCGGTGGATGCAGGTGGCGATCCGGCCCGCCAAGCCCCTGGCGTTCGGACGGGTGCCGAACCCCGACGGGCGCCGGGTGCCCGTGTTCGGGCTCCCCGGCAACCCGGTCTCGTCGCTGGTGAGCTTCGCGATCTTCGCCCGGCCCGGCCTGCGCCGCCTCGCCGGGTTCCCCGACGACCGACTGCACCTGCCGCGCCTGCGGGCCGTTGCCGGCGAGCCGCTCGCCCGCCGCCCCGACGGCAAGACCCACTTCGTGCGGGTCGTCGCGGCCGTCGACCGCTCGGCCGGCGGACGCCTGGTCGTGGCGTCGTCGGGGGGTCAGGGCTCGCACCAGCTGGCGGCGATGGCCCGGGCCGACGGCCTGGTCGTGCTGCCCGACGGCCCCGGGGTCGAGGCCGGCGCCGAGGTCGAGGTCGTGCTGCTGTCGCCACCCCGCGCGGTCGGCGAGCCGATGTCGGCCGCGGCTCTCTAGGCTGGGCGTCCCATGGCCGAGCAGCTGGTCGACTCGTTCGGGCGCGTCCACCGCGACCTGCGCATCTCGGTCACCGACCGGTGCAACTTCCGGTGCACCTACTGCATGCCCGCCGAAGGCATGCAGTGGCTGCCCCGGTCCGAGGTGCTGACGTTCGAGGAGATCGAGCGCCTCGCCCGCGTGTTCGTCGAGCGCTTCGGCATCGACAGCATCCGGCTGACCGGCGGCGAGCCCACCGTGCGGGCCCACCTGCCCATCCTCGTCGCCAAGGTGGCTGCGCTGCGGGTCGGCGGCGACGGCCCGCCGGTCGACGTGGCCCTCACGACCAACGGCGCGACGCTCCGCACCGTGGCGGGTGCCCTCGCCGACGCCGGGCTGCGCCGGGTCAACGTCTCGCTCGACACCCTGCGCCCCGACCGCTTCGTCGCCCTCACCCGGCGCGACGAGCTCGCCCACGTGCTCGAGGGCATCGAGGCCGCCGTCGAGGCGGGCCTGCACCCGGTCAAGGTCAACGCCGTCGTCATGCGGGGGGTGAACGACGACGAGATCGTCGACCTCGCGACCTTCGGCCGCGACCGGGGCGTGACGGTGCGCTTCATCGAGTGGATGCCGCTCGACGCCGAGGAGCGCTGGCGCGAGGGCGCGGTGGTGAGCCAGGCCGAGATCGTGGCGGCCATCGACGCGGTGCACCCCGTCGACCCCGTCGCCCGCGGCCACCAGCCCGCCGAGCGTTTCGTCTACCGCGACGGGCGGGGCGAGGTGGGCGTGATCCCGTCGGTCACCCGCCCGTTCTGCGACGCGTGCGACCGCGTGCGGCTCACGGCCGAGGGCCAGCTGCGGTCGTGCCTGTTCGCCACCGACGAGGTCGACCTCCGCACGCTGGTGCGGGGCGGTGCCTCCGACGACGAGGTCGCGGCCGCGGTGCGGCGGTGCATCGCCGAGAAGGCGGCGGGCCACATGATCGGCCAGGTGCAGTTCATCCGGCCGCGCCGCAGCATGAGCCAGATCGGCGGCTGAGCCCCCCGACGGCGGCGACCAGGGGCCCGCCGTGCGAGACCTCGGCGAGACACCACTAGTCTTTGCCCATGCCTGACCGCGGACTCACGCACCTCGACCCGCTCGGCCGGGCCCGCATGGTGGACGTCACCCCCAAGGACCCGACCCACCGGCGAGCCGTGGCGCGGGGGCGGGTGCACATGAAGTCCGAGACCACGTCCCTGGTCGCCCGGGGCGCGATCAACAAGGGCGACGTCCTCGCCGTCGCCCGCGTGGCCGGCATCCAGGCGGCCAAGCGCACGCCCGAGCTCATCCCGCTGTGCCACCCGCTGCTCGTCGGTTCGGTGCTCGTGAACTTCCGCATCGAGGACGACTACATCGAGGTCGAGGCGCACGTCGAGACCGTCGACCGCACCGGCGTCGAGATGGAGGCCCTGACCGCCTGCTCGGTCGCCTGCCTCACCATCTACGACATGTGCAAGTCGTCCGACCGGGGCATGGTCATCGGTGACATCACGCTGTGGGAGAAGACGGGCGGTCGCAGCGGCACCTACCGCCGCACCGACGGCCTCGACGACGACCTCGGCTTCTAAGGTCGCCACGCGGCGGCGCCCACCGCCGACGCCCCACCCCTCGGGGCCTCGCCGCCCTGGTCACGACATATCCACCCGCACTTCGACGATCTCCCTTATGGTCGCCACAAGCGGTTGTCGGAGAGTGATGTCGTGGTCGTCTTCTTGCTCCTCGGGGTGGTCTGGGCAGCGGTCCTGGTGCCCCCGTGGCTGCAGGCCCGGCGAGAGGCCCGACCCATCGCGTCGATCATGTCGTTCCGCAGCCAGCTCTGGTCGTTGCAGCGGGCCACGCCCACCTACGGCGACGCCTACGTCTCCGACGAGGACGTGTACGACGACGACGTCCTCGACGACGCCGCGCTCGTGACCGCCGGGGTCGGCGCGATCGCCGGGCCGACGGCGGCGGTGCACACCCTCGACGCCCGCCGCCCCGCCGGCCCGGTCGCCCCGGGCGTGGTCGGCGCGGTGGTGCGCAGCGCCGACGACGGTGCCCCGGGCGGGCTCGCCGGCGCCTCGGCCGTCGCCGCCCGCCGAGCTGGCGCCTATCGCCGCCGCCGCCAGGTGCTCGGCCTGCTGGTGCTGGCGGTCGCGGGCACGGCCGTGCCGGCGGTGCTGGTGGGCGGCCCCTGGGTCGCCGGTGCCGGCGTGGCCGGCACGCTGCTCGTCGCCTACGTCTCGCTGCTGATCCGCCGCGGCCGCCGCGAGGCCGAGCGCACGCAGAAGGTGCGCTACCTCACGCCGATCCGTGCCCCCCGCCCGTCGGTGGTGGTCATCGGCAGCGGCGCCGCCCGCTAGGCCGCCGCACGGCCGTCCGGCGGCCCCGGCCGATCGTCCACCTGCTCCCTCGCCACCGACCCGCCACAGGACCCTCGTGACCGATCTCCCGCCGGGCGGCGCCCGGGCCCACCTCGACCGGATCGTCGCCGCCGTCGACGACGGGCTCGCCGCCGCCAACCGCGCCCGCGAGGCCGCACTGCCGGCCTGCCGCCGGGCGATCCGCCACGCCGGATCGAGCATCCGGGCGGTGCACCGGCTCGACGGCGCCGAGGCGACGGCGCTCGTCGAGGCGTGCGAGGCCGCGATCCGCGAGGCGCAGGCGGTCCTGGCGCCGTTCCCGGCCCTGGCCCAGGCCGGCTACCTCCACGACGCCGAGAAGGAGTTCGTCGAGGCCCGGGCGGTGGCGGCGCTGGTGGCGGGCGCCCCGGTGCCCGGTCCGTCCGAGCTGGACGTGGGGACGACGGCCTGGATGCGGGGCCTGGCCGAGGCGGCGAGCGAGCTGCGACGCCACCTGCTCGACCGCCTGCGCGAGGGCGACCTCGAGCGCGGCGAGGCGCTGCTCGGGGCGATGGACGACGTGTACGGCGCCCTGGTCGTCGTCGACTACCCCGACGCCGTGACCAACGGGCTGCGCCGCACGCTCGACGCCCTGCGGGCGGTGCTCGAGCGCAGCCGCGGCGACGTCACCACGACGGTGCTGCAGACACGCCTGCAGCGGGCCATCGAGGCCGCCGGGCGCTGATCCGCCGCCTCCGCCGGCGCCGTCCCGCGGGAGCGACCCGGTGTCCTCGGCGCGCGGGCGACCCGGGCGGGGCCGGCCGGGGCCGCGCTCAGGTGCGGACGGGCGTGGGATCGCCGGCGCCGACGGGCGATCCGGCGCCGACGTCGGGGCTGGCCGGGTCGGCCGGCATCACGTCGGACAGGAACCACAGCAGGGCGTCGTTGACCGCGTCGGGGAGCTGCTGGTGCACCCAGTGCGCACCACCGTCGATCATGACGGTGCCCCGGTGGTCGTCGAGCCATCCCTCCATCAGCGCCGGCGGGCAGGCGATCAGCAGGGGATCGAGCGAACCCGAGATGTACATCGTGGGCACGGTGATGCGGGCGCCCGCGAGCTGGGGCGTCAGCACCCAGTTGCGGTCGAAGTTGCGGAACCAGTTGAGTCCGCCGGTGAACCCGGTGCGCTCGTACTCAGTGACGTAGTGGTCGAGGTCGGCCCGGGTGAGCCACGAGGGCAGGACGTGGTCGTCGGCCAGGCGGTCGAGCAGGTTGCGGGGCTCGCCCGGGCCCTGCGAGCCGATGATCGCCTCGAGCCGCAGGCCGGTCAGCATGCGCCGCATCGTGACCTCGACGTCGCGCTCCATGTCGGCCTCGGCGACACCGGGGTCCTGCACCCACAGGAGCATGAACCACTGCTCGCCCGCGAACTGGCGCAGCATCGTCGTGGGCTCGACCGTGCCGCGGGGCAGGAACGGCACCCCGATGCCGGCCGCGCCCGCCACCCGCTCGGGCGCCATGAGGGCGAGCGCCCACGTGACCAGGGCCCCCCAGTCGTGCCCGACGAAGACGGCGCGGTCGACGCCGGCGTCGTCGAGCAGCGCCAGGAGGTCGGCGGTCAGGTGCACGACGTCGTAGACGTCGACGTCGGCGGGCCGCTCCGAGCGGCCGTAGCCGCGGCCGTCGGGCGCCAGCACGTGGTAGCCGGCGCCGGCGATGGCGGGGATCTGCCGGCGCCACGTGTACGACAGGTCGGGGAAGCCGTGGACGAGCACGACGGTCGGTCCGTCCCCCGCGTGCCCGGCCTCGGTGACCGTCAGCCGGACGCCGTCGTGCGACACGACGGCACGCGTCCGTGTGACTGTTCCTGCGCCGCTCATCGTCCCCTCACCACGAGCCCCCTCGTCCCACGTGAACCCCGCGTCACCTTACCCAACGAGGCGGACCCGCCGCGGAGGGCGCCCGGGCCGGGGTCGGACGCGTCACGGGCGCCCCGGCGGTGCGGATCGCGTCGACGCAGGCGGCGGCCGCCGCGACGTGGTCGACACCCGCGGGTCTGCGACGTCAGCTCGGGAAGCGGGGCGTCGGAGTGTCGGGAGGAGAGTGGAGGTGATGGGATTCGAACCCACGGCCTCTTCGATGCGACCGAAGCGCTCTAGCCAGCTGAGCTACACCCCCGTGACGGGACGGCTCATCGTAGCGGACGGCGTTCCGCGCCTTGCCACTCCGCCCTGTTCGCGGTCGCGAACGGGGCCGGATCCGTGCCGCAGGCCCCGGTGCCCTCTATGCTGGAGACGTCTGGAGTCCCGCCCAGCGCGGTGGACCGCCCTCCCCGGTGCGTTCCTCGACGCCAGAGCTGGACGCATTCCCCCCGGGTCTCCCTGACGGCGGGGGTGCGGCGCGGAGGAGCGCCGTCGACATGAACGAGGCCACGCGAGCGATGGAGGCGGCCGCCTGGGCGGCGGTCGACGGCATCGCCACAACCGACCAGCTGGCCCTGCTCGAGGCCGACGCGCCCGGATGGCGGCGCGCCCTCGAGCGGCTGCTCGACGACACCGAGGACAACCTCGACGCCGTGCGGGCGCTGTCGGGTCCCGAGCGTGACCAGGCGGTCTCCGACCTGGAGGCCGAGCTCGAGCGCCTCGAGCTCGCCTACGACCGCCTCACGGGCGCCGCCGACGTCGCCGACGCCGTGCTGGTCGCCCCCGACCCGATCGGCGAGGTGCGCCTCCAGGCGTCCTGGTCGGCCAACGAGGTCGTCGTCTGGGCCGGCGGCCCCGACACCGTGCCGGCCACCCACGACCAGCTGTCCGACCGCCTCGAGGGCATCGGCGGTCCGGCCGTCGGGTGGAACCAGCACCGGGGCGTGCCGCTCCCGACCGGCGACCGGGCCGCGGCGCTGTCGATCCCCGTGGCCGACGCCCTGGGCTGGCTCGTCGCCGTCGGCGGCGGGCTGGGCGGCGACGGCGTCGGGTCCAGCGTCACCTGGCTCGGCCGTGTCGCCGTGCACGCCGTGCGCATGGTGGCGCGGGGCGCCATCGTCCCCGCCCTGCGCAGCAACCGCCGCCAGGACGGGCGCACGCTCGACCTCCACGTCCGCTGGATCCCGGCCGACGTCGACCACGACGCCGTCGAGAGCCTGGCCCAGGCCATGCCCGGGCCCGTGGCCGCCATGTCCCGGGCCGACGCCAAGGCCGTGGTGCTCGAGGTCGTGCGGTCCGTGGTCGACGCCATCGCCTCCGACGCCGCCGGCCGGGTCGAGATGCCGGCGCCGCCGCCGGTCGTGCGCACCGGCGCCGACGTGGGCGAGGCGGTCATCACCCGCCTCGACGGGTCGGGCTTCGTCGCCCCGGTGGCGGCCGGGCTCGAGGTGTCCAAGCGCCTCGAGCGCTGGGTCAAGCCGGTCACGGGCGCGGGGCGCACGCGCCTCGTCGTGCAGCTCGACCCGCCCGACTCGGGCGGCGCCTGGTTCCTGTCGGTGCTGGGCCGGGGCGCCGAGGGCGGCCTCCTCCCCATCGAGCTGGCGCTCACCGACAGCCGGTCGACCAAGCCCATGGCCGACGACCTCGCCCGGCTCGAGCGCCTCTACCCGGTGCTGCTGCGCGCGGGCGGCCAGCGGCGCGGCCAGGTGTACCTCAAGCAGGACGAGGCCTGGGAGCTCATGACCGTCACCGGCGCCACGCTCGAGGCCGCGGGCTTCGAGGTGCGGGTGCCGGCCCTCTCGCGCCGGGCGCCGTCGCCGACGCTGCGGCTGTTCACCATGCCGTCGTCCGACACCGTGGTGGGCGCCCACCAGCTCAGCGACGTCCGCTGGTCGGCCGTGTTCGACGACGTCGAGCTCACGGCCGCCGACATCTCGCGCCTGGCGTCCGAGGCCCGCCCGCTGATCCGCTCGCGCGGCCGGTGGGTCGAGCTCGACCGGGCCGACCTCAAGGAGGCGGCGGCGGCCCTCGCCGAGCGGGCCACCCAGACCCGGCTCACGGGGGCCGAGATCCTGCGCCACGCCGTCGGGCTCGAGGGCTCCCCGCTCGCCGGTGGCCTCACGGTCGAGGGCGGCGGCTGGGCCACCGACCTGCTGGCCCGGGCGCAGGACGTCCCCACCGACCCGGTGACGCGGCCCGACGGCTTCCGCGGGCAGCTCCGCTCGTACCAGGCCGAGGCGCTCGCCTGGCTCGGGTTCCTCGACGCCGTCGAGCTCGGCGGCTGCCTGGCCCTCGACATGGGGCTCGGCAAGACGCCCACCGTCCTGGCGCACGTCCGCCGCACGCTGGGCAACGGCCCCGCCCTCGTGGTCGCCCCGCCGGCCGTCGTCGGCAACTGGGCGGCCGAGGCGCAGCGCTTCACCCCCGACCTGAAGGTCCTGGTGCACCACGGTGCGGCCCGGTCGACGGGCACCGAGCTCGCGGCCCGCATCGGCCGCGCCGACCTCGTCATCACCACCTACGGCACCGCGGTCCGCGACATCGAGGCCCTGTCGGAGCTCACGTGGGACCGCGTGGTGCTCGACGAGGCCCAGGCCATCAAGAACCCCGCCAACGAGACGGCCCAGCAGCTGCGGCGCCTGTCGGCCCGCACCCGCCTCGCCCTCACCGGCACGCCGGTCGAGAACGGCCTCGGCGACCTGTGGGCCATCCTCGACTTCGTCGACCCGGGCCTCGTCGGTGCCCGACCCGCGTTCATCTCCCAGCTCTCGGGCGAGGGCGAGCAGGCGTTGCGGGCGCTCAACGGCCTGCTGGTGTTCCGCCGCACGAAGTCCGAGCCCGAGGTCGCCGCCGAGCTGCCCGACCGCATCGACGAGCTCGACCACTGCAGCATGACGAACGAGCAGATCGGCCTCTACCAGGCGGTGCTCGACCGGCTGGTCAACGCCAACGCCGACGACGGGGGCGAGCCCCGGCAGGGGGCCATCCTCGCCGCCATCACCGCCCTCAAGCAGATCTGCAACCACCCGGCCGCCTACGAGGACGACGGCCGGCCGCTCGCCGGGCGCTCCGGCAAGCTGTCCCGCCTCGAGGAGATCGTCGACTCGGTGTTCGCCGCCGGCGAGCGCATCCTCGTCTTCACCCACTTCGCCGAGTGGGGCAAGCGACTCGCCGACCACCTCACCCAGGTCACCGGCGTGCCGATCGCCTGCTACCACGGCGGCCTCGCCCGCGGCGCCCGCGACAAGCTGGTCGCCGACTTCCAGAACGGCGAAGGGCCGGGCGCCCTGGTGCTCTCGCTCAAGGCCGGCGGCACCGGGCTCAACCTCACCGCGGCGAGCCACGTCGTGCTGTACGACCGGTGGTGGAACCCCGCCGTCGAGGACCAGGCCCGCGACCGTGCCTGGCGCATCGGCCAGACCCGCACGGTCGTGTCGCACCGCCTGGTGTGCCCGGGCACGGTCGACGAGCGGGTCGAAGAGGTCGTCGCCGGCAAGCGCCACATCGCCGACCTGGTGCTGCCCAAGTCCAGCTCGCTGGCCGACCTCGACGCCGACCAGCTGCGCACGGCCCTGGGCATCCGGCCCGAGTCGTTGCTGACCGAGGACGCCACATGAGCGAGCAGGGCCAGAAGAAGCAGTCGTCCCGGCGGCGCCGCCGCCAGAACGCCAAGGCCAAGCAGACCAAGCCCGTCGACCTCTGGCGCCCGGTGCCGCCGCTGGCCGAGGTGCGGCCGATCGTCCCGGCGAGCGACCCGACCGCGCTGCTCCGCTCGCTGGGCGAGCCGCCGTCGCCCCTGCCCGGGGCCGCCGAGATCGCGGTCGCCCAGGTCATCGACCGGGCCGCGGGCCTGGCCACCGCCCTGGCCGCCGCGGGCGGCCTGCTGGCCATGCCGGGCGACGAGTCCGACGACGACGCCGCCGGCGCCTGACCCCCACACGCCCGCGTCCCCCGCGAGATCGGTCGCTCCAGCGGCCGATCTCGCGGGGGAGATCCTGCTCGTTGCCTCGAGGTCGCGGTCGGGGCCGCCCGGGGAAGGCGGGGGAGTGCCTCCCCGGGCGGCCGTGCCCGTGGTGGGCGGACGGTGACTACGACGTCAGAGCCGGCTCGGGTGTGACATCGGGGGCGCCGGCCGGCACCGTCGGGCCGCGACCGGGCTCGAGCTCGGGATCGGGCAGGCCCACGCCGCCCTCGACGTCGAGGTTCGGCAGCAGGCGGTCGAGCCACGCCGGCAGCCACCAGTTCCAGTCGCCCAGCAGGCGCATGGTGGCGGGCACGAGGACGATGCGCACGACCGTGGCGTCGATGAACACGGCGGTGGCCAGCCCGAGGCCGAACATCTTGATCATCGGGTCGTCGCCGAGCACGAAGGCGGCGAAGACGCTGATCATGATGAGCGCCGCCGAGGTGATGACCCGGGCGGTGGCCGAGATGCCCTCGACGACGGCCGCCGAGTTGTCGCGCCGGTGCAGGTACTCCTCGCGGACCCGGGTCAGCAGGAAGACCTCGTAGTCCATCGACAGCCCGAACAGGATGGCGAAGAGCATCATCGGCATGAACGAGACGATCGGCACGGTGTCCTCGACGCCGACGAGGCCCTTGAGCCAGCCCCACTGGAACACGGCGACGATCACGCCGTAGGCGGCGCCGATCGACAGCAGGTTCATCACCGCGGCCTTGAGCGGCACCGCGACCGACCGGAACACCATCATGAGCAGCACGACCGACAGCAGGAGGACCGCCCCGACGAAGTAGGGCAGCCGGTCGGCGACCTTGTCGGACATGTCGATGAACGTGGCGGTCTGGCCCCCGACGTACACCGAGGCGCCGGTGCCGGCCGTCGCGGCCGGGATGACGTCGTCGCGCAGGTGGTGGACGAGGTCGGTGGTGCGCTCGTCCTGGGGCGAGGTGGTGGGGATGACCCGCAGCACGGCGGCCGTGCCCTCGTCGTTGGGCACGATCGGCGCCACCGCCTGGACGCCGGGGTCGGCGGCGATGGCCTCGGCCAGGGGGTCCAGGTCGTCGACGGTGGCGTCGCCCAGGTCGACGGCGAGCACCAGCGGGCCGTTCACGCCGGCGCCGAACCCGTCGGCCACGAGGTCGTAGGCCTGGCGGGTGGTCAGCGAGGGCGGGCTGGCGCCGTTGTCGGTCATGCCCAGCCGCATGGCGAACGCCGGGCCCGCCAGCAGGCCGAGCACGAGCACGCCGGCGGTGAGGTAGCGCCAGGGGTGGGCCGACACCTGCCGGCCCCAGCGGTGCCACAGGGTCTCGCGGCCGTCGGCCGGGACGCCGGCCCGCAGGCCGGGGACGCGGATGGCGTCGATGCGGTGCCCGGCGAAACCGAGCAGCGCGGGCAGCAGCGTGAGCGAGATGGCGACCATCACGGCCACGGTGAGGGCGGCCATGAGGCCCATGACGGTCACGGCGGGGATGCCGGCGATGGCGAGGCCGCAGATGGCGATGACCACGGTGGCCCCGGCGAACAGCACCGCCGCGCCCGACGTGGCGGTGGCGCGCCCGGCGGCCTCCTCGACGGTCATGCCCGCCCGCAGGTTCTCGCGGTGGCGGGTGACGATGAACAGCGCGTAGTCGATGCCGACCCCGAGGCCGATCATGGCGGCGAGCACCGGGGAGATCGAGTTCACGTCGGTGAACGAGGCGACGAGGCCGACGAGGCCGAGGCTGGTGGCCAGGCCGACGAGGGCCAGCCCGATGGGCAGGCCCATGGCGATGACCGAGCCGAACGCCACGAGCAGCACGACGACCGCGACGAGGATGCCGATGACCTCCTGGCCGCCGGGCTCCTCCTGCACCGCCTCGGTGGGGAGGTCGCCGCCCAGCTCCATGCGGACGGCGCCCGTGGCGTCGGCGGCCTCCTGCGTCGCCTCGAGGCGGGCGAACGCGTCCTCGCGGATGCCCTCGGACGGGTGGTCGTACTGCACGTCGACGTACCCGATGCTCCCGTCGTCGCTGAGCTGGAGCTCGCCCACCTCGCCGACGTGGGGCTGGTCGGCCACGTCGACCAGGGCGGCGTCGACGGCGGTGGCGGCCGGTGGGTCGGCCAGGGTGCCGTCGCCCTCTGCCGCGAACACGAGCTGCGCCGAGGTGCCGGCGGCCGCGGGGAAGTCGGCCTCGAGGACGTCGTAGGCCTTCTGGGACTCGACGCCGGGGATGTCGAAGGCGTCGGACATCTGGCCACCGCGGGCGGCCGACAGGCCGATGACGGCCAGCGCGACGACGGCCCACACGAGCAGGACCCGACGCCGCCGCCGGACGGACGCCCGGCCGAGTCGATAGAGGAGGGAGGTCATGTCCGCCACGATGTGGCATTCAACTGTCACTTGTCAACAGCCTGCCAAAGACCTATGAAGTGACACATGGCACGAAGCGGACAACGGCCATCGGCATGTCAGATGGCACCGTCGGGCATAATCGGGACGTGAGAAAGGTCGTCGACGCCGCCGAGGGGCTGCGCGAGCGCAAGAAGGCCCGCACCCGCGAGGCGATCATGGACGCCGCCCTCGACCTGTTCGAGGCCAACGGCTACGACGCCACGACGGTCGAGGACATCGCCGCGGCCGCCGACGTCTCGCCGCGCACGTTCTTCCGCTACTTCGAGTCGAAGCTCGACCTGATCATGGCGCGCAGCGACACCAAGCACACCGAGCTCGGGCCCCTGCTGATGGCCCGCCCGCCCGAGGAGGGGCTGCTCGGCGCCATGCGCGAGGTGGTGCGCAGCGAGCTCGACACCCAGCTCGAAGACCCCCGGGTCCAGCGCGAGTTCCAGGTGATGCTGTCGACGCCGAGCCTCCGCCACCTCGCCCGCGAGCACTTCTACGAGGAGGAGGCGCAGATGGTGGGGGCCATCGCCGCCCGCCTCGGCGTCCCCGAGGACTCGCTGGTGGCGCACGTGGTCACCAGCATGGTCGCCTCGGCCATGTGGGCCACGGTGAACCGCTGGATCACCGAGGGGGGCGACCCCGAGCGGCTGAGCGAGATGTTCGACGAGGCGTTCGCCCTGCTCGCCGAGGGCGTCGACAACGCCATCGCCACGGCCCGCGACTGACGCGGCGGTCGCCCGCCCCCGGTCGACCCGCTAGACAAGAACCTGTTCTTCCCCAGCAGGCGACGCGGAGGTCGACCGTGGGCACCAACCAGCGAGCACAGATCACGATGTCCGACGACGAGGTCGCCGCGTTCGTCGAGGCGAGCCGCACCGCCACGATGGCCACGGTCGGGCCCACCGGCACGCCCCACCTCGTGGCCATGTGGTACGCCGTGATCGACGGCCGGATCTGGTTCGAGACCAAGGGCCGGTCGCAGAAGGCGGTGAACCTCCGGCGCGACAGCCGCATCACCTGCATGATCGAGGACGGCCTCACCTACGACACGCTGCGCGGCGTGGCCCTCGAGGGGCGGGCCACGATCGTCGAGGACCCCGACGCCCTCTGGCAGGTCGGCGTCAACGTGTGGGAGCGCTACACCGGCCCGTACACCGACGAGGCCAAGCCGCTCGTCGAGTTCATGCTCCACAAGCGCATCGCCGTGCGGGTCGACGTCGAGCGGGTGCGGTCGTGGGACCACCGCAAGCTCGGGCTCGACCCCATCCCGGTGGGCGGCACGACCGCCCCGGTCGCGGCATCCTGACACCCATGGCATCGACCACCCCCGTCCCGGCCTGGCCCGAGCTGCGGGTGGCCGACTGGCAGGACACCCGCGACACGCTGCACCTCTGGTCGCAGATCGTCGGCAAGATCAAGCTCGCCCGCACGCCGCTGGTCAACCACTGGTGGAACGTCACGCTGTTCGTCACCGACCGCGGGCTCACCACCGGGGCCGTGCCCGGCGGGCCGGGCGGCGCCTTCCAGCTCGACCTCGACCTCGTCGACCACCGGCTGCGCATCGGCCGGGGCGACGGCGCCGAGGCCGCCGTGGCGCTCGAGCCTCGCTCGGTCGCCGACTTCCACGCCGAGGTGGTGGCGCGGCTCGGCGAGCTCGACCTCGCCACGCCGATCTGGGTGATGCCCGTCGAGATCCCGGGCGCCGTGCCCTTCACCGACGACCACGACCACGCCAGCTACGACGCGGCCGCCGTCGAGGTGTTCCACCGGTCGCTCATCGACATCGACCGGGTCTTCACGCGGTTCCGCGCCGGGTTCGTCGGCAAGTGCAGCCCCGTCCACTTCTGGTGGGGCGCCTTCGACCACGCGGTGACGCGGTTCTCGGGGCGCACGGCTCCGCCGCATCCCGGCGGTGCCCCGAACTGCGGGCCCCACGTGATGCAGGAGGCGTACTCGCACGAGGTGTCGAGCGCCGGCTTCTGGCCGGGCGGCAGCGACGAGGGCACGTTCTACTCGTACGCCTACCCCGAGCCCGCCGGGTTCGCCGGGTGGGAGCGCCTGCCCGACGGCGCGTCGTACAGCACCGAGCTGGGCGAGTTCGTGCTGCCCTACGAGGCGGTGCGCCGCGCCGACGATCCCGACGCGCTGCTGCTCGCCTTCCTCCAGGCGACCTACGAGGCGGCCGCCGACCTGGCCGACTGGGACCGCCCCGCGCTCGAGCACCCCTGACCCTCGGCGGGGCGGGGCGCCGGCCGGCACGCGAGACTCCGCGGCCATGTCCGCGCCCTTCGCCAACTACCAGAACGAGATCTACCTGACGGGCACCACCGGGGCCCGGCCGCCGTTCACCACCGATCTGGTGGGCCTCGAGGCCGCGGCCCGCGAGGTGCTCGACCCGCAGGCGTACGGCTACGTGGCCGGCAGCGCCGGCTCGACCTCGACGGCACGCGCCAACCGGGCCGCCTTCGAGCGCTGGCGGATCGTGCCGCGCATGCTCCGCGACGTCAGCCGGCGCGACCAGTCGACCACGGTGCTGGGCGCGAGCATGCCGGCCCCGGTCCTGCTCGCCCCCGTGGGCGTGCAGACGATCGTCCACCCCGACGGCGAGCTGGCGTCGGCGCGGGCGGCGGCCGCCCTCGGGCTGGTGTTCATCCACTCGACCGCGGCGGCCCACTCGATCGAACAGGTGGCCGAGGCGTCGGGCGACGGGCAGCGCTGGTACCAGCTGTACTGGCCGAACGACCGGGCGGTCGCCACCTCGCTCGTCGGCCGGGCCGAGGCGGCCGGCTACTCGGCGCTCGTGGTCACGCTCGACACCTTCGTCCTGGGCTGGCGGCCGACCGACCTCGACACCGCCTACCTGCCGTTCCTCCGGAGCGTCGGCATCGCCAACTACCTCACCGACCCCGCCTTCAACGCGCCGCTCGGCGCCGACGCCGAGGACGTCGACAAGGTGCTCCGCTGGGCCGGCATCTTCGGCGACCCGTCGCTCACCTGGGACGACCTCGCCTGGCTGCGGGAGCAGACCTCCCTGCCGGTCGTGCTCAAGGGCATCCTCCACCCCGATGACGCCCGCGCCGCGGTCGACGCCGGGGTCGACGGCCTGGTCGTGTCCAACCACGGCGGCCGCCAGGTCGACGGTGCCATCGCCTCGCTCGACGCCCTCCCCGCGGTGCTCGAGGCGGTCGGCGGGGCGGTGCCCGTGCTGCTCGACTCGGGCGTCCGCACGGGAGCCGACGTCGTGAAGGCCGTGTCGCTCGGCGCCGCGGCCGTGCTCTACGGGCGGCCGTACATCTACGGCCTGGGGCTCGGCGGCCAGGCGGGCGTCGAGCACGTGCTCCGGTGCCTGCTCGGCGAGACGGACGTGACGATGGCCCTGTCGGGACGCGCCACGCTCGCCGATCTGGGGCCCGACGTGCTCACCACCACCTGATCGCCGGTGACCCGGCGCGCGGTCCGGGCAATCCAGGAAATCCCGACAACACGGAGTTCTGCACTGTCGCGATCTGGCGTATCGTGACCGGGCACATGGACGGTGCGACGCCTTCGGCGCACATGGGGGACCCGGCAGAGTTCGAGGTGGGGGACGAACCCACCCCGGCGATGTACCGCGCCATCGCCGAGACGTCGGTGAACCCGTTCGCCATCATCGACGACGCCGGCGTGTTCCGCTGGGTGGGCGAGTCGATCGAGGAGCTGCTCGGGTGGAAGCCCGACGAGCTCGTCGGCAGGTCGATGGACGTGATCGTCGCCCCGCACTCGCTGGCCGACGTCATCGGCGCGTTCGGCGAGCTCGCCGAGCTGCCGTCCCGCACCGACTACCCGAGGGGCGGCGTCGGCCAGTCGGCCGACCTCGTCCGCCGCGACGGCACGTTCACCCCGTGCAACCTGATCGCCGCCACGCGCTCGCAGACCGGGCTGCCCTACCACCTCGTGTTCGCCCGGCGGGCGGGCTTCGAGCAGGCGCTCGACAACGCGCTCGAGGCCATCGCCAACCACGCCGACATCGACGACGTGCTGGGTCACCTGGTCGTGTCGCTCGAGCAGTCGATCCCCACCTGCGTCGTCGCCGTCGGCGACGGCTGGCAGGGCACCCGCTTCGTCAAGACCGTGGGCGAGGGCGTCGACCTCCTGGTCGACGAGCCCGGCTCGCCGTGGGCGCGCGCCATGGCCACCGGCGAGGACGTCGTGGCCGCGTCGCTCGACGACGTGCCGCCCGCGGTCGCGGCGCGGGCCCGGGCGCAGGGCCTGGCGTCGTGCTGGGTCCACCCCGTCACGGTGCCCGGCGAGGACGCGGCCGCCGCCGCGCTCGTGATGTGGCGTCCGGCCGACGGCACGCCCACGCGCTTCACGTGGACGGCGGTGCACCGCACCGGCCGGCTGCTGCAGCTCACGCTCCAGTGGGACCGCAGCCACCGCGCCCTCGCCTTCGCCGCCACCCACGACACGCTCACCGGGCTGGCCAACCGCATGGCGTTCGTCGCCCGCGTCGAAGACATCGCCAAGCAGGCCGAGGGCGAGGCGGCCGTCCTCTTCATCGACCTCGACATGTTCAAGCCGGTCAACGACCGCCACGGCCACCTCGCGGGCGACCGCCTGCTGCAGGAGGTGGGCGATCGCCTCACCCGGGCGCTGCGGCCCGGCGACACGGTCGCCCGCTTCGGCGGCGACGAGTTCGCCGTGCTGTGCGAGCGGGTCGGCGACGCCGGCGACGTCGGGGCCGTCGCCGACCGGCTGCTCGAGGCGCTCGCCGCCCCGTTCGTGCTCGAGTGCGGCACCCACGTCACGATCACGTGCAGCATCGGCGTGACCGAGCTGGGGCACAGCGAGGTGCCCGAGGCGATCCTCGACCGGGCCGACGAGGCCATGCGCGCCGCCAAGGCGCAGGGCCGGGCCCGCTGGGTGTCGCTGCCGCCGCCGCTGCCCTAGGACGCAGGGCCGGGCTCGCCGGGCCGGGGGCCGGCGCCCGCGCCGTCGCGCCGGCGGCCGACCGCGTCGAGCAGGCGTTGCCCGACCTCGTCGGGCGTCCCGTCCCCGTCGATCGTGACCAGGGCGCCGCGCTCGCGGTAGTGGCCGACGAGCGGCTCGGTCTCGTCGTGGTAGACGCGCAGCCGCCGTTCGATCACGTCGGGGTCGGCGTCGTCGGCTCGGCCCTCGGAGCCGGCTCGGCCCGCGAGGCGCTCGAGCAGCACCGCGTCGGGCACGTCGAGGTGGACGGCCGCGTCGGGCGGTGGCAGCGGCGTGCCCCCCGCCTCGAGCACCTCGGCCTGGGCGACCGTGCGCGGGAACCCGTCGAGGACGTAGCCCGCGGTGTCGTCGCCGAGAGCCGCCGCGAGCACCGCGATCATCAGGTCGTCCGGCACGAGCTCGCCGCGGTCGATCAGCGCCGCGACCCGGCGGCCGAGCGCGGTGCCCGAGTCGACCTCGCGGCGCAGCAGGTCGCCGGTCGACAGGTAGGCGACCCCGAGGTGGTCGGCCAGCATCGGGCCCTGGGTGCCCTTGCCGGACCCCGGGGGCCCCACGAGCACGAGCCGCACGGGCGTCAGGCCCCGGCCGTGGCGTAGCCCTGGGGGTTGTGCGACTGCCAGCGCCAGTGGTCGGCGGCCATGGCGTCGAGGTCGCGCGTGGCGCGCCAGCGGAGCACCCGCTCGGCGAGGGCCGGGTCGGCCCAGGTCGCGGCGACGTCGCCCGGGCGCCGGTCGACGACCTGGTAGGGCACGTCGCGACCGACGGCGCGCGAGGCGGCGGCGACCACCTCGAGCACCGACGATCCGGTGCCGGTGCCGAGGTTGACGGCCGAGAACCCCTTGGTCCCGTCGAGTGCCTCGAGTGCCGCCAGGTGGCCGAGGGCCAGGTCGACGACGTGGATGTAGTCGCGCACCCCGGTGCCGTCGGGCGTCGGGTAGTCGTCGCCGAACACGCGCACGTACGGGTGGCGGCCGGTGGCCACCTGCATGATGTACGGCATCAGGTTGTTGGGGATGCCGTCGGGGTCCTCGCCGATGCGGCCGCTGGCGTGGGCGCCGACCGGGTTGAAGTAGCGCAGCGACAGCAGCTGCCAGCGGTCGTCGCTGGCGGCCAGGTCGACGAGCATGTCCTCGACGATCAGCTTGGTGCGGCCGTAGGGGTTGGTGGCCCGGCGCGCCGCGGTCTCGTCGACCGGCACCCGCTCGGGGTCGCCGTAGACGGTGCACGACGACGAGAACACGAGGCGGCGCACGTCGGTGGCGTCCATCGCCCGCAGCAGCGACGCCGTGCCGGCCACGTTGGTGGTGTAGTAGCGCAGCGGCTCGGCCACCGACTCGCCCACGGCCTTGACCCCGGCGAAGTGGACGACGGCGTCGACCCCCCCGCCCAGCAGCGTCACGAGGGTGGCGGTGTCGTTGATGTCCGCCTCGTGGGCCTGCAGGCGGCCTGCGCCGGCGGCGTCGGCGGTGAGCTCGCGGACGCGGTCGAGGGCCACCGGGCTGCTGTTGGAATAGTCGTCGACCACGACGACGTCCCAGCCCGCGTTGAGCAGCTCGACCGCGGCGTGGCTGCCGATGTACCCGGCGCCTCCGGTCAGCAAGACGGTTCCTGTCACCCGCACACCGTTGCACACGGGGCTCGGACGGCGCGCCGCGACCCGAGGTCGGCGCTCGCCCCGTCCCCGCGGCGTCGCTACCTTGCGTCGCGCCCGCGCCGACCGAGGGAGCACCCGAGATGCCCGATCGCTACGACGATGCGTTCCCCCACCTGAGCTTCGACCGCCCGGCCGACGGCGTGCTCCGCATCACCCTCGACGCCCCGGGGCTCAACGCGGTCGACCACGACGTCCACCGCGAGCTCGCGGACGTGTGGCTGACGGTCGACCGTGACCCCGACGTCGCCGTGGCGGTTCTGCAGGGCGCCGGCCGCGCCTTCTCGGCCGGGGGCAGCTTCGAGATGCTCGACGCCCTGATGACCGACTACGCGGTGCGCACCCGCATCCTGCGCGAGGCCCGCGACCTGGTGTTCAACGTGATCAACTGCGCCAAGCCCGTGGTGTCCGCCATCCACGGTCCCGCCGTGGGCGCCGGGCTGGTGGCGGGGCTGCTGGCCGACGTGTCGGTCGTCGGGCGGTCGGCGCGCATCATCGACGGCCACACCCGGCTCGGCGTGGCGGCCGGTGACCACGCCGCCATCTGCTGGCCGCTGCTGTGCGGCATGGCCAAGGCCAAGTACTACCTGCTCACCTGCGACACGCTCACCGGCGAGGAGGCCGAGCGCATCGGCCTGGTGTCGCTGTGCGTCGACGACGACGCGGTGCAGGACCGGGCCCTCGAGGTGGCGGTCACGCTGAGCCGCGGCGCGGCCTCGGCGATCCGGTGGACGAAGCAGACGCTCAACAACTGGTACCGGGCCCAGTCGGCGATCCTCGACGCCTCGCTCGCCTACGAGTTCTACGGGTTCGGCGGCCCCGACGCCCGGGAGGGCCTCGCCTCCCACCAGGAGAAGCGAGACCCTCGGTTCACGGGACCCGCCGCCGAGTAGCCGCAGGGCGGTGGGTGGGGAGAGCACCCGGCGCCGCCACGCCGGGTGCCCGTTCGTCGGTCCTCAGCTCACGGTGAACTGGTGCTGCATGCCCTGCATCACGTGCGGCGGGCCCTCGGGCGGCGGGCCGTCGAGGCTGACGGTCCCGACCGGGATGAAGCAGACGGCGATGTAGTCGCCGGCCTCGAGGTCGGTCACCGCGTAGGCGGACTCGCCGGGCGGCACCGGGCCGGCGAGGCCGACCATCGTGATGCTCTGCAGCGCCTCCTCCTCCGGCAGCGCCAGCAGCTCGTCGAAGCTCTGCGTCACGCCGTCGTTCTTGCGGACGAGGATCATCTCGTGCACCTCGGCCCCGCCGTTGGTGAGCTCGAAGCTGGTCACCCCTGCCTCCATCTCGTCGGGCAGGCCCGCGAACGAGTAGTCGGCGGCGTCGACCGCGACGCTGGTCCAGCCGCACTCGCCGAGGTCGAACGCGTGGGTGGCCGCCTCGGCCGCCGCCACCTCGGGGGTCTCGAACACCGAGAAGTCGCCGGTCTCGGCCATCTGGTCGAGGGCGTCGGACTGGACCTCGAGGTCGGCCTGCACCTCGGCGGGAGCGGCGGCGAGCACGTCGTCGGCGAGCGGGCGCAGGGTCTCGGCCGCGAAGTCCTTCGTCGCCGCCGCGATCTCCTCCTCGGTCGCCGTCGAGAAGTCGATGTCGGGCTCGCCGGCGGTCTCGATGGCCAACGCGGCGTCGCAGTACGCCCCGGTGTCCGACGATGCGCCGGCCGCCGCCGCATCGTCGGACCCCGTGGTGTCGGAGCCGGCGTCGTCGTCGTCTCCGCCGCATCCCGCGGCGACCAGTGCGGTCACCGTCAGGCCGCCGAGGAGCAGCCGGAGCCACCACCGGGCCCCGGTGGGGGGCTCCGGGGCGCGCGAGGTCATGTGTTGAGTGGGCACTGTCCGCCTCCGTCGTGGTCGACCCGGCTGCGCCGGTATCGATGGGGTAGTGAAATCCAGCGCATCACGACGCCGCCTGCGGGTCGTCAGCAGGTGACGCACTGACGCCGTGACGTCCGTCACCGAGGGCGGCGGCCAGCTTGGCGGCCGCCAGGTGCAGCGTCGTCGGCACGGCTTCGACGGGGATGCCGAGCAGCAGGGCCACCTGGTCGTCGTCGAACCCGGACAGCACCGCCCGCAGGGCGGCGAGGTGCTGGTCCGGCAGGCGTCCGAGCCGGCTCCGTGCGTCCGCTGTCGCCGTCATGCGCCCCATCCGACCGCGCTCGCGGCCCCGCGTCGTCCGCAGGGGGGTGCGCAGATCGCGCCCGCGACGTGCTCAGCCCGAGGCGGTGCCCGCGTTCAGCAGGGCGTCGAGACGGGCCCGATCGTTGACGCCCAGCTTGGCGTAGGCCCGGTGCAGGTGGGTGGTGACCGTGCGCACCGACACGAACAGGGCCTCGGCGATCTCGCGGTTGCTCAGGCCCCGGGCGGCCAGCCCGGCCACCTCGCGCTCCCGGCCGGTCAGCGACGCCAGCGCGGCGTCGGTGCCGAGATCGCCCAGGTCGGGGGTGTGGGCGCCCGGGCAGCGGGCGGCGAGCGATCGAGCCCGCCCGCGCGCCGTCGCCTCGCTGCCGCGTCGACCGGCGCCGTGGTGTGCCGACGCCGCCGCGGCGGCGGCCTCGGCGGCTGCCAGCAGGAACCCGCAGCCCTCGAGCTCGGCGGCAGCCGTGTCCAGCCCCGGTGCGTCCCCCGCCGCCCGCGCCGCGGCCTGCGCCGTGACGACCGGCGCGAGGCGCCCGTCGACCACGTCGGCGACGGCGGCGAGGCGCGGCGCGGCGTCGGCGGCCCCGCCCAGGCGCACGAGCTCGAGCAACGCCAGCACCTCGAGCCCGTGCATGCCGCACTCGCCGTCGCGCCGGGCGGTGGCCGCCGCCTGCCCGCGCGCGTCGGACGAGCGGCCCTCGGCGGCGGACCACCACGCCTCGGCGAGGCCCGTCTCGTGCCCGTAGATCGGGCCCGGGGCGCCGGCCTCGCGGATGGCGGCGAGAGCCCACGCGGCCGTGCCGGCGTCGCCCATCTGGGCGGCGGCGAGGGCGTAGGCCGCTCCCGGGAACTGGCTGGCGGGCAGCTGACCGGTCTCACGGCAGATCGCCAGTCCCAGCTCGCCGAGGCGACGGCCGTCGATGACCGCCCCCTGGAAGGTGGCCATGCGGCCGGCGAGGCCGGCGGTCAGGGCCCGCAGCGCGGGAGGACCGTGGTCGCCGACGCCGGCGTGCACGAGGTCAGCGACCGCCCGCGCGTCGGCGGCGCGGCCGGCCAGCAGCAGAGCGAGGCAGTAGGCCACCGGCAACCCGCCGGCCGGGTTCCCCGGCACGGGGTCGGCGGCCAGGATGGCGGCCACGTGGGGCAGGGCCCGCTCCGCGGCCGTGAGCGCCTCGGCGGTCCGTCCCTGCACCGCCCGGGCGAACGCCAGCACCGCCAGGGCCTGCACCGCGACGTCCCCCGGAGCGTCGCCGGCATCGGGGCCCGGCGCGGGCGGCGCCGCGGCCGGTGCCGCGACCGGGCCCGCCGCCCCGTCGGCGAGCACGCGCTCGGCCAGGGCCTCGGCGTCGCCGGGTCGACCGGCCAGCACGGCCTGGAACCCGGTGTGGACGAGGGCGAGCGTCCGCAGCCCGGCGGGCAGCCGGTCGGTGGCGGCGACGGCCTCCGCCAGGGTCGGCGCCGGTGCGTCGGGCCGATAGGTGAGCAGCCAGGAGTGGATGCGGGCGACCTCGCCCGCCAGCTCGGGGCCGACGTCGCCCTCGATCGACCCCACAGCCACCGAGGCCAACGTCGCCATCGCCTCGTCCCACCGGAGCTGCGGGGAGAGGGAGATCGCTCGCGTCAACACCGCCTCGGGGAGGTCGCCGGCCGCCACGCTCAGGCGCTCGGCGAGGGCCCACTCGGACACGGCCAGCGCCCGCCGGGCCGCCGCCACCAGCACGGCCGGGTCGTCGAGCGTCGCGTCGCCCTCGACCGACCAGAGGCCCACCCGCAGGGGATCGCGGCGGTGCCATCCGGTCGCCTCGGCCGACCGGGCGAGCTCGGCCTGGTGGGCCCGGGCGGCGAGCGGCGGGACCTCGCCGCGCAGCACCTCGGTGTAGAGGGGGTGGACGAGCCGCAGCGTCACACCGCCACCGTCGGCGTCGTCGGCCACCAGCACCCCGCGGGCCTCGGCGCCGGCGGCGGCGTCGCCGTGGCCGAGGTGGCGCACGATCTCGAGAGGCAGGGGCTCGCCGAACGCCACGAGCTCGAGCACGCGCCGTTCGTCGGGTGCGGCCCGGGCGAGGTTGTCGCGTACGAGCTCCACCAGCCTGTCGCTGCCGGTCAGGCGGCCCCGCCAGCGCCACCGGCCCGCCTCCTGGACGAGCACACCCTGATCGCGGGCGGTGCGGACGACCTCGCGGAGGTACAGCGGCACGCCCCGGGTCAGGTCCCACAGCCGCGCCTGGGCCGTCGGGTCGAGCGGGCCCCCGAGGGCACGCCCCGCCAGGTCGGCCGTCTCGGGCTCGGACAGCGCCTGCAGGTCGGCCCGGGTGGCGAGGCCCTCCTTCCACAGCGCGACCACCGCGTCGCGACACGGCTCGCCGGTGCGCACGGTCACCACCACCTGCGCGGGGGTGTCGGTGGCCAGGTGCAGCACGAGCGCGGCCGAACCCTCGTCGAGCAGGTGGGCGTCGTCGATCGCCACGACGCTGTCGCCCTCCCCGCCGACCAGGGCGGTGCTGATCGATCGCAGCACCTGCAGGCGGTCGGCCGCGGCCGTGCCGGCGTCGGGGGCCCAGGGCGCGAACGGGCCGAAGGGGATGGTGGCGGTCGAGCGCGTGGCCCGCACGAGCACGGTCCGCCGGCCGGCCGCCCGGGCGCGGTCGAGGTGCTCGGCGACGAGCCGCGACTTGCCGACCCCCGCAGGGCCCGCGACCACGAGACCTGTCGTGCCGTCGGCCAGGGCTGCGTCGAGGAGGTCGAGCTCTTCGTCGCGCCCCACCAATGGCCACGCCGCCCCGACGGTCACGCGGCCACGGTACTGCGGGCGCGCGCGGCCGTCGCCGGCGACCCGGCGGCGCCGACGATCCGGCCGCGGACCCGAGAAGAGGGGCGGTCCGACGCGGCCGGACGGGCGTGGCAGTCTGTCGACCGTGTCCGGGGCGGCGTGGGGAGCGATCGGGATCGACGTCGTCGACCGCATCGACCCGTCGTCGTGGCTGGTGCTGGCGACGGGCGTCGCCGCCGCGCTGGCGGTCGTCGTCGACGGGGTGTGGCGGTGGGCGCGGGGGGTCGTCACCATCGCCCACGAGGCCGGCCACGCCGTCGCCGCCCTGCTCACCGGCCGGCGGCTGACCGGCATCCGCCTGCACTCCGACACGTCGGGGCTCACCTTGTCGACCGGCCGCGCCCGGGGCCCCGGCATGGTCGTCACCGCGGCCGCGGGCTACGTCAGCCCGTCGCTCGTCGGTCTGGCCGGCGTGGCGCTGCTGGCCCTCGACCGCGTGACCGCGATGCTGTGGGCGGCGGCGGTCGTGCTGGTGGCGATGCTGGTCATGGTGCGGAACTGGTACGGCGCCCTGTCGCTGACGGTGACCGGGGCCGTGGTGGTCGTCATCTCGCTCTACGCGTCGGACGACGTCCAGGCCGCGTTCGCCTACGCGATGACGTGGTTCCTGCTGCTCGGGGCCGTGCGGCCGGTCGTCGAGCTGCGGGCCCAGCGGCGGTACCAGCCCGGGGCGCCGACCGACGCCGACATCCTGGCCCGGCTCACCCGCGTCCCCGGGTCGGTGTGGGTCGTGCTGTTCGGGGTGGCGACGCTCGCCGCCCTGGGCTTCGGCGGCTGGCTGCTGCTGACCTGACGACGGCCATCCGTCGATCGTCCCGGATCGCTCCGGCGGGGAGGCCCGCCCGGGGCCAGGGGCGGCGGGGTCGGGCTCACGAGAACGCGGCGGCGCCCTCGGCCCATGTCGTGTCGAGGCGCGACGCGTCGGCGAAGCGGCCGTCGATCTCGAGCACGACCATGCCGTGGGCGAAGGCCCAGAGCGCCTGGCCCCGGTACGGGTCGCCCGTGGCCAGCCGGAACGGCTCGCCGGCCCAGGCCTCGAGGCCGGGCGGCAGGTCGGCGCGCGGCAGGTCGCCCCGGGTGGCGAGCCGGTAGAGGTCGGGGGCGGCCAGCGCGTGGGCCCGGTAGGCGGCGAGCAGGTCGGCGGTGCGTCGACCCGCCGGGGCGCCGGCGATCGCCCGGTGGAGGGCCTCGCCCATCTCGCCGAGGACGTCGGCCACGAGCTCGACCTCGATGTCCCGCTTGCCGGCGAGGTGCTTGTAGAGCGACGGCGCCTTGATGTGCAGCTCGGCGGCGACCGCCTGCATGGTCAGGCCCTCGAGCCCGTCACGCCCGATGACGACCCGGGCCGCGGCCACGACCTGGGCCACCCGGACCGTCCGCTCGGGGCGCGCCGGCCGGGGTGTGGGCCCCGGAGGACCGCCCGCGAGAGCGACGGCGGGCGCGGTCATGCGCCGGCGGCGACCCGCTCGAGGGCGAAGACGGGGTGGCGGGGGGCGATGGCCGCGAGCTCGTCGTCGGACGACGTCGCCGAGGTGCCGTCGAAGAACACCCCGACCTCGGCCTTCCAGCGCCGCAGGTACGCCCGTAGGACCGGGACCTTGTCGGCGTCGTCGAGCTCGTGCGCGACCCACTCCTCGCGCGTGCGGCCGACGAGGGTGGCCACGTGGCCGTCGCCCGCCCGCACGTTGCGCACCCACTGCGTGTGCCCCCGGGGCGCGACGAGGTACTGCCGGCCGTCGAGCGTGAGGAGGTTCACGGGCGTGTGGCGGGGCTCGCCGGTCTTGCGCCCGCGGACCTCGAGGACGCGGCTGCCCCAGATGCTGACCCCGTGGCGGGTGGCGAAGCGGATGACCGGGTTGAACACGTGGTTCGTGAACCACCCGGGCTTGCGGTAGTGGGTGGCGGCGGGGTCGGGCATGGCGTTCTCCTGGCGGGCTGGCGGTAGGGGCTAATGCCGTTAGCCACGGCATGGTCCCCCACCATACGGCTAACGCCATTAGCCGTCAAGGGGCGAGGGGAGGCGTCCGGGGTGCGGCGGCGTCTGGCAGGCTGGCCGCCGGTCGACGCACGCGAGGGGGAGCGATGGCCAGCACCGTCACCGAGGTCGAGACCGTCCGGGGGCCCGTGGCCACCGCCGACCTGGGCACCACGCTCATGCACGAGCACGTCTTCGTGCTCTCGCCCGACAGCCAGGCCAACTGGTCCGACGAGTGGGACGAGGAGGCCAAGGTCGCCGAGGCGATCGACAAGCTGAGCCAGCTCGCACGCGTGGGCGTCCGCACGATCGTGGACCCCACGGTCGACGGCCTGGGACGCGACGTCCGGCGGGTCGCCCGGGTCAACGAGGCGGTGCCCGACCTGCACATCATCGCCGCCACCGGCGTCTACACCTACGCCGACGTGCCCGGCTTCTTCTCCGAGCGGGGGCCCGGGGCCCTCCCCGACCTGCCCGAGCCGATGGTCGAGCTCTTCGTGCGCGACATCCGCGACGGCATCCAGGGCACCGACATCAAGGCCGCGTTCTTCAAGTGCGCCATCGACCATCACGGGCTGACCCCCGGGGTCGAGCGGGTGATGCGCGCGGTCGCCCGCGCCCACACCGAGACCGGGGCGCCGATCATGGTGCACAACCGCCCGGCCGGGAACACGATGGCCGACGTGCAGCGGGTGCTCGGCGAGGAGGGGGTCGACCCCCGCCGGGTGCAGCTCGCGCACGTGGGCGACTCGACCGACGTCGACCTGCTGGCCGGGTACGCCGACCAGGGCTTCCTCCTCGGGATGGACCGCTTCGGCATCGACCCGATCCTGGGGTTCGAAGACCGCGTGGCCACCGTGGTCGAGCTGTGCCGGCAGGGCTGGGCCCACCGCATGGTGCTGGCCCACGACGCCTCGTGCTACATCGACTGGATCCAGCCCGACCTGATGCCGTTCCTGCCGAACTGGAACTTCCTGCACATCCACACCGACGTGGTGCCCGCTCTGCTGGAGCGGGGCGTGACGCAGGACCAGGTCGACCAGATGCTCGTCACCAACCCCCGCGAGTGGTTCGAACGGGTGTGACGCGCCCGGCCACGGGCCTGCCCGCGCCGGGTCACCCCGCCCGGTCGTCGAGCAGCGACTCGTCGTCGGCGCAGATCTTCGGTCCCTCGAACACGGCGATGCGCAGGTCGTGTTCGGACAGCTCCGCGGCGCGGGCCACCTCGTCGGGCGTCACGGCGTCGGCGTCGCCGAGGCGGCGGAGCTTGTAGTCCGACAACCACTGGCGATCGGCGGCCGGCAGCTCGTCGTACTCGGCGATCTTCTCGACCGACGGCACCCGCTCGCACTCGGCCACCGCGTCGGTCCACTGCCCGGCGTCGTGCACCGCGACCGTCCACAGCGTGTCGTACGGCTCGCCCCGGACCCAGCGGTGCTCGTGCCCCCACTTGAGGCCCGACTCGCCGTCGTCGGTGGTCACGTCGACGCCCCGGTCGATGAGCTGCAGGATCAGGCCGGGCGTGAAGATGTGCCACGGCTCGCCCCGGCGCTCGACCCGCACGACCTCGCCCTCCTCCGCGAGGGGGGCCAGGTCGTCGGCCAGGCCGGCCACGATGACGCCCTCGTCGGGGAACTGCGGTTCGGCCCGCGACGCCTCGGGCCACGACCACGCCGTCAGCCCGACCAGTGCGACCGCTGCGACCGCCCCGGCCGCCGCCCGCCGGCGGGGCACGGCCCGCACTGCGGGCTCGAGCAGGCGCCAACCGGTCCACCCGACCGTGAACCAGACGAGGGCGCCGACGATCTTGAGCCAGTGCGTGAGGTAGCGCTCCACCGGCAGCACGAACTGGCTGGCCGCCGGGACGGAGCCGAGCACGAGCGCGATCGCCAGCGCGCTGAGGGCCACGACGTCGACGAGCCGGCGCTTGCGGCCGACGTGGAGGCACACCCCCAGCAGCACCAGCGCCAGCAGCACGGGGAGCGCGCCGGAGCCGACGACCGACATGTCCCGCAGGGGCTCGGGCCCACCCATCCACGCGCCGTCGGGGCGGACGTAGCGGCCGAGCAGGTCGATGCCGTCGAGCGGCCCCAGTCGGGCCTGCTCGCTGCCGAACGAGCGGGCGATGCGCCAGGGGTTGTGCATGTCGACGACGGCGTCTACGAGGGGCCCGATGCTGAGGACCGCCATGACGCCCACCGCGACCAGCCCCGACCGTCGCCAGGGGCGCCAGGGCGCCCGCGGCAGCTCGGCGGTGGCGGCCTCGTCGGCCGGCAGCAGCCGGGGCCACCACCGCGCCCAGGCCCACACGAACACGACGAGCAGGGCGGTCAGCGACACGAAGGCGAGGTGGCACTGCATGGCGAAGCACGCCGGGACCGCGGCCTCGACGATCGCCCGCCGTCGCCCGAGGGCGGCGTCCCACGTCAGCAGGATCGCGAGCAGGAACGGCAGCAGCGGCACGTGCGGGTTCCACAGGTCGATCAGCAGCTCGGGCCCGATGGCGTGCACCAGCACCGCGGTGAGCGCCAGCGCGCCGACGAGGAGCGGCCAGCGGCCGCGCCGCCAGGCCACGGCGGCGATGGCCGCGATCGAGGCGGTGTTGATGACGGCCGCGGTCCACTCGAGGGCACGGGCGTCGCCCCCGGTCAGCCGGTCCAGAGGGGCGGCGAGCCAGAACAGCAGCGGGCCGGGATGGGCCCAGCCCTTGACCGTGTAGGCGCCGACCAGCGGCGTGTCGGAGGTGCCGACCCGCGACGTGCGGTACGCGATGCTCGCCCAGTCGCCCACCGGCAGCCAGGTGTTGCCGATCTGCGCCCACGCGGCGACGGCGATGGGCGTCGCCACCAGTGCCGTGACGGCGGCGATGGCCAGGCGGCGGCGCCAGACGGCGGGTGGGGCCCCGGGCGGGGCCTCGTGCGTCTCGTCGACCTCGTCGGCTACGACCACCATGTCGTTGCTCCCCAGACCTCCGCCGTATCGCCCCTCGGCGATGGGTCCCCAGATGTGCCGCGCCCACGCTAGTGCGCGGTCACCGTCCGTGTCGCGGTCGGGGGACGGCCCCGGCCGGGGGAGCGCGGAGCGTGGCCGGGGTGCGGGCGGCGGTCAGGGGGCGAACGGGCCCCTGCCCATCTGGTCGCGCACGGTGACCACCGGCGGGTTCGTGAGGGTCCGCCGCTGCCAGTTGGCCCCGTCGACCACCAGCGTGTGCCCCGACACGAACCGGGCGTACGGCGAGGCGAGGAACGTCGCCGCCCACCCGAGCTCGCGCAGGCGGCCGACCCGCAGTGCGGGCTGGCAGGGATCCTTGTCGTGGGTGCGGGCGAGGTTGCCCTTGATGTCGGCGGTCATGTCGTCGTGCGGGAAGAGGCCGGGCACGAGGCCGTTGACCTGGATGCCGTAGGGGCCCCACTCGACGGCGAGCGTCTCGACCATGTTCTTGACCCCGGCCTTGGCCGCGGCCGAGTGGGCGAACCCGGGACCGCCGGTCCACGCGTAGGACGCCCCGATGTCGACGATCGACCCGGGGGTTCCGGCCGCGATGTGGCGGCGGGCGAACTCGCGGGAGCAGAAGTAGGTGCCGTTGAGCGTGATGTCGACGACGGTGCGCCAGGCGTTGGGCGACATGTCCTCGGCCGGGACCGGGAAGTTGGCGGCGGCGTTGTTGATGAGCACGTCGGGCAGCCCGAAGGCGGCCTCGGCGGCGTCGAACGCCGCGGCCACGGCGTCGGGGTCGCGGATGTCGCAGCTGACGGTGGCGACGCCGGCGCCCTGCTCGTCGAGGGCGGCCCGCCCGGCGGCGAGGTGCTCGTCCTTGCGGCTGGCGATCACGATGCGGGCGCCGAGCCGGGCGAACTCGGTGGCGGTGGCGAGGCCGAGGCCGGTGCCGCCGCCGGTGACCAGCACGGTGGCGCCGTCGTAGGTGCCGGCCGGCAGCGCGGTGGCGCCGAGGGGAGGGGGTTCGGGCAGGCCCGGGGTCGGCTGGGCGGCGTCGGGCGCGGCGTCGGTCGTGCTCATGCCGGGTCAGCTCCCCGTGTAGGTGGGCGGGCGGCCGTCGGCGCGGGCCGCGCGCATCTCGGCGTAGTCGTCGGACCGGTTGATGAAGGTCTGGAACACCAGCTCGTCGGCCATCGAGGCGCGGACGTCGGGTTCGGCCAGGTGGGCGATGACGCGCCGTGCCATCTTGACCGTCACCGCGGGCGCGGCCGCGATCTTGGCCGCCATCTCGAGCACCGTCTCGTCGAGCGCGTCGGGGGCGACGACCCGCGACACGATGCCGTGCGCCAGCGCCTCGTCGGCCTCCATGGCCCGGCCGGTCAGCACCAGGTCGCTCACGACGCCGGGTCCGCAGATCTGGTGGAGGCGCCCCACGCCCCCGGTGTCGGGGATCACGCCGTACGTGACCTCGGGCAGCATGAACCGCGCGCCCTCGGCCGCGACCCGGATGTCGCACAGCAGCGCCCGCTGGAACGACCCGCCGATCGACCAGCCCTTGTGGGCGACGATCACCGGCGCGTCGAGCTCCCACAGCTGCTGGATGCCGCGATGCCCCCGTCGCATCAGCTCGTGGTGGCTCATCTCGACCTGGTCGCCGCCGATGGCGCTGACGTCGCGCCCCGACGACCACGATCGGCCCTCGGCCCGCCACACGACGGCCCGGACGTCGGGGCGACCGCGGAGCTCGCCGAGGATCTCGAACAGCCGCTGGTCCATGGCGTCGTCGAAGGCGTTGTGCTTGGCCTGGTTGTCGTTGGTGATGACGGCGACCGGCCCGTCGATGTCGAGCCGGACCCGCGCCTCCGGCGCCTGATGCTGGTCTGCCACGTTCCCCCCTTGGCGTGCTCGGTGCCGGCGACGGCGATCTTCCGCCGGACGAGGGCGAACGGCATTCTGACACCCCGTCAGGGAGCGGTGCCCGGCCGGCGGACCCGGCGGGGCGGAAACCCGGGAGGACCCGCGCCGGCGGCATGGCAGGCTCGGCCTCCGATGGACGACGGTGACACCCCCGGCGCCGCCCGCCCGCCCGCCGACCGCGCCCCGCGGCCGCCCCCGCCCGACGCGGGGGCCGGTGACGAGGCCCCGCTCGCCGGCACGGTGCGGCGCGACATCTGGGTGCTGGGGGCGGCCGTCGGCATCTTCGGCGTCTCGTTCGGGGTGCTGGCCACCACCGCCGGGCTGACGGTCGCCCAGGCGTGCGCCATGTCGGTGCTGGTGTTCACCGGAGCGAGCCAGTTCGCGGTCGTCGGCGTCATCGGCAGCGGAGGGTCGCTCGGCTCCGCGCTCGGCTCCGCGCTCATGCTGGCCGCCCGGAACGCCGCCTACGGCGTGGCCATGGCGCCGACCCTCGCCCGCCGGTCGCTCGGGCGGCGGCTGCTCGCCGCCCAGGTCGTCATCGACGAGTCGACGGCGATGGCGACCGCCCGACCCGGCCGTCGGGCCCGGGAGCAGGCCTTCTGGCTCACGGGCATCGCGGTGTTCGTGTGCTGGAACGTCGGCACGGCGCTCGGCGGCCTGGCGGGCGACGCGGTGGGCGACCCCGAGGCGCTCGGGCTCGACGCGGCGTTCCCCGCCGGGTTCGTGGCCCTGGCCGTCCCCCACCTGCGCAGCACCCGGGGGCGGGTGGCCGCCGTGTGCGGAGCGGCGATCGCGCTCGCGCTCATCCCGCTGGCGCCGGCGGGACTGCCGATCGTCGCCGCGGCCCTCGGCGTGATCCCGGCGCTGCTGTTCACCGCCCCACCCGACGACCCCACGGCCGCGTCCGGCGCGGTGGAGGCGATGTGAGCGCCCGGGTCGGGCATCCCCGAGGCCGGTCGTGAGCTGGTGGGCGCTGCTCGCGCTGGCCGCGGCCGCCTACGGGCTGAAGGCGATCGGGCTGGTCGTGCTGGGGCCCCGCGCCGTCGAGGGACCGGCGCTGCGGCTCGCCGCCCTGCTGCCGGCGGCCCTCCTCCCGGCGCTCGTGGTGGTCAACACCTTCGCGGGCGACCGCCGGCTCGAGCTCGACGCCCGGGCGGTCGGTCTGGCGGTCGCGGTGGTCGCCACGTGGCGGCGGGCGCCCTTCGTGGTGGTCGTGGGGGCCGCCGCCGCGTCGACCGCCCTGGTCCGGGCGGTGAGCTGAGGGGCGCCGGAGTCGTTTCTGCGCCGCGATCGCGGTAGGAACGGGGCATGACTGATGCCGAGTACGGGCCCGATCCCGATCAGCCGGGCGAAGAGCTCGACGAGGCGGTGGGCGACGAGTACCCGCCCGATCGGCCGCCACGCCTCGACGACACCGGCGGTTACGTGCCCGAGGTGTGGGAGAGCGACGAGACCACGCTCGACGACGACGTCGACCTGGCCGGCGATCTCGACGTCGGCGCGGTCGACGACGAGGCCGAGCTGGTGGGGGTGGGTGTCCGCGAGGACGACGTCGGTCCCCTCGATCCCGAGGACGAGTTCAGCGGCGACGAGACGACGCGCGACTACGCGACCGAGCGCGAGCCGCGGTCCGCGGAGGAGGCGGCCGTCCACGTCCAGGACGACGACGACGTCGTCTGACGTCGGCTGACCGCCCCTCGGGAGCGCCCGCCCCGTCATCGGGACCGCCGCCCCGGCATCGGGCCCGCCGGGCCGTGTCAGGCGTCGGCGAGCGGGGCGAGGGCGTCGGCGATCGGCGCGAGGACCGCGGCGTCGTAGGGAGCGTGCAGGTAGACGATCGCCAGGTCGACGCCGCTGCCCACGTAGGCCTCGGCCTGCGCGGCGATGGCGGCCGGATCGACCGGCTTGCTCGGGTCGACCCACAGGTGGGTCGACGTCATGATCTCGGCCGGGTCGCGGCCGAGGTCCGCGCAGTGGGCGTCGAGCACCCCCCGCAGCCGCTGGAACTCGTCGACGGGCCCGCCGAGGTAGTTCCAGTGCTGGGCGACGCGCGCCACCGTGCGGAGCGTGCGCCTCTCGCCGCTGCCGCCGATGCAGATCGGCGGGTGCGGCTGCTGCACCGGCTTCGGCTCGCAGTAGCCGCCGTCGATGGTGAAGTGCTCGCCCTCGTAGCTGAACCGGGCCTGGGTCAGCAGGCCGACGACCACGTCGCACGCCTCGTCGAAGCGGTCCATCCGCTGCTTCAGCGGCAGGAGGTCGATGCCGTAGGCGCTGGCCTCGGTCTCGTTCCAGCCGGCGCCGAGGCCCAGCTCGAGCCGGCCACCCGCCACGATGTCGACCGACGCGGCCATGTTGGCGAGCACCGCCGGGTGTCGGTAGGGCGTGCCGGTCACCATCACGCCGACCCGGATCCGGCGGGTCGCCTGGGCCAGGGCGGCCAGCGTCGTCCAGCCCTCGAGGCACGGCTGCGACCGGTCGCCGTAGATCGGCTCGAAGTGGTCGAACGACCAGGCCGACTCGAACAGGTCGATCTCGTCGGCCGCCTGCCAGACGGCGAGCATGTCCTGCCAGGTCGTCTTCTCGGGGGCGGTCTTGACGGCGAAGCGCATGGCGCCATCCTGTCCCGCCCGGCGCCGCTCCGCGGCGACTTCCCCGGTCAGGGGGCCGTGTGCCAACGTGCGGTCGCCATGGACACCAACCCCGACGACCGGTTCCCCACCTTCGACCCCCGGCTCGCCGAGGCGATGGTCGGCCGCGACGGCCAGCCCGGCGAGGGCCTGGGTGAGGGCCTGTCGGCCTTCCTCGGCATGCGGATGGTGCGGGTCGAGCCCGGCGTCGCCGTCATCGAGGTCCCGGTGCGCGACGAGCTCATGCACCGGTTCGGGGCGACCCACGGGGGCGTGGTGGCGACCGTCGTCGACCAGGCGCTCGGCTCGGCTGTGTTCCCGCTGGTGCCCTTCGGGACGTGGCCCGCCACCCTCGAGTTCAAGGTCAACTACCTGGCTGCGGCCCGGTCGGGGACGATCCGGGCCACGGGCCGGGTCGTGTCGCTGCGCCGCCGCACGGCCGTCGTGCAGGTCGACGTCGAGAACGAGGTCGACGGCACCTGCCGTGCCATCGCGGTCGCCCAGGGCACGATCAGCCTCAACGCCCCGCGCGAAGCCGATCCCGACGCACCGCCACCGGCCTGATCAGGTTCCGCCGCCCGGACCCCGTCCGCTCCCGGAGCCCGCCGATGCAGATCCGGTGCGCAGCCGGGCGGTCGCGGCGGTGCCGGGAGGCGAGGCGATGACTGTCGATCCGAAGGACTCGAGGCGATGACGTGCGGGGGCCGCACGTCCCTGCCTCGAGAGTGCTGGAGCGCGAGTCTTTGCCTCGGGTCCCCCTCGGCGTGCGCCCGTCCGCCGGCCGGACGTCGCGCCGCCGGGTCGAGCAGCGTCAGGGCCGCGGGGTGATGTCGGGCGGGGCGTCGCGGTAGGTGAACGTCCCGACCCGCACGAGGTAGCCGGCCGCCTCGAGGGCCGCCACGGCCCGACCGACGTGGTGGTGGTCGAGCGTCTCGATCGTGACCTCGATCTCGGCCGACTTCGCCGACAGGTCGACGAACATGCGCTGGTGCAGGATCTCGACGATGTTGGCGCCGACGTCGCCCAGGATCGTCGTGATCGTGCCCAGGCTGCCGGGCACGTCGGGCACCTCGATGTGCAGCCGTGACAGGCGTCCGTTGCGGATGAGGCCCCGCATCACCACCGACGCCAGCAGCCGGGGGTCGACGTTGCCGCCCGACAGGACGACGCCGACCGTCCGCCCGGCGAACAGCGGCCGGTGCTCGACGAGGGCGGCGATGCCGACCGCGCCGGCGCCCTCGGTGACCACCTTCTCGATCTCGAGCAGCAGGTTGATGCCCTCCTCGACGTGCTCCTCGCTCACGGTCACGACGTCGTCGACGAGGGCCTCGACGATGCGGCCCGTGAGCTCGCCCGCACGGGGGACGGCGATGCCCTCGGCGATGGTCGGACCGCCGATGGCCGACGTCGTGTGGTGGACCCTGTCGGCCATCGACGGGTAGCGCTCGGTCTGCACGCCGACGAGGCGGATGTCCGGGCGCAGGTGACGGGCCGCGACGGCCATGCCGGCCAGCAGCCCTCCGCCCCCGACGGGGACGACCAGCGTGTCGAGCTCGGGGTGGTCGGCCAGCATCTCGAGGGCGCAGGTGCCCTGGCCGGCGATCACCGCGGGGTCGTCGAAGGGGTGGACGTAGGTGCGGCCCTCGTCGGCCGCGAGCCGGGTGGCCTCGGCCGCGGCCTCGGCGAGCCCGTCGCCCCGCAGCACGACCGTCGCGCCCAGCTCGCGGGTGCGCTGCACCTTCACGAACGGGGTGGACGTGGGCATCACGATGGTGGCGTCGATGCCGAGGCGGGTGGCGTGGTACGCGACCGCCTGCGCGTGGTTCCCGGCCGACATGGCGACGACGCCCTTGGCCCGCTGGCCGTCGTCGAGCTGGAGCAGCTTGTTCAGCGCCCCGCGCTCCTTGAAGGCCGAGACGAACTGCAGGTTCTCGAACTTCACGACCACCGTGCAGCCGAGGACGCTCGACAGCGTGCGCGAGTGGGCGCTGGGCGTGCGCTCGACCGCGCCGGCGATGCGCCCCGCCGCGGCCACGACGTCGTCGTACGTCACCGGCAGGGCGTCGGGGAGGGACGGGCGGGCGCCCGACGGGGGAGCCGCGGGCGGGTCGGGAGGCGGGGTCACGGGGTCGGCTTCACGGGGTCGGGTTCACTACCGGGTCGATCGCAGGGTGCGGAGGGTGATGGTCGTCTCGTCGAGCACCTCGGGGAGGGGCTCGATCCCGAGGCCGGGGCCGTCGGGCACGATCATCGTGCCACCCCGCGACTCGAACGGCGCGGTGAGGTCGGTGGCGAAGTAGCGCGACGAGGGGCCGAGGTCGGGCGGCAGGTTGCACCCCGGCAGCGCGGCCACGGCCAGGTTGAGGGCGCGGCCCAGCCCCGTCTCGAGCATGCCGCCGCACCGCAGGGACACGCCCTCGTCGCGGCACCGCTGGTGGATGCGGCGCGCCTCGACGAGGCCACCGACCCGACCGGCCTTCAGCGACACCGCCCCGCACGCCCCGAGCGCCAGAGCCGACTCGAGCTGGCCGAGCGAGCCGATGGACTCGTCGAGGCACACCGGGCGGTCGATCTCGCGCGCCAACCGGGCGTGGCCGACCAGGTCGTCGGGGGCGAAGGGCTGCTCGAGGGCGACGAGGTCGATGTCGTCGCCGGCGACGCGCTGCAGGGTGGCCAGCTCGTCGACGGCGTCGCTGCGGTAGCTGCCGTTGGCGTCGGCCAGCAGCGCGACCTCGTCGCCGACCTCGCGGCGGACCGCCCGCAGCGGCTCGACGTCCCACCCGGGCTGGATCTTGACCTTGAAGGCGCGGTGGCCCTCGCCGTGCCACCGGAGCACGACGTCGACCAGGTCGTCCACGGTCCGGGTGCGGCCCACGGCGATGCCGGTGGGCACGACCGGGCGGGTGGCGCCGAGGAACGAGGCCATCGACCGGCCCTCGGCCCGCAGCCCGGCGTCGAGCGCCGCGCACTCGAGCGCGGCCCGGGCCATCTGGTGCCCGCGGACCTGCCGGAGCGACCGGCCGTCGAGGAGCCGGGGCACGAGGTGGTGCTCGAGCACGTCGAGGGCCCCGACGGCGTACTCGGGCCAGTAGGTGGGGTCGGGCTCGGCGACGCACTCGCCCCAGCCGTCGGGGCCGTCGTCGACCAGCGTCCGCACGATCACGACGTCACGCCGGCGCCGGGTGCCGAGCGCCGTGGTGAACGGCTCGGCCAGGGGCAGGCGGACGAGGCGCAGCTCGACGCCGACGAGCGCGACCTCCATCGTCACCTCCTGCCCGGGTGCCCCACCGACCGGGGCAGCGACGCGTCCATTCTCGCGACACCGCCCGCCGTGGTCGGGGACGGGCGGATCGATCCGCGGCGGACCTCGGGTCGGGTCGACCGGTGAACCGGCACCGGTCGACGTCGATAGCCTGGCGGGGTCATGTCGCAGACCGCCGTCGCCCTCAAGGCCAACGATCCCTGCTGGTGCGGCAGTGGGCGCAAGTTCAAGCGCTGCCACAAGGCCAGCACCGAGCACGTCCGACCCGGTCGGGTCAGCCCGACCCGGTCGGTGCCGCCCGAGATCCCCCGCCCGCCGTACGCGGACACGGGGGTGCCCGTGCGCACCCCGGGGCCCCACGTGCGCACGCCCGACGTCATCGACCGCATGCGGGTGGCCGGCCGCGCCGCGGCCGA
>Ga0111538_10001062_pt1 | contig 38349 bp, 30 predicted proteins | sample SoiMethybrSBSTD1_FD_79669 | JGI IMG/M metagenome (GOLD analysis project Ga0111538, IMG submission 79669) | Bulk soil microbial communities from a Populus tree surrounding site in Tennessee, USA - Soil MetaG P. TD hybrid SBSTD1 (version 2)... | ecosystem: Environmental > Terrestrial > Soil >...
CGCCGGCATCGACCGCACGCTGCTGGCGGCGGTGGCCGACGCCTCGCCCGCCAAGCAGGGCCGGCGCATGCCCGCCACCGACGTGCCGGTCGTCGCCCCGGCCGACCTCGTGGCGGCCCGACCGGACGCCGTCGCCCTGTTCCTGCCCGACCTGCTCGACGAGGTGCGCCGGCGGCTGCCCGAGGTCGAGGCGGCCGGAGGCGGGTGGGTGGACGTCGACGGCCTGCCGGCCGCGTCGGGCCGTTGAGCCCGGGCCCGCGGCGCCTACGACAGCGGGCTGGGCCGGGCGGGGGAGCGGGCCAGGGCGCGGGCGCGCTCCTCGACCGTGGGCGCGCCCTCGTCGAGGCGTTGTCGCTCGAGCGGGAGGACGAGGAACACCAGCAGCATCGGCAGCACCTGGGTGCGCTGGCGGGTGAGGATGCCGAAGTTGCCGATCGACGAGAAGGCGATCACGAACATGATCGTGTACGTCGTGGCGTAGGCCACGTACGGCACCTGGAAGATGTACTTCGGCAATCGCATGAGGCGCGGCAGCGACGCCACGCCCAGCACGAGCAGCATGGTGCCCTCGGCCGAGGCGATGAGCGCCTGGGCGCTGTTCGCCTCCCACGGCCACGGCCGGAACAGCACCGCGAGCATGGCGTTGGGGAACTCGAGCGGAGACTTCACCCGGGGCGCCTCGAACTCGGACCCGCCCTGGCCCGACTGCTTGTCGGCGAAGTCGATCACCGACGTGACCGAGCTGCTGTTGACCTCCTCGACCTCGAAGAACGCCGCGGCTTTGCTGACGACCACCACCCCCGCCGCCAGCATCACGACGATGCCGACCACCTTGCCGACGGGGCCGAGGGTCGAGTCGCTCCACGAGCGCCGGCGCAGCACGTAGGCCATCGCGAGCGCGACGGTGCACAGCACGGTGATGTGCGGGCGCGGACCCGCGGTGGCGAGCATGCCCAGGCCCGCGACGGGATAGCCGAGCGGTTGGTGGCGCAGGATCAGCGCGATGCCGTAGCTGGCGAGCCCGAGGCCGAACGAGATCCAGGCCTCCTTGCCGATGCTCGACGGCCAGTAGAGCATCGAGGGCAGGAAGAACACGAGGTAGGCGTAGCGCCGGTGGTTGGCCTCGGGGAACCCGACGACGATCGCCTTGTAGAAGAAGAACAGGCCGAGGAAGCTCAGCCACGAGAACACCACGAACCCGCCGAGCACGGTGGGCTTGGTGATGATGTAGATCAGGCCCGTGACCAGGTTGATGAACGGCGTGCCCGACAGGTCGGGGATCTCGACCCGCGAGACCTGGGCCCAGTTGCCGTCCCAGAAGGCGGCGGCCAGCTTGGTGCCCGACTCGTGGTAGGCGGTGGCGTCGGCCCGCTCGTAGAGGGCGTAGGTGAGCTCGTAGCGGGCGACCGCGCCCAGCATCTTGGCGATGAAGGCGATCACGACCAGGCGGCCGATGCGGGGGTCGGGGTCCTTGCGCAGGCCCCGCTTGAGCAGGGGGACCGTCAGCGCGAAGAGGATCGGGGCGATGGCGATGCCCGCCCAGATGTTCCACGACATCCGTGACGCCGCCACCGACATGAAGAGCACGTAGCCGAACGCGACGAAGAACCACGTGTAGCGCGAGAGGTCGGCGCTGGTGGGGAGTCGCGCCCGGTCGAGGACCGCCATCAGGCGCCGCGCGCGTCGTTGTCGAGGACGATCCGGAGCGCGTGGCGCCGGTCGTCAGGTGCCGTTTCGGTCACGTCCAGCATCCGCCCTGGTCACGCCGTCCGGAACAGGGTACGTGCTCGAGCCGTCGATGTCGACCTCGGGGCGGCCGGCGGCCGCGCGATAGATCGCCTCGGTCCGTCGCACAGCGTTCGCCAGGTCGAACGAACCGGCCCGAAGGCGGCCCCTCTCGGCCAGGGCTGCGCGCGCCGCGTCGTCGCCGAGGAGGCCGTCGAGGGCCGCCGCCAGCGCCGGCACGTCACCCGGGTCGACCAGCGCGCCGTCGGTGCCGTCGGTGATCACCTCGGGGATGCCGCCGACCCGCGTGGCGACGGCGGCGACGCCCGTGGCCATCGCCTCGAGCAGCGCGATGGGCAGCCCCTCGAAGCGCGAGCTGAGGGCGAAGACGTCGAATGCGGGCAGCAGCGCGAACACGTCGTCGCGCGACCCCGGGAACCGCGTGCGCCCGGCGATGCCGAGCTCGCTCGCCAGCGACCGCAGGTCGTCCTCGAGCGGGCCCGTGCCGACGAGCACCAGCGCGACCTCGCGGCCCCGGTCGGGGAGCGCGGCCACGGCCCGCAGCAGGGTGGCCTGGTCCTTCTTGGCGGTGAAGTTGCCGACCGTGCCGACCACGAGGGCGTCGGGATCCAGGCCGAGCTCGGACCGGGCGGTCGCCCGAGCGGCGTCGCCGCGCACGACCAGGCGCGGGTCGGTGCCGTGCACGACCACCTCGACGGGCACCGACGACCGGATCGACCCCGCCACGCCGTCGGACACGGCGATGGCCCGGGCGTTGCGTCGGTACGTGGCGGCGTTGGCCCACCGGGTCGGCGCCCGGTAGCGCCCCCACATGTTGTGCTCGGTGTGCACGAACGCCGGCCGGCGGCCGGGGAACGCCATCCGGGCGTAGGCGGCGGGCAGCGGCATGTGGGTGTGGACCAGGTCGATGTCGCGCTCGCGCACGAGGCGACGCAGCCGGCGGACCCATCCGACGCTCGACGCCCGCGGGCCGTCGAGCAGGTGGACCGGGGTGCCGACGGCCTCGAGGTCGGCGACGAAGGCGTCCTTCCACGGCAGGAGGTAGGCGACCTCGAGGTGGACGCGGCGCCGGTCGGACAGGCGCGCCGCGCCGACGATGAGCCGTTCGGTGCCGCCGCGGCCGAGGCCCTTGGTCAGCATCAGCACCCGCAGCGGCCGCTCCTCACGGTGGGATCCCGCGGGCCGCGCCGCGCCCGGGGCCGGCACCGGGACGCCCACCGATCGCAGGACGTCGACCCAGCGGTCCGCCACCGGCTCGATCTCGAAGGTGGCGAGGCAGTGGGCGCGGGCGGCCGCGCCGAGCTCGTCCCGCTCGGCGAGCGCCCGGCGGACGGCGTCGGCGAGGGCGTCGACGGCGCCGGGCGCCACCAGCAGCCCGGTCTCGCCGTCGCGCACCACGCCGGCGACGCCGCCGACGTCGGTGGCCACGGTCGCCCGGCCCGAGAGGCCGGCCTCGACGAGCACGCCCGGCATGCCCTCGGTGCGGCTGCACGTGACGACCAGGTCGGCGGCGGCGAGAGCCTCGCCCGGCCCGGGGAGCACGCCGGTGAACACGACCCGGGCGCCGAGCGGGGCGGCGCGGGCCTCGAGGGCGGCTCGCTCGGGGCCGTCGCCCACGACGAGCAGCGTGGCGCCGTCGACCCGCGCGATCGCGTCGATCGCGTCGGCCACGCGCTTCTCGGGCGTGAGCGCCCCGATCACGGCCACCACGGCGACGTCGGGGGGCAGGCCGAGGCGGCGGCGGGCGGCGGCCCGGGCGGCGTCGTCGGGCACCGGGCAGCGGGCGGCCGGCACGCCGTTCGGGACCACGTGCAGCCGGTCGCGGGCCACGCCGTACAGGTCGTGGACGGCGTCGGCCGCGGCCGGCCAGAGCGCCGTGACCGCGGCCGTGCGGCCGAGCAGCAGCCGGGTGCGCAGCCGGCGGGCGGTGCCTCCGGCCCACGCGGCCGGATCGCCGATGCTGCGGTAGACGACCGGCTCGGGGCGCCCGGCCAGGCCGATCGCCGTGGCGGGCAGCGTGCGCGATCCGTGGGCCACGACGGCGGCGGCCCCGGCGGTGCGCCGGCGGAGGGCGCGCAGCGTCGTCGGCCCCAGCGCGGTGGGGCCGAGCGCCGGCACCGGCAAGGTGTCGTCCCGGCCTTCGGTGAGCGCGACCACCTCGGAGGCGAACCCGCGGCGGTCCAGCGCGGCCGACAGGTCGACGGCGAACGTCTCCGCGCCCCGACGCTGCGACGAGGTCACGACGTGGACGATGCGGGGTGCCCCGCCCGCGGGGCCGTCCGCCACGCCCGCCGTCACGTCGTCCACCACGTCGGGCTCCGCTCCTCCGCCACCGTCACCTCGGCCTCCACCTGCCCTTTCGCCGTCCCGCCCCGCGTCCCACCTGTCACGGAGGTGTCGTCACCCCGTACACTTCGGGCGGGCCGTGGCCCCACAGCGCTTCCCCAGGCGGCGGGGAGGCCGCCGACCTGTCACCGGGCTCGGGCGGACAACCATGGGCGGACTCCAACCTATGACGCGTGAGCGTCCCACCACCACACAGCGAGCGCTGCACGATCGTATGCCGCACACGCCCAAGCACCTGACGCGCTCGGCGGGCGTCCCCGGCCCGTCGCCCGAGCTGCGTCGAGCACGACACGCGCGCACCGCCGCGCCGCCGGTGCTGCCTCCCGACGGTCCCGACCGTCGGGACGGTGCCGGCGGGCACCGCGACGAGGTCGACGGCGGCGAGCGCCCCCCGCGGTCGGCGCCCGACGCCCCCGCCCCCTCGCCGGTGCGGCCGGCCGGTCGCGACGCCACCCCGGGCCCACCCCGCGACCTGCTGTTCCGGCGGCACCTGCGCATCGGGACGATGCTGCGCGAGCTCGGCGGGGCCAAGGAGCTCGTCGCGGCCCTCGCCGAGCGCGACTACCGCGCCCGGTACAAGCAGACCAAGGTCGGCGTCGCCTGGGCGGTGCTCACGCCGGTGCTGCTGCTCGGCGCGTTCGCGATCCTGGCCAACACCGCCGCCGACTTCGACACGGGCGGCGTGCCGTACCCGCTGTTCGCCTCAGTGGCGCTCGTGCCCTGGACGTTCTTCTCGAACGCCGTGGCCACCGGGTCGGTGAGCATCACCCAGAACCTCTCGCTCATCAACAAGGTCTACTGCCCCCGCGAGGTGTTCCCGCTGTCGTCGATCCTCACGGCCGCGGTCGACGGGGGCATCTCGCTGGTGCTGCTCGTCCTGCTGTTCATCGCCTACGGCACGGGGCCGACCGCCGAGGCCGTGTGGGTGCCCGTCCTGTTCGTCGTGCAGGTGGCGTTCACCGTCGGCATCACGCTGGTGCTGTCGTCGCTGGTCGTCTACCTCCGCGACCTGCGGCAGGTCCTGCCGCTCGCCCTCCAGTTCGCCCTGTTCGCCACCCCCGTGGCCTACAGCTTCGGCCAGATCTCCCCTGCGTGGCAGCCGATCGCCTCGGCGGTCAACCCGCTGGCGCCGGTCATCGAGGGCTACCGCCAGACGGTGCTGCTCGGGACGGGCCCCGACTGGGACCTCGTGGGCATCGCCGCCGCGGCCAGCGCGGTGTGGCTGGTCGGTGGCTACCTGCTCTTCAAGCGACTGGAGACCGGCTTTGCCGACGTTGCCTGAGGGGACCATCGCCGCCACCCACATCTGGAAGCGGTTCCGCGCCGATCCCAGCCGGCAGCTGCTGCGCGACCGGCTGTCCACCCTCGGCCGTCAGCTGCAGGGGGAGCGCAAGCGCGGCTGGCGCTGGGCCCTCCAGGACGTCGACTTCGTGGCCAACCCCGGCGAGGCCGTCGGCCTGGTCGGCATCAACGGCTCGGGCAAGTCGACGCTGCTCAAGATCCTCACGCAGGTCATGTACCCCTACGCGGGCCGGCTCGAGGTGTCGGGCCGCATCGGGTCGATCATCGAGGTCAGGGCCGGCATCCACCCCGAGCTGAGCGGGCGCGAGAACATCCACCTGTACGGCACGATGCTGGGCCTGCCCCGGCGCCAGGTCGCCGAGCGGTTCGACGAGATCGTCGAGTTCGCCCAGATCGAGGACGCCATCGACCGCCAGGTCAAGTTCTACTCCAGCGGCATGCAGATGCGGCTCGGCTTCGGCGTCGCCGCGTTCCTCGAGCCCGAGGTGCTGTTGGTCGACGAGGTGCTGGCCGTCGGCGACGCCACCTTCCAGCAGCGCTGCATCGACCGCATGCGGGTCGTGCTGGCGCAGGGCACCACGCTGGTGTTCGTGAGCCACGACCTCGCCACCGTCGAGGGCGTGTGCGACCGGGCCGTGTGGCTGCGGGACGGCGTGGTGGCCGAGGACGGCCCCGTGCGCGACGTGTTGAACTCGTACCGGCAGGCCCTCGAGCAGGTGGCCGAGCTCGGCGCCCGGTCGGGGTCGATCGAGCTGCTCGAGGCGACGGTCCGGGGCCGCGACGGGTTCGGGCCCCGTACCAACGAGCCGTGCGACGTGCGCGTCCGGTTCCACAACATCGACCGGTCGGCCGGTGCCATCACGATCGGCGTGAGCGAGGGCACGGCCGCCCCCGTGTTCATGCTGTCCCACGGCATGTCGCTGCCGGGCGACGCAGAGCTCGACGTGCGGTGCGAGATCGAGCACCTGCCGCTGCCCCGGGGGCGGTACTACCTGTGGGTGGGCATCCTCAGCCGGCAGGGCGACCCGATGGGGTGGCAGCCTGTGTCGCACTTCGACGTCATCGGGCCCGACCTCGACGAGAGCCCGTCCGGCATCGTGCGGCAGGCACCCGTCTACGTGGCGGCCGACTGGGCCGTGAGCGAGTCGGCGTGACGGGGCGGGCGAGAGGCGGCGTCGCCGCCACGGACCGGCCGGCGGGCCACTGAACCAGGCGGAGGGTGAGGCGGTGCGTGAGGAGATCGATCTGTTCGGCAGTCCCGAGGTGGTCTTCGGGTGCCGGCACCTGCCGGCCGAGGCATCGGGCGGCGGCGTGCTGGTGTGCCTCGGCCCGCCGTTCGACACGGCGGTCGACGAGGGCCGCAGCGCCCGGCTCGCCCGGCGGCTGGCCGGCGCGGGCGTGGTCGTGCAGCGGTTCCGCTCCCGCGGGACCTGGCCGAGCGACGGCGACCCCGCCGAGCTGACCTTCGACCGCCTGGTCGACGACGCCCGCTCCGCGCTCGACCTGCTGCGCGACCGCACCGGCGTGCGGCAGGTGGCGTTCGTCGGGGCGCGCTTCGGCGCCCTGGTGGCCGCCCGGCTGGCGCGTGACGTGCCCGGCGCCCCGGTCGTCCTCTGGTCGCCCGTGCCCGACGCGCGGGGTGCCCTCGAGCTGGCCGCCCGGGCCCGCACCGCCCGCCGCGCCCACGAGGCGACCGACGACCGCGCCACCGGCGGCGCTCCGCGCCCCGCCGGCGACCCGGCCGCCGACGACCTGTCCGACCGCCCGCCGCTGGCCCCGGACCCGCTCGCCCTCCACCTCGCCGACCCTCCCGCCCCCGAGGTCGACCTGTTCGACACCCCGCTGGCCGTCGACCTCGCAGGGTCCACCGTCCGCAGCCTGGCCGACGAGCTGGGTGCCGGTCCCCGGCCCCTGCTGGTGGTCGACACCGCCGACGACGGCTGGGCCGACGAACGCGAGACCGTCGTCGCCTCGTGCCGGGCCCGCGGCGTCACGGTCGACGTCGCCAAGCACCCGTGCGACGGCGAGCGGGCCGGACGCGTCGTGCCCACCCGGTCGGCCGACGAGCTGATCGACGACACGGCCGCCTGGCTGGTCGCGAGGCTCGCCGCGCCGACGTCGCCCCCGCACCGGCCCGACGAGCCGGGCGACGGGCCCGTCATCCCCGGGGTCGCTCCGTGAGCCGCCGGTGGCCCGGCGCGGGAGCCCGCCGCGACCGGTCGGCGTCGGGCGACCGCGACGTCGACGTCCCCGAGGACGGCAACCCCGGCGACAGATCGGGGCGGCCGCTGCGGGTCGTCCACGTCATCGATTCGCTGGCCGGGTCGGGCGGTGCCGAGAACCGCCTCGTCGACGAGGTGCTGGCGCTGCGCGGCCGGTGCGAACAGCGGGTCGTGCGGCTCTTCGAGCGCGACTTCTTCGACGTCGCCCTCGCCGACGCCGGCGTGCCGGTGTCCGCGCTCGGGTTCAACGCCTCCGGCGCCGGCCGGTCCTGGCCCGCCATCGGCCGCAGGCTGGCGACCGAGCTCGCCGCCGACCCGCCCGACGTCATCCACACCTCGCTGTTCACCGGCAACCTCGTCGGCCAGCTGGCCGGCGCGCGCCTCGGCATCCCGGTGGTGTCGACCTTCAACCGCACGGGCGACATCGACCTCCAACGCACGCTGCAACCCGGCGTGGCGTCGTGGAAGGGCCGCACGATGCAGGCCGTCAGCCGCCGCGTGGCGACCATGGGAGACGTCCACTACCGGGCCGTGAGCGACTACGCCCGCACCACGAACTGCGCCGCCATGGGCCTGCCCCCTGCGGCGTGCACCGTGATCCCCCGCGGGGTGCGCGTCGACCTCGTGTCGGTCGGATCGGCCAGTCGCGCCGCGTTCGGCGTGCCCGAGGCCGTCCCCCTCTTCGCCAACGTCGCCCGCCTGGTGCCGGAGAAGGCGCAGCACCTGCTGGTCGAGGCGTTCGCGCTCGTCCGCGCCACCGTGCCCGACGCCCACCTCGCCATCGCGGGCGCCGTCGGGCCGGCGCTGCCGGCGGTGCGGGCGGCCATCGACCGCGCCGGCCTGGCCGACGCGGTGTCGCTGCTCGGCTTCCGGTCCGACGCCCGGGCGCTGGTGGCGGTCGCCGACGTGTTCGCCTTCAGCTCGGTGTCCGAGGGGTCGCCCGGGGCCGTGGTCGAGGCGCTGGTGCTGGGCACACCGGTGGCGGCCTTCGGCATCCCGCCGGTGGCCGAGCTGACCGCCGGCGACCGGCACGCCTGGCTGGCGCCCCCCGCCGACCCCGCCGCGCTCGCCGAGGCGATGCTGGGCGCGTGGCACGGCTCGGCCGACAAGGTGCAGCGCCTGGCCACCCAGCGGTGGGCGGCCGACTGCTATTCGGTCGACGAGGTCGCCCGGCGCCTGGGCGACCTGCTGGAGCAGCGGGTGCGGGCGTACGCGGCCCGCACGCCCGGCTGGCGCCGGTGGCTGCCCGGCACGGCGGCGACGTCGACGACACCGGTCGACGCCGCGCTCGATCCCGCCGTCGCGGGACCGGCCCCCGCAGGGCCCGGGACCGGTGCCGAGGTGCGGTGGTGAGCGTCGGCCGCGCCCCCGTCGAGGGCGAGCCGCTCGACCGCGGGGCCTGCGTGCTGTCGATCGACACCGAGCTGGCGTGGGGCGAGGCCCACCGGCGCGACGGCACCGAGGGTCGCCACCGGTTCGCGGCCGAGCGCGACGTCATCGACCGCATGCTGGCCCTCTTCGCCCGCTACGACGTCTCGGCCACGTGGGCGGTCGTCGGGCACCTGTTCCTCGACGCGTGCGACGACGACGGGCGCGGCCCGCACCCCGACGTGGTGGTGCCCGACTACGACTGGCTCGACGCCGACTGGCTCGCCGTCGACCCGTGCACCGACCTCGACGCCGACCCCTACTGGTACGGCCGAGACATCGTGGACGCCATCCTGGCGTGCCCGGTGCGGCAGGAGATCGGCAGCCACTCGTTCTCGCACGTCATCGTCGACGACCCGGCGTGCACGCCGGCGGTCTTCGACTCCGAGCTCCGCGCCGCGACGGCGCTGGCCGCCGAGCGCGACGTCGCGCTGCGGTCGTTCGTGTACCCGCGCAACAAGATCGCCCAGGTCGCCCGGCTCGGCGACCACGGCTTCCGGTGCTACCGCGGCGGGCGCCCCGTGGCGCCGTTCGCCGGTCGAGCGGCGTGGCAGCGTCGGGCCCTCGGCCTGGCCGACAAGGTGCAGCCGCTCGGCGGGTCGGCCGTGCGGCCGGTGCCCGGCGACGGGGACGTGTGGAACGTGCCCCAGACCTACCTGTTCGACCCGGCGGCGTCGCCGCGGGTGCCCGCCGCCGTGTGGGCCCGCCGCCCGATCGCCCGCCTGCGCCAGGCGGCCCGCCACCGGTCGCTGTTCCACCTCTGGTTCCACCCGTACAACGTGACGTCGGCGCCCGATCGGGCCTTCGACGCCCTCGAGCGGATCTGCCGCGCCGCGGCCCGCCTCCGCGACGCCGATCGCCTCGACGTGCTGACGATGGGCGACGTGGCGGCGCAGCTCGACGCCCGCGCCGATGTCTCCACGCACTGACCGCGGCAGCCCGTTCGAGCGGGCGATGGACTGGCTCGACGACGAGGGGTACGAGGGGGTCAGGATCCTCGGCGCCGCGGTGTGCGGCGCGGTCCTGCTCGTCGGGTGGGTGGTCGAGAAGGTCGTCGGCTGAGCGCGGCGGGCCCGCGGTGCCGGCCCGCCCGGTCAGATCGGCGTGACGCCCGCGTTCCAGTCGGGGCGCAGGTCGCCGCCCCGTCCCGCCGGCAGGATGGCGATGGATCCGTTCACCGAGTCGCGCACCCGGATGTCGACCACCTCGGTGAGGTCGTCGGCCAGCCAGAAGGCGGTGCCGTCGTAGGTGCAGTCGGTGAACTCGTAGAGCTGGGGGTACTCGTTGGGCTCGGGGAACCCGACCTGGGCCCTGGTGCCGCCGCGGAACGTGCAGCCCGTCACCTTCGTCGACTTGATCGCCTCGACCACGTGCCCGCTGATCTCGACCGCGAAGTCGGTCATGCCCGCCTGGTCGACGTACACGTTCTCGTACGTCAGCTCGAGGTCGGGCTGCTCCTCGGGGGCGCCGGGCACGGCGATGACGAGGATGCCGGTCTCCTTGCAGCCGTACACCGTGACGTCGCGGTACGAGACGAGGTTCGTGTACGACCCCGCTCGGATGCCGTGGCGGTCCTGGTAGGCGGTGAAGCGGTCGATGAGCGTCGGCGGCGTGCCGTTGATCCAGAAGTAGATCGACGACCCGTCGTTGTTGTGCGAGAGGTTGTCCTCGAACGTCCACACGTTGACGTCGTCGCGGGAGTCGGGGTTCCACTTGTACCCGGGGTTGGACTCGTCGCTGCCGAGGATGCCGGTCGCCACGCACCCCCGGGCCACGTTGCCGCGGCCCGTGCCGAGGATGAAGCCCGACGTGTCGTACTCGGCCCCGTCGGTGGTCTGGATGTGCGACGCCACGCACCGCTCGTAGAGCAGGTCGTGGGTGGGGATCTCGTCGCCGTACTGGTCCTCGGTGGCGGGGTCCCACCAGTAGGCCGTCTCGGCCTGGTCGTGGGCGACGCAGTCGCGGAACGTGATGCCGTTCGACAGGTGGGGGACGAAGCTGTGGTTGCCACCGTCGTAGGCGACGACGCTGTCGACGACCGACCCGCGGCTGGCGTCGTAGGCCATGTGGAAGTGCAGCGAGTAGCGGCCGGTGACGCCCCGGATGCCGCTCTCGCCCTCGTCGTCGGCGAACTGCTGCTGGGGCCCGAGGTGACGCAACCCGACGTGCGAGATCGTCTGCGGCGCCTTCACGTCGAGCAGGATGACGTGCGCCCGGCCGTCGGGCGTGCCCTCGATCTGGACGTTGCGGGTGAGGTTGAGCACCTCGGCGTGGTGGGTGACGCCGTCGCGCACGGTCACCGACGGGTGCGAGAACTCGAGCGGGCGGTCGAGGGTGAGGGTGGTGCCGTCGACGGACCGCACGACGCGCCGGTCGTGCCGCTCGGCGAAGCCCTCGACCTCGGTCGACTCGGTCGGGGTGATCACGATCTCGTCGCCCGGCAGCCAACCGGCCGCGTCGGCGACCGTGATCGAGGTGTCGCCGGCCCCGGCCTCGCCCGCGAGGTTGGTCCAGCCCTTCTTCGGGGTGCCGGCGGCGTCGAGCACGCCGGTGCCGACGACCCACAGGCCGACGTCGGTCTCGAGCGGCGCCATCGTGTGCCCACCCACGAAGCGGGCCTCGTCGATGCCGGGGAACACGAGGCGATGGACGACCGAGGCGTCGTTCGGCCGGGCCCGCAGCGCGCCGGCCACCACCACGTTGCCGGTGGAGGTGAGCGTGCGACTGGCCGCCGGGTCGAAGACGACCTCGCCGCCGGGCTGGACGTCGATGCCGGCGACCTGGGCGTCGACGTCGAGCAGGACCGGTTGTGACACGCCGGCGACGTCGCCCGGGCCGGGCAGCGCGCCGCCCCAGGTGGCGGGGTCGCTCCAGCGCGCCATGGCGGGGGGCGGCGGCTCGGTGGCGGGGGGCGCGGTCGAGGGTGCGTCCGCCCCCGGTGCGCCGCCCGCGGGGTCGCGGTCGGCCACCGGTTCGTCGCTGATCCAGCGGTTGGCGACGAGCCCGGCGCCGACGAGGCCGCCGGCCCCGGCCATCGTGAGGACCTGGCGGCGGGTGAAGCGGGGCGGCCGGCGACCACCGTCTCCGACCTCGGGCAGCCCGGGGCCCGGACCACCGGGGCCCCGCGCGCCGGTCGACCCGCCGCCCTGGTCGGGCGGGGGCGGCGGCGGCGGAGTCGTGTCGTGGGTGTCGGCCATGTCGCAGTCGCTCAGAACAGCTCGATGTCGCCCAGCCCGAGCGCCCACCGGTCGGCGGGCGGCATGTCGGTGTCGTTCACGTCGCGCCAGACGAGGGTCGGCCCCTGCCCCGGCACGGGCAGCTGCCCGCGTGCCGGGCGCGCCCGCCCGATCTGCACGGCGTGGTCGGCCCGAGTCTCGCGCAGCACGCGGCGGACGAGCGACGGGCCGGTGCGGTCGTCGCCGTCGGGCACGATCTGCTCGCACACCGCGGCCTCGAGCGCCGAGCCCCGACGCCGCACCCGGAAGATCACGGCGCCGGCGGCGAGGCCCCCGGGGGCCACGACGGCGCGGTAGCGCAGGGGCCCGAACCCGTAGCGCCAGGCCAGGTAGACGGGGGAGCGGTCGGTGCGCAGCCGGCCGTCGGCGGGCCGCCACGCCGCGAGCAGCGCCTCGACGGCGGCGGTGTCGGCCAGCACGTCGGCGACCGGGTCGCCCGCCGACGAGGGCGCCGACCACTTGTCGGCGGGGGTGCGGGCCCGGGCGAGGCGCACCAGCGACAGCGGCGAGCGGACCGTGGCCGCCACCGGCAGCCGCTCGACCAGCTGCCAGCCCATCTTCAGGTAGCCGGGACGGCTCTTGTCGTTCGGGGTGTTGAAGACGAACCCGACGCCGTCGGACCGCAGCTCGGAGAGGGCGTGCCGGGTGAGCAGCGAGAAGATGCCCCGACCCTGGTAGTCGGGGTGCGTGGCGGTGTCGACGGCGCGGACGGCGTCGACGGTGCCGCCGTCGCGGGTGAACCGCCAGCGCGAGAAGGTGCGGAAGCCGACGACGCGGTCGCCGGCGGCCGGATCGACGGCCACCCACGCGGGCGACCGGCCGAACGGGCTCTCGTGGTGCTTCCACGCGAAGAACCGGGCGTAGTCGTCGTCGGGCACCCAACCGAGCGACGCCTGCAGCAGGTCGAGCACCGCCGGGAGGTCGTCGTCGGTCGCGACGCGCACGTCCAGGGTCGTCGCCGCCACGCCGGCTCCAGCCGACCGCTCGCGCCCGCCAGCGCTCTCGCTACCCACCGGCCGTGAGGCTAGCCCCGCACGCACCGTGGGTGGAAGCGGGGCCGACGGCGCCCCCCGGCCTGAGGCCCGGCGGCCGACGGGCCCTAGGCTCATCCGGATGGCGGACGCTCGCTCCCTCGCGCTGCGCACGATGAAGACGCTGGCGGCGGCCGGCGATCGAGTGCGGCCCCCCACGCCCGGCGTCGTGGTGCTCATCTACCACCGGGTCGGTGGCGGCTCCGGCACCGAGATCGACCTGTCGGCCTCGGCGTTCGACGAGCAGATGGCCTGGCTGGCGGCGTCCGGCCGGGCCACGAGCCTCGACGACGCGGTGGCGCTGCTGGCGAGCCGGTCCGGCGGGGCGTCCGCCGGTGCCGGCGGCCACTCCTCCGCGCCGGGTGCTGCGAGCGGCCCTGCCGGCGACCCCGGCGACGATCCCATCGTCGTCACGTTCGACGACGGCACCGCCGACCTCGCCGACGTCGCCACCCCGATCCTCGAGCGCCACGGCGTCCCCGCCACGGTCTACCTGGCGACGCGCCACGTCGACGAGGGCGTCGAGTTCCCCGACGACGGCACCCCGCTGTCGTGGGCGGCGGTGCGCGAGATGGCGTCGACCGGGGTGGTCACGTTCGGATCGCACACCCACGGCCACCTGCTGCTCGACCGGCTCCCGCCCGCCGACGCAGCCGACGAGCTCGACCGGTCGAAGGCGCTGATCGAGCAGAACGTCGGTGCCCCGGCCCACCACTTCGCCTATCCCAAGGCGGTGGCGGCCTCACCCGAGGTCGAGCCGCTGGTGCGCGAGCGGTTCCTGTCGGCGTCGCTCGGCGGCAACCGGCCCAACCCCTATGCGGGCACCGACGTGCACCGCCTGGCCCGCACGGCCGTGCAGGTCAGCGACGGCCGCACCTGGTTCGTCCGCAAGGCGCAGGGGGGCATGGCCCTCGAGGACAGCGTGCGCCGCGGCCTCAACCGCGTGCGCTACCGCTCGGCGGTGGGCTGACGATCGGCCGCGCCGGTGCCGGTGCCGGCGCCGTGGTGCCGGGAGCCGCGTCGAGCGCCCGCACGATCCGGTCGAGCCGCTTGCGGCCGGCCACGCGGCGGTAGGTGTCGAGGACGATGTCGACCACCTGCCGCTCGTCGAAGTGCGCAGCGGCCCGGCGGACCGCGGCGGCACCCATCGCCGCCCGGCGGTCGGCGTCCTCGCCCAGCTCCGTGACGGCGGCCGCGAGCGCGGCGCCGTCGCGCACCGGGACGAGCAGGCCCGTCACGTCGTGGTCGACGACCTGGCGGCACCCCCGCACGTCGCTGGCGATCACCGGCAGGCCCGACGCCGCGGCCTCCATCGCCGCCCGGGGGAAGCCCTCGCGCCACGACGGCAGCACGAACAGGTCGAGGGCGCCGTAGAGCCGGTCGACGTCGTCGCGCATCCCGAGGAACCGCACGCCGTCCGCCTCGGCCGCGGCCACGGTGGCGCGGTCGAGGGCGTCGGGCTTGGCCGGATCGTCGGGGCCCACCACGACCACGACGTAGCGGTCGCCGAGCCGGCGGGCGGCGTCGAACAGCTCGAGCAGCCCCTTCTCGGCCACGAGCCGGCCGACCATCCCGACCACGACCTGGTCGGGGCGGGCGCCGAACACGTCGGCCCGCACCTGCGCCCTCTCCTCGGCGGTCAGCACGTCGGGACGGAACCGGCCGAGGTCGACGCCGTTGCCCAGCAGCCGGGTGCGCCGCCGGGGGTAGGCGTGGGTGCGGACCAGGCGGTCGAGGTCCTCGCTGCTCTGCACCAGCTCGGCGTGCGAGAACCGGGCGGCGATGCCCTCGAGCACCAGCAGGATCGTGCGCTTCACCCGCGGGTCGGTCTCGGTGAAGTACAGGCCGTGGCACGTGTTGACCACGACCGGCACGCCGGCCAGCCGCCCGACGATGCGGCCGTACAGCCCGGGCTTGGGGTTGTGGGTGTGCAGCACGTCGGGCCGCTCGCGCCGCAGGATGCCCCACAGCTCGCGGGCGGCGGCCAGGTCGGCCAGCGGGTTCATGCTGCGGGTCGACGAGGCGAGGGGCACGTGCCGGATGCCCTCGCCTTCGAGCTCGTCGGCGTAGGGGCCGGGCGCGCTGATGCCGAGGCTGTCGCCTCCGCGGTCGCGGACCGCCGTGAGCTGCGGGTGCAGCAGGTACTTGAGGCTCGAGTCGACGGTCGTCAGGTGGGCCACCCGCACCGGGACCCGCTCGGCCGGCCGCCCCGCGCGGGCGTCCTCGCGGCTCTGGTCGCCGGCGCGGGCTGGGGCGCGGGGACCGGTGGTGGCGACGGCGGGGGCAGGGCCGCCATGACCGGTGGCGGGCGCGGCGGCGTCCCAGCCGAGGGCGGAGTCGAGGTCGGCCAGGCTGGTGATCTCGGCGTCGACGTCGTCGCCGCTCGGCACCTCGGCGTGCAGCCCTCCGGGCCGCCGGACGCGGATCGTGCGCCACCCGAGTCGGTGCGGGGCCACGAAGTCCTTGGCGGGGTTGTCGGCCACGTAGGCGCAGCGGTCGCCGCGCAGCCCCACCTCGCGCTCGAGCTGCTCGAACGCGGCCGGGTGCGGCTTGCCCCGGCCCGGGCCCAGCGTCTCGGTGAACACGATCAGGTCGGCCCACCGGCCCAGCAGCAGCGCCTCGGCCTTGGCCTGCTGGCTGGCCAGCGGGCCGTCGGTGACGACGGCCAACGCCACGTGGGACGCGAGGGCGTCGAGCCACGCCCGGGCGTCGGCCAGCATCTCGATCGTGGGGGAGTGCGACCGGTAGACCTCGACCAGGCGGGGCACCACGGCGGGGGCGTCGAGGCCCGAGCCCGCCAGCGCCTCGTCGAAGATCGTGCGCCGGGTCCCCGCCTCGAACGCGGCCCAGGCCCGGTCGCCCAGGCCGTCGACGCCCAGCTCGTCGCGGGCCCAGGCGCCGACGGCGGTGAACCCGCTGCGCACGTAGTCGCGCTCGAGGTAGAGCGTGTCGTCGATGTCGAGCACGACGAGGCGCCGCCCGCCCGAGCCGGCCGGGGCGGTGCCGCGGTCGCTCGCCGCGGCGGCAGCGGCGCGCTCGGCGGGACCGGCGGGCTCGGTCACGCGGGGGCGTCCGCCTCGTCGACGAACACCGCGGCGTCGTAGCGCAGCATGACGAGGCCGTCGCGCCAGCCGTCGGGGGTCACGGTCGACGGCAGGCCGAGCAGCTCCTCGAGCTGCCAGCGCGGGAAGTCGGCCCCGGCCTCGAGGGCGAGGGGGAACCCGCCGCCGTAGCGGGCGTTGATCTCGATCACGGCCAGGTCGGCGTCCTCGTCGTCGGGGTCGCCGTCGACGAACACCTGCACGGTGATCGTGCCGAACGCCCCCGGCAGCGCCGCGCAGATGCGGGCGGCCAGGTCCTCGAGGCGCCGCGACCGCACGGTGACGCCCTTGCTGACCTCGCCCGAGCGCACCTCGATGCGCCGGCGGGGCACCGCGCACACGCAGCGCCCGTCGCGGTCGGCCAGCACGTCGATGGTGTGCTCGCGGCCCCCGGCCAGCGTCTGCACCACCATCTCGCCCAGCTCGGGGCGGCGGACCGCCGCCGCCAGCTCGTCGGCGTCGCGCACGATGCCCACGCCGATGCCGGCGCTGCCGAAGCGGGGCTTGGCGATGAGCGGGAAGGCCCACGCCGCCGGGTCGGCCAGCACGGCCGCGGGCGTCGCCTGGCCGACGGTGGGGAAGCCGTTGTCGACCAGCCAGTCGTGGGTGAGCTGCTTGTCGGCGGCGATGTCGACGACACCCCCGCCCGACAGCGACACCGTGGTGCCGATGGCCGCGAACCGGTCGCGGCTGCCGACCCACGCCGCCATCTCGGTGTCGATCGTGGGCACCACGAGATCGACGCCGTGCTTCTCGCACACCTCGAGCAGCGTGGGCACGAACGACGGATCGTCGAGTCGCGGGACGACGATGCCCTCGTCGGCCTCGTGGAAGGCGCTCGAGTACCAGGTGGCGTCGGTGGCGATGACCTTCCCGTCGAGCCCGAGCGAGGCCAGGGCCCGACGGAACCCCCGCAGCAGCTCGACCCGCCGACCGGCCGACGAGACGAGGACGGTGACGGGCCGGCCGGGTTCGCGGGCGCTCACGGTGTGGCTCCGGACGCCCCGGGACCGCCCGGGTCGCCGGCGTCGTCGGCGCCGCCGCCGGCGGGTTCCGGCGCGGCGTCGGCCCGGTCGATGCCCGAGCCCGGGAACTCGGGCCGGGTGGCGTGGCCCTCGTGGCTGATGCCGTCACGCTTGGCGACGCTGCGCACGGTGGCGACGATGATGCGGACGTCCAGTCCGACCGACTTGTTGTCGACGTACCAGACGTCCATGTCGAGCTGGTCGTCCCAGGTCAGGGCGTTGCGACCGTTGGCCTGGGCCCACCCGGTGATGCCCGGGCGGACGTCGTGGCGGCGGGCGTGGTCGGCGGAGTAGCGCGGCAGGTAGCGGATCGGCAGGGGCCGGGGCCCGACGAGGCTCATGTCGCCGCGCAGCACGTTCACCAGCGTGGGCAGCTCGTCGAGGCTGGTGGCCCGGAGGATCTTGCCCAGTCGGGTGAGCCGGGCCTCGTCGGTGTCGGGGCCGTCGTCGCCCGGCTCGGCCGTGCGCATCGTGCGGAACTTGACCAGCTCGAACGTGCGCCCGTGGCGGCCCGCCCGGGCCTGGCGGAACAGCACGGGCGACCCCATGGTGAGCCGGATGGCGATCGCCACCGCGGCCAGCACCGGCGACGCCAGCACCAGCACGACCGACGCCGCGGTCAGGTCGAACACCCGCGACGCCAGGTCGGACGCGGCCGACCGCCGACCCGCCCCGGTCGGCGCCCGCTCGGGAGGTCGTCCGTCGGATCGCTCGTCGCCGCTGTTCTCGCCGCTGTTCTCGCCGCCCACCGTGCGGAGTTTCTCGCGTCGGCACGCAGCGTGCCACCTGTCCTGCGGGCCCGGGCGTTCCCGACTGCACGGACGGCGGGCGCCGGGCACACTGTCGGCGTGACCGGCACGCTCGACAGAGGCCGGGACGCGTTCCGGCATCGGCGGTGGGGCGAGGCGGTCGCGGCGCTGCGCGCGGCCGACACGACCGATCCGCTCGGTGCCGACGACCTCGAACGCCTGGCGATGGCGCTGTTCCTCACCGGCGCCGACGCCGACAGCGTCGAGGCGTGGACCCGTGCCCACCATGCCTGCCTCGGCGCCGACGACCCCGGGCGGGCGGCACGGTGCGCGTTCTGGCTCGGGTTCGGGGTCGACCTCACCGGCACCAACGCCCTCGCCGCCGGGTGGTTCGAGCGGGCCCGCCGCCTGGCCGACGGGGCGGGGGGCCCGTGCGTCGAGCAGGGCTACGCGCGGGTGCCGGGAGCGCTCGCCCGCCTCATGGTGGCCGCCGATCCGGCCGCGGCCCGGCCCGAGTTCGAGGACATCGTCGGTGTCGCCGAGCGGTTCGGCGACACCGACCTGGCGACGCTCGGCCGGCTCGGGCTGGGGCACTCCCTGGTCCTCGTGGGCGAGCGCGCGGCCGGTCTGGCCATGCTCGACGAGGTCATGGTGGCGGTCACGGCCGACGAGGTCACGCCCGTGCTCGCCGGCCTGGCGTACTGCGCGGTGATCGAGATCTGCCACGACACCTACGACCTGCGCCGGGCCCGCTCGTGGACCGACGCGCTCACCTCCTGGTGCGCGACGCAGCCCGACCTCGAGCCCTTCCGGGGCAACTGCCTGATCCACCGGGCCGAGATCCTGCAGATCGACGGCGCCTGGACCGAGGCGATGATCGAGGCCCAGCTCGCCGTCGACCGCCTGTCGCGCCCCCCGGGGCGGATGGGCGTCGGCGCGGCCTGCTACCAGCGGGGCGAGCTCCACCGGCTGCGGGGCGACGAGGCCGCCGCCGAGGACGCCTACCGGCAGGCCAGCCACTGGGGTCACCCGCCGCAGCCCGGGCTGGCGCTCCTGCGCCTGGCCCAGGGGCGCATCGAGGCGGCGGCCGCGGCGGTGGCCCGCGCCGTGGCCGAGGCCGACGGCCCGCTGGCCCGGTCGAAGCTGCTGCCCGCCCGGGTCGAGATCTCCCTGGCCGCGGGCGACGTCGCCGGGGCCGAGGCGGCGGCCGGCGAGCTCGCCGACCTCGCGGCCGCCACCGATGCGCCGTGGCTGCGCGCCGAGGCGGCCCACGCCACGGGCGCGGTGCTCATCGTCGCCGGAGACGCACCGGCCGCTCTCGCCGCCCTCCACGCCGCCCACGTCGGCTGGCACGAGCTCGGCGCGCCCTACGAGGCCGCTCGCACCCGCGTGCTGGTGGCGCGCGCGTGCCGCGCCCTCGGCGACGACGACGGGGCCGAGCTCGAGCTCGAGGCCGCCGTCGCCGCCTTCGACCGTCTGGGCGCCGCGCCCGCCGCGACCCGGGCCCGGGCCGACGCCACCGTGCCTCCGACCGTCGCCGACACCGGCGGCCTCAGCCCCCGCGAGCGGGAGGTGCTGGCGCTGGTGGCGACCGGGCGCACCAACCGGGCGGTGGCGTCGGAGCTGCACATCAGCGAGAAGACCGTGGCCCGCCACCTCAGCAACATCTTCACCAAGCTGGGCCTGTCCTCGCGGTCGGCCGCCACCGCCTACGCCTACGAGCACGACCTCGTGCCCTGACCGCGCTGGGCACCATGACCCACGCCCCGCCCCGGGCGGTGCGCAGTTCGCCCGATGCGCCGAGGCGGCGCCGTCCGTACGTTCGGATCGAGGCGGCCGCGGGCGCCGCCGACGGGAGGACACGATGGTCGCTTCGCTCGACGCCACCCCCCGGGACGCCGTCCCGGTCCTCGACGCCATCGCCGACCTGGCCCCCGACATCGCGCTGCGGGCGGCGGAGACCGAGGCGGCGCGGCGACTGCCGCCCGACCTGGTCGACGACCTGCGGGCCGCCGGGTGCTTCCGCATGCTCCTGCCGCGCAGCCACGGCGGCGACGAGGTCGACCTCGTCACGGCCATGCGCGCCCTCGAGGAGCTGGCCCGGGCCGACGCCTCGGTCGGGTGGGCCGTGGCGATCGGCGCCGCCGGCTGGCTCGACCTCGCGGCGCTGCCGCGGGCGACGTTCGACGGCCTCTACGCCGACGGGCCGATCGTCACCGCCGGCGTGTTCGCACCGCAGGGCACCGCCGAGCCGGTCGACGGCGGCTACCGGGTGCAGGGCCGCTGGGGCTTCGCCAGCGGCTGCCAGCACGCCGACCTGCTGTACGGCAACTGCATCGACCTCGGCCGGACGGCGGTGCCTGACGGCCCGCCGCCGATGCGGATCGCGGTGTTCGATCCCGACCAGGTCGCGATCGAGGACACCTGGACCGTGTCGGGCCTGTGCGGCACCGGCAGCCACCACGTGGTCGTCGACGACGTGGTCGTCCCGGAGGACCGCACGTACCCGGTGATGGTGGCCGAGCCGGGCCTCGACGCGGTGCTGACCCGGATCCCGCTGCCGTCTCCGTACGCCGTGATGCTGGCGGCGATCGCGGTGGGCATCGGCCAGGGGGCGCTCGACGACGTGCTCGGCCTGGCGGGCGGCAAGGTGCCGCTGTTCACGCCCTCGTCGCTCGCGAGCGACCCGCTCTTCCAGCACGACCTGGCGTCGGCCGACGCCGGGCTGCGGGCCGCACGGGCGGCCGTCCGCGAGGACGCCGCCGGCCTCTGGGCCGCCGCCGAGGCGGGCGACCCGCTGACGCCCGAGCTGCGCGGGCGGGCCCGGGCCTCGGCGACCTGGGCCACCCGGACCGCGGCGGCCGTGGTCGACGCGGCCTACACCGCCGGCGGCGGGACCTCGGTCTACGCGAGCAGCCCGTTGCAGCGCCGGTTGCGCGACGTGCGGGCGCTGACGCAGCACTTCCTGGTGCGGGCCGACTCGCTGGTCACCGCGGGCGCGGTGATGGCCGGGCAGGATCCCGACACGTCGTTGCTGTGAGCCGGGGGCGCCGGTCACCCCTGCTCGCCCCGCCCTGCTCACACCGGCAGGACGGTGCCGACGTGGCGCGCGGTGAGCTCGGCGATCTCGCTCGACGTGGTGGCCACGCGCCGGGTGGTGTCGGCCTCCAGCGGGCTCAGGCGAGCGAGACGGTGCGCACGCGCGGTGCGGCCGCCGTGCGTCAGACGACGAGCACCGACCCGACGTGCGGCGCTGCGAGCTCGGCGATCTCGACCGACGTGGTGGCCAGGGGCAGCCCGGTGTCGGCGGCGACGGCCACCGGCACCAGCAGGGTGGCGTCCAGATCGACGCCGCCCTCGGTCGCCAGGGCCGCCAGCCGGCCTGCCACTGGCCACGTGGGGTACCACTCGTGCACCGAGAACTGGATCTCGGCCAGCGACGACGCCACCCGGTCGGGCCGGCCGTCGAAGCGCACCTTGAGGTACTCGACGACCTCCCCGAGCAGGGCATCGGCCGACACGAGGCGTCGCAGGGCGGGCGCCGGACCGGGGACGAGCCCGACCCACCGCAGCACGGCTCCGAGGTCGCCGACGGCGATCACCTGGTGTGCTCTCGGCTCGTGCGGGGGCGGGATCGGGGACGGTGGCGGGGACGGGCGGGTCAGGCCGGTTGCCGGTCGGGCCGGCGGTGCAGTCGGGCCCGGTAGTAGAGGTCGAACTCGTCGCGCGACGTCGCCGGTTCGGCCGCCTCGGCCAGCGCCGCCCGGCGGGCCGACAGCTCCGCGGCGGTCGGCAGCGCCGCCCGGTCGGCGAGCGCCAGGCGGATCCACTCGCTCATCGACACGCCCTCGGCCGTCGCCTGCTCGCGCAGGCGGGCCACCACGTCGTCGGGAACGGCACGCACGTTCACGTCAGCCACGCCGTCACCCTACGCCCACGTATCGCACCATGCAAGCACTTTGTCCCGCATCGTGCCAGCAGTCCGCGGGGCCCGTTGTGGGGGCGCGCCCGGGGGCTGAGCCCGAGGTCATGGGTACCGCATGCGGAACCGTGGCCTCATCCTCGGGGCACCGGAACCCATCGCCTCGGGTGCCGACCCTCGTGCCCCCCGTGCGGACGCCGCGACGCCGCACCGTCTCAAGATGGGCGGACCCGTGGTTCGGGTCCGACTCGCCCGACCTGCCGCGTGCGCCGCGGTTCTCGGTTGCGTTGTGGTTGCCCAGGCACCGCAACGTCACGGAGATGGGCGGACCCGTGGTTCGGGTCCGACTCGCCCGACCTGCCGCGTGCGCCGTGGTTCTCGGTTGCGTTGTGGTTGCCCAGCCACCCCAACGTCACGGAGATGGGCAGACCCGCCCTCCCTCGCCCGCCGCCCGCACCTACTGCTGGCCGGCCAGCTTCCGGTTCTTGATCTGCGCCTTGACGAAGTCGCGGTTCATGTAGGCGATGAAGTCGATCGAGATCTCCTTCGGGCACGCCTCTTCGCACTCGCCGTGGTTGGTGCACGAGCCGAAGAACGACTCCATCGTCTCGACCATGTGCACCGTGCGCGTGTAGCGCTCGGCCTGGCCCTGGGGCAGCAGGTTGAGGTGCTGCAGCTTGGCCGACGTGAACAGCTGGGCCGCGCTGTTGGGGCAGGCGGCGACGCAGGCGCCGCAGCCGATGCAGGCGGCGGCGTCCATGGCGGCGTCGCTGACCTCCTTCGGCACGAGGATGAGGTTGGCGTCGGGGGCGGCGCCGGTGGGGGCGGTCATGTACCCGCCCGCCTCGATGATGCGGTCGAACGCCTGGCGGTCGACGATCAGGTCGCGCAGCACGGGGAACGCCCGGGCCCGCCACGGCTCGACGTAGATCTCGTCGCCGTCGGAGAACTTGCGCATGTGGAGCTGGCAGGTCGCCGTGCCCTTCTGGGGACCGTGCGCCTGGCCGTTGATCATCATCCCGCACGACCCGCAGATGCCCTCGCGGCAGTCGTGCTCGAACGCGATCGGCTCCTCGCCCTTGGCGATGAGCCGCTCGTTCACGATGTCGAGCATCTCGAGGAAGGACATCTCGGGGCTGATGTCCTTGGCCTCGTCGACGTAGGTGACCATCCTGCCCTCCTGGCCCGGCGCCTGGCGCCAGACGTGGAGGACGATGTCCATGGTGGGCTGGGCGTCGCCGCCGGCCGACGGGGCCGGGGCACCCAGGTCGTTCTCGGTCACCGTCACTTGTAGGACCTCTGGGTCAGCTTCACGTAGTCGAAATCGAGGTGCTCGCGGTGCAGCACCGGCTCGGAGCCCTTGCCCGCCCACTCCCAGGCACCGACGTAAGCGAAGTGCTCGTCGTCGCGCAGCGCCTCGCCCTCCTCGGTCTGGCTCTCCTCGCGGAAGTGCCCGCCGCACGACTCCTCGCGGTGCAGGGCGTCGCGGACCATGAGCTCGCCCAGCTCGAAGAAGTCGGCCACGCGGGTGGCCTTCTCGAGCGACTGGTTGAGCGAGGCGCCGCCGAGCACCCGCACGTCCTTCCAGAACTCCTCGCGGAGCGCCGGGATCTCGGTGAGCGCCTTCTCGAGCCCGGCCTGGTTGCGGGCCATGCCGCAGTGCTCCCACATGATCTTGCCGAGCTCGCGGTGGAAGTGGTCGACCGACCGGGTGCCGTTGATCGAGAGCAGGCGGGCCACGGTGTCACCGACCGACGTCTCGGCCTGGGCGAAGGCGGGGTCGTCGGTGGGCACCGGCGCCGTGCCGAGCAGGCCGGCCAGGTAGTTGGCCAGCGTGTAGCTGATGACGAAGTAGCCGTCGGCCAGGCCTTGCATCAGGGCTGAAGCGCCGAGCCGGTTGGCGCCGTGGTCGCTGAAGTTGGCCTCGCCCAGCACGAACAGGCCGGGCACGTTGGACATCAGGTTGTAGTCCACCCACAGCCCGCCCATCGTGTAGTGGACGGCGGGGTAGATGCGCATCGGGACCCGGTACGGGTCCTCGTCGGTGATGCGCTCGTACATGTCGAACAGGTTCCCGTAGCGCTCGCGGATGGTGTCCTCGCCGACGCGGTCGACGGCCGCCCCGAAGTCGAGGTACACGCCGTTCTTGAGCGGACCGACGCCCTTGCCCTGGTCGACCGCGGTCTTGGCGTTGCGCGACGCCACGTCGCGGGGCACGAGGTTGCCGAAGCTGGGGTACTTGCGCTCGAGGAAGTAGTCGCGCTCGGCCTCGGGGATCTGGTCGGGCGACCGCTTGTCGTCGGAGTCGGCGGGCACCCAGATGCGCCCGTCGTTGCGCAGCGACTCGCTCATGAGCGTGAGCTTCGACTGGAACTCGTCGCTGGCCGGGATGCAGGTGGGGTGGATCTGGGTGTAGCAGGGGTTGGCGAACAGCGCGCCCCGCCGGTGGGCCCGCCACGCGGCCGTGGCGTTGGAGTACTTGGCGTTGGTCGAGAGGAAGAAGACGTTGCCGTAGCCGCCGGTGCACAGCAGGACGGCGTGGGCCGAGTGCGAGGTGACCTGGCCGGTGACCATGTCGCGCACGACGATGCCGCAGGCCACGCCGTCCTTGACGACGAGGTCGAGCATCTCGGTGCGGGTGTGCAGCGTCACCGTGCCCAGGGCGACCTGGTGCATCATCTGCTGGTAGGCGCCGAGCAGCAGCTGCTGGCCGGTCTGGCCCCGGGCGTAGAACGTGCGCGACACCTGGGCGCCGCCGAAGCTGCGGTTGTCGAGCAGGCCGCCGTACTCGCGGGCGAACGGCACGCCCTGGGCGACCGACTGGTCGATGATGTTCACCGACTCCTCGGCCAGGCGGTAGACGTTGGACTCGCGGCTGCGGAAGTCGCCGCCCTTCACCGTGTCGTAGAAGAGGCGGAAGACCGAGTCGCCGTCGCTCTTGTAGTTCTTGGCCGCGTTGATGCCGCCCTGGGCGGCGATGGAGTGCGCCCGGCGGGGGCTGTCGTGGTAGGTGAAGACCCGCACGTTGTAGCCCTGCTCGCCCAGCGTGGCGGCGGCCGAGGCGCCGGCCAGCCCGGTGCCGACGATGATGACCTCGAACTTGCGGCGGTTGTTGGGCGCCACCAGCTTCATGTCGAACTTGTGCTGGGTCCATCGGTCTTCGATGGGGCCCTCGGGGACGTGGCTGCTGAGCTCGCCGATCATCAGTTGTGACCTTCCTCGTAGAGCTCGCAGGACTTGATCACGTCGCCGCGGACCTGGCAGTCGGGGTTGTCGTCGGCGCTGACGATGCCGGTGAGGACAGCGATCGGGAAGGTGAGGTTGCCGATCACGATGATGCCGGCGAACCCGGCGGCGAAGCCGCGGCGCCACGAGTTCCAGCGGGGGTTGTTCACGCCGAGGCTCTGGAACATCGACCAGGCGCCGTGGAACAGGTGCAGGCCGAGGGCGATGTTGGCGACGATGTAGATGGCCGACACGGCGGGTCGCTCGAAGCTGGCGACCAGGTTGCGGTAGACGTCGCCGCGCACGAAGTCGGGGTTGACGGCGCCCCACGTCAGGTCGGCGAGGTGCCAGACGAGGAACAGCAGCACGACCACGCCCGTGTAGCGCATCGACCGGCTGGCGGCGGTGGCGGCCTGGTAGTCGCGCTTGGACACGTAGCCGCCGGCGGCCCGGGCCTCGCGGTTCATGCGGGTGAGGCTGTAGCCGGCGTGGATGTGGAAGACGAACGCCAGCGTGAGCCCGATGCGCAGCAGCCAGAGGGTGACCGTGCGGGGGAAGAACGGGACGAGCAGGTCTCGGAGCCACTCGCCGTAGTGGTTGAGGTCCTCGGCACCCAGGTAGACCTTGAGGTTCCCCAACATGTGGAAGAACACGTAGCCCATCAGCATGATGCCGGTGAGCGCCATCACCCACTTCTTGCCGACGGCCGACCGGTAGAACTCGACCGGCCACGGAGCGGGGCGCCGGCTCTTCGGGTGCACCGGGGCGACCGACTGTCGCTCCATCGTCTGCATCGCGGGTTCAGCCTCCTGGAACAAGGCCCGACAAGGGATTCGGCCGCACCGTACTCCCAACGTCCGGTCGTTCAGGAATCCGGCGGGTGCCGTGCCGGGCCCCGCCATTGTGCCCGATTCCGCTGGTCGCGCCGCCTTCCTGACGCACCGTCAGGGGGTCGTCGCGGCGGGCGGCCGGTCGAGCCGCCAGACGTTCTCGGTGCCCGTCTCCGCGGGTGCGGCGGGCGGGCGCGCCCGCTGCCCGACGAGGGCGTAGCCGAGCTTGGCGGGGACGCGCCCGCTGGCCAGGTTGGTGACGTCGTGGTGGATCTCGACGTGGGTGACGCCCGGCAGCGTGAAGGCGATGTCGGTCACGCGGCGGGCCGCCTCGGTCGCGTACCCGCGGCCGGTGCGCCCGGCCCGCACCCAGTAGCCGATCTCGAGCCCGCCGGGGCCGATCCGGGGGTGCAGGCCGATCATCCCCACCAGCTCGCCGCCGGCGAACATGCCGTAGGCGCGGTCGCCCGTGTCCCACCCGGCCTGCCACCCGGCGATGAGCTCGGTGCGCTGCGGGAGCGTGAGGGGCTCGTTCGCCACCCACGGCATCCACGGGCGGAGGTGGTCGAGGCTCTCGATCACCGCGGTCTGCACCAGCGGCGCGTCGGCCGCCAGCAGGCGGCGCACGACGAGCTCGGCGGGGGGAGCGGGCGCGGTCACGCCCCGATTGTCGTCGCCGCCGGGCCGGTTCGACCGGCGGTTTCGCACCGCACCCCGGGAGGGGCGGCCGCCTCAGCCGAACGGCGCCTCGTCGTGGTTGGTCACGACGTCGCCGCCCGGCAGCGCCAGCTCGAGGTCGAGGCGCAGCGAACCGGTGGGGGCTGGCCCGAGGTCGGGCACGACCGCCTGGACGGTGCCCACCCGCACGCAGGCGTCGGCGCCGACGTCGCCCGCCCACCGCCACACGTGCTCGCCCCCCGGCCAGGCCAGCGTGGCCGTCACCCGGGCGCCCTCGACCGGCGTGCGGAGGTCGGACACGACGTGCACGTCGAGCGCCAGCGGCTCGCCGCCGGCCACGGCGGCCGGCAGCCGGTCGGCGACGACGATCACCGGCCGGCAGGCGGCGCGCAGCGCCTCGTGGGCGGCCTTCGGCCGGCGCTCGTGGTCGAGCAGCGACCAGGTGATGCCCGGGGCCGCATCCGCGAAGAGGAACTGGGCGAACCCGCCGGTGGGGCGGTACTTGAGGCGGCGCAGCTCCTCGGCGGTGCGGCGGACCACCCGGGCCTGGTGCCGCTGCGTGGCGTCGCGCCACCCGGCGAACGTGGCGTACCCGGCGGCGGGAACGTGCCGTTCGAGCACGTCGAGCTGGAGGGCGTAGTGGCGCTCGAGGTCGTCCCAGTCGAGGTCGGGCCAGCGGTCGGGCTCGGCGAACGACGCCCCGTCGCCCGACGGCACCGCCTGGGCCCCGAACTCGGACACGAACCGCACCGACCGGGGCACCCGGCGGGCGATGGCGGGCAGCGCCCGCTCGTCGTCGACGGTCCACCCGACGTAGAGGTGCCGGGCGGTGCCGTCGAGCTGCGGAACGTGCGGGGCGACGCCGGTGTGGGGGATGACCGGGCGCGAGCCGTCGGCCTTCTGCAGAGCGCGCTTCACCGCGCTGTCGAGCACGCTGCGGTTCCAGGTCGGGAGCTGCTGGCCGAGCAGGCCCGCCACCGACTCGCCCGAGCGGCCCCGCCGGGGGCGGTCGCGGTGGTCGGGCGCGGTGGCGGTGGGCTCGTCGTGCCCGCACCACACCGCGACGGACGGGTGGTGGCCGAGCAGGTCGACCATCGCCCGGGCCTGGCGGGTGGCCTGCCGGCGCACGCTGCGGGCGGCGGCGCCCTGCAGCGGCATGTCCTGCCACACGAGCAGGCCGCGCTCGTCCGCCCGGTCGTAGACCTCGTCGCGGGTGACGTGGGCGTGGATGCGCACGAGGTCGAGCCCGGTCTCGACGGCCAGGTCGACGTCGCGGCGCAGCTCGTCGGGGGTGGCCTCGCCGAGGGCCAGGCGGGTCGGGACCAGGTTCGTGCCCTTCAGGAAGAGCCGCTCGCCGTTGACCGCCGCCACCCAGTTGCGCAGGCGCACCGACCGCAGCCCCGTGCGCAGCCGGCGCTCGTCGCTGAGCGCCCCGGGCTCGTCGGCGAGCAGCACGGCCACCCGCACGTCGTGCAGCACGGCGTCGCCGAGGGCCCGCGGCCACCACAGCTCGGGACGGTCGACCGTCACCGACCAGTTGACGGCGTTGGACCCGGCGGCCAGGGGCTGCTCGACCTCGTGGTCGAGCGCGCCCACCTCGGTGCGCAGGCGGACCCGCCGGGCCGCGTCGCTGTCGAGGACGGCGCGCACGGCCAGCACCGCCCGCTCGGCGGTGGCGTCGGTGCACAGCACGCGCAGGCTGGCGATGCGCACCGGCCCGGACTCGCGGAGGCGCACGGGTCGCCAGATGCCCCCGGGGTTCCAGGCGGGGTCGGCCACGTCGCCGTCCTGGAACAGCCCGGTGAGGTTGCGCTTGGCCGCGCCGGCGGGCTGGGGCGTGCAGGTGACCTCGACGGCGAGCGCGTGCTCGGACCGCGAGCGGAGGGCCTCGGTGACCTCGAAGCTGTGCGGCAGGAAGTAGCCCTCGGTGTCGCCCAGGTAGCCACCGTCGAGCCACACGTCGCCCTGGGAGAAGAGGCCGCCGAACGTGATCCACGCCCGGCGACCCGCGGCGGGCGCGTCGGCGTCGAACCGGCAGCGGTAGAGCAGCGGCCCGTCGCTGGCGGCGAAGGCCGCGGTGGAGCGCCAGTGGCCGGGCACCTGCACCGGGTGCCAGCCGACGTCGTCGAAGTCGTGCTCGGTGTACGAGCGGCGCAGGTGGTCGTCGGCCGCCGCCGCCCGCCACCCGTCGGCGAGCTCTCGGACGGTCCCCGGCGCCGGTTCCATGGTGCCGGGCAGGGTAGTGGGTGCCGGCGCCGGTCCCGACGGGGCCGCCGGCGTCAGCCCGGGCCCGCGGGCTCGGGGTCGTCGACCGGGCGCATCCAGCCCGACGCCCGCCAGCCCAGCTCGAGCAGGCCGGCCGCGACGGCGGCGATGGCGATGGCGGTGGCGGTGACGACCGGCCGGGCCATGTTCAGGGCGAAGAAGTGCCGCGACCACGGCACCAGCAGGGCGAGGACGAACAGGCCGGCCATGGCGCCCACCATCTCGTAGCGCCACCAGGTGAACGGGCGGGCGAGGATGGCGAGCACCCACATCGCCACGATGAACAACGTGATCGTGGCCGTGGTGCGGGCTTCGACCTGCGAGACGTTCTCGGCGCGGGCGATGCCGTAGGCCGACATCGTGGCGATGGCGGCGAGGGCCCCGGCCGGCCCCGCGAAGCGCAGCACCCGCCCCACGAAGCCCGGCACGGCCCGACGGTCGTTGGGGGCGAGGGCGAGGAAGAACGCCGGGATGCCGATCGTCAGGCTCGACACGATCGTCAGGTGCCGCGGCAGGAACGGGAACGGGATGTGCAGCACCCCCACCGACAGCGCCAGCAGGGTGGCGTACACGGTCTTCGTCACGAAGAGGTTGGCGACCCGCTCGACGTTGGCGATCACCCGGCGCCCCTCGGACAGGACCGGGGGCAGGCCCCCGAAGTCCGAGTCGAGCAGCACGACCGGGGCGACCGCCCGGCTGACCGCCGCCCCCGAGCCCATGGCGACCCCCAGGTCGGCCTGCTTCAGGGCCAGGACGTCGTTGACGCCGTCGCCGGTCATCGACACCGTGTGGCCGCGCGCCTGGAGGCCCCGCACCATGGCCTGCTTCTGCTGCGGGCCGACGCGCCCGAACACGGCCGTCGCCTCGACCAGGTCGGCGAGCTCCTCGGTGTCCTCGGGCAGGTGGCGGGCGTCGAACGGCTCGGCGTCGCTGGTCAGCCCGACGCGCTCGGCCACCGCTCCGACGGTGCGGGGGTCGTCACCGGACATCACCTTCACGGTGACGTCCTGGCTGGCGAAGTAGTCGAGGGTGGCGCGGGCGTTGGCCCGGACGCGCTCCTCGATGGCGACCACCGCGGCCGGCTGGCCGACGGGCGGGGCGCCGGCGGGTGGCTGCCCGTCGGTGCGCGCCACGAGCAGCACCCGGCGCCCCTTGCGCGACTGCGTGTCGACCAGGTCGGCCGCCTCGCGGGCCTGGTCGCCCGTGCCGTCGGGGGCGGCCTCGAGCAGGACGTTCGGGGCGCCCACGATCCAGTCGCCCTCGCCCTCGAAGCCCGCACCCGACCAGCGGCGGGCCGACGAGAACGCGGCCCGCCAGGTCGGCGTCCAGTCGGGGGCGTCGAAGGCGGCGGCCATCGCCCGGCCGCTGGCGTTCGGCTCGGGGTCGGCGGCGGCCATCGCCCCGAGGGCGGCGTGCACCGTGTCGGCGTCGACGCCGTCGAGGGGGAGCACCTCGGCGACCTCGAGGTCGAGCTCCGTCAGCGTCCCCGTCTTGTCGGTGCACACGACGTCGACGCGGGCGAGTCCCTCGATGGCCGCCAGCTCCTGCACCAGCACGTTGCGCCGCCCGAGGCGCAGCACGCTGGCGGTGAAGGCGACACTGGTGAGCAGGACGAGGCCCTCGGGGATCATCGCCCCGATGCCGGCGACCGTGCCCCGGATGGCGTCGGGCAGCGACTCGTCGGAGCTCATCTGGCTGATGATCAGCAGCGTCGCGGTCGGCACGATCAACCAGGTGACGATCCGCAGGATCGTGTCGGTGCCCCGCCGCAGCTCGGAGTGCACCAGCGAGAACTGCCGGGCCTCGGACGCGATCTGGTTGGCGTAGCTCTCGGCCCCCACCTTGTCGGCCCGGTACCAGCCCTGCCCGGCCGTCACGAAGCTGCCCGACAGCACCTCGTCGCCCGGCGCCTTGGGCTGCGGGACCGACTCGCCCGACAGCAGCGACTCGTCGACCTCGAGGGCGTCGGCCGCGATCACCTCGCCGTCGGCGACCATCTGCGTGCCCTGGGTGAGCTCGATCGTGTCGTCGGCCACGACGTCCTCGACGGCGACGTCGTGCAGCTCGCCGTCGCGCACCACGGTGACCCGCGGGGCGGTGAGCAGCGAGAGCTTGTCGAGGGTCCGCTTGGCGCGCCACTCCTGGTAGATGCCGATGGCGGTGTTGGTGACGAGCACGACCCCGAACAGGGCGTCCTGGATCGGCCCGACGGTCAGGATCACCACCAGCAGGGCGCCGAGGATGGCGTTGAACCGGGTGAAGACGTTGGCCCGCACGATCTCCCACAGCGAGCGGCTGGTGCCGCCGGGAGCACGGTTCACGCGACCATCGGCGACGCGCGCCGCGACCTCGGCGGAGCTGAGACCTGCGGGGAGGGCGGATCGCGTCACGCTGGGCGCGGTCACGGGCGGAAGCGTACCCATCCACAGGATTTCCCCCGCGAGATCGGGCGCCCCGGCGCCCGATCTCGCAGGGGAAATCGCGGGGGTTCGATAGGTTGGCCGCATGTCGGACACCTCCCGCCCCGTGACGCTCGGAGAGCTCCGGGCGTCCGGGTGGACCTCGGTCCCCGTGAAGGACGAGATCCGCCGCAACGCCGTGGCCCGCATCGCGGCCGGCGAGCAGCTCATCCCCTCGGTCCTCGGCTACGAGGACACGGTCCTGCCCCAGCTCGAGAACGCGGTGCTGGCCGGTCACGACGTCATCTTCCTGGGGGAGCGCGGCCAGGCGAAGACCCGCATGATCCGCTCGCTCGTCGGCCTGCTCGACGAGTGGATGCCCATCGTCGCCGGCAGCGAGATCAACGACGACCCCTACGCCCCGGTGTCGCGCCACGCCCGCGACCTCGTCGCCGCCGAGGGCGACGACACACCGATCGCCTGGGTGCACCGCGACCTGCGCTTCGGCGAGAAGCTGGCCACCCCCGACACGTCGATCGCCGACCTCATCGGCGAGGTCGACCCGATCAAGGTGGCCGAGGGCCGCTACCTGTCCGACGAGCTGACGATCCACTACGGGCTCGTCCCCCGCACCAACCGCGGCATCTTCGCCATGAACGAGCTGCCCGACCTCGCCGAGCGCATCCAGGTCGGCCTGCTGAACGTGCTCGAGGAGCGCGACGTCCAGGTGCGGGGCTACAAGCTGCGCCTGCCGCTCGACGTGCTGCTCGTCGCCTCGGCCAACCCCGAGGACTACACCAACCGCGGCCGCATCATCACCCCGCTGAAGGACCGGTTCGGCAGCCAGATCCGCACCCACTACCCGCTCGACGTCGAGACCGAGGTGGCGATCGCCCAGCAGGAGTCGCGGCCGTTCGAGGTCGAGGGCGTGCGGGTGACCGTGCCGCCCTACATGACCGAGATCGTCGCCACGCTCAGCCACCTCGCCCGCGAGAGCGCCCACATCAACCAGCGCTCTGGCGTGTCGGTGCGCCTGACGGTGGCCAACAACGAGGTGCTCGTCGCCAACGCCATCCGCCGGGCGCTGCACCACGGCGAGCGCGACGTCAGCCCCCGGGTCAGCGACCTCGACGCCCTGGCCGCGTCCACGATGGGCAAGGTCGAGATCGAGGCGCTCGACGACGGCCGCGACGAGCAGATCGCCGAGCACCTGGTCCGGGCCGCCACGCTCAGCGTGTTCAAGGCGACGGTCGACCCCGGTGCCCTGCGCGACATCGTCGTCGCCTTCGACGAGGGACGCATCGTGCACACCGGCGAGGACGTCACGTCGGGCGACCTGGCCCGGCTGGTCGAGGACGTGCCGGCGCTGCGCGGTCCGGTGGCGGCGCTGGCGGGCGGCGACGAGAGCCCGGCCGTCGTGGCCAGCGCCGTCGAGCTGGTGCTCGAGGGACTGCACCTGTCGAAGCGCCTCAACAAGGACGCCGTCGACGGTCGCGCCACCTACCGCTCGCGCTCGTAGGCGCCTCGGGGCGAGTCGGGGACCCACCGGTCGGGGCGGGACAGCGCCGTGGCCGCGGGGCGCCGCGGCGGGCCGGGGCGACGGTCGGGCCCGACGGCGGCGACGCCCACCGGTGCCCCGGCCAACCCGAGGCGGCGGAGCTTGTGCCAGCGCAGCCGGGTGCCTGCGGCCGCGGCCGCCGCCGACTGGATCACCACCAGGTACATCAGCTGGCGGTACACGACCTGCTGGAGCGGCACGGCCCACAGGGGGCGCAGCCGTTCGCCGTCGAGGCGGAACGCCCAGGCGGCGAGCGCGACCTGCGTCGCGGTGAACGCCACCCACGTGGCCACCACCGCGGTCGCCCGGCCGGTGGCCACGCCGTACAGCGCGGCGACGTCGACCATCGGGCCCAGCAGCGCGACGAGGACCTGGAACACCAGCGCGTAGGGCAGGCCCACGATGCCGATCGGTCGGGGCTCGACGACCGCGCCGCGGTGCTTCCACACCGACTGCAACGTCCCGTAGCACCAGCGGTACCGCTGCCGCCAGAGGTCGCCGACGGTCGCCGGCGCCTCGGTCCACGCCACGGCCCGGTCCTGGTAGGTGACGCGCCAGCCGGCGCGCTGGATCGCGATCGTGAGGTCGGTGTCCTCGGCGAGGGTGTCGTTGCTGACGCCCCCGACGTCGCGCAGCGCCGCGGTGCGGAACGCGCCCACCGCCCCGGGCACGGTGGCGATGGCACCGAGGGAGGCGAGGAGGCGGCGGTCGAGGTTGAACCCCATCACGTACTCGATGTGCTGCCACCGCCCGAGGAGCGACCCGCGGTTGAGCACCTTGGCGTTGCCGCTGGTGGCGCCGACGCGGGGGTCCGAGAACGGGGCCACCAGCTCGGCGACGGTGTCGCGCTCGAACACGGTGTCGCCGTCCACCATGACGACCACGTCGGTGGTCGCCAGGGCGATGCCGCTGTTGAGGGCGGCGGGCTTGCCCCGGTTCGCCTGGCGGACCAGCGTGACCCGACGCAGCCCCAGCGACGCGACGATGGCGGCGGTGTCGTCGGTGGAGCCGTCGTCGACCACGACGACCGACAGCCCGTACGGCCAGTCGGCGGCGACCAGCGAGCGGAGCGAGGTGGCGATGCCGGCGGCCTCGTTGTAGGCGGGGACGACGATCGTGACCGGGCCGCGCCAGGCCCCGCCGCGCGGCCGGCGCCGGGAACGCCGGGCGTGCCGGCGGGCGAGCACGACCGCGACCAGGGCGCGGGCGACCATGAGTGCCGCCAGCGGGGCGAACAGCACCTGGACGCCCCGGGCGACGAGGTCGGCCGATCGCAGCGCGGTCGTGACCAGCCAGCTGGTGGCTCGCGTCGAGGTCGCGATCGGGGGGTTGGCGTCGGCCGGGTCGAGGCCCGCCACCGCCGTGACGGGCCCGAGGCGGACCCCCGCCGGCGTGAGGCGCTGGGCGAGGGCGTCGATCCGGGCGCCGGCCCGGCGGTCGAGCGGGATCACGGCCACGCCCCCCGCCGCCACCTGCTCGGGCTCGGTGCCGACGACGAGCGCGTAGCCCTCGCCGGTCGCCAGGCGGGCGCTGGCGAGCGCGGCGCGGTCGACCGTCCCCGCCGTGGCGCTGGCCGGCAGCACCAGCAAGGGCGACGTCACCCCTGCGCTGCGGGCCAGGGCCGCCTGCGCGGTCGAGAGCTCGAGGCGCTGGCGCCACGAGGCGAGGGCGGTCAGGTCGCGCCCCGAGTACCCGGTGACCCCGACCTCGTCGCCCGCGACGCGGGCGTCGGCCACCGCCCCCGCCCGGTCGAGCACCGCCCGGCCGCTGAGGAACCACGTCGCCCTCACCGCGTTGCGGTCGAGGGCCCGGGCGGCATCGGCCCAGGCGGCCTCGGCCCCCGGAGCGTCGGGACCCTGGTCGACCAGGGCGATCCCGACGACGCCCGCGACCCCGGGGGTCGAGCGGACCTGGTCGCCGTGGACCTCCAGGACCGGACCGAGCACCTCGTCGGCGGGGAGCGCGCCGGGCCCGATCCGGCGACCGGCGGTGCCCGGGCCGAGCAGGTCGGTGACGTACAACGACGCCGCCAGACCGGCGACGAGCACGACCAGCACGAGCCAGCGCGTGACGGCCCGGCCGGGGCGCGCCACCGGCCGCGACGGCCGGCGGGTCACCCCTGGCCCGGCGGCGTGTCGGGCCGCCCGCCCCCGGTGGTGTGGGTGGCGCCCGGCACGGTCGAGCTGGGTCCGGGCACGCTCGTCGTCGACCCGCGTCCGGGGACGGTCGTGGTCGTCGTCGGGGGCGCCGTCGTCGTGACGGGGGTGGAGGGCACGGTGGTCACCGGCGCGGCGCCGGCGGCGACCGGTGCGGGCTCGGCGGCCGGGGAGGTGGGTGCCGCGGCGCCGGGCGCGGACGGCAGCGCCGCCACCTGCGTGGCGTCGCCGGTGACCACGGCGCCGTCGCCCGACGGTGCGGCCAACCGGTCGAGCCCGGGGGGCGCGAGCCGCCCGACGAGCGGGACCCCGGCGAGGCTCAGCGCGATCACGATCATGTAGGCGGCGACGGCGACCACCACGACCACCGCGGCCGCCCGTCCGAGGCGGCGGCGGCGCCCCGAGTCGTCGACGAAGACCGGAGCGGGCGCGGGGTGGTCGTCGGAGGGAGCGGTCTGCGAGCGGCGGGACGGGCGGCGGGGCGCCCACGGGGCCAGCTCCTGGCGGCGGGGGCGCGCCGGGGCGGCGGTCGTCGGCCGGGGCGGAGGCCACACCTGCCGGACGGCCGGGTCGGACCGCGGCGACCCGGCCCCACGGCCGGCCGCGTGGCGGGGGACGCGGCGGCGGTGGTCGGTCACGGCGCCGGAACGGTCGACGGCGGACCCGCCGTCGCGGCGCCGGCGCCCTGGCCGGTGGCGCCGGACGCGCCCGGCGGGGTGGCCGCACCCGGGGTCTCGTCGTCGGCCGGCGGCTCGGAGTCGGGGGTGCCGGCGCCTCCTCGCCCGTGCGCGGGCACCGACGCCGGCGGCCCGGCGGGGGCGCCCTCGGCGCGCCGGTCGGCGCCGGGTGCCTGATCGGCGACCGTGGGCCCGTCGACGCCTCGTTCGCTGCCGTCGGCGCCTGTGGCGTCGTCGGACACACGGTCGCCGTGCTCACCGCCGGTGCCGTCGGGCGTCGTGGCCGGGGTGGGCTGCGTGGGAGCCGGGCCGTCGTCGGCACGGCCGCGGTCGTCGTCGAGCTCGAGCGGCGTGACCGTCTCGATGGCCCGACGCACCGCCTCTCCGGGCGCTCCCGGGATCACGTGCAGGGCGCCCGCCCCGGCCACGCCGGCGACGGCGGCGGTCGCCCCGACGGCCAGCTTGGCGGCCAGGGCGGCGCCGGCGACCCGACGGGCCGCGGCGCGCCGGCGCGTGACGCGGGCCGTCCTGACCTTCGGCAGGACGGCCACCGGTGCGACCTCGGTGTCGATGCCGGCGAGGACCCGGGCGAGCTCGGCCGTCGGGCGCGGCGCGGGGTCGTCGCCGGCGGCCCGGACGCCCCGGACGAAGGGAAGCAGGTGCCGGGCCGCGACCGACGGCTCGGCCCCCCGCAGGAGCGCCTCGATGTCGTCGTCGAGCAGGAGAGGGTCGGGAACCATGCCGTGACCGTCATCGCCGTCGACGTTCATCGGGGTACGCCCTCGAGCTCGATCAGTCGACCGATGGCGCGGAACCCCCGGCGTTGCAGCGCCTTGACCGCGCCCGGGGTCCGCCCGAGCGCCGTGGCGACCTCGTCGATGGTGAACCCGCCGAGCACGCGCATGAGCACCACGTCGCGCTGGTCGGGCGACAGCCGGCGGCACAGCGCCTCGACCTGCTCGGCCGCGAGGACGTCGCCCACGGTCGTCTCGACGTCGTCACGGGCCGGGGTCTCGGGGGCCGACGACAGCGGCTCGGGAGGGGGTCGGCGGGCCCGGCGCCGGCGCTCGTCGAGCACCCGCCGGTGGGCGATCGTGAACACCCACGACCGGAAGGCGGGCTCGTCGCCGGTGAAGGCGTGCAGGTTCCGGAACACTCCCAGGAAGACCTCGCTCGTGAGGTCCTCGGGCTCGGCGGCCCCCTGCAGGCGCAGGTAGCCCTCGACCACGGGGGCCAGCGCCGTGAAGATCTGCCCGAGGGCGGCCCCGTCGCCGGAGCGCGCCGCGGCCAGCACCGAGGGGAAGGTTCCGGCGAAGCGGTCGCGTGCGGTCATCGTCGATCAGCACACGCACCGGCGGGATCACCCAGCGGATGCCGGCGCCGGTGCGTGGCCACTGGTTGTACCCGCCGGCCGGCCGGTCCGCCAGCAGGTCCGCCCGACCAGGCCGTCAGCTCGCTGGGCGCCCGCCCAGCACGCCGCTCGCGACGATCGCCTTGCTGAACGGGCGGACGAGCGTGCGGAGGCGGGCGGCGTCGTCCTCGCCGAGGTGCCGCCACGGGGCCATGGCCTGCTCGTCGGTCGTCTCCTCGACCGCCGCCCGCACCGCGGCCCCGTCGGGGGTCAGCGCGCCGGCATCGTCGAGGATCCCCCGGGCGCGCAGCCGGTCGCCGGCGGCAGCCCAGGCGTCCTGGTCCCACTCGCGCGTGCGGCGCAGCACCTCGGCGGGCACCGACGCCTCGGCGTCGGCGGCGTGGGTCACGAGCGCCTCGCAGCCGTCGAGGCCCCCGGTGACCAGCGCGGCGACGTGCCCGTCGCCGCGGAACTCGCGCAGCAGCGTCACGGCGTGCCACAGGGCCAGGTGCGGGGGGTCGGGCCAGGCCAGATCGGCGTGCCCGGCGTACAGGGGACGGCCCTCGGGCGTGCACGCCTCGGACGCCCGCCGGGCGAGGGCGGCCGCCTCGACCACGTCGCCGGACGCGAGGGCGTCGGCGTCGAGGGTGTCGCGCAGGGCCCGGTCGACGGCCTCGAACCGGGCCGCGACGAAGTCGGCCGGGGACGCCGCCTGCCAGGCCGCGGGGATCGCCCGGTGCACCACCACCGGGTTGAAGTTGTAGAAGGTGGCGACGACCACCCCGGCGGGCACGGCCCCCATGGGCGCCGCCCGCGAGGCGAAGTAGCCGGACCGGCCGGTGACCCCGAGAGCCGCGTAGGCGGTCGTCGCGTGGGGGGTGAAGTAGACGAGCCCGTGGAACGGCTCGAGCGTGCGCCACATCTTGCGGGCCAGGACCGAGGTCGGCGAGGTCACGCCGGTGACCGTAGTCACGGCCGGCCAGCCGTGGCGGGGTCGACGGGGTGGAGGTTGTGGTGGCGGGTCCGCCGTGCCGGCGACGGCGTGGCGGGGGTTGACGTCGGGCGCCATCTGTCGCTCCGCGCCCCGCGGGCAGTGCGCCCA
>Ga0111538_10001064_pt1 | contig 38338 bp, 33 predicted proteins | sample SoiMethybrSBSTD1_FD_79669 | JGI IMG/M metagenome (GOLD analysis project Ga0111538, IMG submission 79669) | Bulk soil microbial communities from a Populus tree surrounding site in Tennessee, USA - Soil MetaG P. TD hybrid SBSTD1 (version 2)... | ecosystem: Environmental > Terrestrial > Soil >...
AAGATGCGCGGCGCCGGAGTCCTCGCATGACCGTGGCCACCGCTCCCGTCGCTTCCTCCGCGCGCGCCTTCTCGCAAGACCTCACCCCGGACGGCATCCTGATCCTCACCCTCGACGTGCCCGGCGAGAAGGTCAACACCCTGGGCAAGGGCATGATGCAGGAGCTGCTCACGCTGCTCGGCGAGATCGAGACACGCTCGGAGGTGCGCGCGATCGTCCTGCGCAGCGCCAAGCCGGACAACTTCATCGCGGGCGCGGACATCAAGGACTTCACGACCATCCGCAGCTCGCTCGAAGGCGAGACGCTCTCGCGCCAGGGGCAGTCCGTCCTCGACCGCCTGGAGGCGCTGAAGGTGCCCGTCGTGGCCGCGATCCACGGCTCCTGCATGGGCGGCGGCCTGGAGACGGTGCTGGCCTGCGACTACCGGGTGGCGTCGGATCATCCCAAGACCTCGCTGGGCCTCCCCGAGGTGAACCTGGGCATCATCCCCGGGATGGGCGGGACGCAGCGCCTGCCCCGGCTCGTCGGGCTGCGCACGGCCCTCGACCTCATCCTGACCGGCCGCGCCTTGAAGGCCACGCGCGCCCTCAAGGCCGGCGTCGTGGACGAGGTCGTCCCCGAGCCCGTCGTGGTGGACGTGGCCCGGCGCGCGGCGGCCAAGCTCGCGGACGGCTCGCTCAAGCCACGCCGTCCCGGCATTCCGCTCGTCGAGAGGCTGATGCGGCCCGTCATCTTCTCCAAGGCGCGCCAGGGCGTTCGCGAGAAGACGCACGGACACTACCCGGCGCCCCTGGCCGCCATCGACGTCGTCGAGAAGGGCACGACGCTCTCGCTCGAGGAGGGCCTGAAGCTGGAGGCCAAGCGCTTCGGCGAGCTCTCCGTCTCCGAGGTCTCGCGCGCCCTCGTCTCGATCTTCTTCGCGACCCAGGAGATCAAGAAGGACGCGGGCTATCCGGAAGGCACGGAGGCGCGCACGGTTCACAAGCTCGGCGTGGTGGGCGCGGGGCTCATGGGCGCGGGCATCGCCGCGGGCGGCGCGGAGGCCGGTGTTCCGGTGCGGATCAAGGACACCACCCTCGAGGCGCTGGCCCGCGGCCTGCGTTACGCGCGCGAGGTGTTCGAGGAGCGCCTGAAGCGCCGCAGCCTCACCCGATACGAGTTCGCGGACCGCGTGAACCGCCTGTCCGCCAGCCTGGACTACTCCGGGTTCAAGCACGCGGACCTCGTCATCGAGGCCGTCTTCGAGGACCTCGACCTCAAGCGCAAGGTGCTGGCGGAGGTGGAGGCGGCCACGGCCAAGGACTGCGTGTTCGCCAGCAACACGTCGTCGCTTCCCATCGGCGACATCGCGAAGGACTCCTGGCGGCCGTCCCGCGTGCTCGGCATGCACTTCTTCTCGCCCGTGCAGAAGATGCCGCTGCTCGAAGTGATCGTCACCCCGCAGACGGACGCCTGGGCCACCGCGACCGCGGTGCAGTTCGGGCGCCGGATGGGCAAACACGTGATCGTGGTGCGGGACGGCCCCGGCTTCTACACCTCGCGCGCGCTGGCTCCGTACATGAACGAGGCGGCGCGCCTCGTCCAGGAAGGCGCGCCCATCGAAGACGTGGACCGCGCGATGGTGGACTTCGGCTTCCCGGTCGGGCCCATCACGCTCCTCGACGAGGTGGGCATCGACGTGGGGGCGAAGGTCGCGAAGATCCTGCACCACGCTTTCGGCGAGCGCATGGCTCCTCCTGAGTCGATGGCGCGCGTGATCGAAGACGGACGGCTCGGGCGCAAGAACAAGCGCGGCTTCTACCTCTACGACGAGGCGGGCAAGAAGAAAGGCGTCGATGCCACCGTGTACGCGCTGCTGCCCGGCGGCGGCGAGCGCAAGCCCATCGAGCCCCGCGAGATCCAGGAGCGGCTCGTGTTCGCGTTCCTGAACGAAGCCGTGCTTTGCCTGCAAGAAGGGATCCTGCGCTCCCCCCGCGACGGCGACATCGGGGCCATCTTCGGCCTGGGCTTCCCGCCCTTCCTCGGCGGGCCCTTCCGGTATCTCGACCACCTGGGCGCGCGCTTCGCGATGGAAGTCCTGGAGCGGCTGCGCGCGAAGCACGGCGATCGCTTCGCTCCCGCGCCCCTCCTCGTCGAGCGTGCCCGGGAGGGCAAGACGTTCTACTGAGTTGAACCTCTTCACCGACAACGACGACCTCCAGTTCCACTTCCGGGAAGGGGTGGCCTGGGACCGCTTCGTGCCGCTCTGGGAAGAGGGCTTCCGCTTCGAGGACGGCCCGCGCGCCCTGGGCGAGGCGCGCGAGCTCTACGACGAGACGCTGCGCGAGGTCGGGCAGTACGCGGCGCGCGAGATCGCACCCCACGCGCGCGAGATCGACGCGGAAGGTGTCGGCTTCGTGGACGGCCAGGTCATCCAGCCCCCCGCGTTGCTGCGCAATATCGAAGGGCTGAAGAAGCTGGGCGTCATGGGCGTGAACCTGCCCCGCGACCTCGGCGGCTCCAACTTCCCGATGACCGCGGGAACCTTTCTCGCGGAAGTCCTCTCTCGCTCCTGTACCAACACGTTTCTTCTCTACGTGTTCCACCAAGCTCCGGCCGTACCGATCGCACGCTTTGGAACACGTGAGCAGGCCGAGCGATGGGTGCCACGGCTCGCCGCGGGCGAGATCTCCGGTTCCGTGGCCATGACGGAGCCCGACGCGGGATCGGACGTCGGCAACGTGTCCACCACCGCCGTGCCCGAGGGCGACCACTGGCGCGTCACCGGGCGCAAGCAGTTCATCACGAACGGGTGCGGCGACGTCTCGGTCGTGCTCGCCCGCACGGAGACGGGGTCGAAGGGCCTCGAGGGGCTCTCCCTCCTCGTGGTCCCGCGCATCGAGAACGGGCGCGACAACTTCCGGGTAGCGAAGCCCGAGAAGAAGATGGTGATCCGCGGTTCCGCCACCTGCGAGCTCAGCTTCGAGGGGAGCTGCGCGGAGCTGCTCGGCCCGCGCGGGGCGGGCTTCAGCGAGATCCTGACCTTCATGAACGAGGCCCGGATCGCCGTGGCCGTGCAGGGCCTGGGCATCGCGGAGGCGGCCTGGCGTTCGGCCCGCGCCTACGCGGAGCGCCGCGTGCAGATGGGCAAGCCCATTGCGCGCCACGAGATGGTCGCGGACATGCTGCTGGACATGGAGACGGAGCTGGCCGCGCTGCGCGCGCTCGTGTACCGATGCGTGCAGCTCCAGGACCGCATCCTCGGGCTGGAGAGAGGCCTTTCGAAGGCGCCCCCGGCCGCGGGCACGCGGGAGCTGGCCGGCCTCAAGCGCGCCCTGCGCGACCGCACGCCGCTCCTCAAATGGTTCGGCTCCGAGCGCGTCCTGTGGATCACGCGCACCGCGGTGCAGGTCCACGGCGGCTACGGCGTCGTCCAGGACTACGACGTCGAGCGCCACTACCGGGACGCCCTCATCCTGCCCATCTACGAAGGCACCAGCCAGATCCAGGCCCTGATGTCGCTGAAGGACCAGTCACGCTGGGCCACCGAGCGGCCCTGGCGCCTCTTCACGGGCGCGGTCTCCGTGGACGCCACGCCGGACGTGCGCGGCGACGGCGTGCGCGACCTGGCCGCGGAATACAACCGCGCCCTGCGCTACGTCCTGCGCCACCGCGGCCCGGACCTCGCGTTTGCGCGCCTGCACGCCGAGCGGCTCGCCGCCATGCTGGCGTACACGCGCGCGGCGGAGGCCCTGGCCGCCCACGCGCCGGCCTCCGCTCGCCACCGCCGTCTCGCCGACCGCTTCGTCACGCGCGCGCTGCCGCTCCTGCGTATGCACGGCGACGTCATCCGCAGCGGGGACCGGAGCACCTTGGAGTCGCTGCACCCGTGAGCCGCACCGCGCCGGTGCTCGTGGGCTCGTCCAAGCGACCGAGCGCGGCGGCGGTCACGGCGAAGTTCGGGCCCATCCTCGGCAAGCGCTTCGCCAGCGCGAACCTGCCCCTGCTCGGCCAGGCCCACTCCGCCTACACGGGCTTGCGCCGCTGGGCCACGACCATCCGCGGGCGGGGGGCGAACATCTTCACGCAGTGGACGGGGGACCCCGACGCCCTGGGCAGCGCGGTCCTGCTCGAGCGCATCCTCCGCCACCTCGGGGCCACCGACGTGAGGATCCTGACCGGCAGCCTGGGCCACCCCCAGAACCGCAACCTCGTGGAGGAGTGCGGCATCGTGCTGCGCGATCCGAACCGCGACCGTCTCCCGCGCGGCCTGCACTGCATGGTGGACACCTCGCCCCCGCTGGGCATGTCGAACACGGCCCAGGTGGACCCCGTGCGTGAGTACTTCTTCGTGGCCGACCATCACGCCGACCCCGAGGAGGTGGAGGCCAACTGCCGGGCCCAGGGCGTGCGCGGGGTGAAGCTGCCGTTCGTCGGCCTGCCCGTGGGCTCGACGTCTTCGTTCATGGCCGTGGTGGCCGCGGCCTTCGGCCTGCTCGAGGACCTCGGCCCCAAGGGCCGCGCCGCCGCCGCCCTCGGCATCTACACGGACACCAGCGCGCTCCTCCACGGCTCGACCCCGCTCGACTTCCGGATGTTCGAAGAGCTCACGCGGGACGCGGAGACCGAGGAAGTCCTCGACGATCTGCGCGACTACCGCGTGCCGCCCCAATGGTTCGAGTACCGCACGGCCGCCTTCGAGAACATGGAGACCAAAGGGGGAGTGCGCATCGCCCCCGTGGGCTACGTGCGCGACGACCATCGCGACGTGATCGCGGAGATCGCGAACGAGCTGCTCCGCATCGAAGGGACCTCCATCGGCATCGCCATCGCGGTCACGGAGCGCGGCACCGAGGTCTCCGTGCGCGCGGACAGCAAGCTGCTCGGCGAGGACCGCGAGCGGATCGTGCACATCATCGACCACCTGCTCGAATACGCCTTCCCGGGCGCGTCCGGCTTCAAGCACGAGCGCCGGCCGCCGCACCGCGTCGAGGGCGGCGCTTTCGTGCCCCACAGCCAGTCCCAGCAGCGCCTCTGGGGCCTGGGCGGGCGCGGCCTGTCGCCGGACGCGGACCCCATCCTCGAGCACTGCCGGGCCTGCGCCCGCGCCATCGTGGCCGCGCTGGAGGACATCAAGTTCGCGCGCCCGGACGAGATCCAGGGACTGCTCTAGAATCCGTCCATGAAGCATCTCGCGGCCGGTGTGATGGCGCTGCTCGTCGGGGGAGTCCCGGTTCTGCGCGCGCAGCCGGCGTCGCCGCTTCCGACGCCTCCTCCGCCGCTCGTCTCGCCGGAGGTCCTGCCCGACAAGCGGGTCACCTTCCGCTTCCGCGCCCCCAACGCCAAGGAGGTCGTGGTCGATCGCGAGAGCGCGCCGCGGCTGGCCATGCAGAAGGACGCCCAGGGGGTCTGGTCGGTGACGACGGATCCGCTGGACCCGGACATCTACGGCTACGGTTTCGTGGCCGACGGCGTCCGCCTCGTCGATCCCTCGAACGCGGCCATGATCCCGAACCTGCTCAACAAGTCCAGCCTGCTGCACGTGCCGGACCCGGGCTTGCCCTGGGAAGTGGGCGCGACGGCGCGCGGGACCCTCCATCGTCATTTCTATCGTTCGCGCGTGGTGGGGGACGACCGGGACTTCTACGTCTACACCCCGCCCGGCTACGACCCGCACGAGTCGAAGCGTTATCCCGTCCTCTACCTGCTCCACGGCTTCAGCGACGACGCCAGCGCCTGGGCCTCGGTCGGCCAGGCGCACACGATCCTCGACAACCTGATCGCGGCGGGCAAGGCCAAGCCCATGCTCGTGGTCATGACCCTGGGCTATGGCGCGCCCGAGTTCGTCTCGCGCGGGTTCGGCGCCTTCCGCGACGTCGCCCTCCGCCAGCGCAACTACGACCGCTATCGCGACGCGCTGTTCACGGAAGTGACTCCGTTCGTCGAGAGCAGCTATCGGGCGAGCGCGGACCGCGAGTCACGCGCGATCGCGGGGCTGTCGATGGGAGGCGCGGAGTCGCTCTACGTCGGCCTGAACGCGCTGGACCGGTTCGCTTCCGTCGGGGCCTTCAGCTCCGGCGGCCTGCCCGAGGACTTTGCCGCCACCTTCCCGGGTCTGGATGCGACCGCCAACGCGAAGCTGAAGCTCTTGTGGATCGCGTGCGGAACCGAAGACCGGCTGATCGACCTGAATCGCAAGCTGCACGGCTGGCTCGACACGAAAGGCGTGAAGCACACGATGGTGGAGACGCCGGGAGCCCATACCTGGATGGTCTGGCGGCGAAACCTGGCGACGCTCGCGCCGCTGCTCTTCTAGGCGGCGGGGAAGGGCGGCCTCCACGTGGAGGCCGCCCGAAACGTGTCCCGCTAGAGTGCGCCGACGGCCTAGAACCCCCTGAAGATCGACGAGAACTGCCAGGTGCTCTGCGCGATGCCGCTGCACACCGGCGAGGCGAAGCCCTGGTTCGGGCAACTGCCGTTGTCGCGGGCCAACGACCAGAAGGCCAGGCGATTGATGTAGCTCTGCCCCTTCGCCCAGTTCACGAGGTCGTTGGCGTTGGCGAGGGTGAAGAACTCGGTGTTCGTGTCGTTGATGCCGATCATCGGCGTGATGCCGATCATGTCGCCGGTCTGGTTGCGCGTCGCCTGCGCCGCCTGCTGGGCCGAGAGCAGCATGTTGCCCCCGTTGTCGTTCGCGGAGCCGTAGTCCATGGCCATCACGTTGACCGTGTCGGGGTGGAAGCCCGCGGCATGGCAGCCGTTCACCACGGCGAGGCCGGCGGCCACGAGGCCCGTGGGCAGGACGGGCAGGGTCACCGAGATCGACTTGTTGGGATTGGCCGCCTTCAGTCCGGCCAGGGCCTGGCCCAGGAGGGTCGTGTTCACTCCGCCTTCGATGTCGAAGTCCTGGCCGGTGATGTTCGGATAGGCGTTGAAGACCGATTGGTACATCGCCTGCGCCTGGCTGGCGCTGCCGCAGGAGCTGAGCGCGGACCCGTTGGCGCCCCCCCAGGCGATGATCACTTTCCTTCCCGCACCGACCATGCTGTCGATCGCCGACTTCACGGTGGTCCCGTTCGGGAACGTCGCGTTCGACACGTTGCCGAGCCCACCCGCCCAGACCGCCGTGCAGCCGCCGTCGACCAGGAAGGCGAGCGTGATGCCCGGAAGGCCGGCCGCCGCGGCGTTGGCCGCGACCTGCGAGCCGATTCCGAGGCTGATGTCCATGTAGGGGGCGGAGCGGGCGGTGCCGCCGCCCGGTGAGGGCGAGGGCGCGGGCGATGGCGAGGGGGAGGTGGCGGTCTCGATCCGGAGAGAAGAGAGCCGGTCGTTGAAGTTGATGTTGCTCGCCGTGAAGCAGGTGGTGTCCCCGGCGGTGAGGACGACCGAGGCCCCGCCCTGCTGGTTGCCGTCGAACAGCGTGACCCTGAATCCCGCGGCGATCTTGATCGAGGACGCGTCGTTGTCCAGCCCGCCCCGGCTCACGATGTCCGCCGTGTTGAAGTTGCCCGTGCCGGTGAAGTTGGCGGCCCAGCCGCCGAAGCTGCAATGCTGGAAGAGCTGCACGATCGGGGTGCCGGAGGGCTGGGTCGTGACCGAGATCTGCCCGCTCTGGGCGGAAGTGCCGGCCTGGTCGATCGACGCGACGGAGAAGCGGTAGGTCGTGCTCGCGGCCAGGCCGGAGATCGCGACACTGGTGCCCGTCACCGAACGGACCTCCGTGCCGTTCTGGAAGACGCGGTACTGGATGGTGCAGTTCGGACCGGCGGTCGAAGCGCTCCAACTCAGGGTCACGCCGCTCGAGGTCACGTTGGAGGCGGCGAGCCCGCTGGGGACAGTCGGTATCACGGTGCAGGCGCCCCCTCCCGAGCAGGCCCCGATGTTCGTCCAGGGCTGACCGCTGCCCGGACCGCCGTTGTGGGTCGCGGGGTTCTCATTCTGGGTCCACCAGTTGGCCTGGTAGTTGACGCCGTTGAGGCTGGCTTGATTGCCGGCGGTGTAGACCTGGCTTGCGCTCCAGGGCGGAGCACACGTCTGCGCCTGCGCGGGCGCGGCCAGACCGCAAAGGACCGCACACGCAACGAGGACGGGAAGGGACCATCTTCGTCGATCGGACATTTCGCTTCACTCCTTGGCGATGGCGCCGTTGACTGGCTACGACGGCCGTCTCGAACGCCGGCGCGGGCGCCGGAGCGGCCTTTCCGAAGCGGACGACCACCGGGTCACCGGTTCGCCACGCGGTCACCCTGGGCGGGGCGGAAGAGAAGCGAGTAGTCCTTGAGGATGAGCGCCGAGGCGCCGAGGACGATCCCGCGCGGGCCGAGCTGCCCGATCTCCACGCGGGTGCCCTCGACCAGGCGGGCCAGCATCGTCTGCGCCAGCGTCTCCATGACCGTATCGAGGAGCGGGCGGCCGAAGCGCGTCATGTCGCCGGTGAGAACGATGCGCCGGATGTTGAGCGTCCCCACCAGGCTCGAGATGGCCATCCCCATGAAGCGGCCGGCCTCGAGCACGACCTGTCGCGCGAGGGGGTCGTCGGCGGCGAAGGCCCGCTGAATGGCGTCGATGGTGATGTCGTCGGGGGCACGGGCCAGGACGGAGCTCTCCGCGTGGCGGGCCAGGGTGCGTGCGCGCTCGACGATGGCGTGGGTGCTGGCCACCGTCTCGAGGCACCCCAGATGGCCGCAGTCGCAGGACGAGCCGCCCTCGCGCACCACGACCACGTGCCCGATCTCTCCCGCGCCCCCGCCGTCGCCGTGGAAGATCTCGCCGTTGAGGATGATCCCCGCTCCGATCCCGTACCGGACGTTGATCACCACGAGGTTGCTCCGCGCGGCGTGGACCCCACCGTAGGTGTATTCGCCCATGGCGGCGGCCTGGCTGTCGTTGAGGACGGAGACGGGGACGTGGTAGCGGGCCTCGATGAGGTGGCGCAGGGGCAGGGCGTGCCATCCGAAGTCGACGGCGCTCACGACCACGCCGGTGAGCGCATCGACCAGCCCGGGCGTGCCGACCCCGATGCCCATGATCGGCGTGCCCGCCGCCCGCACCAGCTTGTCGAGCAAGGCGTAGACCGCGGCCACGGCGGCCTCCCCGTCGCGCGGCGGGACCGGCTGTTCCTCCGCCTGGATGATCCGGCCGCGGAGGTCGACCACCGCTCCCATGAACCGGTCGTGCGCGAGGTCGACCCCGATGACGTGCCGCGCGTCGGCGACGAGGCTCAGCATGATGGGGGACTTGCCGCCGAGCGAGGAGCCGACCCCGACCTCGCGCACCAGCCCCTCCTGGATCTGGTCGCCGACGATCTCGGAGACGGTCGTGCGCGTGAGGGTCGTGCGGCGCGCGATTTCCGCGCGGCTGATACGGTCGTGCTCGAACAGCATCCTGAGCACGAGGTTCCGGTTGTGCTCCTTGGTCTGCTGCTGAGTCGCCTTCTTCATTCCCGTTCTCCGGAGGAGTCCGAGATCCGCTGGGAGTCGTTTGTGCGCTGGACTTACAAAGTCCTCGTAGAATGCGCGCGCCTCGTCAAACCTGTCAAGGAGAATCGAGAGTGTCTTGCCGTGCGGCCCAAGGCAATCGGATTCAACGACTTCGGGCGCCCGCCGGGAAGGCTGTTGCTAGTGCTCGAACAGCAGGTCGTAACCCCGTAGATCCAGATCGGCCATCACCGGGATCACGCGGAAGCACTCCAGCGCGAGCTCCTTCCGGCCCTCGCGCACGACCATGGCGTCCAGTCTCTCCATGATCGGGATCAGCATCGTCACGTCGGAGATCGCGTAGCGCACCTGCTCCGGGGTCAGCGTCTGCGCTGCCCAGTCGGAGTGGCGGGTGACCTTGTCCATCTCGACGTCGAGCAGCTCCAGGGCGACGTCCTTGAGGCCGTGGCGGTCGGTGTAGGTGCGGACGAGCTTGCTCGCGGTGCGCGTGCAGTACAGCGGCCATAGCCGGATGCCGAGGTAGTGGCGGAGCACGGCCACGTCGAAGCGCGCGAAGTGGAGGACCTTGAGCACGCGCGCCTCCTCGAGCACGCGCTTGAGCCGCGGGGCGCGCGTCTCCGGCGCCGTGGACGCGATGACCTGGTCCCGCTGGATCTGGACGATCGTGGCCCGCCCCGCGCCGTCGCAGAGCTGGACGAGGCAGAGGCGGTCGCGGAGCTGCTGGAGGCCCAGCGTCTCCGTGTCGATCGAGAGCTCCGGAGAGGCGAGGTAGGCCTGGAGCTGCGCCTCGGTGAGGTCGCGCTGGACGATGTCCGGGACGACGTCCGGCGGCCGCTGCGGCATCCTCACCTCCGGCGACGCCGTCCCTCGCGCCGCGCGCCGCGATTATAGCTGCGGCCCCGGCGTGCCCTGGTCCGCGGTGCGACGATGGGAACGGAGAAAGCGATGCGACCGCGCGACGTCTTCGCCCTGCTGAAGGAAGCGTTCCAGGACTGGAACGAGGACAACGCGCCCCGCCTCGGCGCCGCGCTCTCGTACTACACGATCTTCTCGATCGCGCCCCTTCTGCTCATCAGCGTCGCGGTGGCCGGGCTCGTCTTCGGCGCCGACGCCGCGCAGGGACGCGTCGTCGGCCAGATCCAGGCTTTCGTCGGCCGGGCGGCGGCGGAGGCCATCCAGGACATGATCGAGAGCGCGCGCAAGCCCGGCCAGGGCGTGATGGCGACCGTGCTCGGCACCGCCACCCTTCTCTTCGGCGCGGGGGGCGCCTTCAACGAGCTGCGCGGCGCCCTCGACGTCATCTGGGAGATCCCGCCGCGCAAGAGCGGCGGCCTCATGGCCATCGTGCACGACCGCATCGCGTCGTTCGGGATGGTCCTGGTGGTCGGGTTCCTGCTCCTCGTCTCCCTCGTGCTCAGCGCCGGGATCTCGGCCTTCGAGCTCGAGGGGACCTTCCTGGGCAGCGCCGTGGTGCTGCAGGCCGTGAACCAGGGCGTGTCCCTCGTCATCATCACCGTGCTCTTCGCCCTCATCTTCAAGTACCTGCCCGACGCGCACCCGCCCGTGGCCTGGAAGGACATCTGGGTGGGCGCGTTCGTCACGTCGGCGCTCTTCACGCTCGGGAAATATGCGATCGGGTTGTACCTGGGCCGGAGCAGCGTGGCCTCCGCCTACGGGGCGGCGGGATCGGTGGTGCTGCTCCTGGTGTGGGTGTACTACTCCGCGCAGATCCTCTTCTTCGGGGCGGAGCTCACGCAGGTGTATGCGCGCCGCCATGGGTCGCGCCTCGGCCTGGCCCCGGAGGCGGACACGTCGCCATCTCCTGGAGATGCGGGCCGGGTGGCGCCGCCGAAGAGAGTGCCCGCGGCGGCATCGGTTGCCGTTCCCACCCGCCCGGCTTCGGCCTCGCCCGGGGCCGTCGGGCGCGGCCTCGCCATCAGCGCGGCTCTCCTCCTGATCGGCCTGATCGACCGGAAGAAGCGCTAGACGAGCCGGGTCGGCTCGTACGGCCGCGGTGGGTCCCCCTCCGGCGGCGTCGTCGGATCCGTCGGAGGCGCACCCGGCTGCCCGGGAGGCTCCTTTACGGGCGGCTCCTGTCCCTTGTCGGGCGGCTGGACGGGCGGGGGAGGCAGGTCCTTGTTCGGGGTCGGGACGTCGGTGGGAGGGACGGCCGGGGTCTCGATGCTCATGTCTCGATGGTAGTGCGCCGATTCCCGATTTCTTCGCCGCGACTGTCGATTCCCGCCCTCGCCGTTCGACTAGGGGACGAGAGGCGCAATGGGGCGCCTTTAGGGTGAAGGAGACGCCGAAATGCCCGTGAACGTACCGCGATCCGCAGTCGTGATTGCCCTCGTCCTGGCCGCCGGAGCCGCCGCGGCGGCGCCCGCCCCCGCACCGGCCCGGCCCACCTCGGCCGCGCTGGAGCGGTTCAAGACCTTGGCCGGCGAATGGGTCGCCGCCGAAGACGGCGACATGGTCAAGAAGGGCGACCTCGTGGCTCGTTACGCCGTCACCGCCTCCGGAAGCGCGGTGGTGGAGACGGTCTTCCCGGGGAGCGAGCACGAGATGGTGACGGTGTACCATGCGGACGGTCCGGACCTCGTGCTCACGCACTACTGCATGGAAGGCAACCAGCCGCGCATGCGGGCCCGAGGCGCCCAGGGCTCCCGCTTCGAGTTCGCCTACGACGGCGGCACCAACATCGATCCCAAGCGCGACCGGCACATGCACTCCGCCACGTTCGACCTCGCCTCTGCCGACGAGATCCGCAGCGAGTGGAGCGAGCTGGCCGAGGGCAAGCCCGTCTTCGTGGCGCGCATGCACCTCGTCCGCAAGGCGCGCTGATTTCCGCCATTTTCCACAAGAAGATCGAAAGGACACGACGATGAAATATCTTCTGCTGATCTACGAGAACGAGAAGAGCTTCGCGGGCCTCAGCGAGGCCGAGCAGGGCAAGATCTTCGAGGAGTACATGACGTACTCCAAGGACATCCGGAAGAGCGGGCACTACATCGCGGGGCAGGCGCTGCAGCCCGTCTCGGACGCGACCACCGTGCGGGTCAAGAGCGGCAAGACCGTCACCACCGACGGCCCCTTCGCGGAGACGCGCGAGCAGCTCGGGGGCTTCTACATGGTGGAGGCCAAGGACCTCGACGAGGCGATCAAGCTCGCCGCCCGCATCCCCGCCTCCCGCACCGGCTCCATCGAGGTGCGGCCGATCATGCCCACGCCCCCCGTGGACTAGGGCCGCGGGCCGGCCATGGGGCCGCTCGGCGGTTTAGACTGCCGGGCGGCGCCCATGGATCTCGAGACGCTGTACCGCGAGGAGCGTCCGCGCGCCCTCGCCACCATCATCCGGCTCCTGCGCGACTTCGACCTCGCCGAGGACATGCTGCAGGAAGCCTTCGCGGCGGCGGTCGAGCAGTGGCCCCAGGCGGGAGTGCCCGCAAACCCGTGCGCGTGGCTCGTCTCCACCGCGCGGCACAAGGCGATCGACCGGCTGCGCCGCGACCGCAACTTCGCGGCCAAGCAGGCCGAGATCGCGTACCTGAGCGAAACCACCTCTGCTCCGGATCCCTTGGACGAGACCTTTGCCGACGACCTGCTCCGGCTGATCTTCACCTGCTGCCACCCGGCCCTGGCCCTGGAGGCGCAGGTGGCATTGACCTTGAAGACCCTGTGCGGGCTCTCCGTCGACGAGATCGCGCGCGCCTTCCTGCTGCCGCCGCCGACGATGGCCCAGCGGCTGGTGCGCGCCAAGGGCAAGATCCTGCGCGCGCACATCCCCTACGAGGTGCCGGAGGGCGATCGGCTGACCGAGCGCCTCGACGGCGTCCTGCGCGTCGTCTACCTCGTCTTCAACGAGGGCTACGCCGCGACGTCCGGCGACGCCCTCGTCCGGCGCGAGCTGTGCACGGAGGGCATTCGCCTGGGCCGGCTGCTGGTGGGCCTTCTGCCGCGGGTGACCGAGGCCTCGGGCCTCCTCGCGTTGATGCTGCTGCAGGACTCGCGCCGCGCCGCACGCGTCGATGCGGAGGGCGAGCTCGTGACGCTGGAGGATCAGGATCGGTCGCAGTGGGACCGCGCCCAGATCGCGGAGGGGGAGGCTCTGGCGGAGGAGGCGGTCCGCCGCGGCGGCGCGGGCTTCTACGCCACACAGGCCGCCATCGCGTCGTTGCACGCGCAGGCGGCGCGGGCCGAGGAAACGGACTGGCCGCAGATCGCGGCCTTGTACTCGCTCCTGCTGCGGCTCCACCCTTCGCCCGTGGTGGCGCTCAACCATGCGGCGGCGGTGGCGATGGGGGTGAGGCTGGAGCGCGGGCTGCGGCTGATCGAGGAGATCGAGGCGTCGGGAGCGCTGGCGGGGTATCACCTGTTGCCCGCGGCCAAGGCGGACATCCTTCGCCGGCTCGGGCGTCGGGAGGAGGCGGCGGTCGCGTACGCGCGCGCGCTGGAGTTGGTCACGCAGGAGGCGGAGCGGAGGTATTTGCGGCGCCGGTTGGCGGAGGTGACGGCGGCGGCGGACTAGTTGTTGGGCGCGCGGGCTCATCGTGATGACGGACGCGGTCGCGTTGTCATGTCGCGTCGCTGATTATTTTTTCTTGCGCTCGTTCATTCGGACCCGCGTTTTGTGGCGCGAAAGCTCGCTTCGCAATGGTTCCATCTCAGCGTGGCGCGCTGCGCGGCGCCACGGGCTCTCTCCGCGCTTCCCGCGCGCAGGCATCCTTTCCGCGCCTCCTGAAGCGTGATCTCTCGTCCTGCCGCCTGCGCGTGGCTCGTCCGAGCCTCGAAAATCATCGTGATACATACGCATCATGAAAACGAACATGTTCGCTCTCGCGTCGGCCCTCTCTGATCACGATCTTCTCGACCGCATCGCGGCGCTCGCTGGCCAGGAGCGCGAGGCGTCCGCGCAGCTGGTCGCCCACCTGGCCGCGCTCGATGCGCGGCCGTCCCTGTACGCGGCGCTCGGTCATGGCTCGCTCTTCACCGACTGCACGCAGGTGTTGCGGCTTTCCGAAGATGCCGCTTGCAACCGCATCGACGTGGCGCGGGCCTGCCGGCGGTTCCCGGTGATCCTCGAACGGTTGGCCTCCGGTGCGTTGTCGCTGGCAACGGTGCGCATGCTGCGACCGCATCTCACGCCGGAGAACCACGAGGCCGTGCTCGCGGAGGCGTCCGGGCGGAGCCGGCAAGACGTCCTGGAGCTGATCGCGCGCCTGGCCCCGCGACCGGATGTGCCGTCCACGGTCCGGAAGCTTCCGACCGCTGCGGCGCCTGCTCCTTGGGCACCGATGGCGACGAGCCCAATCGCGACCTCGGAACCAGCGCCGTCGATCCTCACGCCGCCGCCGTCAACGCGGCCGATCCTCGAGCCCACCTCGCCGGAGCGGTATCGCTTCCAGTTCACGGTCGGCAAGGACACGCACGACAAGCTGCGGCGCCTTCAGGCGCTGCTTCGCCGCGAAATCCCGAACGGAGATCCGGGCGCCATCTTCGATCGCGCCGTCACGCTGCTCCTCGAGAAGGTCGAGAAAGAGAAGATCGGCGCGGCGAAGAAGCCGCGTCCTATCCGTCCCGGGACGGATAAGAGCCGGTCGCGGCACACGCCGAATGAGTCGAAGCGCGTGGCCTGGCGGCGGGACGGAGGGCAGTGCGGCTTCATGGCGCCCAACGGACAGAGGTGCACCGAGCTTGCCTTCATCGAGTTCCACCACGTCCAGGCCTATGCGTTGGGTGGCCCGTCCACGCCGGACAACATCGGGTTACGGTGCCGCCGGCACAATCAGTACGAGGCGGAGCGGGTGTTCGGGCCGCGCGGCGGCGGAAGGGATGTCGAGATGCCGCAACCGATCGGCACGTGAACATGAACGATCGACACGATTAACACATAGAGGTTGTGGCCAGGTCGGTGGTCATCAGGAACGGACGCAAGGCTCAGCCATGCCAGAAACGCACTACGCGCCCTTACCCCCAGAAACCCACTACGCGCCGGACGCGCCCATCGGGCGCCAGCTCGAACACGTTCGTCCCCTTGCCGCGGGCGGCCCCGTCCGCTCCCTTCGCGACCCAGTCCACCACCGCCATCCCCTGGCACTGCCGCACGTCCCCCGTGCGAGACAGCACGACCCCGGGCATGTGCATCTGGGCCGCGGACAGGTGGGCCACGAGGTCGTCGATACCCGACGTGCAGGAGAACGCGTCCGCGAAGGTCGCATCCTCCGTCAAGATGGCGGCCAGCGCGGTGCGGCGGCGCCCCTCGTCCTTCTCCGACCAGGCGGCCAGGAACGCGTCCACCGCCGTGGGCAGGCCGGCGGCGACTTCGCGTGCCACCACGTTCGCGAACACCGCGAGCTGATACCGCCAGCCCTGGACGTGCTGGTCCCGCGACGCCGCGTCGGGCAGCTCGTGCCGCAGGCGGACGAGCGTTCCGTCCTTGCGCTCGTCGAGCGTGACGACGACCCGCGAGCCGCCGGGCCGCACCCGCTTGGCCGGGTCCTCGTAGCCGTAGGTGAAGACGATGCGCGAAGGCGGCGCCACCTCGACCACCTCGCCCGAAGCCATCACCGCGTTGGGATAGCGGATGCGCACGGCCCCCCCGGGGCGCGCGTCGATCGTGGACCCCTCGCCCCACCAGGCCGCGAACCGCGCGCTGTCCGTGAAGTATCGGAACACCGTTTCCGGCGCCGCGTGGATGAGGACGGTACGCTCCAGGACGTGTTCGAGTGCGCTCATCGCCGTCTCCTTCGTGCCGGCGTGCGGCGCCGGCGTCTCTGCTTCGGCCCGCGGCGGCTCTCCTCCAGCTCCGCGCGCAGCTTCAGCTTGTACAGGGCGTCGTCCCACATCGACTCGAGCCATTCGGCCAGGGGGCCGAGGCCTTCCTTGCGCGCCGCGTAGAACCGGTAGCGGCCCTCGCGGCGGCTGCGCAGGAGGGAGGCCTCCTCCAGCCGCCGCAGGTGTTGCGAGACCGCGCCGAACGTGACGTCGCCCAGCGCGCGGTGGATGTCGCCCGCGCTGCGCTCTCCCTCCCACACCAGGCGGAGGATCTCCCGCCGCCGCGGGGTGCCGAGCGTCTGCAGGACCGAGACCACGACCAACAGTTTAGATAAAACTAAAATGTTGTCAAGGGGCCTTGCGCTCGGGCTCCCGGGCGCGGCCGTTGACACTCCCGGCCGCGCCCGCCAAGATCGAGCGCGGTGACCACGCCCGCAGCCCTCCCCGGATCCGAGCCCGGCGACGCGCCCTCGCTCGCGCGCCGGGCCGCGATCGCGATCGTCTTGATGGTGGGTTTCTACGCCCTGGCCGCGGGCATGGCCTTCGCGCTGGCCTGGATCCCGTATGCCGCCTTGGCCTTCGGCCATCGATTCAACTTCCGCCTCGCCTTCTTCTGCCTGGGCGGCGCCTACTTGATCCTCCGGGCCATCGTCCCGAGCCGCGACCGGTTCGAGGCCCCCGGTCCCCGTCTGCAGCCGGAGCGGCAGCCGCGCCTGTTCGAGGAGATCCGCGGGATCGCCGGCGCCAGCGGGCAGGAGATGCCGGCCGAGGTCTACCTGGTGCCGGACGTCAACGCCTGGGTCGCCCAGCGCGGGGGAGTGATGGGTGTCGGCGGCCGGCGCATCATGGGCCTGGGCTTGCCCCTCCTGCAGGCCGTGTCCGTCTCCGAGATGCGCGCGATCGTGGCCCACGAGTTCGGCCACTACTTCGGCGGCGACGTGAAGCTGGGTCCCGTGATCTACCGGACGCGCGAAGCGCTGGTGCGCACGGTGATCGCCCTCCACCAGCACAGCGGCTTCCTGCAGAAGCCGTTCGAGTGGTACGCGGCCCTGTTCTTCCGCGTCACCCACGCCGTCTCGCGCCACCAGGAGCTGCAGGCGGACGCGCTGGCGGCGCGAATCGCGGGCGCGGACGCGCTCGCGCGCGGCCTGCGCACCGTGCACGGGGCGGGTCTCGCCTTCGGGACCTACTGGGCGCAGGAAGTGGCGCCGGTGCTGGGCGCCGGCTACCTGCCCCCGCTCGCCGTCGGCTTCAGCCGCTTCCTGGAGCAGCCGCGGGTGAACGACCTGCTGCGGCAAGCGGTGGAGACGGAGGAGCGCGAGGGAAAGGCCGATCCGTACGACACGCATCCGTCCTTGCGCGAGCGCCTGGCCGCGCTGGCGCGGCGATCGGGCCCCGCGCCGGCGGGGCGGCCGGGCGACGACGGCCGGGCCATCGCCCTCCTCGACGCCCTGCCCGAGGTCGAGAAGGAGCTGGTGGCCTTGCGCACCGCCGCCGGCGACAAGACGGGCGGACTCAAGCCGCTGCAGTGGGAAGACGTCGGCGGAGCCGTACACGTTCCCGTCTGGCAGGAGTTCCTGCGCGAGAACGGCAGCGTTCTCGCGGGCGTCACCCCGGCCACACTCCCGACGTTGGATTGGGAAGGGCTCGGGCGGAAGGTCATCAAGAGACTCGCGCTGGGTGAGGGAGGGGCGGAGTCGCCGTCGCCCTTGCCCGCCGCGGGCTTCGCGGTGGGTGCGGCGATCGGCTTCGCCTTGTCCGAGCGCGGATTCGTCATCGAGGCTCCGCCGGGAGCCCCGGTGACGATGGTGCGCGCGTCGCGTCGCATCGAGCCGTTCGAGCTGCGCGAAGGGCTTGCCAAGGATCCCGAAGGCTGGCGGACGATCTGCGCGGAGATCGGCTTCGCGGACCTCGACCTCGCGGCGCAAGCGGGCAGCCGTCCCGCGGGGCCGCGTCCCGCATGACCGACGGCATGCCCGCGCGCGACCCCATCGCCGAGTTCCAGGATCTCTTCGCGCGGGCGGGGGCGCGCGAGCCGGACGCGACCGCGATGGCCCTGGCCACCGCCGACGCCACGGGCGCTCCTTCCGTGCGCATGGTCCTGCTCAAGGCCGTGGATGCGGCCGGCTTCGTGTTCTTCACGAACTACGAGAGCCGCAAGGCCGCGGAGCTCGTCGCGAATTCTCGGGCCGCCCTCTGCTTCTACTGGCCGACCGTCGGCGTGCAGGTCCGCGTCGAAGGCGGGGTGGAGCGCGTGACCGCGGCCGAGTCGGAGGCCTACTTCGAGACCCGTCCGCGGGAAAGCCAGCTCGGGGCCTGGGCCTCGCGCCAGAGCCGGCCCCTGGCCTCGGCCGAAGCGCTGCGCGAGGCGTTCGCGCGCACCGGCGCGCGGTTCGCCGGAAAGCCCGTCCCCCGTCCGCCCGTGTGGGGCGGCTTCCGCGTGCGGCCGCAGCGGATCGAGTTCTGGCATGCGGGCGAGCACCGGCTGCACGACCGCGTCCTCTACACGCGCGCGGGCGAGGGCTGGACCGTCGAGCGGCTGTTCCCCTGAGCTACTCCCGCATTTGACGCGACCTCACCCGGGTCCTAGTGTGTTCCGGGCATGACCGCGCGCCGCGCTCTCTCCATTCTCTTCTGTACCGCTCTCTGGCTCGCCGGCCGTTCACCGGCCGAAGCCCAGGAATGGCACGAGGCGTACCGTGACGGGGTCAAGGCGCTGGCCCAGGGGCAGCCGGCACGGGCGGTGGGGCTCCTCGAGTATGCGGTCAGCAAGCGCCCGCAGCCCGGCCGCGACATCGTCACCTACGGGACGAACGTCGAGCGGCAGTACTACCCGTACCTGAAGCTGGCCGAGGCCTACCTCAAGCAGCACGACCTCGCGGGCGCGCGCTCCGCCCTCAAGCGGTCCGAGACCTGGGCGCGCGAGCCGGCGGACGAGCGCCGGCGCCTGGCGGCCCAGGCGGAGGCGATGGCCGCCGCCGCCGCCCCCGCGGTGGCGCCCTCCGCCGCTCCCACACCGATGCCCCTCCCGCCCACGACCCTGGCCGCAGAGCTCCCGCCCGTGGCCACGCCGGCGCCGGTCGTGAAGACGGAGACGCCGCCGCCGGCGGCCAGTGATCGCGGGGCGCCACCCGCGCCGACGCGCGCGGAGCCGGCCCGGCGCGAACCCGGCGGCCCCGGCGCCGGCAACACGCCTTCTCCGCGTGCGACCGCCGCCGCCACGGGCCCCGCGACACCCGCCGCCGTTCTCGAAGTCGTCTCCCAGCCGCCCGGCGCCAGTGTCTACGTGGACGACGAGCTGATCGGCTCGACCGATCCGGAGTGGGGGCGCCTCGTTCGCAGCGGGCTCATCCCCGGCCGCCACCGCGTCCGCCTCGCCCTCGCCGGATTCCGCGATCTCAGCGAAGAGGTGGACCTCGGCCCGAGCCGTACGGAACTGCGCCGGCGCCTCGTGGCCGCCGACGCGCCCGCGCCCGGATCGAGCCGCCGCTTCCTTCTCGTCGGCGGGGTGGCCGCGCTGCTCCTGGGCCTCACCGCCTGGGCCCTGCGCCGCCCGCCCGCCCCCACGTCACTCGCGGGCAGCGGCCCCTTCCGCCCGGCGCCCGGGCGCAGCCACGCGTTCGACCACTCCGCCCCCACGCCTCCGCGTCCCACTCCGACCGGCCTGGGCAGCCCGGGAGTCCATCGCGGCGCGGACGGTCTCGAATATTTCGGCGACTATCGGCTGATCGAGCCGCTCGGACGCGGGGGCATGGCGTCGGTCTACCGGGTGGAGCGGGGCAGCGAGGTCTACGCGCTCAAGCGTCCCCTGCCCGCCTTCCTGGAAGAGCCGGAGTTCCTGGAGCGCTTCCTGCGCGAGGCGGAGATCGGCCGCACCCTGCATCATCCCAACATCGTGCGCATCCTCGAGCGGGGCGAGGTGGAAGGCGTGCCCTACTTCACCATGGAGCTGGTGGACGGGGAAACGCTGCAGGCGCTGCTTCTTCGCAACGGGGCGATGGTCCCCCGCCTGGCCACGCAGGCCGTCGTGCAGATCGCGGAAGCCCTCGACTACGCGCACCTGAAGGGCGTCGTGCATCGCGACCTCAAGCCTTCGAACGTGATGGTGCTGCCCGACGGCATGCTCAAGGTGATGGACTACGGCATCGCGCGCGCGCGGCGCTTCGAGGGGCTGACCGTCACCGGCGCGTTCCTGGGCAGTCCCGAATACGTGGCCCCGGAGACGATCGAGTCCAAAGGCGCGGACGCCCGCAGCGACCTCTATTCGCTGGGCGTCATCTTCTACGAGACGCTGACGGGCACGCGCCCGTTCCTGGCCGAAACGCCCTTCGCGATCCTGCAGAAGCACCTGACCGAGACGCCCGCGCCTCCCTCGGCGCGGCGGCCCGGCGTGCCCGCCGAGCTGGACCGCATCGTGATGCGGCTGCTCAGCAAGGCGCCCGAGCAGCGCTACGCGGCCGCGGAGGACCTCGTGCTCGACCTGCGGGACTTCCTCAACCGCGTGGTCTGATCAGCGGGGCGGCATCATCTTCTTCAAGGCCTGCCGGTCGAGGCCGAGCGTGTCGCTCGAGCGCAGCAGGTCCGCCTCGAGGTTCTGGCGCGACCGCTTCGCCGCCGGGGCCTGGGCGCGGGCGCCCACGTGCGGCCACAACGCGCGGGCCACGTCGTCCGGGAGCACGTTCTCCAGGTACTCGAGCGCGGTGCCGCGCAGCCCGGAGTCCGCGCCCAGCACCGCCCAATACGCGATCTGGAGCGGCTCTCGCTCGACGGCCAGCGAGAGCAGCGTGAACACGTGGGCCAGCCCGCGCTCGGCCGGCGTCTGCGGGCGGACCTCCGGGCTCGATTCCTCCGCGGGAAGGGACTCCGCCTCCTCGTCGCCCCAATCGTTGGACGCGCTCTCGAGCTCGCGCAAGGTGGCGGCGAACACCGCCGGCCGCGAGATCTCGATGGTGGACTCCTTCTCGGTGATGCGGGCGAGGGTGAGCGCGCACTGGCGGCGCACGCCGAACTGGGGATCGGCGAGGCCGAGGAGGAGGCCGTCGGCGACGCGCTGGGTGGCCGTGCGGCGGAGGACGCGGGGGATGCGGCGGCGCACCACGACGTCCTGCTGTGGATCGAGGAGGGCGTCCAGGAGCTGACCCGTGGTCCGGTTCGCGGAGCGGCGCAGCGCGCGCAGCGCATCCAGGAAGAGGTCGTTGCGGGCGAGCAGCGGGATGACGTGGCCGACCATCGCCGGTTCCGCCGCTTCCGCCCGGCGCAGCGCCCGCCGAGCGACGTCCGCCTCCGGGGAGCGCAGATCGGCGACCGTCTCGATCAGGGCGTCGCCCACGACGGGGGGGGCGGCCGGAGGCCGCGTCTCTCCGCGCCGGGCCGCGATCTCGCGCAGGATGGCTTCGCGGTCGCCGATGAGGCCGGTGCGGGTGAGGGTCATCGACGTCGTCGAGTCCACGACGTCCGCCAGGTCCAGCCGCACCACCCCCGAGCGCAGGCTGTCCTCGAGGGCGGCGACGTAGCCGTTGTGCAGGCGCCGGGAGACGGCGACGGCGCCGAGGGCGGCGGCCGCGGCCAGCGCGAACAGGACGCGCGCGCTCTGGTGGCCCAGGGCGGCGGCCAGGGCGAGGATGATCACGCTGCCCACGACGGTGCCGATGCGGTCGAAGCCGACGTCCACGATGGCCTTGGTCGGGCGCTTGCGGCGCTCGGCGATCGGGGTGAACAGCAGCTCGTAGCCGGAGCGGAAGAGCGAGTTGTTGAGGACGCCGTGCGTGCCGCGGGCCACCAGCGCGCTCCAGAGCCCGGGAGACACGAAGCCGGCGATGGCGGCCACGCCGACGGTCACCGGCCGCAGGGCCACCGTTCCCGCGAGGCCGAGGCGCTTGAGCGCGGGCCGCGCCAGCAGCATCTGCACGGCCAGCCCCAGCCACCCGATGCCGGTGTGGAAGAGGGCGAAGAACGACATGAGGGACGCGCCCGCCGGGAAGCGATCGGTGGCCCGTGCGCTCAAGACGAAGTCGAGCAGCGTCTCCGTGGCCGAGCCCAGCAGCACGACGAGGGCGAGGTCGCGCAGGTACGGCACCTCGTTCATCACCCGCAGCCCGGAGAGGGGGCCGGTGCTCTCGTCGCCCGGGGACCGGCGCTCACCCGTGACGGCGCGCGTGGCCTCTCCCGGCCCCAGGCGCGAGAGGGCGAGCAGGCACAGGACGTTGAAGGCGGCCATGACCGCCAGCATCGTCGCCACGGGGACGAGGCCGGCCACGGCCCAGGCCAACATGCCACCCGCCACGCCGCCCAGCGACGCGCCCAGGTTGATGTCGCCCATGACGCGGCGCGCAGTATGCGGGTCGAAGCGCTCGTTCATCAGCGACCAGAAGCCGGAGACGACGGTGGCCCCGAAGGCCGCCATGTGGAGGTAGACGGCGATCGCGGCCAGGCGGGGCTGGACGAGGCTGAGGCCCCACTCCCCGAGGAGCAATGCGGTGCCCGCCGCGATCGCGATGGGGACGACCTGCGCGGGCGAGCGCCGGGAGAGCGCCGCGGAGAAGCCGAACACGGCCAGGGCGGAGACGACCGCGCCCGCGATCATCACGAGGGGCAGCGAGGAGACGTGGAACGTCGAGAGGAAGAGCGCGTCGCGGGTCGCTCGGCCCGCGACCTGCTGCGCGATGAGCGCGCCCGCGGCCAGCATGGCCGCCACGACCGCGCTGCGGTGGCCGGACGTCGTCGCGGGTTCCATGCCGGGGTGCCGCCTATACTACGCCATGCCTCGGACACCTTCGCCCGCGCTGGCCGCGGCGTTCCTGATCACGCTGGCCTTGGCCGCGGAGGCGGGCGCCCAGGGCGTCTCCCTCAGCCGAGCGGGATCCGGGGCTCGGGCCGCGGGCATGGGCGACGCCTTCGTGGCCGTTTCCGACGACGGGACCGCGGCCTCCTGGAACCCGGCGGGGCTGGCCCAGCTCCGCCAGCCCGAGTTCTCGTTCGTGTATGCCTTCAGCGACCAGGGCCTGGACCTTTCCGGCCTGCGCTCACCCGACGACCAGTCCCTGTTTGCCTATCGCTTCCCCATCAGCGGGGAGAGCTCCTCCGTGGACTTCGCGAGCGCGGCTCTGCCGTTCTCGATCGTCCGGCGCCCCGTCACCCTGCAGGTGAGCTGGCGGCGGCTCTATCGGCTGGAAAACGTCGTCGGGGGCCAGTTCGACCGCTATCCGGCCGACGACGTCGGGAACGTGCAGGCGTCCACGGCCTTCGAGGACCGGCTCGACGGCAGCATCGACGTCATCTCGGTGGCGGGCGCGGTGAAGCTGACGAGCCGGGCCGCCCTCGGCGTGGGCGTGGATTTCTGGCGCGGGGGATGGAACGAACACGTCTCCTACGTCGCGGCACCGATGCCGCCGGGGCCCTCTCCGTTCCTCGACACGCGGGCGCGGACGAATCTCACGGGCCACAACCTCAACGTCGGGCTGCTCCTCAACTATCCGCGCTGGAACGCGGGAGTCGTCTTTCACGCCCCTTTCTGGTCCGACTTCTCCAACCACGTGGATCAGCAGTCCTCGGCCGGCCCGCCGGAGACGGCCGACGCCCCGCGTGCCCGCCTCCGCTTTCCGCGCTCCGTCGCGGCGGGGCTGGCCTGGCGCCCGGCCTCCCTGTGGACGGTGGCCACCTCCGTGACCCACGACCGGTGGACGGACTTCGTCGTCGACGACGTTCCCGGCGCGCCCGGACCCATCAACTTCTTCGACAGCCTTCCGCCCGAGCTCACCACCACCCAGGACACGGTCTCGTTCAACCTGGGCGCGGAGCGCCTCCTGGTCGCGGACGGCGCGGTGGTGCCGCTGCGCCTGGGCTTCGGTTACGAGCCGCAGGGGGCCATGGACGTGGTGACGCGGGATCCCGTGAACTACCTCCTCTTCTCCGCCGGCACCGGCTTCAACACCAATCGCTTCAAGCTCGACGCCGCCGTGCAGTACCGACGGGCCTCGTTCCTCACCAGCCAGGTTCTCAGCCAGGAGACGTTCCTGGCGGGCCCCCTCGCCCGCGATTTCATCGGACGGGCCGAGTCTCACGAGTGGCGGCTGAAGTTCTCCGCCATCTACCGCATCCAGGACACGGAGAAGCTGCGGGGGATCTTTCGGAAGATCTTCGGGTAACCCTCCGGACGGAGTGACCCTCAGTCCTTCGAGAGGAGGCGCTTCCACCGCTGACGGCGGGCGGCCAGGCGGGGGAACTCGGCTTCCGCCTTGCGGAGGGTGCGCTCGGCGTCGCTGAGCGCCTGATGCCGTTCCAGGGACAGCCCCAGGGGACCGATCAGGAGGCGTGTTTCGATCACGGCCGCCTTCGCGCGCTCGATCGCGGCCGCGCTGCCTTCGTCGATGGCGGCACAGACGGCGTCGGTGGCCCGATCCAGGGCCCGCCGCGCCGCTTGCGTGCGTGCATCCGTCGAGAGCGTGTGCTCCGCCACATGGACGTCGGCGGACAACTCGCCGATGTCCTGGACGAGCGCGTCGATGGCCGCCCAGCGCGCGGGCACGGGTCTCTCCGCCTGCGAGGTGCGCGAGTGTACACCCGGGGCCGCCTTTCCCCCATTTCCGGAAACGACGTCCGGCGGCCCGGCGGGAGGACATCGGTGCTACGGTGGGACTGACCGGCCTCGCAGGGCCGGCATGGCCACGCCCCCGCGGGCGGTGGCGCACCCGCACTCGAAGGACAGCAAGGAGTCTCAGCGTGGTCCGCTCGCCTTCCCTCCAGGGAGTCACCGTTCTCCTCGTCGACGACGATCCCGACGATCTCGCCCTCGTCGGCACCCTCCTGAGCAAAGCGGGGGCGGACGTGACGGCCGTGTCCAAGGTGGAGGACGCGCTGCGAGCCCTCCAGAACGGGCGGCCGCGGGTCGTGGTCAGCGATCTCATGATCCCGGGCCACGACGGGTTCACCTTGATCCGCCGTATCCGCCGCACCGAAGACGGTGGCGGCCACCTGCCCGCGCTCGCCATCTCGGGATTCGACAACGCCGATCAGCGCCGGTACGCGCTGGAAGAGGGCTTCGACGAGTACCTGCCGAAGCCCGTTCACGAGCACATCGTCACGACCGTGGCGCGGATGGTGTTCCCGCGCCGCCGAAAAGGAGAAATCCATGCCTGATCTCGCCGTCCTTCGACATAAATACGATCCCGTCGTCCGCCTGATGCACGCCCGCGGGGTGGCGGTCCGAACCATCGAGATGCAGGGAGCGAAGCTCCTGATCAAGGCGGAGGCGCCGTCCGCCGACGTCAAGAATGCGATCTGGGACGAGATCAAGAAGGTCGATGCCTCCTACTCCGACCTCACGGCCGACATCACGGTGAACGCGGCCGCCGCGGGCCAGGGCGGCCCGGCGGGAGCGGCTTCCGCCCCCGCGGGGAGCTACACGGTGCAGAAGGGCGACACGCTGTCGAAGATCAGCAAGCAGTTCTACGGCGACGCGAACAAGTACAAGAAGATCTTCGACGCGAACAAGGACCAGCTGAAGGACCCGGACAAGATCCAGCCCGGCCAGGTCCTCCGGATCCCGAGCTAGGGCGCAGGCGTCGCCACCACTTCGAAGGTGGCCTTCGGGCTCGTGATCTTCGTGCGGTCGTCCATCGCCCACACCGCGTAGGTGCCGGGAACGAACTCGCCGCTGCTGATCTCCCGCTCGAAGGTCCCTTCGGGGCTGGTGGCGTAGCGTTTCGCCTGCCACTCCAGGCCGTCCGGGCCCTGCAGGTGAGTCGTGGCGCCCGAGTTGCCGGTGAATCCGCGGCCGACGTAGGTGAACGGCTGGCCGGGACGTCCACGGGTGGGCGAGATCGTCACCTGTGGGGCGAGGGTGAGGGTCGCGCCGTTGGAGCGCGTCCCGTCCGGGTTCGAGACCCGCACCTCGTAGCGTCCCGGGCTCGCGCCCGCGAGCGCCACCGTGGCCACCAGCCGGGCCGGATCCCGGCCCGTCAAGGTCCCCGCCGTGACCCTGCGTCCCGCCGCATCGACGACCTCGACCGTACTGGCCTTGGCGTCGAAGCCCGTCCCTTCGATCGTCACCGTGAGCGTCGAGCCGACGGCTGTCGATGGCGTCACGGATGCGACGCGCGGCGCCGGCGCCAGCAGCGCGAGGGCGGCGAGGCCGAAGCCGGCGGAGATCGCGGGGCGCCTCCAGGACATGGGCCAGTCTATTCCCGCTGGCGGCGGAAGATCTCCATCACCCGGGCCAGGGTGTCCGCCTCCGCCGCCTTCTTGTCCGGCCGGTGGCGCTTGACGCGCGCGAAGCGCAGGGCCATCCCCGCCGGGTAGCGCGGCGACTCCTGGACGTCGCTGAACGCGACCTCGACGACCAGCTCCGGCCGGACGTGCACCACGTGGCCGTCGCGCCCGGTCTCCAGCGACAGCAGCGTCTCCGTCTGCCAGCGCAGCATCTCGTCCGTCAGGCCCTTGAAGGTCTTGCCGAGCATCACGAACTGTCCGCTCTCCGTGTCGCGCGCGCCCAGGTGCAGGTTGGAGAGCCAGCCCTGGCGCCGGCCGCTGCCCCATTCCACGGCCAGGATCACGAGATCGAGGGTCTCCGCCGCCTTGAGCTTGAGCCAGTGGAAGCCGCGATGGCCGGCGGCGTAGGGCGCTTCCAGCGACTTGGCCATGAGGCCTTCGTGGCCGGCGGCCAGGGCCTGGCGGAGGAAGCGGTCGGCGTCCTCCGCGTCGCGGGTGACGAGGCGCGGCAGGCGCTGCGGCTCGGCCACGATGCCGGCCAGCCGCTCCACGCGCTCCGTGTAGGGAAGCGCGATCAGGGGGCCCTCGCCCTCGCGATAGAGGCAATCGAAGAAGAAGGACGACAGGGGCATCTCGGCGCGCGCGGCCGCGACGTCTTTGGATCGGCCGAAGCGGCGCATCGTCACCTGGAAGGGATGCGGCCGCCCGTCCGGACGGAGCGCGATCGTCTCGCCCTCCAGCAGCAGCTCGCGCGGCTCCAGGGCCCGCGCCCATTCCACGAGCTCGGGCACGCGCGCGGTCACGTCGCGCAGCTCGCGCGTGAATACGCGCACCTCGTCGCCGGCCTTGTGGAGCTGGATGCGCGCGCCGTCGAGCTTGTATTCGAACGCGGCTTCGCCCAGGCGCTCGAGCGCTTCCGAGGTGTCCTCGGCCGTGCTCGCGAGCATGGGCGCGATGGGCGAGAGGAGCCGCAGGGAGAAGCGGGTGAGGCCGGCCGCGCCCTCTTCGAGCGCGGCGCGGGCCACGTCGCCGAGGCTCGGCGCGAACATCGCGGCCTGGCGGACGTCGCCGGGCGGGAGGCCGGACGCACGCGCGATGGCTTCCTGCACGAGCCCGTCCAGAGCGCCCTGCCGCACCTCGCCCAGCACCAGCCCGGCCAGCAGCCGCCGCTCGTCGTCGCGCGCGCGTTCGATGAGACCGCGCAAGGCTCGGGTCCTGCGCTCGCCGGAGCCCGCCCCGCGCTCGCCGGCCAGCGCGTCGAAGGCGCGGTCCACGTCGAGGAGGGCGAGCGGCTCGTCCCGCGGCGGCGGCGCACCCTGGAGCGCGGCGTGAACGGTGCTCCAGCCCAGGCCGATGCGCCCCTGCGGCAAGGCGCCCGTGAGGTACATGGCCAGGAGCTCGGCCTCCCGGCCCCGAGCCTGCCGAAGCACGTCCGCGATGAGGCCGACCTTCTCGCCCTTCTTCGAGGTGGCGCGCACACGCTCCACGAGCGCGGTGAGCGCGGAGAAGGGCAGCCCATCCGTCGTCATCTTCTTTAGTGTGTCCGGTGGGCCCGGCCTCGGACAAGTCAGGCGACGCGCGCGGGCAGCTCGAGCTCGACCTGGAAGAGATCGCCGGCGGGGCGCAGGCGCAGCTCCGCCTCGCGGCCGTACAGGGTCTCGAGGCGGCGGCGCACGTTCTCGATCCCGATGCCGGGGCCACGGCGGGCGGGGGCGGCGGCGTCGCGCGGGTTCTCGATGGCAAGAAAGAGCCGCTCGCCGTCGCGACGCGCGTCCAAACGCACGGTGCCGCCCTCGAGGCACTGGGCGATACCGTGGGTGACCGCGTTCTCCACCAGCGGCTGGAGGAGGAGCGGCGGCACGAGGCACGTGAGAGTGGCTTCCTCGACGCGCGGGGCGAAGTGGAGGCGCGCCCCGAACCGCACCTTCTCGATGGCGAGGAGGTCCGCGGCCAGGGCCAGCTCCTCGGAGAGAGGCACACGGTCGCGCGCTCCCAGGGCCAGGCTGCGCCTCAGGAACTCGCCCAGGAGCACGCACATCTTCCGCGCCTCCTCGGGCCGGCTGCCGATGAGCGCGTTGATGGAGTTGAGGCTGTTGAAGAGGAAATGCGGATGGATCTGGGCGCGCAGCGCGCGCAGCTCCGTCTCCCGCGACAGGATCTGGAAACGCAGGGCCTCCGTCTCCGCGCGCCGCGAGTCCTCCAGGGCCACGAGCAGGTAGTGCAGCGCGGTAGAAAGAAGGAAGAGCAGGAGGCCCATCGCGAACAGCACGGGCGCGGCCCGGCGCTGGGCGGCGATGAGGCCGGGGAGCAAGCCGAAGTCCTCGAGGGCGGCGGCCCAGAGCCGGGACGCGGCCAGCCACAGCGACGACGACACCGTCGCCGCCACGAGCTGCGTCCCCGCCAGCCGGGGCAGCCCGGAGAGGCCCAGCGGCGCCGTGCGGCAGACCCAATACGCGCCCAGGCACACGAACGCGTAGAGGGCGGCCAGGGGCACGGCCAGGGCAAGGGCAGAGACCCACGAGAACCCGCCGCCCAGGACGAGAAGCGCGGAGAGCAGCGCGCCCAGCAGCTCCCAGGCCAGGATGTAGGTGGCGAGCCGGCGCCAGTCGGCGAGGATCGGATGCATCGCGCTAGTTCTTGATCTCGACCCCGCCCATGACCGCGTAACCGGTGACGATCAGCTTCTTGCGCGCATCGTCGGGCCGCCGCGAGGTGTCCTCGAACGCGCCCATCAGGGCCACGCCCCGCGACTCCACGGTCCAATCCGCGGGGACCCTGATTTCGATCCCGCCCCACCATGCCGACGCGTTGAGGAACACCTCGGCCGACTCGATCGAGGCCTTGCGAAGGTCGATCTCGGAGGCGCCCATGACCGCCGACACGCTGCCCCCGCGGAAGTCCTGGGTGCTCATGCCGCGCTGGACGCTGCCCATGAGGCTCGAGACCTCGAGGATGCGATTGGGGTCCACTTCCGGCGCCGGCTCCAGGGCACGCGGAGCGCGAAGGGCCCGCCACACGATCACCAGGCCCAGGATCAGGTAGAAGAGGGCCATGACGAGACGGCCCTGGAGGACCTGGAGGTTGACGAGGAGCAGGCCGGTGCCGAGCAGGATGAAGAAGGACGCGACCGTCCGCGTCGCCGCGTTCCAGCCGTGGGAGAGCTTGGCCAGGCCGAGACCGATCAGGAGCACGGGCCACAGGCGGATGAACCGCCGCGCCTCGAGGAGGCCGAAGTTGTCCAGGGTGAGCACCAGCCCCAGGAGCAGGATGCCCGTTCCCAGGATCAGCCGGAACACGACGTGAGCGGCCACCCGATCCGACCTCATGCCTTCTCCTTTCCCGTGGATGATACGGCGGGAGCCTCAGTCGCCGAGGAGGAGAGGCAGGTGGACGACCCGGAGGAGGAGGGTCAGGAGGAGTGCGGCCTCCACCACCGGCCGGTACGTCCTCCACGCCCGGAAAGCCCTGGGGATCGGCATGTTCGCGCTCCTCTCAGACCAAGATACGGTCCGGGACGCGCGAAGGCGGATCAAATCGGTGAACGCGCGGAGACGACCGGCGAATGACGGGTCCTTTCCGTCCGGGAAATCCGTAGGGTCTACAAGAGGATGGCCGAGAAGACGCTGGGGCGTTACCGGATCACGGGCGAGCTGGGGCGGGGCGGCATGGGCGTCGTCTACCGGGCTACCGACGCCCGCCTGGGCCGGGAGGTGGCGCTCAAAGTCCTCACCGCGGGACCGCGGAGCGATCCCGAGATGGACCAGCGCCTGCGCCGCGAAGCAAAGGCCGCGGCCGCGCTCACCCATTCCGCCATCTGCGTCATCTACGAGATCGACGAGGCGGAGGGCGCGACCTTCATCGCGATGGAGCTCGTTCGCGGGCGCCCGCTGGCCTCGCTCGTCCGTCCTCGAATGGAAGCGGCGCGCGCGTTGGCGCTGGCGGCCGAGGTGGCGGAAGGACTGTCCGAAGCCCACCGCCGCGGCATCGTGCACCGCGACCTCAAGCCTTCGAACGTGATGATCACGGAGTCGGGACACGCCAAGATCATCGACTTCGGCCTCGCGAAGTTCTGGAAGCCACTCGATCCCCTGGAGAGCGGGGCGGACACGCCCGCGCGCGGGCAGACGGATCCCGGGCGCATCCTCGGGACCGCGGCCTACATGTCGCCGGAGCAGGTGCGCGGCGCGGCCGTCGATCCGCGCAGCGACGTGTTCGCGTTCGGGGCGCTGCTCTTCGAGATGCTGTCGGGGGAGCCCGCCTTCCGCCGTGAGACGGGTGTGGAGACACTGCACGCGATCCTGAAGGAGCCGGCGCGGCGCCTGCCCGAGTGCGGTCTCGGGTCCGCCGCTCGCGCCGTGCAATCGCTGCTCGACGCCTGCCTGGCCAAGGAACCCGACGACCGTTACGCCGGCGTCGAGCCGCTCCTGGCGGATCTGCGGGCCGCGCGCCAGCGGCTCGCGGCCGGAGAGGTCCCGGCGTCGACCGCCTCCGGCCCCGTCTCCGCCCTGCCGAGCGCGGCCGCCCGCACCGGTCCCATCCGCGTTCTCATCGTGGACGACGAGGATCCGGCGCGCGAGCTCATGAGGGAGTACCTGGGCCGCGAAGCCGACGTCGAGGTGGCCGGGGAGTGCCGCAACGGCTTCGACGCCGTGAAGGCGGTGGCCGAGCAGCGGCCGGACCTCGTGCTGCTCGACATCCAGATGCCCAAGCTCACCGGCTTCGAGGTGCTGGAGCTGATCGGGCGCGAGGTGGCCGTCATCTTCGTCACCGCCTTCGACGAGCACGCCTTGCGCGCGTTCGAGGTGAACGCGGTGGACTACCTCTTGAAGCCCGTCGCGCCCGACCGGTTCCGCGCGGCGCTGGCCCGCGCGCGCGACCGCCTGCAGGCGCGTGCGCCCCTGTCCGTCGCGGAGATCGTCCAGTCGGCACGGCCGCCGGGCGCGAAGGCCGAGCGCATCCTGGTGCGCGACGGGGCCAAGGTGGTCGTGATCGCGGCCGCCGACCTGGACTACGCGGAGGCGCAGGACGACTACGTGGGCTTGCGCAGCAAGGGCAAGCTCCACTTGAAGCAGCAGACGCTGGCCGAGCTGGAAGCTTCGCTCGACCCCGCGCGCTTCGTGCGCGTCCACCGGTCCTACCTGCTGAACGTGGATCGCCTGGCCCGGCTGGAAAGCGAGGGCGAGACGCGCACCGCCATCCTGACGGACGGGACGCGGCTCCCCGTGAGCCGGGCCGGCCATGCGCGCCTCAAGGCGCTGCTGTAGGGCGCGCCTAGCTCGTCCGGTTCAGGGTGACGGTGAGGCGTACCGGCATGACGTGGCACTGGTCGGCGGTGACGCGGACGTTGCGCTCGATCGCGGGCTGGTAGCCCGCCCGGCTCACGCGGAGCTCGTACGTCCCCGCGCGTTCGGTGGGACCCGAATAGGTGCAGTCGGGGGCGGAGCCCGGGAACGGGGGCAGCACCTGGCTGAAGGAACCGTCGACGGCGGTCACCGTCGCATCGCAGACACGCTGGCCCGACGTGCCGTCCACGACGGTCAGCGTGATCGCCTGCACCGCGATCGTGGTGCAGATGACGGGCTCAGAGGGAGACTCGCAGCCGACGAGACCGAAAACGACGGCAGCGGCGCCGACGAGACGACGGAACCGGCGGAGGAAGAAACCCATGTTCGCTCCTCGGGCCTACGCACCGAACTGACGGAGGTGGTGGTCCATGTGAAGGTAGCCCCAGCGCAACCAATCACCTTCCGACATCGTGCCGAAGATCGGATGGGAAGGCCAGGTCACGCCCGGCCCCCGCGACGTGAAGACCCCGACGAGCGCTTCGACCTGCTCCACGTCCGCGCCGAAGTCGCCCGGCTTCGTGCAGCCCGTGAGCGCCTGGTCGATCTCCGGGCGCGTGACGATTCCGGGCGGCCAGCGCAGCGGAGCGTAGAGGGCGATCCATTTGACGACCGTGTGATTGAGGATGCCGGAGACGTGGCTCACCTCCTTCCGGCCGAGAGCGATGAGGAACGCGTCCCCGAGATGGCACACCATCTGCGGCGCCGACATACGGCCCCAACGGCGCGTGCTGTCGGGGCGGACGTCCCGGAGGCGGCGCAGGACCTCGATCTTGTCCTCCGGCCGCGCCAGGGTCTTCATGGCTTCCTCACCGGCCGAGCATCCGCTCGCCCCCCGCTTCGCGGAAGGCGGCCCGCGCGCGCTCGCGGCCCGCTTCGGCCAGGGCCAGGACTTCCTTGAACCCCGCATCGCCGCGCAGCGCGTCGAAATGGCGGCTGTGGGCGAGGGTGTCGGCCACGAAGTAGCCCTTCTCCACCGCGCGCCGCAGGTACGGCAGCCCCTTCTGGTGCGCGCCGACGTCGCACAGCAGCCATCCCTCCTGGAAGATGGCCTCGGGATCGTCGCGGATCTTGAGCCCGCCCAGCGCGGACATGTTGTTGGACCACATGTCTTCGGCGCGCTTGTCGATCCAGGCCATGAGGTATTCGGCCCAGGAGTTGAAAGTGGCGATGCGGGTCGTCCGTCGCATCGCCTCCAGCGCGGCCCGCGCCTCCTCCCGCCGCCCGGCCAGGCCGAGACCGATGACGCGGATGCCGTCGTCGGCCCCGGCGACGACCAGGGTGGGCTCGATGGCCATGAGCCGCTCGAGGTCCCCCGTCATCAGGGTCGTCTGCTCGACGCTGGTGGGGACGTTGGGATCCAGGCGGCGCGCCTCCTTGTGGGCGGCGATGGACTGATCGAAGAGCCCGCAGTAGCGGCAGGCGTGGACGAGGCCCGAGAACAGCTCGGGATCGTTGCCGTGGCGCGTGGCCTGCGTCAGGAGCCGCACGATCGCGTGCTGCGCCTGCCCCATGTCCGACTCGAGGTTCGCGTACAGCTTGTGCGCCACGGAGAGGCGCGGGTTGATCTCGAGGGCGCGGCGGAAGGCCGCTTCCGCCCGCGTCTCGCTGTCCGGAGACGGCTCGATGTATTTCCCGATCACGCGGTGGCAGCGGCCGAGGTAGGCCCAGGCCGGCGCAAACTGGGGATCGAGATCGAGGCACCTTTCGTAGAGGCCGCGCGCGCGCACGAGACCGTCGTAGGTCCGGGCCATCTCGTTGGCGCGGAGGTAGAGCTCGTAGGCGCGCGCGTCGCGGGGCGCATCGGGGAAGGGCGAGATGCCGCTGCCCCCGAGGGGAAGGGACAGCGCCTCCACCACCCGTCGCGCGATGTCGTCCTGCAGGCGGAAGAGGTCGCCCAGCGGCGCCTGGACGGTCTGCGACGTGACCAGGGTTCCACTCGGCGCCTCGACGAGCTGGGCCGCGGCCCGCACCTGGTCTCCCGAGCGCAGGAGAGTGCCGAGCACGACGCGGTCCACATCCGCGGCCGCGGCCAGCGCCTTGAGGTCCGGCGCCTCGCCCGCGAAACGCGCCGCCGTCGCGCCCGAGCGCACGACCAGCGACGGGATCCCCGCCAGCGACGTCGCGATGGCCTCGGGCAGGCTGTAGGCCAGGAAGTCCGTCTCCGGATCCGGACGCAGGATGCGGAAGGGCAGGACCACGAGGCGGGTCAGCGCGCGGGCCAGGGCGGGCGTGTCGTTGCCCTCGACGCCGCTCGTGCCCCGCAGATCGTCCGCCATGGCCTCCGCGGAAGACGGGCGCTCCGCCGGCTTCTTGGCGAGGGCCCGGCGGATCACGCGGTCGGCGGCCGCGATGGCGGGAGAGCCGACGAGGGCCGGCGGCTGCTCGTGCAGCGTCGCGTGCAGGATCTCCACGACGTTGGCCCCGGCGAACGCGGGCCGGCCCGCGAGCATCTCGAACAGGATCGCACCCGTCGCGAACAGATCGGTCCGGGGATCGAGCTCGTCGCCCGTGACCTGCTCCGGCGCCATGTAGCGCGGCGTGCCCACCAGCATTCCCGCTTGCGTGAGCTCCGAGGCCATGCTGATCGAGCGCGCCATCTCGGGGTCCATCGGCCGGGCCAGCCCGAAGTCGAGCAGCTTGACGCCGTGCGGCGTGACGAACACGTTCGACGGCTTGAGGTCGCGGTGGACGATCCCGCGCGCGTGCAGGGCCGCGAGCGCGGCCAGGATGCCGAGCCCGATCGGCACTGTCTCCGCCACACTCAGGGGCCCGTCGTGCAGGCGCTCGGCCAGGGACTGGCCTTCGAGGAGCTCCATGGCGATGAACAGCTCCGGGCCGTGCTCGCCGATCTCGTAGATGTGGCAGACGTTCGGATGGTTGACGCTGGCCGCGGCCCGGGCCTCGCGCCAGAAGCGCTTGCGCGCGGTGTCGTCCTGGGCGAGCGCGGACATGGTCTTGACCGCGACCGTGCGCTCCAGGCGCTCGTCGCGCGCCGCGTAGACGACGCCCATCCCGCCCTGACCGAGCTTGCGGGTGATCGCGTAATGCCCGATGCGTGTGGGCAGGGGCACGTCCGGAGGGGGAGTGAGGGCGGCGAGGCTCGGGGCGCCCGACGGGGGGGACGGTGACGCGCGCGTCACCATCCAGTCGTAGAGGGCGCGCAACCGTCCCCGGGGCGTGTTGTCGAGGGGCTTCTCCGCCACGGGACCGTCGATCATACCCTCACCGGCCGGAGCGCCGGGGCCGGAATTCCAGGGGCGGCGCTAACTTTCCGGGCTCGGGCGGCGTCTTATCCGCATGGTGAGCCCTGCCCGGCTGGAGTCCGTCTCCCAGGACCTGCGCTTCGCGCTCCGATCCTTCCGCCGCAGCCCCCTCTTCGCCGCCATCGCCGTGCTCACGCTGGCCCTGGGCATCGGCGTGGACACGGCGATGTTCAGCATTCTGGATGCCGTCCTCCTGCGCGAGCTGCCGTACACGGATCCCGGGCGCCTCGTAACCCTCCGCCAGATGTTCCCGAAGATCGGCGAGCTCGCGCTCGGGACGTCCCCCGCCGAGTACCTCGACTATCGCGACCGGGCCTCGTCTTTCGCGTCTGTTGCCGGGTACGAGGCGGTGGCCATGGACCTCACGGGAGAAGGGGAGCCCGTCCGCGTCCAGGCCCAGCGCGTGACGTACACGCTCTTCACGACGCTCGGCGTCGCGCCGCTCGCCGGACGGACGTTCTCCGCAGCGGAAGACGAGGCGGGCGCGCCGCCGGTCGCGCTCGTGAGTCACGAGCTCTGGCAGCGCCATTTCGGGTCCAGCGCGCAGACGGTGGGGCGCATCATCCGCCTCGACGAGCAGCCCTACGAAGTGGTGGGGATCATGCCCCGCGGCTTCGATTTCCCGTTCCAGGCCGCGCGCGCCGGCGAGCCGCCCTCCGTGTGGGTGCCGATGGCGTTCACGCCGAAGGAGATCGCGGACCGCGCGGCGGCGTTCCCCGTTCACCTCGTCGCGCGGCTGCGGCCGGGCGTCTCGCTCGCGCAAGCGCAGAGCGACGTCGATCGCGTTGCGGCCGCGTTCCAATCCGAGCATCGCGACATCTACTCCGGCAACCTGCAGCTCGAGGTGACGGTCAGCCGCCTTGGAGCGGAGACCGCCGCACGTGCCCGCCCTCTGATGCTTACGCTGGGCGGGGCCGTGGTGTTCGTTCTGCTCATCGCCTGCGCGAACGTCATGAACCTCCTCCTCTCGCGGGCGACGGTGCGGGAGCGCGAGATGGCGGTGCGCCACGCTCTCGGGGCGAGCGCGCCGCGCCTCTTCCGCCAGCTCTTGACCGAAGCCCTGATCCTCACCAGCGCGGGCGGGGCCCTGGGATGCCTGCTCGCGTATGCGCTGATCCGGGTGATGACGAGCGCGTGGCCGTCGTCGGTGGCGGGAGCGGCCCAGGCCCGCCTGGACGTTCGCGTGCTCGCCTTCACCGTCGTCGTCTCGATGGTCAGCGGGGTCCTTTGCGGCCTGGCTCCGGCGTGGCGGTGGTCGCGCCCGAGCCTCGCCGGCTCGCTCCAATCGGGCGGGCGCCCGGGCGCATCGAACCAGCGCCACCGCCTGCGCGGGGCCCTCGTCGTGGTGGAGGCCGCGAGCGCGTTGGTGCTCCTCATCGGCGCCGGCCTCCTCATCCACAGCTTCGTCGAGGTGCTGCGGGTGCCGATCGGCTTCTCGCCGGACGGGGTGCTGATCGCGCGCACCACTTTCAACCGGCAGCGCTACCCGGCCGCGGAGGGCCGGCGCCAGGCCCAGCGCGAGATGACGGCGCGCCTGGCCGCGCTTCCCGGAGTGACCGCGGTGGCCCTCACCACGCACATCCCGCTCGCGGACGAGCGGCAGATCGGGTTCATCCTCGAAGGCGAAGACGAGCGCTCCGTTCACTGGGCGGACAACGCGCTCGTGAGCGGCGATTACTTCGGGGCCATGGGGATCCATCTGATGAGTGGCCGTACCTTCGGCGCCGCGGACACGCCGGAGGCGCCCGCCTCCGCGATCGTCAACGAATCGCTGGCGCGCCGGTTCTTCCCGGAGGGCGACGCGGTGGGGAAGCGCCTCGTCTGGGGCGGTCGCAAGCTCACGATCGTGGGCGTGGCCGGTGACGTGCACACGTCCGGCCTCGACGCCGCGGTCAGCCCGATGGTCTACACACCCGTCTACCAGATCGAGAGCGGCGCCACCCGATTCGCCGTTTTCGTGGTGCGTACGCGGGCCGCCGATCCCGCCGCCCTGGCCGCGTCCGTGCGCGCGGCCCTTTGGGCGGTCGACCGTGACGTGCCCGTCTTCGACGTCCGCGCGCTGAGCGAGGTCGTGTCGCGCTCGCTGGCCACGCGCCGCTTCGCGGTCACCCTTCTCGCGTCTTTCGCGGGGGTGGCCCTCTTCCTGGCCGTCGTCGGGCTCTACGGCGTGCTTTCCTACGCCGTCACCCAGCGGACGTCCGAGCTCGGGGTCCGCTTCGCCCTGGGCGCGACGCCGGGACGCGTCATCCAGATGGTCCTGGGCGACGGCCTCCGTCTGGTCGTCGCGGGCCTGGTGCTCGGCGCCGCGATGGGCGGTCTGGCCGCGCGCCTGATGTCGGGCCTCCTCTTCGGCATCCGTGTGCTCGACGTCAAGACGTTTGCGGGCGCGGCCCTTCTGCTCCTGTTGGTGGCGCTCCTCGCGAGCTTCGTCCCCGCGCGACGCGCGTCGCGCCTCGATCCGATGAATGCCCTGCGATCCGAATAGACGCGAGGCCTAATGCGCGGGCACGTCGAAGGGCAGGCTCAGGACATCCGAGGAGACATCGGCGGGGGGCCGGGCCGCGGCGTTGCGGTCGAAGAGCCGGTCGAAGCGGTTGCCCGCGCGATCCTCGAGCGCGGCGCGCATCCGGACGACATAACGGCCGGGAGCCCACGGCTGTTCCGGGCGGAACGTCCAGCGTGTCTCGTCCGTCGCGATCTCCACGCGTCCGGCGACGGCGCGGCCGCCGTCGTCTTCCACCCAGACCCATCGTTGCAGGAGCGCGTGGTCGAGCGGCTCCGGGAGCGTGACGACGACGGCATCGGAAGCGAGGCTCGGGGCCGCCACTCGAGCATCGGCCAGGCGTGGCGACACGCGATCGGCCTCGACCGCGTGGAAGCGGTGCTCATGGGCTCGTCCCATGACCGTCCCCGCGACATCGGCGGTGTCTCCATCGACCACCAACCAATACTCCCCTCCGGTACGCAAGGGCGGACCCAGCCGCTCGCCGGGCGCCACGCCGCGCTTCACGCGCCCGGGATGGAACAGGAGCGTGAGCCGCGTGCGCTGCGGATCCCAGAGGCCGTCTTCGACGGGCACGAAGGCGAGCGGGACTTCCCGGCCGTCGTCATCCATCAGATGGACGTGCTGTTGCGCGCCCCGCGCCGTCATCGGACGGGAGAACTGGACGTACAGGCGCAGCGCGTTCTCGGGAAGCGTGTCGCCGGAGGGATGAATGGCCAGGACACGCGGCGGGTCGGAGACGGCGGGCGGCGTCACCTCGAACGTGCGATCGACCCGCACGGCTCCGAGAACGAACCACGCCGTGTAGCGCAGACCGGGCACGAACGGAA
>Ga0111538_10001068_pt1 | contig 38273 bp, 38 predicted proteins | sample SoiMethybrSBSTD1_FD_79669 | JGI IMG/M metagenome (GOLD analysis project Ga0111538, IMG submission 79669) | Bulk soil microbial communities from a Populus tree surrounding site in Tennessee, USA - Soil MetaG P. TD hybrid SBSTD1 (version 2)... | ecosystem: Environmental > Terrestrial > Soil >...
CCTGCCGCCCGGCGTCGTCAACATCCTCACCGGCGCCGGCGAGACCGGGCAGGCCCTCGTCGAGCACCCGGGCGTCGACAAGGTCGCGTTCACCGGGTCGACCGAGGTCGGCCGCGCCATCGCCCGCAGCGTCGCCGGCAGCCGCAAGAAGGTGACGCTCGAGCTCGGCGGCAAGGCGGCGAACGTGGTGTTCGACGACGCCCCGATCGACCAGGCCGTCGAGGGCATCGTCAACGGCATCTTCTTCAACCAGGGCCACGTGTGCTGCGCCGGCAGCCGCCTGCTGGTGCAGGAGTCGATCGCCGACGAGCTGCTCGACCGCCTGAAGCGCCGCCTGGCGACCCTGCGGCTCGGCGACCCGCTCGACAAGAACACCGACATCGGGGCCATCAACAGCTCGGCCCAGCTCGACCGCATCCGCGAGCTGTCGCACGCGGGCGAGCTCGAGGGGGCCGAGCGGTGGTCACCGCCGTGCGACCTCCCCGATCGCGGCTGGTGGTTCCCGCCCACGGTGTTCACCGGCGTCACCCAGGCGCACCGCATCGCCCGCGAGGAGATCTTCGGGCCGGTGCTGTCGGTGCTGACCTTCCGCACGCCCGCCGAGGCCCTCGAGAAGGCCAACAACACGCCCTACGGGCTGTCGGCCGGCGTGTGGACCGACAAGGGCAGCCGCATCCTGTGGATGGCGCAGCGCCTGCGGGCCGGGGTCGTGTGGGCCAACACGTTCAACCGCTTCGACCCCACGAGCCCGTTCGGCGGCTACAAGGAGTCGAGGTACGGCCGCGAGGGCGGCCGTCACGGGCTGGAGGCCTACCTCGATGTCTGACCCGGCCCCGTCCGAGCGCCTCGCCGTGCGCAAGACCTACAAGCTGTACGTCGGCGGCGCGTTCCCCCGGTCCGAGTCGGGCCGCACCTACGAGGTGACCGGGCACGACGGCGCCTTCCTCGCCAACGCCGCCCTGGCCTCGCGCAAGGACGCCCGCGACGCCGTCGTCGCCGCCCGCAAGGCCTTCCCGGGCTGGTCGTCGGCCACCGCCTACAACCGCGGCCAGGTGCTGTACCGCGTCGCCGAGGTGCTCGAGGGCCGGCGCGACCAATTCGCGGCCGACGTGGCCGCGGCCGAGGGGGTCGGCCCCGCGGATGCGGCCGGCATCGTCGACGCGGCGATCGACCGCTGGGTCTGGTACGCCGGGTGGAGCGACAAGGTGCACCAGGTGCGCGGCTCGTCCAACCCGGTGGCGGGGCCGTACTTCGACTTCTCGGTCCCCGAGCCCACGGGCGTGGTGGCCGTCGTCGCCCCGGCGTCGCCGCTGCTGGGCCTCGTGTCGGTGCTGGCCCCGGTGATCGTGACCGGCAACACCTGCGTGGTCGTCGCCGACCGGCGGGCGCCCCTGCCGGCGGTGACCCTGGCCGAGGTGCTGGCCACGTCCGACGTGCCCGGCGGGGTGGTCAACCTGCTCACCGGCGACGCCACCGAGGTCGCCCCGTGGCTGGCGTCGCACATGGACGTCAACGCGCTCGACCTGGCGGGGGTGGTCGACGCCGACCTGGCCGCCGACCTCGAGCGCAGCGCGGCCGAGAACCTCAAGCGCGTCGTGCGCCCGCCGGACGCCGGGCACGACTGGGCCGCCGATCCCGGTCTCGCCCGCATGACGGCCTTCCTCGAGACGAAGACGGTCTGGCACCCGGTCGGGGTGTGAGCCGGCCCGGCCGAGGTCCCGCTCGGGCGAGCGGACCGCAGCCCACGGCCCACGGCGGCCGGGGGGGGCGTCCCGCCGTCCGCCCGACGCCCGACCGTCAGCGGGCGTCGTAGGGCGGAGGGCCCGGTTGCGGCTCGCCCCCCGGTCGGTCCCCGTGCGGCAGGACCAGGCGGGCGATCAGCTCGACCAACTGGTACAGCTTGTACGCGATCCAGGCGGGCGCAGCGCCGATGAGCGCCCACCAGACGGCGTAGCCGGCGATGGCGCCGGCGGCGTACTGGCGGCCCCACAGCACGGCACCCACGAGCGGGGCCACGAGCGCGGCGGCCACCAGCGGCCACCGACCGCCCGCGAGCCCCCACACGAGCAGTGCGGTTCCGACGAGCGCGACCGCGATCCACGCCACGGTGAGGGCCAGCCGCGCCGCCCCCGACTTCAGCCGGGTGCGGAACGCGACCCCCGCCCACATCAGGTAGGCGCGCACGGGCGGCACGCCCGAGTCGAGGAGCATCCGCCGGAACAGCAGGTCGGCGACCTCGGGCGCCACCTTCCAGTCGGCCGGGAACCCGGCCGGGTACCGGTCGTCGGCCACCGGCTCGTCGGGCGTGCCGACCCTCGGCCGCTTCTCGACGATCAGGAGGTCGTGGACGAGCGCGGCCGGCGTGTGGCGCCCGTGCCGCCGGGCGAACCAGCCGAGGACCCCGGGGATCGAGGCCAGGTCGCTGCGCAGCCACCGCCTCTCGATCGTCAGCGGGGTCGACGGCGCACCGGGCACGTCGGCCGGGGGCGTGTAGACCAACGGTTCGACCACGTCGAAGTTCTTGTCATCGACCTGGTGGAGGACGACGCGGCACGGCTGCCGCGTCGCTCCGGGCCGCGAGAACGGCGTGCTGTCGGCGCGCCAGAAGCGGGGCCCGTCACCGCCGCCCGGGACGGCGTCGTCGTCGTCCACGACGCGCCCGCCGGTGTCCCTGTCCGTCATGCGCCCTCACCTCCGGCCCCCGGATCCACACCGAGGAGCACCTACCCACCGCGGAGCGTACTGGTGCCGGCGGCGGAGCGCCCGGACATCCGGCGGCCCGCGCGCCGTCTGGGCCACCGGGGACCGATTGGCCCTGGGCGGGCGACGACCCGGGGTCCAGCGTGGCCCCATGGCCCCGCCCGCGCCCCCGGTGTCAGCCGCCCGCTCGCTCCCCCGTCTCGCACCGGCCGCCGCGGTGCGCTCGTCGGCCATCCGCGACCTTCTCGCCCTCACGGCCCAGCCCGGGATCCTGTCGCTGGCCGGGGGCATGCCCGCGCTCGACGCCGTGCACGACGACGTCCTCCCGAGCGTGGCGGCGGAGGTGCTGGCCGACGCCGGCGCCGTCCAGTACGGGCCGACCGAGGGGTGGCCCGCGCTGCGGACGTGGATCGCGGGCGTCGTCGACCGGGCCGCCGGCGCGGCTCCGCCGGCAGATCCCGACGACGTCCTCGTCACCCACGGCTCGCAGCAGGCCCTCGACCTCGTCGTGCGCGCCCTGGTCGAGCCGGGGACGGCGGTCGTGGTCGAACGCCCCACCTACCTCGGCGCGGTCCAGGCCCTCACCGCGGCGCGCGCCGACGTGCACGCCGTCGCCGTCGACGACGACGGGATCGACACCGAGCGCCTGGCGGCGGACCTGCGCGCGGGGCTGCGGCCGGCCCTGTGCTACCTGGCGCCGACCTTCCAGAACCCGTCGGGGGTGGTGATGTCGGCGGGCCGCCGGGCCCACCTGGGCGCACTGGCCGACCGCTACGGCTTCGTGGTCGTCGACGACGACCCGTACCGCGACCTCGCCTTCGGCCCGGTCCCGTCCCGCCTGCGGGCCGACGTGCCCGACGACCTGGCGGTCACGCTCGGCACCTTCTCGAAGGTGGTGGCGCCGGGGCTACGGGTGGGCTGGGCCCACGGTCCCCGCTGGCTCGTCGGGGCCCTGACGCGCCTCAAGCAGGCCGCCGACCTCCACACGTCGACGGTCGCGCAGCAGGTGCTGGCCGCGGCTGTCGCGCGCCCGGGGTGGTGGGAGGCCCGGGCGGCACGGCTGGCGGGCCTCTACCGGCGGCGGGCCGGCGTGCTGGCCGCCGCGGTCGCCGACCACGGGCGCGGGCGGATCGAGGCGGCGGCCGCCCGGGGCGGGATGTTCCTGTGGGGCCGGCTCACCGACGGGACCGACGGCGCCGCCCTGCTGCCCGCGGCGCTGCGCCGCGGTGTCGCCTTCGTGCCGGGGGCCGAGTTCAGCTGCGACGGTGCCGCCGGCCCCCACCTGCGGCTGTGCTTCGCCACGCTCGACGACGCCGCCCTGGTCGAGGCGGCGCGCCGCCTCGGCGCCGCGCTCGGAGACGAACGGACGGGGTGACGTGCGCCCGGGCCGGTCACGGCGGCGGCCACGGCGCCCCCATCGGGTTGGGCACCGGCACGACACCCGCCTGCACCACCCGCCCCGAGAGGTCGGTGAGCAGGGCGAGCAGGCGGGCGGCGCCGGCAGGGCCGAGCACGGTCGCGGGATCGAGCGCGACGCGGTCGGTCGCCGCCTCCACCGCCGCGCGGGTGCGCCGTCCCTGCTCGGTGGCGTGCCCGTCGCGAGCGACCAACCCGCGAGCGGTGAGGTCGGCGACGCGCGCATCCCAGTCGTCGTCGGTCCACCCCCGGTTCGGCTGCGTGAGCGAGCGGGCCGAGCCGCCGACCGCCGCGAACAGGACGTGCGCCGCGCAGCCGTCGATCCCCTCGCCGAGCAGGGCGGCGTTGTGCCCGTCGCCACGCAGCTCCCGCAGGGCGGTCACGGCCTGCCAGAGGACCAGGTGCGGCTCGGCGGGCCAGGGCAGTCCGGCCACCGCGGCACCGAGCGGCCGCCCGCCGACGGGCGCGGCCTCGACCAGGGCCCGCGCCAGCGGGGCGGCCTCGCCGACCGCGGGGTGGCGGGCCACGTCCTCGCCGACGAGTGCCCGCAGCGCGCCGTCGACGCCGGCGAGCCGGGCGGCGAGCGCGCCGTCGGGGGTCATCCGCTGCCAGACCTCCGGCACGGCCCGGGCCACCATGGACGGGGCGAAGTTGTAGAACAGCGCCGTCACCACCTGCGGCCCGACCGGGCCGAGGGGGGCGGCGCGCAGCGCGAAGTAGCCCCGCCAGAACCCCCGCAGGCCCGCCGCCTCGGAGGCGGTGCGCACCTCGGGGGCGAAGTACACGAGCGCATGCAGGGGCTCGGCCGCAGCCCAGGTGGTGCGGGCGAGGGGCACGGTGCCGTCGTGATGCGTGCGCATGGCGTCACCCTGCCCGACGGCGGTCGTCGGAGCCAGGGCCACGATCCCGGGACCGACCGGTCCGAATCCCCCGGGACGGCAGGGCCGACCCGCGCCCACACTGGAGGGGCGCCCCCACCCGGCGCCGCCCCGCTGCGATGACGACCGACGCCGACCGGCCCCTCTCGATCTCTCCCACCACGCTGGCCCGCGTGCTCGCGGGCTGGTCGGACTCGTCGGGCGCGCTCTACCGGTCGCTGGCGGACGCGGTGGTGGCGGCCATCGAGCGGGGCGACCTGCCCACCGGCGCCCGCCTGCCGGCCGAGCGGGCGGCGGCACCGCAGCTCGGGGTGTCCCGGGGCACGATGGTGGCCGCGTACGACGCCCTGCGCGACGCCGGCGTCGTCGATCGCCGCCGGGGCAGCGGCACCTGGATCGTCGGCCCGCACGCCTCGGCGTTCCGCGTCGCCGAGCTGGCCGCCGGCCTGCGGGCCCGCCAGCTCACCCGCCACACGGTGACCGAGGCGCCCGCGGTCATCGACCTCGCCCTCTCGGTGCTGCCGGCGCCCGACGGCCTGCCGCCCGAGGCGTTCGAGCTCGACCCGACCCGGCTCGTCCGGCTCGCCCACGGTCACGGCTACCACCCGCCCGGCCTGCCCGCCCTGCGCGAGCGGCTCGCGGAGCTCCACACCGAGCGGGGCGTGCCCACGGATCCCGACCAGGTCCTCGTCACGACGGGCGCCCAGCAGGCGCTCTCGCTCGTCGCCCAGCACCTCGTCGCGCCGGGCGACGTCGTGGCGGTCGAAGCGCCGACCTACCCGGGGGCGATCGACGTGTGGTCGCGGGTGGGTGCCCGGTTCGCGGCGCTGGCGGGCGACAGCGCCGGCGTCGTGCCGGCGCACGTGCGCCGGATCGTCGACGAACAGGTCCCCGAGGTCGTCTACGTCGTCCCGACCGGCCAGAACCCGCGGGGCACCGTGGTTCCGCCGGCGCGCCGCCGCGAGCTCGCCGCCATCGCCGACCGGGCCGCCTGTTGGCTGGTCGAGGACGAGGCCCTCGCCTGGACCGTCTACGACGGCGCCGGTCCGCCCCTGCCGATCGCCGCGTTCGCCACCGGTGGCCGCGTGCTGACGCTGGGATCGCTGTCGAAGCTGTTCTGGGGCGGGCTGCGCCTCGGGTGGGTGCGGGGTGACGCCGCCACGATCTCGCAGCTCGGGCGCCTCAAGGCCGCCCTCGACCTCGGGTCCGACTCGTTGACCCAGGCGGTCGCCCTGTCGCTGCTCGACCGCGTCGACGAGATCGCTGCGGTGCGGCGACGGGCGCTGGCGTCGTCGGCCCGCCTGGTCACCGGCCTGCTGGCCGACCGGCTCCCCGACTGGCAGGTCCGACCGCCCGAGGCCGGGCTGTCGCTGTGGGTGCGCCTGCCCGGCGGGGACGCGGACGACCTCGCGACCGTGGCGCTGCGCCATGGTGTCCGGGTGCTGCCGGGGACCGCCGCCAGCCCCGTCGAGTCCGCCGCGCCCCACCTGCGGCTGGCGATCTCGCTGCCGCCGGCGCAGCTCCGCGAGGCCGTCGACCGGCTGGCCGCCGCCTGGCACTCCGCCGATCGGTCGCCGACGTCCGTCCCCTCGGCCCGGTAGCCGGGCGGCCACGGGCCCTGCTCGACGCGACCTCGGCGCCGCGGGCCCGGATGTCCTCGCCGTGGCCCTCACGCGGGCCCACCCCCGCCTCGGGACCTCGAGACCCCGCCGTCCGTCGGTTCACCCCTGCGGGGTGGTTCACTTCTCGCCATGGGCCACGTGCGCACCCGCGCCTACACCGACGGCGTGGTCACCGCCGACGACTTCCCGCTGACCGAGGTGTCCGACCAGCTCGCGAAGGACGGCACGCTGGTGTGGGTCGACATCGTGCACCCCAACGGTGCCGACCTCGACGGCCTCACCGACGAGCTCGGCCTGCACGCCCTCGCCGTCGAGGACGCGCTCGAGCCCCACCAGCGGCCGAAGATCGACCACTACCCGACCCACCTGTTCCTCTCGTGCCACGCCGTCCGGGTCGACGAGGGCACGGCGTCGCTCGACAAGTCCGAGATCGACGCCTTCATCGGCGACCGGTGGCTCGTGACCGTGCGGGCCGACGAGACGTTCCCGATGGGCCCGGTCGTCGCCCGGTGGGACGCGTCGCCCGACCTCACCCGCCAAGGGGTCGGCGTGCTCGTCTACGGCCTGCTCGACGAGGTGATCGACGGCTACTTCGCCGTCATCGACCGGTTCGACGGCTACTACGAGGAGGTGAGCGACGCCATCTTCTCGGAGCACCCGCTGCGCCCCGACCAGCAGCGCCAGTGGTTCGAGATGCGCCGCACGCTGTCGCAGTTCCACCGGCTGGTGCTGCCGCTGCGCGAGGCGCTGAGCGGCCTCGTGCGCCACCGGCACGAGCTGGTCGACCCCGACGTCCTGCCGTACTGGCAGGACCTGTACGACCACATCGTGGTCGTGAGCGAGACGACCGACGGCCTGCGCGACCTCGTGGGCTCGCTCACCGACGCCAACCTGAGCCTGCGCGACTACCGCCAGAACCAGGTCATGAAGACGGTGTCGAGCTGGGCGGCGATCGTCGCCGCCCCCACCCTCGTCACGGGGTACTACGGCATGAACGTGCCGTTCCCGGGGTCGGGCTCGACGGCCGGCGTCATCGTCTCGGCCGTCATCATCGCCGGCATCTCGATCGGGCTCTACCTGTTGTTCCGACGCCGCGGCTGGCTCTGAGGGCCCCGCCGGCGAGGCTGCGGCTCGGCGCCAGGACCCGGGCGCCTCGGCCCGGGCGCCGCTCGGCGGCGGACACGGGCGTCCGGCCTGGGGCGGGGTTCGGGGCTAGGCGGCGACGGCCGACCGTCGGGGCGCCGTCACGGCCAGGCGGGCGCGGAACCCGGGCAGTTCCTGGGCCGCCCAGCGGAACGCGGGACCGGTGAGGACGAGGGCCGACACGCCGGAGGCGGCCTCGACGGTGGCCGCGTGTGCCACGCCCTCCAGCTCCTCGGAGGCGCCGATGACCGCGCCCGGGCCCAGCGTCGAGCCGTCGGCGGGCCCGCCGAGCACCTGCGCCTCGCCGGACAGCAGGACGACGACCTCGTGCGGGTGACGTCCGGCGCGGGCCAGGGTCGCGCCGGGCAGCACGGTCAGCCGGTCGGCGTGGGCCGCGAGCGGCGCCAGCGCCCGCTCGTCGTAGCCGGCGAACAGGTCGGTACCGGCGAGCACCGACACGTCGGGGCGGTGGCGCCGCATCACGCTGCCTCCACCACGAGGGGCGGGCACGGGGACCCGCCGCCCGATCCGGTCGACGGTGGCGTGACCGGGGGGGCCGCGACCTCCGGCGCCACGGGGGCGAGGCGCCGGGCGGCCACGGCCACGGGGACCTGGACCTCGACCTCGCCGTCGCCGACGAAGTGCGCCTCCACGCCGACCCGCAGCGACCGCAGGAAGCGGATGGCCCGCTCGTTGTCGGCCTGCACGCGGGCGAGCACGGTCGCCACGCCGGCGCAGTCGGCCTCGGCGGCGAGGGCGGTGAACAGCGACCGCCCGATCCCCCGCCGGAACCAGCCGTCCTCGACGAGGAAGGCGGCCTCGACCGTGCCGTCGCGGCCGGCGGCCAGCGTCGCCGTGCCGCGCACGGCCCCGTCGGGGGAGACCGCCACCCACGACCGGTGGGAACGGGAGGGGTGGGCGATGCGGTCGACCTCGCGGCGCACGATGCGGTCGCCCGCGCCGTGGAAGCGGCGGCGCAGCGTCGTGGCGCTGGCCCGTCCGACCAGGCCCTGGAGCGCCGCCACGTCACCGGGGCCGGCCGTCCGCACGACCGTTCTGGTGAGCTCCGTCATGCCCTGACGGTAACTAGACCAGTCGTCATAGTCAATAGACCAGTCGTCATACCGCTAGGATGGGCGCGTGGCATCCGACACACGCGACCGCCTCGTCCGCTCGACCACCCGCCTGCTCCGCACGCAGGGCTACGCCGCCACGGGCCTGAACGAGATCATGGCCGAGGCCGGCGCGCCCAAGGGCTCGATGTACTTCCACTTCCCCGGGGGGAAGACCGAGCTGGCGGCGGCGGCCGTCGACCGGTTCGCCGAGCGCTCGACCGCCCGCATGCAGCGGTACCTCGCCGACCACGCCACGGTGGCCGAGGCGGTGGTCGCCATCTTCGACGGCTACGTGGAGCACCTCGAGGGCACGGGGTTCCGCGAGGGCTGCGCGGTGGCGAACGTGGCGCTCGACGCGTCCTCGTCGCACCCGACGCTCGCCGACGCGACCGGGCGCGCCATGCACCGGTGGGTCGACGTGCTCGCCGAGGCGCTCGAGGCCGAGGGCCGCCCCACGGAAGAGGCGCACGGGCTGGCCACCCTCGTGATCGCCACCATCGAGGGCACCGTGGTGATGGCCCGGGGCGAGCAGTCGAGCGAGCCCATCGCGACCACGCGGGACGTGCTGCGCACCATCCTGGCGCGCTGACACGTACACCTGTTCGCTACAGTCGCCGCATGGCCACCATGCGGTGGGAGCGCGCCGAAGACGAGCGCCCCCAGCAGACGCTGTTCGACGAGCCGATCTTCGAGCGCCAGCCGGGCCGCGGCGAGTTCCGCGGCATCGAGTTCCTGCACGTCCGCGCCCATCGGGTCATCAACGAGGTCAAGGGCGCGCCGTTCGGCTTCCGCTACACGATCAACCCGTACCGGGGCTGCACGCATGCGTGCTCCTACTGCTTCGCCCGGCCCACCCACACCTACCTCGACCTCGACGCCGACCGCGACTTCGAGACCCGCATCGTCGTCAAGGTCAACGCGGTGTCGCACCTGCGCGCCGAGCTCGATCCCCGGCGCTGGCGGGGTGACCTCGTCGCCATGGGCACGAACACCGATCCCTACCAGCGGGCCGAGGGCAAGTACCGCCTGACCCGGGGCATCGTCGAGGTCCTCCACGAGCACGCCAACCCGTTCTCGATCCTCACCAAGTCCACCCTCGTGCTGCGCGACCTCGACCTGCTCGCCCGGGCCGCCCGCCGCACGAGCGTGCGGGTCAACCTGTCGATCGGCACCCTCGACGAGGAGGTGTGGCGGGCCACCGAGCCCGGCACGCCGCACCCTCTCCGCCGCGTGCGGGCGGTCGAGCAGCTCAACGCCGCCGGCATCCCGTGCGGGGTGCTCGTCGCCCCGGTGCTGCCCGGCCTGTCCGACGGCGACGACCAGCTCGAGGCCGTGGTGTCCGCGTGCGTCGACGCCGGCGCCCGCTCGATCTCGACGGTGCTGCTGCACCTCCGCCCCGGCGTGCGCGAGGTCTACCTGTCGCGCCTCGCACGGACGCATCCCCAGGTCGTCGCCGACACGCGCCGGCGCTACCGCGACCGGGCGTACGCCCCCAAGGCCGACCAGCAGGCGCTCGCGGCCCGGGTCCGCGACATCGTCCGCGCCCACGGCGGCACGTCGGCCGAGCGGGGCGACCCCGAGCACATGGCCGGGCCTGCGGCAGCGCGACCCGGTCCCGCCGCCGCGCCCCCGGCCGGCACGCCGGTGGCGGCGCCCGGCTCGACGCTGCCCACGGTCGACCAGCTCAGCCTCCTGTGAGAGTCCTGCGTCGCTCGACCGCGCTCACGACATCCACGACAACCACGACGAGTGCAGCGCCGACGCCGTCCGCCGGTCCGCGCTCACGACGTCCACAGCGACCGCAACGCCGACGCCGTCCGCTCGTCCGCAGGGAAGAACGACTCGATCGACAGCTCCTCGACGGTGACGTCGCGGGCCGTCCCGAACGTCGCGACCGTGCTGAAGAACGACAGCTCTCCGCCGTCTGGCGCCCGCAGCACCAGCGGCATGAACAACCGGCTGACGGTGTCGGGGTCGCCGGGTGACGCCGACACCCCCGGGAAGCCGCACAGCTCGTCGTAGAGGTCGCCGAGCACCGGGTCGGCGGTGGCGTCGGCCTCGCGCCGCAACCGGTCGACCAGGTGGCTGGCCCACGGCTCGAAGTTGACGATGCGCGGTGCCAGGCCCTCGGGGTGCAGGCTCACCCGCAGGGCGTTGACCGGGGCGGCGAGCAGCTCGTCGGCGATCCCCTGGGTCAGCAGCGCGTACGCCGCGTCGTTGGCGGTGACCACGTCCCAGTGCCGGTCGACGACCATGGCGGGGAACGGATGGTGCCCGGCGAGGATCGTGTCGAGCGCGTCGCGCACCGGCGCCATCTCCGCGGCGTCGATCGGGGTCTGCGCGTAGCGCGGGGCGTACCCCGCCGCCAGCAGCAGCGCGTTGCGGTCGCGCAACGGCACGTCGAGCTGCTCGGCCAGGTGCATGACCAGCTCGGGGCTGGGCTTCGACCGCCCGGTCTCGACGAAGCTCAGGTGGCGGGCCGACACGGCCGCCTCGTTGGCGAGGTCGAGCTGGCTGAGCCGGCGGCGCTGGCGCCACTCGCGGAGCAGCGCGCCCACCGTCGGGACGCCGGCGGCCGGGGACAGGGTCGCAGCCATGGGCCGACCCTAACGAGACGTCGCGCCGGCGGCGCTTACCTCTCGGGTAGGCGCAGAGGCTTACCCCGCGGGTAATCGCCCGGCCGCCGGCGCGGCCCGACAGTGGGCACCATGAGCGACACCACCACCACCGACACCGCAGTCCCGGCCGCCTACCTCACCACGATCGCCAACTACTTCTCGTTCCTGAACGAGACCGACGAGGCCGCCCGCCGCGAGCTCACGGCCGCCACGTGGACCGAGGACGGCGCCTTCTTCGACCCGCTGCTCGAGGCCACGGGGCACGACGAGCTCGTGGCGATGGTCGGCGGCATCCACGCGCAGATGCCCGGACACACGTTCCGCCGGACGTCCGGGGTCGACACGCACCACGGGCTCGTCCGCTTCGGGTGGGAGATGACGGCCGACGACGGCACCGTCGCGGTCGCGGGCATCGACATCGGGATCGTCGCCGCCGACGGCCGCCTGAGCCGCATCGCCGGCTTCTTCGGGCCGCTCCCCGAGCTCGAGGGCTGAGCGCGCCGGCACCGATCGGGTGGCGTCGCACCGCGGGCCCGGGTGCGGCGCCGAATTCGCACGGTCCGGGGCGGGCCGGGTGCCACACTGACCCGGCTCGCCGGCCGGACGGGGCGCGGCGAGCCACGACAGCAGGCACCCGAGGAGACCCACCCGTGCGCACATCGGCCGCCGCCGCCGGCAGCTCCCTCTTCTTCGCCGTCGCCCCCGGCGTGGTCGCCGGCGTCGTGCCCTGGGCCCTCACCGGTTGGCGCGGCGCCGACCCGCCGTGGTGGCCGCCGGTCCGCGCCCTCGGCGCCCTGGTGCTGGCGGCCAGCAGCGTCGTGCTCGTGCAGGCGTTCGTGCGGTTCGTGCGCGAGGGGCGCGGCACGCCGGCCCCCGTGGCCCCCACCGCCCACCTCGTCGTCGGCGGCCTCTACCGGCACGTGCGCAACCCGATGTACGTGGCGGTCGTCGGCGCCGTGCTCGGCCAGGCGCTGCTGCTCGGCCGGCCGGTGCTGCTCGTGTACGGCGCGGCGATCGGCGCCGGCATGGGGGCGTTCGCCCGGTGGTACGAGGAGCCCGTCCTCGCCGAGCGCTACGGCGACGAGTACGCGGACTACCGGCGGGCGGTGCCGGGATGGCTGCCCCGCCTGCGCCCCTGGCACCCCGACGCCGCAGGTCGCTGACGGCCGGGGGGCGGAGACGGGGACCGAGCCGGCCGGCGGGGGCCTGCGGGCGACGGAGGTCCGGCGCCGGCACCGCGCACGTCAGGCCGACGGCATCCCGTCGGTGGGGGTCGTGTCGCGCACGGGATGGCGCGGCGGCATGTTGAAGGTGGGGGGCGGGGTCCAGCCGCTGGCCGCGATCACCTCGGTGACCTCGGCCATGTTGAGCACGTCGAGCTCGTAGCTGAACTTGCCGTCGCCGGCGTAGTGCACGATCGACACGCCGGGGGCCTCGTGCGGGCGGCCGTCGGGGCCGGTCCCCTCGAGCCGGTTCCACCACAGCGCCACGATGCGCTCGCCGTCGGACAGCGCGAACGACTCGGGGAATGTCCAGCCCTCGAGCCCGGCCATGCTCTCGTCGAAGAACGCCGTGATCGCCGCATGTCCCTCGATGCGACCCCACGCGGGGTCGATGAACACGGCGTCCTCGGTGAAGAAGCCCTCGGCGACGGCCGACCAGGGGATCTCGCCCCGCTCGGCGCGGCCGCGCTCGGTCACGTAGCGCCGGTAGGCCTCACGGGCCTCGGCGGCGCGGCTGCTGTCGGTCCCCATGGCGTCCCCCTCCATCGGCTGGTGCTTACCTTTCGCAAGCTTCAGCCGAGTCTGGCACGCGGCGACCGGCCCCGCCCCCGGCGGTCGGTCGGTCCGCCGATTCGGCGTTGCGGCCCGCCGGTCAGGCCGCGGCGCGCTCCAGGACGTGCACCCCGCACGCCGAGCCGAGGCCGATGACGTGGGCCAGCCCCACCGTGGCGCCCTCGATCTGCCGGTCGCCCGCCTCGCCGCGCAGGTGGTGGCACACCTCCCAGATGTTGGCGATGCCCGTGGCGCCGATCGGGTGGCCCTTGGACTGCAACCCACCCGACACGTTCACCGGCGTCGTGCCGTCGCGCCAGGTGGCCCCCGACTCGAAGAACGCCGCGGCCTCGCCGGGCGCGCACAGCATCAGGTTGTCGTAGTGCACCAGCTCGGCGGTGGCGAAGCAGTCGTGCAGCTCGACGAGGTCGAGGTCGTCGGGTGCCACGCCCGACGCCTCGTAGGCCTGGCGGGCCGCGTTGCGGGTGAGCGTGTTGACGTCGGGCAGCACCTGGCACGCCTCGTCCCACGGGTCGCTCGTCAGCACCGAGGCCGACACCTTGACCGCCCGGCGCCGCTGGTCGGGGTCCATCGTGCGCAGGCGCTCGCCCGACACGACGACGGCGGCCGCGGCGCCGTCGCAGTTGGCCGAGCACATCGGCCGCGTGTTCGGGTAGGCGATCATCACGTCGCCCATGATCTGCTCGAGCGACATGCGCTTCGTGTAGGCGGCGAGGGGGTTCAGCGTCGAGTGCGCGTGGTTCTTCTCGCTGATCCGGGCGAAGAGCTCGAAGCTCGTGCCGCCGTAGCGGTGGCCGTACTCGGTGCCGATCTGGGCGAACACGCCCGGCATGATCTCGGTGCCGATCCGGCCGTCGACCGGGGCGACCGCCCCGTAGCGACCCTTGGGGGTCCAGGTGTCGGCGTCGTCCTTGCGGTTGCCGCCGGCGAGCAGCCCGGCGCCCGCCAGCTTCTCGGCCCCGATGGCGAGGCCCAGGTCGCACTCCCCCGCCTTCACGGCCATGATCGCGGTGCGCAGGGCGGTGGCGCCGGTGGCGCAGGCGTTGGCCACGTTGTAGACGGGGATGCCGGTCTGGCCGATCTGCTTCTGCACCTGCTGGCCCAGCCCGGCGGCGGCCGCCATCAGGCTGCCCGCGGCGAGCACGCCCATGTCGCGCATCGTGACGCCGCCGTCGGCGAGCGCGGCCATGGCCGCCTCGGACGCCAGGTCGACCAGGTCCTCGTCGGGGTGCTTGCCGAACTTCGTCATGTGGATCCCGAGGATCCAGACGTCGTCACTTCCGGCCATCGTCAGCCCTCCCTCGGCTCGAACGCGAAGCCCACGGCCTCGGTGCCGGCAGCGTCGACGCCGACCGGCACGGTGGTGAGGCGCAGGGCCATGCCCGTGTGGACGTGGTCGGGGTCGGGCTCGACGTTGACCACGTTGCCCCGGACGCTGGTGCCGTCGCAGTCGACGACCCCGGCCACGAACGGGACCGGGACGCCGGGGGCGGCGAAGCTCACGATCGTGAACGCCCGCAGCTGGCCCTCGGTGGCGATGCGGGCCGGGGCGAACTCGGTCCCGCCGCAGGCGGCGCAGGCGTTGCGCCGGTCGAAGAAGCGGGCGCCGCAGGAGCGGCACTCGTGGGCCACGAGGTGTGGTTCGTCGTCCAGCACCAGGTAGTCGACCAGCGGAACCTGCACACCCATGCGCCTGCGCTCCTCGTTGCTCGCTCGTGTCCGACGTCACGCCGTGGCGGCAAGCTACCGCCGCCCCCGACCACCCGCGCCAGTCCGCCGGTGGTCCGACCCCGCATCGCCCCGTCGTCCACAGGATTTCCCCGTCTGGTTCGGGGGTTGGGACCCCCGAACCAGACGGGGAAATCGTCGTGGAGTTGAAGCTTGCTCGAACTGGATGTGTTCGGCGGTAGCGTGCGCGGCATGGAGCACGAGCTCAGCATCGGCGCCGTCGCCGACCGCACCGGGGTGGCCCCCTCGGCCCTGCGCTTCTACGAGGCCGAGGGCCTCATCAGCTCGACCCGCACCGGCGGCAACCAGCGGCGCTACCACCGCGAGGTGCTGCGGCGGGTGTCGTTCATCCGGGTGGCGCAGCGCGTCGGCTTGAGCCTCGAGGAGATCCACGAGGCCCTGTCGTCGCTCCCCGACTCGCGCACCCCCACGCAGGAGGACTGGACCCGGCTCTCGCAGGCCTGGCAGCCCCGGCTCGACGACCAGATCAAGCTCATCGAGCGCATCAAGGACCGGCTCGACGTCTGCATCGGGTGCGGCTGCCTGTCGCTGAAGGCGTGCAAGTTGCTGAACGCCGACGACGTCGCCGGCGAGCACGGCTCGGGTCCCCGCTACCTGATCGGCGACGACGACGAGTGACGGGCCCGCACCGTCAGGCGACGAGCGCGCCGTACACGAGGGCCTTGAGCTGGCCCCGGAAGTCGAACGTGCCCGACGGCAGCAGCTGGGTCATGAACACGACGACGACGTCGTCGACGGGGTCGACCCAGAAGATCGTCGACGCGAAGCCGCCCCACATGAACTCGCCCGCCGAGCCGGCCGCCTGGGTGGCCGCGGGGCCCTGCGACACCGCCACGGTCAGGCCGAAGCCCATGCCGTCGAACCCGACCTCGCCGTAGCCGCCGGGCAGGGCCATGGCCCGCAGGTCGACGCCGCCGGGCAGGTGGTTGCTGCGCATGAGGTCGACCGTCCGCGGTGCGAGCACCCGCACGCCGTCGACCGCCCCGCCGCCCGCCAGCATGCGGGTGAAGCGCAGGTAGTCCGCGGCCGTCGACACCAGCCCGCCCCCGCCGGACAGGAACTCGGGCTGTTGCAGGTAGGAGCTGGCGAGCGGGTCGTCGACCAGCACCAGCTCCTTGCGGGCGTTGCGGCGGTAGAGCGCCGCGAACCTGTCGGCGTCCGCCTCCGGCACCGAGAACCCGGTGTCGACCATGCCCAGGGGATCGAAGATCGTCTGCTGCAGGTAGTCGTCGAACCGCCGGCCCGACACGACCTCGACCAGGCGGGCGCACACGTCGGTGGACCACGAGTACAGCCAGTGCGTGCCGGGGTGGAACCGCAGCGGCTCGGGCCCCAGGCGCTCGACCAGGGTCTGGAGCGTGCCGCCGCCCTGGAGCCGCATCGACGGGGGTCGGTCGGGCTCGGACAGCAGGTCGAGGCGCGCGCCCTTCGGGCCCCAGCCGATGCCGGTGGTGTGCATCAGCGCGTCGCGGACGGTCATCGGCCGCCCGGGGTCGACCAGCCGGACCGTGCCGTCGTCGAGCCGCTCGCGCACCTTCTGGCCCCGGAACTCCGGGAGGTAGCGCTCGACCGGGTCCCTGAGGGCGATGCGGCCCTGCTCGTACAGGCTCAGCAGCGCCACACCCGTGATCGGCTTGGTCATCGAGAAGATGCGCCAGATCGTGTCGGGCCGGACGGGGGCCCGGCGCTCGCGATCGGCGTGGCCGATCGTCGAGGCGTGGGCGACGTGGCCGCCCCGGGCCACCACGACCTGGCAGCCGGCGATCTTGCCGGGGTCGACGTAGCGGCTCCGCAGGTGGTCGTCGATGCGGGCGAGGCGGGCGGGGTCGAAGCCGGCGGCGCCGGGGTCGACGGGCAGGTCCAGCGTGGCGTGCACGGCGGCACCCTAGCCGTGACCTGGGTCACGCGTCGGACGATGTAATGCGACTGTTCGAATCACCGGTCGGGGACGGCACGCCGCTCCGTAGGATGGCCGACCGGCCATGACCACCTCCCCCGTCGATCCCGCCGCGGGCGCCGATCCGGCCCCCGACGCCCGGCCCACCGCCGTCGCTCGGCGGATCGCGGCGCGGGCCGCGGCGCGGCCGACGGAGATCGCCTATCCCGACCTGCCCATCGCCGACCGCCGAGACGACGTGCTGGCCGCCATCCGCGACCACCAGGTGGTCGTCATCGCCGGCGAGACGGGGTCGGGCAAGAGCACGCAGATCCCCAAGATGTGCCTCGAGCTCGGACGCGGGGTGGACGGGCTCATCGGCCACACGCAGCCGCGCCGGCTCGCCGCCCGCACGGTGGCGGCCCGCATCGCGGACGAGCTGGGCACCGACCTCGGCGACGTGGTCGGCTACGCCGTCCGCTTCACCGACCAGGTGAGCGACCGCACGTCGATCAAGCTCATGACCGACGGCATCCTGCTGGCCGAGCTGCAGCGCGACCGCCTGCTGCGCCGCTACGACACGATCATCATCGACGAGGCCCACGAGCGCAGCCTCAACATCGACTTCCTGCTCGGCTACCTCACGAACCTCCTGCCCCGCCGACCCGACCTCAAGGTCGTGATCACGTCGGCCACCATCGACACGCAGCGGTTCGCCGACCACTTCGGTGCGCCGGTCGTCGAGGTGTCGGGCCGCACCCACCCCGTCGAGCTGCGGTACCGGCCGCTCGAGCGCGACCAGGTCGACGGCATCCGCTCGGCCGTCGACGAGCTGCGGCGCGAGGGACCGGGCGACATCCTCGTGTTCCTCAGCGGCGAGCGCGAGATCCGCGACGCCGCCACCGCGCTGTCGGACGAGAAGCTCGGCGACACCGAGATCCTGCCGCTGTACGCCCGGCTCTCCGCCGCCGAGCAGCAGCGGGCCTTCCGGCCGCACCGGGGTCGGCGCATCGTCCTCGCCACCAACGTGGCCGAGACCTCGATCACCGTGCCCGGCGTGCGCTACGTCGTCGACCCCGGCACGGCCCGCATCTCCCGCTACAGCCGGCGCACCAAGGTGCAGCGCCTGCCCATCGAGCCGGTCAGCCAGGCGTCGGCGAACCAGCGGGCCGGACGGTGCGGCCGGGTGGCGCCCGGCATCTGCATCCGCCTCTACGACGAGGACGACTTCGCGTCGAGGCCCGAGTTCACCGAGCCCGAGATCCTGCGCACGAACCTGGCCTCCGTCATCCTCCAGATGGCCGCGCTGAAGCTCGGCGACGTCGAGTCGTTCCCGTTCGTCGACCCGCCCGACGCCCATGCCGTCCGCGACGCCGTCGCCCTGCTGGTCGAGCTGGGCGCCATGCGCCCCGACCGCACGCTCACCCGCATCGGCCGGCGCCTGGCCCGCCTGCCGATCGACCCCCGGTTCGGGCGCATGGTCCTCGAGGCCGGCGAGCAGGGCTGCGTGCGCGAGGTGCTGGTCGTGGCGGCGGCCCTGTCGATCCAGGACGTGCGCGAGCGGCCCACCGACCACGAGGCCGAGGCGAACGAGATGCACGCCCGCTTCGCCGATCCCGACTCGGACGTCATGGCGGTGCTCAACCTGTGGCACCACCTCGAGACCGAGCAGCGGGCGCGGTCGTCGAGCGCCTTCCGCCGGATGTGCCGCGCCGAGTTCCTGCACCACGTGCGCGTGCGCGAGTGGCAGGACCTCGTGCGCCAGCTCCGCGAGGTGGCCCGCGACCTGGGTCTGCGCCGCAACCCCGAGCCCGCCACCGCCGACCAGGTGCACCGGTCGCTGCTGGCCGGCCTGCTGTCGCACGTCGGCATGTACGACCGCACGACCCGCGACCACGTCGGCGCCCGCCAGGCCCACTTCACGATCGCCCGCGGCTCGGTGCTGCACCGCAAGACGCCCGCCTGGGTCATGGCCGGCGAGCTCGTCGAGACCAACCGGCTGTGGGCCCGCATGGTCGCCCGCATCGACCCCTCGTGGCTCGAGCCGGCGGCCGAGCACCTCGTCCGCCGCAGCTACGGCGACGCCTGGTGGGACGGCCGGCGGGGCTCGGCGATGACGACAGAGCGCGTGACGCTCTACGGGCTCCCGATCGTGGAGGGCCGGCGGGTGCAGCTGGGGCGGGTCGACCCCCGGCTGGCCCGCGAGATGTTCATCGACCACGCGCTGGTCGCCGGCGACTGGCGCACGCACCACGCCTTCGTCGACGCCAACCGGGCGCTCGTCGCCGAGCTGCGCGAGCTGGAGGAGCGCACGCGTCGCCGCGACCTCCTGGTCACCGACGAGCGGCTGGTCGCGTTCTTCGACGCCCGCCTCCCCGACGACGTCGTGACGGCCCGTCACTTCGACCGGTGGTGGAAGGGCGCCCGCCGCACAGACCCCGAGCTGCTGACCTTCACCCGCGACGACCTCGTCGACCCCGACGCCGGTCCCGTCGACCTCGACGCCTTCCCCACCACGTGGCACCAGGGCGACCTGGCGTTCGACGTCACCTACACGTTCGGTCCCGGGGCGCCCGACGACGGCGTCACCGTGCACGTTCCCCTGGCGCTGCTCAACCAGGTCTCGCCCGACGGGTTCGACTGGCAGGTGCCCGGCCACCGGCTCGACCTGGTGACCGCCCTCGTGCGGTCGCTGCCGAAGCAGGTGCGCCGCCACCTGGTCCCCGCCCCCGACCGGGCGCGCGAGGCCCTGCGCGGCATCGGGCCCGGCGACGGGCCCCTGCTCGACGTGCTGGCCCGCCGCCTGGCGTCGCTGGCGGGCGAAGCGGTGGCCCCGCGCGACTTCGACCTGGCGAAGGTCCCCGACCACCTGCGGGTACGGTTCCGCGTCGAGGACAGCGACGGCCACGAGGTGGCGACGGGCCGCGACCTGCCGACGCTCGCCGCCCGCCTGGGTGGCCGGGTCCGGCGGGCCGTCGCCGACGCCGCACCCGACGTCGAACGGCGCGGCCTCACGACGTGGGACGTCGGCACGCTGCCCCGCACGGTCGACGTCGAGTCGGGTGGACGTCCCGTGCGCGGCTTTCCCGCCCTGCTCGACGAGGGCGACACGGTTGCCGTGCGGGTCATGGCCACGGCGACCGACCAGGAGCGCGCCATGCGGGCCGGGACGCGGCGCCTGCTCATCCTCGGCGTGCCCGCCGCCGGGCGCGAGGCCGATCGCCGCCTGCGGGCGGTTCCCGCGCTCGCGGCCGCCTCCGCGCTCGTCCCGTCGCTGGGCGATCTGGCCGACGACTGCGTCGTGGCGGCCGCCGACCGCATCGTGGCGTCCGAGGGTGGCCCCGCCTGGGACGACGCCGGCTTCGCCCACCTGGCCGCGGCCGCCCGCGCCCGCCTCACGCCGCTCGCCGCCGGGGCCGCGGCACAGGCCGCCGAGCTCGTCGCCGCGGCCGTCGCGCTCGACGCCCGCCTCGCCGCCACCCAGGCCCCTGCGCTGCAGCCGTCGGTCGACGACATGCGGGCGCAGGTGCGCACGCTCGTCCGCCCCGGGTTCGTGACCGCCAGCGGGCTCGGCCGCCTCCGCGACCTCGCCCGCTACCTCGAGGGCGTGCGGGTGCGGCTCGACAAGCTCGGCGACCGGCCCGCCCGCGACCGCGAGCTGATGGACACCGCCCGCGCCGTCGAGGACCAATACGCGGCGGCCGTCGCCGCCCTCCCCCGCTCCCGCCGCGGCGCCCCCGACGTCGCCGACGCGCGCTGGTTGCTCGAGGAGCTGCGGGTCAGCTTCTTCGCCCAGGTCCTGGGCACGTCGCGCCCGGTGAGCGCCCAACGGGTGCGCAAGGCCATCGCCGCGCTGGCGGTGGGGTGAGGCCGCCGGGCACCGGGTCTCCCTCCGGGTGCCGGGGCCGCTGGCGACACACCACGCCCCACCGGGGCCCGCACCACTAGGGTCCGCCGCCGTGACGGGGAACCCACTCGACCGGTACGAGCGCACGACGTTCACCCACGACGGGAAGGAGCGGGACGTGTTCCGCCGGGGCAGCGGACCGGCGGTCGTGGTGATCGCCGAGATGCCCGGCATCACGCCCAAGGTCGTGGCGCTGGCCGACCGCATCGTCGACCTCGGGTGCACCGCGGTGCTGCCGCACCTCTTCGGCGAGCCCGGGCACGACCCGTTCGCGGGCGGCCGCCTCGCCGGCGCCCGCGCCGCCCTCACGGCCCTGGTGCCGACGTGCATCAGCCGCGAGTTCACCGTCCTGGCCACCGGACGCACGTCGCCGGTCGTCGACTGGCTGCGGGCGCTGGCCTCGGCCGAGCACGAGCGGTGCGGCGGTCCGGGCGTGGGCGCCGTCGGCATGTGCTTCACCGGCGGGTTCGCCCTGGCGATGGCCACGTCGCCGACGCTGGTGGCACCCGTGCTGTCGCAGCCGTCGCTGCCGTTCGGGCCGACCGAGCGGTGGAAGCGCACCATCGACATCTCGCCCGCCGACCTGGCGGTCGTGAAGGAACGCTGCGCGGCCGGCGGCCTCGAGGTGCTGGGCCTGCGGTTCACGGGCGACCCGCTCGTCCCCGGCGAACGCTTCGCGTTCCTGCGCGACGAGCTGGGCGACGCGTTCGTCGGCGTCGAGCTCGACGACGTCCACGGCAACCCGGAGTCGCCGCTCCGGCCGCACTCGGTGCTCACCGAGCACCTCATCGACGAGTCGGGCCAGCCGACCCGCGACGCCCTCGACCAGGTGCTCGACCTGTTCCGCCGCAAGCTGCTGCCCACGCCCTGAACGGCGCCGCGGGTCAGGGGGCGTCGGCCCGGCGGGCCGCGAACGTCTGCTGCACCCGCCACGTCCGGCCGCCGTCGTGCGACACCTCGTTCCGCCAGTGGAACGAGGTCGGGGTGATGTCCGAGAACGACCAGCGCAGGTCGCCGTCGTCGAAGTGCCCGGACAGCACGATGCCGTCGCCCTCGGCGCGGGCCTCGAAGGTGCGGACCACCCGGCGCCCCGGCCCGAGCCACGTCGAGCGCCAGGCCCCGATGTCCGGGTCGTAGAACCGCAGGCTGAGGCCGTGCTCGCCCGGCGACTCCCCGTCGGCGGTGCGGCGGGGGCAGATCCACACGTCGGCGACGGCCCGACCGCCGAGCGCCCACCCGAAGTGCCACTCCCCCGCGGTCGTCGTCTCGGTCCCGTCGGGGGCGATGTCGGTCACCTCCAGGTCCCACGAGCCCACGAACCGGCCGAACAGCGCCAGCTCGTCGGCGAGCTCAGGGGCGGGGTGGGGCGAGGCGAAGGCGTCCTGCAGAGCGGCGCGGGGATCCATGGCGCAAGCCTGGTCGACGCGCGCCGGGTGTCAACCCGCCGGACCGATGCCGCGCAGGGCGACGACCGCCCGCCCCTCGTCGTCGGACGCGGCGAGGTCCACGGCGGCGGTGACCGCCCAGTCCTGGTCGCCGGCGGGATCGACGAGCACCTGCCGGACCGACCAGCCGTCGGCCCGCTCGACGACCTGGCACAGGTCGGCCGCTCGCGCGGCCCCGTCGATGCCCACCGAGTCGTGCGCCTCCCAGTACGGCGCCATGGCCTCGGCCAGCGCCTCGGCCCGCCAGGTCGTGTCGGGCAGGCGCTCGGCCAGGTCGGCGTACGCCCGCCGGCTCAGCAGCTCGACCCAACGGAACAGCTCGTTGCGCACCATCAGGCGGAACGCCCGCCCGTTGGCCGTGACCCCGCGGCCGGCGTCGCCCTCGGCCGCGACCGGCGGCCGCACCGGCTCGCCCTCGGCGGCGTCGAGGTCGGGGTGGCGCAACGTCTCCCACTCGTCGAGCAGGCTCGAATCGACCTGCCGCACCAGCTCGCCGAGCCACTCGGTCACGTCGAGCAGCTCGTCGGTCTTGGCGTCCTCGGGGACGGTCTGGACGAGTCCCTTGTAGGCGTCGGTCAGGTACCGCAGCAGCAGGCCCTCGGACCGGGCCAGCCCGTAGTGGCCGACGTACTCGGTGAACGTCATGGCCCGCTCGTAGAGGTCGCGGGCCACCGACTTCGGGCGGATCGTGTGGTCGACCACCCACGGGTGCTCCAGGGCGTAGGCGTCGAACAGGCCGTAGGTGAAGTCGCGCAGCGGCTTCGGGTGCTCCAGCTTGTCGAGCTCGGCCATGCGCTCCTCGTACTCGACGCCGTCGCGCTTGAGCCGTTCGATCGTCTCGGTGCGCAGGCGGTCGAGCTGGGCCGCGATCACGACGCCGGGGTTCTCGAGCACCGACTCGACGATCGACACGACGTCGAGCGCGTAGGTCTCGGCGTCGGCGTCGAGGTGCGTGACCGCTTCGAGCACGAACGGCGACAGCGGCTGGTTGAGCGCGAAGTCGGCCTGCAGGTCGATCGTCACCCGCACGACGCGGTCGTCGGCGTCGGGCTCGTCGAGCCGCTCGACCACGCCCGAGCGCAGCAGCGACCGGTACATCGCGATCGCCCGCCGGATGTGCCGGCGCTGGCGGGGTCGCGGGTCGTGGTTGTCGAGCAGCAGGCGCTTCATCGCCCCGCAGCCGTCGCCCGGGCGGTCGAGGACGTCGAGCAGCATGGCGTGCGACACGGTGAAGCTCGACGTCAACGCCTCGGGTGGCGCAGCCGCGAGCTTGGCGAACGTGTCGTCGCTCCAGGGGACGTAGCCCCGCGTCGGCGCCTTGCGCTTCACGATCTTGCGCCGCTTCTTGGCGTCGTCGCCGGCCTTGGCCACGGCCTTCTCGTTCTCGATGACGTGCTCGGGGGCCTGGGCCCACACGTTGCCGACGGTGTCGTAGCCGGCCCGCCCGGCCCGCCCGGCGATCTGGTGGAACTCGCGGGCGGACAGCAGCCGGGACGACGTGCCGTCGTACTTGCAGAGCTGGGTGAACAGCACGGTGCGGATCGGGACGTTGATGCCCACGCCCAGCGTGTCGGTGCCGCAGATGACCTTGAGGTGCCCCTCCTGCGCCAGCCGCTCGACCAGCCGGCGGTACTTGGGCAGCATCCCCGCGTGGTGGACGCCGATGCCGTGGCGCACGAATCGGCTCAGCGCCCGCCCGAACCCCGGACCGAAGCGGAACTCGCCGATGGCCGCCCCGATGGCGTCCTTCTCGGCCCGCGAGCACATGTTCACGCTCATCAGCGCCTGGGCCCGCTCGACCGCCTCGCGCTGGGTGAAGTGGACGACGTAGACCGGCACGCGGTCGGTCGAGAGGAGGTCGTCGATGGTCTCGTGGAGGGCGGTGTGCCGGTACTCGTACTCGAGCGGCACGGGCCGCGTGGCGTTGCGGATGGCGGCCGTCGTGCGCCCCGTCCGCTCGGACAGCTCGAGCTCGAAGCGGCGCGTGTCGCCGAGGGTCGCCGACATGAGCACGAACTGGGCCTGGGGCAGCGTGAGCAGCGGCACCTGCCAGGCCCACCCGCGGTCGGGGTCGGCGTAGTAGTGGAACTCGTCCATCACGACCTGGCCGACCTCGGCCCGCTCGCCGGCCCGCAGCGCCAGGTTGGCCAGGATCTCGGCCGTGCAGCAGATCACCGGCGCCTGGGCGTTGACGGCGGCGTCGCCCGTGAGCATGCCGACGTGGTCGCTGCCGAGCTCGTGCACCAGGTCGAAGAACTTCTCGGACACGAGCGCCTTGATCGGGGCCGTGTAGAAGGTGCGGCGGCCGTCGGCGAGGGCCGCAGCGTGGGCGGCCAGCGCCACCAGCGACTTCCCCGAACCCGTCGGGGTGCCCAGGATGACGTTGGCCCCGGAGCAGATCTCGAGGACGGCCTCCTCCTGGGCCGGGTACAGGGCGAGGCCCCGCTGCTCGGACCACGCGGTGAAGGCGTCGAGCACGGCGTCGGCATCGGGGCGCGGGCCGAGCGCGTCGAGGTGGTCGCGGAGGCGGGCGGGCACCGGGCGGATCTCAGTCGACGTACGCCGGCGGCGGCGGCGACTTCGGCGGGAGCAGGTCGGCGAGCCACTCGGCGTAGAGCTGGTCCCACCGACCCGAGGTGCGCACGTCGTCGAGGACGGCGTTGACGTAGCGCACCCAGTCGGTGGCCCCGAGCGGCAGCCCGATGGCGGTGGGCTCGTCGCTGATCGACCCCTCGAGGAAGCGCAGGTTGGGGTCCTGCGCGGCGAACCCGACGAGGATCGTGTCGTTGGTCGACATGCCGTCGACGTCGCCCTGCTGCAGCTTCACGAGGCAGTCGGCCCGCTCGGCGGCCGGCACCCCCTCGACCCCGGGCAGCTCGGACACGTTGGCGAGCGTCGTCGACCCCGCCGACGCGCAGATGCGGTGGTCGGCGAGGTCCGCCACCGTGCGGGCCGGGTCGTCATCGCGCACCAGCACCAGCTGCTGCGAGGTGAAGTAGTTCGTCGAGAAGTCGATCTGCTCGCGGCGCACGCACGTCGGCGTGAACACGTCGGCCACCATGTCGACCTCGCCGTCGACCAGCGCCTGGACGCGGTCGCTGCTGGGGATGCCGACGAAGGCGACCCTCGCCGGGTCGCCGAAGAGGGCGCGCGCCACCTCGCGGGCGATGTCGACGTCGAAGCCCTCGAACTGGCCGGTCGCCGGGACGACGGTCGACAGCCGCAGCGTGGCCGTGTCGACCCCCACCCGCACGAAGCCACGCGCCTGGATGGCCGCCATCGTCGACCCGGGTGCGACCGCGGAGGTGGCGGGACCGGTCGGCCGCAGGCTCGCCGCCGGGTCGCCGCAGTCGGGCGCGGGCGTGGGCGCGGTGGTCGTGGTCGTCGTGGACGTGGGCCCCGGGAGCGACTCGGGCACGTCGGCGGACACGCACGCGACCGCCACGCCGATCACGAGGGAGCTCGCGACCAGCGCGCTGCGGCGGACGCCCGCGCCCCGCCCCGCCATCGCGCCTCAGCGCACGCCCACGAGGTCGACGACGAACACGAGCGTCTCGTTCGGCCCGATCACGCCGCCCGCGCCACGGGGCCCGTAGGCGAGGTGCGGGGGCAGGGTGAGCCGGCGCTGCCCGCCCACCCGCATGCCCTGCACGCCGCTGTCCCACCCCTGGATGACCTGCCCGGCCCCGAGGCGGAACCCGAAGGTGTCGCCGCGGTCCCACGAGGCGTCGAACTGCTCGCCGTTCGACCACGACACGCCGACGTAGTGGACCTCGACGTCGTGACCGGCGGCCGCCTCGTCGCCGTCGCCGACCACGATGTCCTCGATCACCAGGTCGGCAGGCGGCTCGGCGTCGGGGATGGTCACGTCGGGCTTGGGCATGGGGCCACCCTAACGCCGGTCCGCACGCCCGCACCGACCGCCCCGGGGCCGGCACTGACAGGGCCCGCCGTGTGGACGTAGAGTCACGGGGCCGAGGCTGGGCCGGCGGACGACTGGGGACCTGGCGAGCCTGAGGCACCGCGTGCTCGTCGCCAGGCGGGACGGTCATCCACGGAGGCAGACATGTCCGACTTCAGCACCAACGATCCCGGGTCGAACGGACCGGTGCCCTTCGGTCCCCGCCCCGAGCCGGGCCCCGGTGCCCAGACGACGACGGCCCCCCGCTTCGCACCGCAGCGACCCGACCAGCCGCAGCCCCAGACGCCGCCGCAGCCCACGGCCGGCGGCGCCCCCGGGGCGACCGTGCCGCAGGCCGACGTGAAGGGCCGCATCCACATCGCCGACGAGGTGGTCGAGAAGGTGGCGGGCCTGGCGGCGATCGAGGTCGAGGGCGTCGCCGACCTGGGCGGCGACTTCGCCCGGGCGATCGAGAGCGTGCGCGAGCGCATCGGCATCGGCAACAAGCGGGGCGATCAGGGCGTCAAGGCCGAGGTCAAGGGCCACGAGGTCGCGATCAGCGTCACGATCATGGTCGAGTTCGGTCACGTGGTGCTCGAGGTGGCCCGCAACGTACAGGTCAACGTGGCGCGCAAGACCCACCGCATGCTGGGGCTCAAGGTCGTCGAGGTCAACGTCACGGTCGACGACGTGCGCACCGCCGCCGCCGACGAGCCCGACCAGCCGCTCGTCGACGAGGCCGCACCGGTCGGCTGACCGGCACGGCGGCGGCCGCTCAGCCGCCGAGGCCGAGGAGGTCGAGCAGTCCGCCGATCAGCCCGGGCTCCGACGTGTCGGGCGGCACGGTCGTGGTCGGTTCGGGTGCCGTCGTGGCGGTCGTCGGCGGCAACGTGGTGGCGGGCCCCGGCGACGTGGTCGTCGACCCGCTCGACGCGGGCGCGGGCGTGGTCGGCCCGGGTGCGTCCGCCGAGGGGTGCGAGGTCGCCGGGGTGCCCGGCGGCGTCTCCCCGGAGGCGGACCCGGCGGCCGCCGAGCCGCGGGCGGTCGTCGCGGTGCCGCCGCCCGTCGCCGCCAGGCCCCCGGGCAGCCCGATGCCCTCGGACGAGCCGCCGGCGCCGTCCCGGTCGCCTCCCGCCATGCTCGACGACCGGTCGTCGGGCGACCCGAGCCCCAGGTCGTCGAGCCCGTCGGTGCCGCCGACGATCGCGAGCGTCACCGCACCGAACATCACCCCCACGGCCAGCAGCCCCACGCCGAAGAGCACCACCGGGTGGACCCGCCGCACGGCCACCACGACCGACCCGCGCAGGGCCGTCCACGTCTCACGCATCCCGCTCATGACTCCCCAGTTCCCGCTGTCCCGCCGATTCCGCCCGCCGCCGACGCCCAGTCTGGCACCACCGACAGGGGTCGCGCGTCACCCCACGCATCCGCGGACGAGGCCATCAGCTCCGACACGGCCCGGTCGCCGCGCGTCCGTGGACCCGACGCAGGCGGCGTCGTGCCCGGATCGGCGATGCGTGGTGGACTCGCGCCATGGACGTCGCCGCCCTCCTCACCGAATCGTTCGGACGCATCCCCGACCTGGCCCGCGGCGCGGTCCGAGGCCTCGATCCGCATCAGCTCGTCGCCCGGCCCGCCCCCGACGCCAACCCGATCGGCTGGCTCGTGTGGCACCTGGCACGCGTGCAGGACGCACAGGTGGCCGAGCTGATCCCCGCCGACCAGGTGTGGGTCGCCGGCGACTGGGCCGCCGGCGTGGGGCTCGACCCCGACCCGCGCAACACCGGCTACGCACACTCGTCGGCCGCGGTCGCCACCGTGCGCCCCGTCGACGCCGACGCGCTGCTGGGCTACGTCGACGCCGTGGCCGCGCGCACGGCCGGGTTCGTCGCGGGCCTCGGGCCCGACGACCTCGACAGGGTGGTCGACCCCAACTGGGACCCGCCGGTCACCCTCGGCGTGCGCCTCGTCAGCGTCGTGGACGACTGCGTCCAGCACGCCGGGCAGGCCGCGTACGTGCGCGGGCTGCTCGGCGCCTGACCACGCCCGGACCCGTCCGGCACCGCGCGGCGGCGCGAGCTGGGCGGCACCGCCGGCGCCCTTCGGTCCGGGCGAAATCGCTCGGATCGGCACGTGCCGCGTCCCTACCGTGCCGCCATGACCGCAGACCCCGACACCGCCCCGGTCGCCCGGATCTGGCGGGGCGCCGTGCGCGCCACCGACGGCGACGCCTACCTCGAGTACCTCGAGCGCACCGGCATCGCCGAGTACCGCGCCACCCCGGGCAACCGCTCGGTGCAGGTGCTGCGCCGCGAGGTGGGCGACCGGACCGAGTTCGTCATCGTGACAGTGTGGGACTCGCGCCAGGCGATCGCCGCCTTCGCCGGCGACGACATCGAGCGCGCGGTGTTCTACCCGGAGGACGAGCGCTACCTCGTCGAGCGGGACGACACCGTCACCCACCACCAGGTCACGACCTACGGGTGACCGTGTCCCGCCCCCACTCGCGTGACCCTCTTCCGCCGGCGGGCGGGACGCCGCTCGCGGGGCGACGTGGGCGAGCGGCCGACGTGACCTCCGCCACCCCGACCTGACCGGGGCGGACGCAGCCTCTAACGTCTGCGGCGTGCCTGTCCACGTCGCCGGACTCCCGAAGCCGCGCTGGCGGGGGCGGATGCACCAGATCGCCTTCTTCGCGTCGATCCCCGCGGGCATCGCTCTGGTGGCGTTCGCCGGCGGCGCCGAGGCGAGGGTGGCGGCGGCGATCTTCGCTGCGTGCCTCTCGGGCCTCTACGGCGTGAGCGCGCTGTACCACCGGCGCAACTGGTCGGAGCGGGCGGCACGGGTCATGCGCCACCTCGACCACTCGATGATCTTCGTGTTCATCGCCGCCTCCTACACGCCGATCACCCTGCTGGCGCTCCGCCCCGCGTGGGGCATCGCCCTGCTGGCGATGGCGTGGAGCGGGGCCGCGGTGGGGGTCCTGATCACCGTCCTCCGCCTCGAGCGGTGGAAGGGCGTGGGCTTCGCCCTCTACCTCGTGCTCGGATGGCTGGCGCTCTTCGCCTTCCCCCAGCTCGTCCGGTCGCTGTCGGCGGTCGAGATGACGCTGCTGATCGCCGGCGGCCTCCTGTACACCGTCGGCGCCGTCGTGCTGGCGCGGAACCGGCCCGATCCGCGGCCCCAGGTCTTCGGGTACCACGAGGTGTGGCACTCGTTCGTGGTCGGGGCGAGCAGCTGCCACTTCATGCTGGTGCTGCTGCTCGTCCGCGCCTGAGGCTCGACGGCGGGTAGGCACGCCTCACGCTCCGCGTGGGGTGTGCCCCACAATAGACGTTCTCGATCGCGACGACTCAGACAGTCGATCGACCTTGCTTATTGGTTTCGCCGATCTGCATCTAGGGTCTCTATGTCCCTAGATCCCCTCTCTCGGAGGAACCACCCGCAATGCCGCTGATCAACAGCGAGATCACGCCCTTCTCGGCCACCGCCTTCCACAACGGCGCGTTCGTCGACGTCACCGACCAGGACCTGAAGGGCAAGTGGTCGGTCGTGTTCTTCTACCCCGCCGACTTCACGTTCGTGTGCCCGACCGAGCTGGGCGACCTCGCCGACAACTACGCCGAGTTCCAGCGGCTCGGGGTCGAGATCTACTCGGTGTCGACCGACACGCACTTCACGCACAAGGCGTGGCACGACACGTCCGACACGATCGGCAAGATCCGGTACCCGATGATCGCCGACCCGACCAACGAGATCTCGCGCAGCTTCGACGTCCTGCGCGAGGGCCAGGGCCTCGCCGACCGGGGCACGTTCGTGATCGACCCCGACGGCGTCATCCAGGTCGTCGAGATCACCGCCGAGGGCGTCGGCCGCAACGCGGTCGAGTTGCTGCGCAAGGTCAAGGCCGCGCAGTACGTGCGGGAGCACCCGAACGAGGTGTGCCCGGCGAAGTGGGAAGAGGGCGACGACACCCTCGCCCCGTCGCTCGACCTCGTCGGCAAGATCTGATCCGCCGGGTGGCGCGGGCCGCCGCGCCCGCGCCACCCCACGATCGCTCCCCCGCCGCCCTCCCGTCGTATCCGCACCCTCCCCCTCCGCACCCTCCCCCGCCCCGCTGGAGCACCGATGCTGGACGCCACCCTCGCCGCGCAGCTGCAGACGCACTTCGAGAAGATCACCCGCCCGGTCGAGCTGGTCTCCTCGCTCGACGACACCCCCAGGTCCGACGAGCTCGCCGCCCTCCTCGACCAGCTCGCGTCGCTGTCCGACCGCATCACGGTCGTCCGGGCCGACGACGACGCCCGGCGCCCGTCGTTCGCCGTCCGCCGGGCCGGCACCGACGTCGAGGTGCGCTTCGCCGGCATCCCCCTCGGCCACGAGCTGACCTCGCTGGTGCTGGCGCTGCTGCAGGTGGGCGGCCACCCGTCCACCGCGTCGCCCGAGCTCGTCCGGCAGATCGAGGACATCGAGGGCCCCCTCGCCTTCGAGACCTACTTCTCGTTGTCGTGCCAGAACTGCCCCGACGTGGTGCAGGCGCTCAACCTCATGAGCGTGCTCAACGCCAACGTCAGCCACACGGCGATCGACGGCGCGCTGTTCCCCGACGAGGTCGCCGCCCGGCAGGTGATGGCCGTGCCGTCGGTGTTCCTCAACGGCGAGCCGTTCGACCAGGGCCGGATGACCCTCGAGCAGATCGTGGGCAAGCTCGACGGGGGTGGGACCGAGCGCGTCGCGGCCGCGATCGACGCCAAGGACCCCTTCGACGTGCTGGTCGTCGGCGGGGGCCCCGCCGGGGCGTCCGCCGCGGTGTACGCGGCACGCAAGGGCATCCGCACCGGGGTCGTGTCCGAGCGCTTCGGCGGCCAGGTCCTCGACACCATGGCCATCGAGAACTTCATCTCCGTCCCGTACACCGAGGGCCCGAAGCTGGCGTCCGCGCTCGAGCAGCACGTCAGGGAGTACGACGTCGACGTCATGGACCTCCAGCGGGCGAGACGGCTCGTGCCCGCCGGCGAGCCGGGCGGCCTCGTGACCGTCGAGCTCGAGAGCGGCGCCGCCCTGCAGGCCCGGTCGGTGGTGCTCACCACCGGCGCCCGGTGGCGCCAGACGGGCGTGCCGGGCGAGGTCGAATACCGCAACAAGGGCGTCACCTACTGCCCCCACTGCGACGGTCCCCTGTTCAAGGGCAAGCGCGTGGCGGTCGTCGGCGGCGGCAACTCGGGCGTCGAGGCCGCCATCGACCTGGCCGGCGTCGTGCGCCACGTCACCCTCCTCGAGTTCGACGCCGCCCTGCGTGCCGACGACGTGCTGCAGCGCAAGCTGCGCAGCCTGGCCAACGTCGACGTGATCGTCAGCGCCCGCACGACCGCCATGCTCGGGAACGGCGAGACCCTGACCGGGCTCACCTACGAGGACCGCACGACCGGACAGGTCCACCAGCTCGCGCTCGAGGGCGCGTTCGTGCAGATCGGCCTGCTGCCGAACACCGAATGGCTCGACGGCACGGTGGCGCTGTCCCCGCGGGGCGAGATCGAGGTCGACGAGCGCGGGCACACCTCGGTGCCCGGGGTGTTCGCCGCCGGCGACTGCACGACCGTGCCGTTCAAGCAGATCGTGATCGCGATGGGAACCGGCTCGACCGCGGCGCTCAGCGCCTTCGACCACCTCGTCCGCACGTCGGCGCCCGCCGCCGAGGACGACGTCGACGGCCCTGCCGTCGATGTCGGCGCCGTCGCCGCCGTCCCGGCGTAACCTCCCCGGCGGGTCACCGGGCCCGACGCACCGGGGGCCCGAGCGAGGCGCCACCGATGAACCTGCGCGATCTCCAGTACCTCGTGGCCGTCGACGACCACCGCCACTTCGGGCGGGCGGCCGAGGCCAGCTTCGTGAGCCAGCCGACGCTGTCGATGCAGCTCAAGAAGCTCGAGAAGGAGCTGGGCGTGGCGCTGATCGAGCGCAACCCCGGCCACGTCGTGCTCACCGACGCGGGCCGGCAGGTGGCCGACCGCGCCCGCGTCATCCTGGGCGAGGTCGACACCATCCGGGGCATCGCCCGCCAGGCCGCCGACCCCGAGTCGGGCAGCCTGCGGGTCGGCCTCTTCCCCACCCTCGCCCCGTACTTCCTGCCGCACGTCGTGCCCAACGTGCACCGTCGCTTCCCCCACCTCGAGCTGCTCCTCGTCGAGGAGAAGACCGAGGTGATCCACCGCGACCTCCGCGGGGGCCGCCTCGACGTCGGGCTGATGGCGTTGCCGGTCGACGACGACCACCTCCGGTCCGAGGTGCTGTTCGACGAGGACTTCCTGCTGGCCGTCCCGGCCGACCACCCGCTCGCCGACGTCGACGGACCGGTCGACCCCTCGGTGCTGGCGACCGAGCACGTGCTGCTGCTCGAGGAGGGGCACTGCCTGCGCCAGCAGGCGCTCGAGGTGTGCCACCTCGCCGGCGCGTCCGAGCGCACGGGGTTCCGCGCCACCAGCCTCGAGACCCTTCGCCAGATGGTGGCGGCGGGTGTCGGGGTGACCCTCCTGCCGCAGCTCGCGGTGCAGCCGCCCGTGCCGCCGTCGAACGACGTCCGGCTGCTGCGCTTCGCCGATCCGGTGCCGCGCCGCCGCATCGCCATGTTCTGGCGCCCGACCAGCGTCTACCGCGAGCTGCTGCCCCGCCTGGCCGACGTGCTGCGCGACATGCCGACGGGCCTCGCCAGCGCGGCCTGACGTCGGCGCCGCGCTACGCGACGACCTCGCTGATCTGCATGACGGGCGTGATCGACGTGTAGTTGGCGACGTCGGCCATGATCTCGCCCGTGCGCTCGGCCGCCAGCGCGGCGTTCATCGCCTCGGACGACGCGAAGGTGAGGTGCACGGCGGCGACGTACGGACCGTCGACGCCCTTGTCGATCTCCGCCCGCTCGGGGGACCAGATCCCCACCGCCAGCGGGATGTGCGTGGTGCGGTAGTAGTCGTGGTCGAACTCTGCGCCCTCGGTCTCGGGGTACAGCACGCTCAGTCGGATCACGGTGGGGTCCTCCTCGTCGCCGGCCGGACGGCCCGGCGGCGACCGGTACCGTACCGGCGGGATCCTCCCGGGATCAGATGTGCAGCTCGGTGCGCAGCTCGTGGGCCCCGTCGGGGCGGCGGGCCTCGTAGTACAGCCGGTGCCCCCCGCCCGGGAGCGGCAGCACGTCGAGGTACCGGACGTCGGCCACCGGATCGCCGTCGTGGGCGCGGAGCGCCCGGCTCCCCTCGACCGGGTCGGCCAGTCCGGTGCGCTCGAGCCAGTTCTCCTCGGCGGAGGCCCGGCCGTCGTAGCACGCCCGCCCGTCGGGCAACACGCTCGTGACGCGGGCGCCGCGGGCGTCCCACGTGCCCGGCCTGCCCCCGAGGACGGTGCCGTGCCAGCGCCACGTCACCCCGTCGGCCGAGGTGGCGTAGGCGGTCGACATGCGGTCCTCGGCGCCGGCGACGTCGAGCGGGTGGCAGCACACCCAGGCCTCCCACCCCCCGTCCGACGTCCGGTGGACGACCGGGTCCTTCACCGCGTCGAGCGGGCCGCCGAGCACGAGCCGCCGGAGCGACGCGCCGCGCAGGGCGTCGAGCGCCGGCGCCTCGAGCAGCCCGATCCACCACCGCCTGGTCCCGGGCTCGGCGCACGACACGTACAGCCGCCACCCGGCCTGCGTCCGCACCGGCGCGGCCCGCTCGACCATGGCGACGCCGAGGTCGCGGGCGGTGATGGTGACGACGGGCGCGCACCGCACGCCGTCGAGCGAGCGGGCGATCGAGACGCGGTCGCCGTCCGCGTCGCGGAGGCGGTGGGCGAGCACGATCGCGCCGTCGTCGTCGACGACGGCGGTGGGCGCGCCCGCCCACCGCTGGTCGCCGCGCCGGGGGGCCGGCACCGCCAGATCGCTGGGGGCGGCGCCGGGCCGGGGGAACGTCGTCGGAGCGGTGGGGGTGGCCATGGGTCCCAGTGTCCGCCGTCGACACCGCGTGCGACACTGGCAGGGATGCCCACATCCCGGAACTTCCTGCCACCGTGGCAGATCCGTTCCGTCGCCGCCGTCGTGGGCGACCGCGTGGCGACGTTCGAGCTCGGCATCGCCTGCCAGGCGTTCGGGCTCGACCGCCGCGACGACGGTCTGCCCGCCTACGACTTCGCCGTGTGCGGTCGGCGGCCCGGTCCGGTGCTGTCGACGTCCGGGTTCGCGATCGAGGTCACCGCCGGACTCGACCGGGTGGCGGCGGCGGACCTCGTCGTCGTCCCGGCATGGCCCGACCTGGACGCGCCGGTCGACGCCGAGATCGCCGACGCCCTGCGCGCAGCCCACGCACGCGGCGCCGCCCTGCTGTCGGTGTGCAGCGGGGCCTTCCCGCTGGCGGCCGCGGGGTTGCTCGACGGCCGGCGGGCGACCACGCACTGGCAGTTCGCCGATCGGCTGGCGCGCCGGTTCCCGCAGGTACGGGTCGAGCGCGACGTCCTCTACGTGGTCGACGGCCCCGTGCTCACCAGCGCCGGTGCCGCCGCCGGCATCGACGCCTGCCTCCACGTGGTCCGCCTGGCGCACGGCTCCGCCACCGCCAACGCCCTCGCCCGCCGCATGGTCGTGGCCGCCCACCGCGAGGGCGGCCAGGCCCAGTACGTCGAGATGCCCCTGCCCGAGGCACCGACCGCCGCCGGCCTCGCCGACGTGCTCGACTGGGCCGTCCGGCGGCTCGACCGCCCGCTGGCCGTGGCCGAGATGGCCCGGCGGGCCCGCATGTCGCCCCGCAGCTTCGCCCGGCACTTCGGGGCCGCCACCGGCACGACGCCGCACCGCTGGCTGCTCGAGCAGCGCCTGCAGCGGGCCGAGGCGCTCCTCGAGTCGACCGACCTCACCGTCGACCTCGTGGCCGATCGCTGCGGGTTCGGCAGCCCCGACACCCTGCGGCACCACTTCGCGCGGCGGCGGGGCACCACGCCGAGCGCCCACCGGCGGGCCTTCGCCGGCTGACATCCCCGGCCCCTCGGCCCGGGCCCCGGCCCGCGGTGCCGGGCGACCGCCGTGGCCGGTCAGCCCGCGTGCCAGTAGCCCTGCATGAGCTCGGTCGCCCAGGCGGGCTGACGAGTCGCCCCGCGCGGCGCGAACTCGACCACGTAGGGCTTGACGTCGACCACGGGCGTGCCGTCGATGGCGTCGAGGCCCCGCACGGTCAGGCGCATGCCGTCGACCGCCAGCAGCTCGCACACCGTGACGCCGAGCCGGTTGGGCCGGGCCTTGGCCCGCTGCGCCAGGATGCCGACCCGCGGCCAGTCGGTGCGCCCGCGGGGGTGGCGAGCGGTCCGCACGACCGCGGCGTCGTCGACCCGGTCGAACACGAACACCACCTCGACGTGCGAGAAGTCGTCGAGGCCCGCCGTGGCGCCCGCCCCCAGACGGTCGGCGTCGAGCTCGACGGTGGACTCGACCGCCCCCCAGTCGTCGTCGGTCGCCTCGGTGCGCGGGCTGCGGACCACGCCGATCGGGCGGACCTCGATGCCCCTCTGCCACGTCTCCACCGCATCGCTCCTCACGTTCGCCGGGCGCCGGGAGGCCGGGGATCGCCGCCCGGCCGCTCCGCTCGCTCGCCCGTCCGAGCCCCCCACCTCACCGCATGCGGTAGGAGATCGGCAGGTGCTTCACGCCGCTCACGAAGTGGCTGTGGGCCCACTCGGGATCGCCGGCCAGCTCGAGGTGGGTGACCTCCCGGCTGAGGCGGTGGAGCATCGTGCGCAGCTCGCGCCGGGCGAACTGCGCCCCCAGGCAGAAGTGGGCGCCGCCGCCGAAGCCGACCTGCCGGTCGGCGTCGGCCCGGCGGACGTCGAACGTCGCGGGGTCGGCGAACACGTCCTCGTCGCGGTTGGCCGACGGGTAGCTGAGCAGCACGCGCCCACCCTCGGGGATGTCGACGCCCGCCACGGTGGCGGGCTCGGTCGCATAGCGCAGGAAGTGCCGGACCGGCGAGGTCCACCGCAGGATCTCCTCGGCGGCGTTGACCACCGCGGCGTCGTCACCCGCCAGGCCGAACAGCTGCTCGGGGTGGCGAGCGAGCTGCTCCATGCCGCCCGTCAGGGCGAACGACGTGGTGTCGTGCCCGGCGGTGGCGACGATGATGTAGTACCAGAGCCGCTCGACGTCGCCCATGGGGCAGCCGTCGACCTCGCCGTTGGCGATGACCGTGGCCAGGTCGTCGGCGGGGTGGGCCCGGCGGTCGGCGGTCAGCTCGTTGAAGTACGAGATGAACTGCATCACCGACGCCATCATGCGCTCGCCCGGATCGCCGGCGTCGCCCAGGAACTCGGGGTCGGCGGCGCCGAAGATGCCCTGGGTGAGGTCGAGCATCAGCGGCTCGTCCTCCTCGGGGACGCCGTAGATGTCCATGATCACCCGCAGCGTGTAGGGCTGTGCGATGTCGCGGGCGAAGTCGCACGCGCCCCCGAGCTCGCGCAGGCGGTCGACGTAGAGGTCGGCGAGCTGGTCGATGCGCGGCTGGCGGTGGCGGACCGCGGCGGGCTTGAACCAGTCGTTCGTGACGGCGCGGTGGCCGCGGTGGACGGCGCCGTCGAGGTGCACCAGCGAGGCGGGCATCGGCATGCCGCTGTCGACCATCTCCTGCCAGTCGGCGTCGGGCCCGAGCACCGACCGTGGGGTGTTGTGCCAGCGGGCGTTGTCGCGGCTGACCGCCAGCACGTCGGCGTGCCGGGTGAGCACGTGGAACGGCGAGAAGCCGGGGTCGTCGACCCGCACCACCGCCTGGGCGCGGCGGAGCGCCGCCACCTGCTCGTGCCAGGCGTCCATGTCGGCCCAGGCGGCCGCGTCGTGGAACAGCGGGCCGGTCTCGCGGGGCGGTGCGTCGGTCACGGCGCCGACCGTACCGGCCGGGCGGCACGGGCGCGGTCCCGCCCGGGGCCGCCGCCACGCCGGGCGCGGACCGCCGTCAGCTCAGGGATCGGGCCGGACCGAGGCGGACGCCGCTCCGGGCGGCGCGAGCGGCCTGGAGCTCGTGCGCGGCGAGCGTCAGGAACCGCAGGTCCTCGACGAAGTACCGGCGGAAGAGGCGGCGCGGCTCCACGAGGAACCGGTAGAACCACTCGGCGCCGGCCCGCTGCATCCAGAGGGGCGCCCGCTGCGTGCGGCCCACGTACATGTCGAAGGCGCCGCCGATCAGCAGGAACACGGGCGGCCGCCGGCCCTCGCGCCGGAGGCGGTCGATCAGCGCGAGGGCCAGCAGCTGCTGCTTCGGGGAGGAGATGCCCACGAAGACGAACTCGGGTGCCGCGCCGTCGATCACCTCGGCGCAGGTCTCGACGACGTCGGCGAGCGCCCAGGGATCCGCCGGGTCGAAGACCGGGGGCACGCACGCGGCCAGCGACGGCTGCTCCCCGCGGAGCACGGTCACGACCTCGTCGGACGCGGCGACCACCATGGCGCGGCGGCCGTCGGCCACGATGCGGTGCCACAACGGCGGCACCAGGTCCGCACCGGTCAACCGGGCCCGCAGCGGCTGGTTGACCAGCCGGCTCATCCAGACGATCGGCTGCCCGTCGGGGAGGATGTAGCGGGCGTTGCGCAGCCGGTCGGCGACGCCGTCGGGCTCGAGCTCGCCGAGCCGCACGATCGTGTCGACGTTGGGCGTGAACACCACCGGCTCGGTGTCGGCGTCCGCCTGCTCGGCGAGGAGCCGCTCGACGGTGGCGTCGACGCTCACGTCGTCGACGAAGTCCAGTCCGAACAGGCGCCGGGTCCGCACCGGTGCCGGCGACCGGGGCGTCGTGGGCGCGGGCGCCGGGGCCGGAGACGCCGGAGCCGGCGACCGGAGGGACGTGGACGCGGGGGCCGTCACGAAGGTCATCGCCGCGACGTCTCGTCCCGTTCCCAGTGGTCGGTCGCCCAGCGGTGCCGCCACGAGGTCGCCCGCGCCACGACGACCACCGCCGCGTACACGGTGGCGTCGACGAACCCGGACGGCCCGCGCCCGGCGAGCCGGAGGAGGTCGCGCGTCGTGTCCGCGGTCCGCGGGCCGGCCGTCGCCGGGTGCCGTTCCACCCCCCGGTTGCCCCGGAACACCCGCCGGAACGACGCC
>Ga0111538_10001069_pt1 | contig 38231 bp, 31 predicted proteins | sample SoiMethybrSBSTD1_FD_79669 | JGI IMG/M metagenome (GOLD analysis project Ga0111538, IMG submission 79669) | Bulk soil microbial communities from a Populus tree surrounding site in Tennessee, USA - Soil MetaG P. TD hybrid SBSTD1 (version 2)... | ecosystem: Environmental > Terrestrial > Soil >...
GGGAAAGCGGCGAGGCCGGCAGCGAACGAAGGGACGGCCTTTATGTCCTGTACCATGACGGGTCAGGTCCCGGCCGCGGTGCGCCTGAATCTTGGAGTAAACTTGGCCGGGGACCCACCCGTATGGACATGTTCGGTAAAGGAACATCCGAGAACTTCCTGTCGCAGGTCGACCGGCTGATCGACTGGTACCGGCTCGACCCGCTGGTACACGCGATAAGCGTCCGGATTCATTCCGAAGTGCCGCAGGCGGCAGTGAAAATGATGCTGCTCGCCCGCTGGTATGGCCTGTCCGAGCAGGCGCTGTTTGAAGCCGTCCAGGACCGCCTCTCCTTCCGCAGGTTCCTCGAGCTCCCGCCCGAGGACGACGGCGCCGATGCCGAGCTTGCCGAAATCTACCGGCGCCAGGTCACGCAGGCGGTGATCGAGGCGCAGAACGTAATCCACGCGATCGAGGCGCAGCTCCTGGCCAGTGGATTTTCCATCCGGCCCGGGCTGGCAGCGGAAGCCGCGGTGGTGCCCGTTTCCTCCGACTCGGTGCCGGACGATTTCGCAGAGGGCGGCGCCCCCCCGGCGGGCGGCGACCCGGCGGATTTTCGGCGCCACCTCGAAACCAGCTTTTTCCAGCCCGGCGAAATGGCGGACCTGCTGCGGCAGGGCGAGAGCGCCTTGGTTCGCGGCGGCGCCAAGGTCGCTTCCAGCACCAACCCGCCGCGCAGGTCGGCAGCCGCCGAGCTGGTGCCGCTCCCCGAGCAGGAGGCGCCGTCGATACAGGCCGCCGTCGAATGGCCGTGGGGCTTCACCATGGACCTCACGGACCGCCTCAAGGTCGGACGCGATCATCGCTTCTGCCTGTTCGCGTCTGAGCTCCAGCCCTATCTCCACGTCTCGCGCAAGCACGCCGAGCTGACGCCCTGCCCCGAAGGCGTGTGGGTGCGGGACTTGAAGTCGCGCAACGGCACGTTCGTGAACGACGAGGAGCTGCCCAAGGGGCAGGCGTACCTCGTCGACTCGGACGCGACCATACGCTTCGGGCCGCACTGCGTGCTGCAGTTGAAGATAAGGCGCAGTTAAATCCGGGTAAATCCGGACGCTGCGCGACGGTTTACCTCCGCGCGTTGACGCACGTCAGGTGGCAGGCGTACCGTGATAAATCGAATGTCGTCGATCCATTAAAGGTTAGGCAGCCGGCGAATAGCCTTGAATCTACCCGAGGAAACCCTGTACGAGATCAGAAATGTCCAGCAGGTTCCGGGTGAACCGAGGCGGAGATGGTTTTTTTCACACGAGATGGATCTCATTGTCTGGTCCGATGCGGCCGACCAACCGCTTTTCTTTCAATTGTCTTATGACAAGCATCGCATAGAGCGCATTGTTCGCTGGAAATCCGCGAATGATTTTACGCATTGGCTTGCTAATGACCGGGCAACCGATGAGGATGCTTGGTGGGGCTCGCAAGGAGCAGGGTTTATGGTGCCTGATGGCCCATTCGATGCACGACGCGTTCGGGCAAGGTTTCTGACGCTGTCCAGTGCCATGCCATGGAATATAACCGAGTTCGTTGCGAGTCAGCTGCGACGACATCGCGCCCATCGATCGAAGAGCGACGGGTGGGAGGTCATGGCTCTGGTGTCGCTGCTGGCAGTTTCAATGGCCCTGCTTATAGGCCGAACTAGACCCAAGGATCGGCATGATTGACCTGCTGCCTAACCGCGCGGTCGAAAATGACGCCAAGCGAGCGTCGCTCGCACGCGCATTTCACCGCGGACGTTAGCCCTGCTCTTTGCAATCAGCAGGTCGGACCACATCAGAACCACTACACTCAGTGTCGGAATGCAGGAAATGTCACACGTGTGTCTTGCGGGACTTTCTCCACTTGCCACCCCTGGCGTTGTCTTGGCGATCTTGGGAGTAAATCTGGTTATTTTCCCTTCGCGCCCTGAGCGTCCCTGGCGGTGAAGCTTTCCTGCGCCTTACTCCGCGTCCTCCGCGTCCCTGGCGGTGAAGCTTTGCCTCAGCCCAGCGCCTGCCTGAAATCCCCGATCAGGTCGTCCTCGTCCTCGATTCCCACCGAGACCCGGATGAGCGACTCGGAGATCCCCATCTCCCTCCTCCGCTCCTCGCCCATCTCCCAGTAGATCGTCTGCGCGATCGGAATCGCAAGCGTCCGGTTGTCGCCCAGGTGACTCGAGGAGATCACGAGCTTCAGGCGGTTCAGGAAGTCGCAGCAATCGATCCCGCCGGCCAGCTCGAAGGCCATCAGCCCGCCGTAGCCCTTGAAGATCTCGCCGGCCAGGCGGTGCTGCGGGTGGTCCGGGAGGCCCGGGTAATACACCTTCGTCACCTTCGGATGGGCGGCAAGAAAACGAGCAAGGGCCAGTGAATTGGCGCAACAGCGGTCCATGCGCAGCGCCAGGGTCTCGGCGCCCGTCGCAATGCGGTGCGCGGGCTCCGCCGCCAGCGTGCTCCCCACGTCGCGCAGGCCCTTCTTCCGGATCTGGAGAATGCCCCACGTCGCAGGCTTCGTATTCTTGTAGTTCTCGTAGATGTTGGGAAAGCGCGTCCAGTCGTAGAGGCCCGTATCCGTCACCGCGCCGCCCAGCGCGTTGCCGTGGCCGCCGATGTACTTGGTGAGCGAGTTGATGACCAGGCCCGCGTGGTGGCGCTTCGGCAGGTACAGCCACGGCGAGGTCATCGTGTTGTCCACGAAATAGAGCAGGCCGCGGCTCCGGCACAGGTCTCCGATGCGGGCAAGATCCGCGATCTGCGTACGGGGATTGGCTATGGTCTCGACGAACACCATCCGCGTACTCGGGCGCAGCGCCCGCTCCACGTTCGCCACGTCCGCCGCGTCGACGAAGCTCACCTCGCAGCCGAGCGTATTGAAGGTGCCGAACAGGCTGTTGGTGTTCCCGAACAGGAACGAGGTCGATACCACGTGGTCACCGGCGCGAAGCAGCGCGAGGAAGGTAGCGGCGATGGCCGCCATGCCCGTGCTGAAGCAGGCCGTGGCGATCCCCTCTTCCATCTTCGTGACCTTCGCCTCCAGCGCGGCCGTGGTGGGGTTGCCCTGGCGCCCGTAGGCATAACCGGGCATTTCGTTCTTGAAGACCTTCACCAGGTCGCGCGAATCCGGATAGCCGTACGCCACAGCCATGTGCATCGGCTTGTGGACGGAGTAGTGCTCGATCGGAAATTCGAGATCGGAATGCAGGATCGTGGTGGTGAATCCGGTCTTCATTTTCATGCTCCAAACGCAAAAAACCCGATCAGCTTTCGCGGACCGGGTTCCCCGTCTCGCTTTAGCTGTATTTGTAACGCGCCCGCAAGCTGATCCTCAAATCGGCGCGGAGGGGAAGTTACTCTGGCATCGGGTGGATGTCAAGCCGGCAGTCAGGGACTAGAGACTGGGGACTAGGGACTAGAGCCAGGAACACCAGTCTCCAGTCTCTGGTCTCCCGTCTCGTTAGACGGTTTCGAGCCCCAGGTCGAGCTGGGCACTCTCCTCTTCGAACTCGGCCATCTTCGCGCCGTCGCGGCGCTTCGCCTCCACCCCGTCCAGGTACGCCTGGGTCACGTCGCCGGTGATATATACCCCGCTGAAGCACGAATCCTCGAAGTTCGTGACTTTCGGGTTGACGCTCTGCACGTCCTCCCGCAGCGCCTCGAGGTCCTGGTAGATCAGCTCGTCGCAGCCGATCTCGCGCGCGATCTCGGGCTCGGTGCGCCCGAAGGCGATCAACTCCTCGCGCGTGGGCATGTCGATGCCATAGACGTTGGGGTGGCGCACCGGCGGCGCGGCCGAGGCAAAGAACACCCTGCGCGCGCCCGCCTCGCGCGCCATCTGCACGATCTCGCGGCTGGTATTGCCGCGCACAACCGAGTCGTCCACGAGCAGCACGTTCTTGCCCTTGAACTCCATCTCGATCGCGTTCAGCTTCTGCCGTATCGACTTCCTGCGGATCGCCTGTCCGGGCATGATGAACGTGCGCCCGATGTAGCGGTTCTTGATGAAGCCTTCCCGGTACGGAAGGTTCAGCCGCTTCGACAGCTCCATCGCGGAGGGGCGGCTGGAATCGGGAATAGGGATCACCACGTCGATGTCGAGATGCCTGTGCTGGCGCGTGATCTTGTCGGCCAGGCTCTCCCCCATTCTCAACCGGGTCTCGTAGACCGAGATGCCGTCGATGACGGAGTCCGGACGCGCGAGATACACGAACTCGAATATGCACGGATTGAGCGTGGCGTTCGGCACGCACTGCTTGCTGTAGAACACACCGTCCTGATCGATGAAGATCGCCTCGCCCGGACCCACGTCGCGCATCACCTGGAAGCCCAGGGAGTCGAGCGCGACGCTCTCCGAGGCGATCATGTACTCGTAGCCGCGCTCGGTTTCGAGGCGCCCGATGACGAGGGGCCGGATGCCGAAAGCGTCCCGAAACGCCAGCAGCCCGTAGCCGGCGATCATGGCGACCACGGCGTAGGCGCCGCGGCAGCGCCGGTAGACTCCGGAAGCCGCCGCGAAGATGGTGGCCGGATCCAGCCTGTAGTTGGTCGCGTTCTCCTGCAGCTCGTGCGCCAGGACGTTCAGCAGCACCTCCGAATCGGAGTTCGTGTTGACGTGGCGCATGTCCTGCTGGAACAACTCTATCCGGAGCTGCTCGGAATTGGTGAGGTTGCCGTTGTGTCCGAGCACGACACCGAACGGGGAATTGACGTAGAACGGCTGCGATTCGGCCGCCGACCAGGCGGAGCCCGCCGTGGGGTAACGCGTATGCCCGATACCGGAATACCCCACCAGCGCACGCATGTTGCGGGTGCGGAAGACGTCGCGCACCATGCCGGGCCCCTTGTGTATGTGGAATTTAGGGCCGTCCGCGGTCACGATGCCGGCCGCGTCCTGGCCCCGGTGCTGCAGCACCAGCAGGCCGTCGTAGAGCAGCTGGTTCACCTGGTCCCTGGCAACGACCCCGACTATCCCGCACATGAGCTTGGCGTCCGTGGCAATGAGAACGGGCAGAGCACCGGCTGTATTTTGCGCTCAATCATAGGTGATGCGTTGCGCGAGTCGCGCCGGCAGCCACGACTTGATATGGCCGGCAAGCGCTTCGAACGGGCCGGAGAGGAGCGCATCGCGCCATTCCGGCTGCCGCGGCAGCGCGGTCAGTCCCGCGGCGAGAACCAGCACCGTCACGATCAGCGCACCCCGGGCGAGGCCGAACACACTCCCCAGCATGCGGTCCTCGAGTCCGAGGCCGGCGCCTTTCACCAGCTTCGAGACGAGCATCGCAAGCAGGCTCATGGCGAGCAGCACCGCCAGGAACACCCCCACGAAGGCCGCCAGCAGGCGCAGCCACTCGTCCGGCACCTCCGGCGCGAGCAGCCCGGCGATATCGGCGGCAAACACGCTGGTGGCGATGAACCCCACCGCCCAGGCGATGAGCGCCAGCACTTCGCGCACCAATCCGCGGATCACGCTTATCAGAACGGAGAGCAGGATGATGGCGATCACGGCGTAATCGAAAACGGTCATTTAGCGACGATATTGCCGGAGAGCCCGAGCGTCTTCAGCTGATCGTGCGCCTTCTCCGCGGCGGCGCGGCTCGGGTACGGACCTGCGCGCACCCGGGTTACGTCGCCCTTGGCCGTCTTCACGACTTCCGTGTACGACTTGAGCCCGGCAGCCGCCATTTGCTCCTGCACCTGCTTTACCTTCTCCGCATCGGCGAGCGCCACGACCTGCACCGCATACATCTGGGTCGCCGGCTCGCTCGCGTCGGGCGCGGGAGGGGCTGCGGCAGTCCTGTCCGGCGCTTCCTTCACCGCGGGCGGCGCGGCTTTCGGTGCCGGCGCGGCTTTCGGTGCCGGCGCAGCCGGCTTCGGCACATCCGGCTCATCCGCCTTTTCCCCCACCGCCGCGGAGAATTTCGGCGTAGCTTTCGCGTCGGGCGCGGATTTCGCATCCGGCGATCTCGCCGACTTGGGCTCCGCCGAGGGCGGAACCGGCACCAGGCGCGAGGTAAATTTGCTTGAGTCCGGAGGCGGGATCTTGATGCTGATTTCGCCGTCGATCGGCCTGGGCTCGGTGTCGAGCACCATCGGCAGCGCCACCACGATGGCTGCGACCAATACGATGGCGCCTATCAGGCGCCGCCTGGCCCGCCGTTTGAGCTGTAACTCTTCGTCGCTAATCGGTCTCGCCATCGTATCAGGCGCTCTCGGCGCGTGCTTCCATCACCGCAGCCACGGTGTAGAACGATCCGAACACCAGAATTTTATCATTCTCTGCAGCCGTATCACAGGCTCGCGCGTAGGCAGCGGCTATGCTTTCGCAGCGCGTGAGCGCACTCCCCGCTGCGGCCGCCGCGAGCCTCTCCGCGAGCATCTCCACGCTCGCGGCACGCGCCGTGGCTGCGCTGGCGATAAACCAGTGATCGATGACCCCTTTCACCGCTTCGATCACGCCCGCGACGTCCTTGTCCTTCAGCATCGAGAATACCGCGAGCGTGCACCCGCCGCGCTCAAAGCCGCGCAGGTTCGCCGCCAGCGCGCGCGCGGCATGCGGATTGTGCGCCACGTCGAGGATCACGGCCGGCCGGCCCGGCAGGACCTGGAAGCGGCCCGCCACCTCTGCGTTCAACAGGCCCGAGCGCAACTCGCCCGCCGCGACCGGCAGACGACTACGCAGCGTATCGAGCGCGGTGATCGCGGCCGACGCGTTCGCGAGCTGGACCGCGCCGCGCAACGCCGGATACGGCAGCCCGCTGCGCTTGCCGCCCGGGCCCCAGTACCGCCACTGGCTCCCCTGACGCTCGTAACCGAAATCGACGCCGATCGCGAGCCATTTCGCGCCGATCCCGGCTGCATGCCGTTTGAGAGAAGCCGGCGGTTCCGGGTCGGCGCAGATCGCGGGGCGCCCCGGGCGGAAGATGCCCGCCTTTTCGAAGCCGATGGACTCGCGGTCGCCGCCGAGGTACTCCATGTGATCGAGGTCCACGCTCACCACCACGGCGCTGTCGGCGTCGAACGCGTTCACGGCATCGAGCCTGCCGCCGAGACCGACTTCCAGCACGGCCGCCTCGACGCTCTGCTCCACGAACAGCCACAGGGCAGCGAGCGTGCCGAATTCGAAATAGGTCAGCGGCACGGCCTCCGATCCGCCATCGAAAGTACCGGGATTTTGCGCGTCGGCCGTATTTCCGCCTCCGCGCACACGCGCCGCCTCGACCTCCGCGAACGCGCGCACCAGATCGCGATCGGCGGCCTCGCGCATGCCGATGCGCACGCGCTCGTTGTAGCGCAGCAGGTGGGGTGAGGTATAACAGCCGACGCGGTAACCGGCGCCGTGGAGCATGGCTTCCAGCATGGCGCAGACCGACCCTTTGCCGTTCGTGCCCCCGACGGTGACGATGGGAAAGCCGGGATTCAATCCGAGCGAGTTTTTTACGCGCTCCACCCGGTCCAGTCCAAGCGCGATGGCCTGCGGGTGCAGCCGCTCGAGGTAGGCGAGCCAGTCCGGAAGCGTTCGAGGTTGCAACTTGGACCGGCTACCCGGCCGGCGGCTGCTTGAGCAGCACAGCGAGCAGCGTCGCAAGCTTGTCGCGCATCTCGCGGCGGTCCACGATCATGTCGATGGCGCCGTGCTTCAGGAGAAACTCGGAGCGCTGAAAGCCCGCCGGGAGCGTCTCGCGCACCGTCTGCTCGATCACCCGCGGGCCGGCGAAACCGATGAGGGCACCCGGCTCGGCGATGACCACGTCGCCTATCATGGCGAAGCTCGCCGAGACGCCGCCCATGGTGGGATCGGTCAGCACGGGGATGAACGGCAGGCGCTCGCGCGCAAGCTGGGTCAGGACGGCGCACGTTTTCGCCATCTGCATCAGCGAGAGGAGCCCCTCCTGCATTCGGGCGCCGCCGCTGGCAGTGATGCAGATGTAGGGCAAGCGCTGCTCCAGGCACGCCTGGACTCCGCGCACGAAGCGCTCACCTACCGCCGAACCCATGGAGCCGCCGAGAAAGCGGAACTCGAACGCGGCGGTCACGACCGGTATCGCCTTGATGCCTCCCTGCATCACGATGAGCGCGTCTTCCTCCGATGTTTCGGTGCGCGCTTCCTCCAGCCGCTCGCTGTAGCGCCGGCTGTCCTTGAACTTGAGGGTATCCACGGGCAGGACTTCGGCGCCGATCTCGTACCGGCCTTCCCGGTCGAGGAGACAGTCGAGCCGCTCGCGCGCCGAGATACGGTTGTGATGCGCGCACTTGGGGCAGACGTGGAGATTCTTCTCGAGGTCCGCGCGGTAGAGCACCGCTTCGCACGCCTCGCACTTGCTCCACAGGCCCTCCGGGACGACTTTCCGCGGGGCGCTGGCGTCGCGCTTGATCTTCGGCGGAAGGAGTTTCTGCAACCAGCTCATAGCACGGCTGTGACTGTCATGTCTTGACCTGCGCGAGGCTGTCCATTGCGTCGCGAATGGGCGCGAGGAACCGCTCCACGCCGGCCGTCACCGAGTCCCGAGGCGCCTTCTCGATCTCCTGTACGAGGGCGCTGCCGATCACCACCGCGTCGGACAAGCCGGCGACGGCGCGGGCGGTCGCGGCATCGCGAATGCCGAAGCCCACTCCGACCGGCAGGCTGACGAGCGCCCGGATGCGCCTGACGCGTTCCGCAACGTCGGCAAGATCGATATTGGCTGCCCCTGTAACGCCCTTCAGCGACACGTAATAAAGATAGCCGCGGCCCAGCGCCGCGACCTGCTTCAAGCGCGCGTCCGTGGTGGTCGGAGAAAGGAGAAAGATGGTGTCCAGGCCGCGCGCATCGAGAAGGCCCGCGAGAGTGCGCGCCTCCTCCGGCGGATAGTCGACGACCAGCGCGCCGTCCGCGCCCGCCCCCCGGGCCGCGTCCGCGAACCGTTCCACGCCCATGGACTCGATCGGGTTGGCATAGCCGAATACCACGATGGGTGTGGCCGCGTCGCGCTTCCGGAACTCGGAGACGAACCCGAGCACGTCCTTCAGCGAGACGCCGTGCTTGAGCGCCCGCTCGCTCGAGCGCTGGATCACCGGACCGTCGGCCATCGGGTCCGAGAACGGGACGCCGATCTCTATCACGTCGGCGCCACCCTTCACCAGCGCATGCATGATCGGCACCGCGAGCGCCGGTTCGGGATCGCCGGCGGTGAAGAAGGGGATGAGGGCCTTGCGGCCCTGCCGCTTCAGCACGTCGAAGGTGGTCGTTATTCGCGACATATCGCCGCGCCGAGAGGAGAGAGGAGAAAGGAGAGAGGAGAAAGATCGCTGACGGGCGCAGAGCTCGGGCTTTGACGCCTCTCGCCTCTCGCCTCTCGCCTTTCCTGAGTGGAAGCGCGCATAGCCCCCTTAGAGCTTGATGCCGGATTTCTCGGCGACCGTATGCATATCCTTGTCCCCGCGGCCGGACAGGTTGACGAGCAGGATCCGGTCCTTCCCCATGCGCGGCGCGATCTTCGCCGCGTACGCGATGGCGTGCGCCGATTCCAGTGCGGGAATGATGCCTTCGAGCCGGCACAGGTCGTGAAACGCGCGAATGGCGTCCTCGTCGGTCACCGCAACGTACTCCGCGCGACCGCTCTCCTTCAGCCAGGCGTGCTCGGGACCCACGCCCGGGTAGTCGAGTCCCGCGGAAACCGAGTGCGTCTCGACGATCTGCCCGTTCTGGTCCTGCAGGAGATAGATGCGGTTGCCGTGCAGCACGCCGGGTCTGCCGGCGCATAGGGTCGCCGCGTGCTTGCCGCTCTCCAGGCCGTATCCCGCGGCTTCCACCCCGATCAACCGCACGCTCTCGTCCGGGATGTACGGATGGAAGATCCCCATCGCGTTCGATCCGCCGCCGACGCAGGCGAGCACGGCGTCCGGCTGGCGTCCCGCGAGCTCCGCCATCTGCTCCCGGGCCTCGCGCCCGATGATCGTCTGGAAGTCGCGCACCATCATCGGGTAGGGGTGGGGCCCGGCGACCGTGCCGATGATGTAGAACGTGTTCTCGACGTTGGTGACCCAGTCGCGCATGGCCTCGTTCAACGCGTCCTTCAACGTCTTCGAGCCGCTCTCGACCGGCACCACGGTCGCGCCCAGCAGCTTCATGCGGTAGACGTTCTGGATCTGCCGCTTGACGTCCTCCGCGCCCATGTAGACGACGCACTCCATGCCGAAGCGCGCGGCGATCGTGGCAGCGGCGACACCATGCATGCCCGCTCCGGTCTCGGCGATCACGCGCGGCTTGCCCATGCGACGCGCGAGCAACGCCTGCCCGATCACGTTGTTGATCTTGTGGGCGCCGGTATGGTTCAGGTCCTCGCGCTTCAGGTAGATCTGCGCGCCCCCGCAACGCTCGGAGAGACGACGGGCGTGGTAGACGGGACTGGGGCGTCCGACGTAATGCTTGAGATCGGACGCGAATTCGGCGAGAAATGCCGGATCCGTGCGGTAGTGATCGTATGCTGCCTTCAGCTCGTCGAGCGCGAAAATCAGGGTTTCGGACACGAACACGCCGCCGTACTGTCCGAAATGGCCGCCCGCGTCCGGCAGGTCATACATCCGCATTGCGCACTCCCGCGATGAAGGCCGCGATCCGGGCGGCGTCCTTGATGCCCTTGGCGGACTCGACGCCGCTCGACACGTCGACCGCGGACGGGCGCACCCGCCGCACCGCGTCGCCGACGTTCTCGACCGTCAATCCGCCCGACACTATGACGGGCAGCGGCAACCGCTCCGGCACGCGTCCCCAGTCGAAAGGCACCCCGCTGCCGCCGTGCAGTCCCTCGACGTACGCGTCGAGCAGCAGCGCTTTGGCATCGTGATAATCCCGCGCGTATTGTAGCAAATCCACCTCGGAACCCATGCGCACTGCCTTCATGTACGGCCGCGCGAACTGGCGGCAGTACTCGGGCGCTTCGGCGCCGTGGAACTGAAGCAGCTGAACGGGAGCCCGCGCGAGCACCGCGCGGACCTCGTCCGGCGGCGCGTCCACGAACAGGCCCACGGTCGTGACGAAGGGCGGCAACGCGCGCAGGATCGCCCCGGCGGCCGCAGGCGCGATGTAGCGCGGGCTGGGCTGGTAGAACACGAATCCGATCGCATGCGCTCCGGCGCGAATGGACGCGAGTGCGTCCTCGAGGCGGGTGATGCCGCAGATTTTTACTGCCGTTGCCATAAGTCCGTCATCGGTCAGGGGTCAGGGGTCATGGGCATAAAGCCCTTGCCCCTTACGCATGACGCATGACCCATTACGCATAACCCTTCAACAACTCCGCGAGTCCCATGTGCGGCGCGCTGGGCAGGCCCCAATGGGCATCATATTCCACGGCGGACAGGTACAGCCCGGCAGCCTCGAAGGTCGGCGCGGCCCGGGCGCGGTCCCGGCTCGCAAGCACCGCGCCTGCCCACTCCGGGGGCTGGGCGCCCTTGCCGACGTAGACGAGCGTGCCCACGATGTTGCGCACCATGTGGTGGAGGAACGCGTTGGCGCAGGCCTCGAGAATCACGTAGTCGCCGCGCCGGACGATGTCGAGACGGGCGAGCGTGCGCACCGGCGTGCGCGCCTGGCATTCAGCGGCGCGGAACGCGCTGAAATCGTGCTCGCCCAGCAGCAGTCGCGCCGCCGCCTGCATCCGCTCCACGTCGAGCGGCCCATGACACCAGCCGGCGCGGCCGTGGTCCGCGGCGGGACGCACGCCGCGGTTCAGCAGCACATAACGGTAGGTCCGGGAGCGCGCGGCGTAACGCGCGTGGAAGTCCTCGCTCACGGCACGCGACCAGGTCACCGCGACCGCCGCCGGCATGAGCGCGTTCGTTCCCCGCACCCATGCCGCGAGCGGCCGCTCGGCAACGGTATCGAAGTGCGCCACCTGCCCCAGTCCGTGCACGCCGGCGTCGGTGCGTCCGGCGCACGTCGCCGCCACCGTCTCCCCCGCGATCTCGGAGAGGGCGCGCTCCAGCGCGTCCTGCACGCCGCAGCCCTGCGGCTGGGTCTGCCATCCGCAGAAACGGCTCCCGTCGTATTCGATTCCGAGCGCGATACGCATGAGGATTCCATTGCTTCCGGACGTCAGAAAAACAAAACCGCGACAGCTTGCACTGTCGCGGTTCGATCTCGCGCGGTGCCCGCTAAGCGAGGGTTTCGAGCAGCTTCTTCGCCTGTGACTGCTGCTCGACGTCGCCTTCCTTGATGACTTCCTGCAGGATTTCCTTGGCGCCGTCCTTGTCCCCCATCTCCTGGTATGCCTTGGCGAGATCGAACTTGGTTTGAACGTCGTACCAATGCCCGTCCTTCTCGCCACCGCCGATCGTCTCGGGTGCCGCTGTCTTGTCGCCGAGATCCAGGTCGGGAATATCGAGCTTGAAATCGAGCCCGGCGTCGGTCACCGGCGCCTCGGCCCCCGTCGTCGGCGCTATCGTCTCCGGGGTTTCGTCCTTCGGCAATTCGATCTGGAAATCGATCATGTGGCCGTCCTGCGTCGGCACGGCTTCGAGCGCGATGTCGGTCTGGGTGGCGGCCGGCTCCTGTCCCGCGGCGGGAATATCGAGCGAGAAATCCGGCATGAGCGGCGCCGCCGTCGCTTCCGCCTCCTTCTGCGCTTCGGCGGCCTGGCTGCGCAGCTCCGACGCGTCGAGCACCGCGGTGCTGGCGTGGGCGAACTGCTGGCCGAGACCCGGATCGAGCGTGATATCGGTGGCAGCGCCCGTGTTATCGCCGCCCAGATCGAAGTCCAGATCGCTCGCTACGCCGGGAGCGGGCCCTGCGGGGGACGCGTGCTTGCCGGCCTCGTAGAGCGCATTGTTCGGATCGAGCGCGTAGCCCATCGCCGCCACGGCGAGCCAGCTGTCCCCCGCGCCTCCCGTCTGCTTGTTGAACTCCGCGGCAACCTTGTTGAACGAATCCTTGTCCTTGCGCGCGGAATAGATCTCGAGCAGTTTCAGCTGCGCATCCTCGCGCTTCGGATTCTTGGCGAGCGCCTCTTTGAGTATCTCCTCGGCCTGCGCGTCACGGCCATAGGCGATGTAGACCTCGGCCTCGGCCAGCGGATCGACTTCGTCTATCGCCGCTGCCGCCGCCGGCGCTGCCGTCGCCGCCGCGATCGCCGCGGCCGGCATCGTCATTGTCGTGTCCGCGGCCGCGGTTGCCGGGGTCCTGCCCAGAACCGGCGCGGCCTTTCTCGCCTCGGGCTCCACGGCATCCGCACCGCGGCGGCGGCGCGCCATCCAGAATGCCAGTCCGCCGAGCGCGATGAGGCCGACGCCGGCAGTGAGGTACAACGGATCGGTCGCCGCTTCGATGATCTGATCCATCATGCTCGGCGGCGGTGGGGGTGGTGGCGGCGCGGCCTTCGGCTTCGGTTCCTGCTTGGCCTCCGCGGCTTTCGGTGCTTCGGCTTTTGCCGCATCCGGCGCGGGCGCTGCTTTCTCCGCGTCCGGCTTGGCTATTGCAACCGCGTCCGGCTTGGGCGCGGGTTCGGGCTTCGGCGCTTCCGCCTTGGCTTCGGGCTTGGGTGCCGGCGCGGGCTCAGGCTTCGGCGCCTCCGCCTTGGCTTCGGGCTTGGGTGCCGGCGCGGGTTCAGGCTTCGGCGCCTCCGCCTTGACCTCGGGTTTAGGGGCCGGCGCGGGCGGTTCCGCCTTGGCTTTCGCGGCCTGCTCCGCCTTCTGCTGGGCAGCCGCCATACCGGGGCTCTTCAGCTCGGCCAACTTCTGCATGTCCTTGATCGTCTTTTCGAGCTGGCTGATGCGCTCGTTCGCTTCCGAGAGCGCCTTGTCACGCGCCAGCACCTCCTCCTCGAGCGCGCGAACGCGGTCGGCGGTGCTGCGCGCCTTGCCCTCCGCCCCCGCCGGCGCGCCCTTCGACAGCCTCACGACGTCCTTGGGCTCGCCGCCGGCTTTGTCCTGGACCTTGGTCGTGATCCGGCCCGTTGCGGTGGTGCGCCCTTCGGCGCGCGCCGTGCCAGGCGAACCGGCGAGATTCTGGCGGTACGCGTTCCAGTCGGCCACTTGCGCGCGGAATTCCTTGCTCGCTTCGGCGGGGGCAACTGCCGCCACCTCGTCCTTCTCCGGAACGCGCAGTATCCGTCCGGCCTTCACGAGATTCAGATTCTTGTTGATGAACGCATCGGGATTGCTGCGATAGAGGCTCACCATCATCTGCTCGAGCGTTACGCCCTCCGGCGCGACGCTCCTCGCGATCAACGAGAGGTTCTCACCCTGCTTGACCGGGCCGTACTCTTTCGCACCGGCCATGGGCGCCGGGGCGGACGCCGCCGGTCTCCTCGCCGCCGATGGTGCCGGTGTGGCGACGGGCGGTGTGGGAGCGGCAGTCGGAGCAGGACGCGGCGGCGCGGGTGCAGCGGTCGCTGCGGCAGGCGGGGTACCGGGCGGATCGACCAGAACCGTGTATTCGCGCACCAGCCGGCCCGAGGACGACGTGAGCTCCACCAGCACATCTATGAACGGCTCGCTGACGGGCCGGCTGGAAGTGATCTTCACGTACGGCTGCCCGCCGGAACGCCGCTCTATGCTCACGCGCGCGCCAACAAGCGCGGCGTTGTATTGCAGGTTGGCCTGTCGATAGGCGTCGGGACCGGAGAGGCGCGCGCTTAAGGTCGAGAGTTCCTCCTTGGTTACCGACACCAGGTCGATTTCCACATCGAGCCGATCGCCCAGCGCCGAGAGCATGGTGAGCCGCCCCAACCCAACCGCGTTTGCAATACATGGGGCGAGCGCAATCAACAGCGCTATCAGCCATGCCCTGACGTTGAATTGGCGCACAGCGGCTTCCTTCCCTTTTTTTGAGGGGCAATCAGACTAACATCAAACAGTTAGCGATGCAAGCTACTAATTGCTTTAAGTGTCCTGCCTGATGCAACGATTCTTAATCATATTTCAGTGGGATACGCCGGGCCGCTTTCGCCCCCGCGGACTCGAAATCCAATCGGCATGAGCCATGTCGCTACGCGTTCGCCACCGCCGCGCGTTGACGTGCCGGTGCGCCCGGGTCGCCGCTTTCCGCGGCGAGCAGGATGCGCAACATGCGCCGCAGCGGTTCCGCCGCCCCCCACAGCAACTGGTCCCCGACCGTGAACGCCGCCAGATACTCCCCGCCCACCGAGAGCTTGCGCAAGCGTCCTACGGGAATGTGCATGCGGCCGGTGACGGCAGCCGGAGTCAGCTCGCGCATCGAACGCTCCCGCTCGTTGGGCACGATGCGCACCCACTCGTTGGCCAAGGCGAGGATGCGGGTTATTTCATCGAGCGGGACGTCCTTCCTGAGCTTGATCGTCATCGCCTGGCTGTGGCAGCGCATCGCGCCGACGCGCACGCAAACGCTGTCGATCGGCGTTGCGGCGGTCCCGAAGGCAGTCCCGCGCCCGAGTATCTTGTTCGTCTCGGCCCCGCCTTTCCATTCCTCGAGCGATACGCCATCGCCCATGTCCCGGTCGATCCAGGGGATCAGATTGCCGGCGAGCGGCACCCCGCCGAAATTCTCCATCGGCAGCGTGCCGTCGGCCTGCTTCGCGAGCACCTTCCGGTCGATTTCCAGGATGGACGACCCGGGATCGGCGAGCAATTCCCTGACCTCTGCGTTGATGAGGCCGAATTGAGCCAGCAGCTCGCGCATGTGCTGCGCGCCCCCTCCCGACGCGGCCTGATAGGTCATGCAGGTCATCCACTCGACGAGATCGTGCTCGAAGAGGCCATGCATCCCCATCAGCATGCAGCTGACCGTGCAGTTGCCGCCGATGTAGTTCCTGATCCCCTGCGCCAGGGCGCGCTGGATGACGGGCATGTTCACCGGATCGAGCACGATCACGGCATCGTCGTTCATGCGCAGGGTCCTGGCGGCGTCGATCCAGTACCCGTTCCAGCCGCTCGCGCGCAGCTTCGGGTAAATCTCCGACGTGTAGTCGCCGCCCTGGCAGGAAACCAGGATCTCCATTGCGGCGAGGGCCTTGAGGTCGCGTGCATCCGCGACCGGCGCCGTCGCCTTCCCGATCTTCGGGCCGTTGCCGCCGGCCTGCGTCGTCGAAAAAAACACGGGCTCGACCAGGTCGAAGTCGCGCTCGGCCCGCATGCGGTCCACCAGCACCGAGCCGACCATGCCGCGCCACCCAATGATGCCCACGTTCTTCATGAAGACCGTCCGAATGCCGAATATCGCATTCTATCAAGCTGTTGAGCCGTCATGGGGCATGGGTGTTGCGTCCTGCGTGAAAACTACAAGACCTGCCCGCGCATGACCCATGACCCGTCACCCATGCCCCTCAAAGAGCGGCGACCACCGCGTCGCCCATTTCCCGCGTGCCGACCTTGCGCGTGCCCGCCTCGTGGATATCCGCCGTGCGCAGGCCCTGGGCCAGCACCGACTTGACCGCGTTCTCGATCCGGTAGGCCCATTCGTCCTTGTTGAATGTATAACGCAGCATCATGGCGGCCGAGAGTATCGTCGCGAGAGGATTGGCGAGGTCCCTGCCGGCGATATCGGGCGCCGAGCCGTGGATCGGCTCGTACAGGCCCTTGCCCGCCGCGTCCAGCGAGGCCGAGGGCAGCATCCCGATCGAGCCGGTCAGCATGGACGCCTCGTCCGAAAGAATGTCGCCGAACATGTTGCCGGTGACGATGACGTCGAACTGCTTCGGATTGCGCACGAGCTGCATCGCGGCGTTGTCGACGTACAGGTGCGAAAGGGCAACCGCCGGATATTTCTTCGCCACGTCGACGACCACCTCGCGCCAGAACCGGCTGGTCTCGAGGACGTTCTCCTTGTCCACGGAAGTGAGCTTTCTGCCGCGCTTCAGCGCGGTCTGGAAACCCACTTCGGCGATGCGGCGGATCTCCGGCTCGGAGTAGAGCATGGTGTCGTAGCCCTCGCGCTCGCCGCGTGCGCTCGAGCGCCGCCCGCGAGGCTCGCCGAAATAGATGTCGCCGGTCAACTCGCGGATGATCATGATATCGAGCCCCGACACCACCTCCGGCTTCAGGCTCGACGCGCCCACCAGCTCCGGGAAGAGCACCGCCGGACGCAGGTTCGCGAATAGTCCCAGCTCCTTGCGTATGCGCAATATCCCCTGCTCGGGACGTTGCGGGCGCGGCAACGCGTCGTACTGCGGACCGCCCACAGCCCCGCACAGCACGGCGTCGGCCGCCTGCGCCAGCCGGAGCGTTGCTTCGGGCAGGGGATCGCCGTGCGCGTCCACGCCCGCGCCGCCGAAGGGCGCCCGTTCGAGCTCGACGCCAAGCCCCTCGCGGCCCAGCGCCCCCAGAACCTTTACCGCCTGGGCAACGATCTCGGGGCCTATGCCGTCACCAGCCAGAACTGCGATCTTCATCGTGAAGGGCGAGAGAAGATAGAAGGAAGGAGAGAGGAGTCAAATCGGCTCGCCCGTGTCGAGCCGCCCGGACGCATGGTCGTGACGCCTCTCTCCTCTCTCTTCTCGCTTCTCGCCGCTCTCAGGAAAAGAGCCACGGCTGCTCCTGCTTGTGCCGGGCCTCGAACGCCTTGATCTCGTCGGCGTGCCTGAGCGTAAGTCCGATCTCGTCGAGCCCGTTCAGCAGGTTTACCTTGGTGGCGGGATCGATGTCGAACTTGATGTGCTCTCCGGCGGGCGTCGTCACGGTCTGCTGCTCGAGATCGACCGCGAGCCGGTAGCCCTTGTTTGCATGGACGTCCTTCATCAGCCGGTCCACCGTCTGAGCGTCCAGCTTGATGAGCAGGAGGCCGTTCTTCAGGCTGTTGTTGTAGAAGATGTCGGCAAAGCTCGGCGCGATGACCGCCTGGAAGCCGTATTGCAGCAGCGCCCACGGCGCATGCTCGCGCGACGACCCGCAACCGAAGTTCTCGCGGGCGAGCAGCACGGTGGCGCCGCGGTAACGCGGCTGGTTCAGCACGAAATCGGGATTCACCGGCCGTTTCGAGTGGTCCATGCCCGGCTCGCCATGGTCGAGGTAGCGCCACTCGTCGAAGAGATTGGGGCCGTAGCCCGTCTTCAGGATCGACTTGAGGTACTGCTTGGGGATGACCGCGTCCGTGTCCACGTTCGCGCGGTCCATCGGCGCGACCAGCCCTTCCTGCTTTACAAACTTTTCCATAAAACCCTCAAAGCATTTCAGAAGTTGCGCACGTCGACGAAGTGTCCCGCAATCGCCGCCGCCGCCGCCATTGCAGGACTCACGAGGTGCGTTCTGCCGCCCGGGCCCTGCCGGCCCTCGAAGTTGCGGTTCGAGGTCGAGGCGCAGCGGTCTCCCGGCGAGAGAAGATCGTCGTTCATGCCGAGGCACATCGAGCAGCCCGGCTCGCGCCATTCGAAACCCGCGGCCGTGAACACCTTGTCCAGCCCCTCCTCCTCGGCCTGCCGCTTCACGAGGCCCGAGCCGGGAACGACGATCGCGAGCTTGACGCCGGGCGCCACCTGCCGGCCCTTCACCACCGCGGCGGCAGAGCGCAAATCCTCGATGCGCGAATTGGTGCAGGCGCCGATGAATACCTTGTCGGGCCTGATCTCGGTAATCGGCATGTTGGCCTTGAGATCCATATATTTCAGCGCGCGCTCTATCCACTCGCGTTTCACCGGGTCCTGCTCGTCCTTCGGGTCGGGCACCTTGCCGTCGATGGTGGTGACCATCTGCGGGTTGGTGCCCCAGGTCACCTGCGGCTGAATCTCCGCGGCGTCGAGCGCCACCACCTTGTCGAACTTCGCCCCGGGGTCGGAGACCAGCGTGCGCCAGTGGGCGACCGCCCTGTCCCACAGCGCGCCCTTCGGCGAGAGGGGCCTGCCCTTGACGTACTGGAGAGTCGCCTCGTCCACTGCGACCATGCCGGCGCGCGCGCCGGCTTCGATCGACATGTTGCACACCGTCATGCGCCCTTCCATCGACAGCGCGCGGATCGCCGAGCCCGAGAATTCGATCGTGTAACCGGTGCCACCCGCGGAGCCGATCTTCCCGATGACAGCGAGGATGATGTCCTTCGCGGTCACGCCGGCGCCCAGCGCGCCTTCCACCTCGATCTTCATGGTCTTCGACTTCTTCATGACCAGGCACTGCGTCGCGAGCACGTGCTCGACCTCGCTCGTGCCGATGCCGAAGGCAAGGCAGCCCAGGGCGCCGTGCGTGCTCGTGTGGGAATCGCCGCACACGAGCGTCATGCCGGGCAGCGTCGCCCCCTGCTCCGGCCCGATGACGTGCACTATTCCCTGCTGCCGGTCGAGGTACGGGAAATAGATTTTCGCCCCGTGCTCCTTGATGTTGGCGTCGAGCGTCTCGACCTGCAGCCGCGACACCGGGTCTTCTATGCCCGCAATGCCCCTGTCCCAACGGCGGGTCGGCGTGTTGTGATCGGCGGTGGCGACGATGGAATCGACGCGCCACGGTTTTCTGTTCGCGAGCCTGAGCCCTTCGTAGGCCTGGGGACTCGTGACCTCATGCACCAGGTGGCGATCGATGTACACGAGCGCCGTGCCGTCAGCGGCCTCGTGCACGAGGTGGCTGTCCCACAATTTTTCGTACAAGGTGCGGGCCGTCATGGAGATTACGTAACCTCAGGTAAAGATTGAGATTATTACATAGCCTAACGGCTATGGGCTATGGGCCATGCGCTGAGGCTCACAGCTCACAGCCCCGCCAGCCGCCAGCGCAGGAGCAGGAGCCCGGCGAGCGCAGCGGCGGAGGCAAGCGTGAAGGTCACGCCCGCGCCCAGGTATTCCCAGGCGTAGCCGCTCGCCAGCGCGCCGACCGTGCCCCCGACGCCATAAGTGAGGCTGCCGTAGATCGCCTGACCGCGCGCCTGGTGGCGCCCGCGAAAGAGCTGGTGGACGATGCCGATCGCCGCGGCGTGAAACGAGCCGAACGTTGCCGCGTGCAGGCCCTGGGCGAGGAGCAGGACCGGGAGGTAGTCCGCGCCCCAGCCGATCATGAGAAAGCGCACCACCGCGAGCGCGAAACTGGCGATGAGGATAGTGCGGAGCGTGAACGCGGAATAGAGGCGCGGGAGCCACAGGAAGATGACGATTTCGCACACGACGCCCAGCGCCCACAGCCAGCCCGTCATCGCCTTGCTGTATCCCAGCCCGACGAGGTGTATCGAATAGAAGGTGTAGTACGGGCCGTGGGCGGCGGCCATCAGCGCGCAAGCCGCGATCAGCGCCACGACCTCGGGCTGCCTGAGTATGCTCCAGATCGGCAGCGCGTCGGACGCGTGAACAGCCGTTCGCGGCTCGGGTATCCGCCAGCAATAGGCCAGCATTCCCGCCATAGTGGTCGCGATCATCCACGGCAGGAAGTGGACGGAGGTCCAGTCGAGCGCATAGCCGATGGCCACCACGGCGACGATGTAGCCGATCGAGCCCCATACTCGCACCGGCCCGTAGCGGCCGGTGTCTCCCCCGAGGTGCGCCAGCGTCGTCGCCTCCACGAGAGGCAAGGCGGCGCTCAGGAAAAAGCTCACCAGCAGCAGGACCGCAAACAGCCAGTAGAACCCGCTCCCGGCAAAGACGCCAAGGAAACAGACGACGCTGGCAGCCGTAGTCGCGCGCAGGAGGGGCGTCTGCCTGCCCGCAACGTCGGCGAGCCATCCCCACAGGTGCGGCGCCACGATACGCGCGACCGCCGGCAACGCCATCAGCACGCCGATCTCGACGGCGGAGCGTCCTACCCAGAGCAGGTAGAGGGTGAAAAACGGCGTGTAGGCGCCGAGGTAGGCGAAGTAGAAGAAGTAGAAGCCGCCGAGCCGCCGGTGCGTCAGGTCCTCACTCACGCTTCATCCGGATCCGGATTCTCCACCGCTGCCGCCGCGCGCAGCTTTTCGATTACGGATGCCGGCGCCTGCGCCGGAACGCGGGGTGTAGCGCAGGCCACGTCGGAATTCTGCGCGCGATGACGCAACGCGTGGTCCATGAGGGTCAGGAGCATCATCGCCTCGCAGATGGGCGTCGCGCGGATGCCCACGCACGGGTCGTGCCGGCCGTGGGTCTCGATGATCGCCGCTCTTCCCTCCCGGTCGATCGTGTGCCGCGCGAGCCGGATGCTGGAGGTCGGCTTGACCGCGACGTGCGCGACGATGTCCTGCCCGGTCGAGATGCCGCCCAGGATCCCGCCCGCGTTGTTCGACAGAAACCCCTGCGGCGACATCTCGTCGGAGTGCTCGGTTCCCTTCTGCTCCACCGCGCGAAAGCCCGCGCCGATCTCGACGCCTTTCACCGCGTTGATGCTCATCATGTTGTAGGCGAGGTCAGCGTCCAGCTTGTCATAGACCGGCTCGCCCCAGCCGACCGGCACGTTGTGGGCGTGGGTCGTAATCCGGGCGCCGCAGGAGTCGCCGGACTTGCGCAGCTTGTCCATGAACTGCTCGAGCCGGGGAACGACGCTGGCGTCCGCCACGAAGAATGGATTGCCGCCGGCGTGTACGTCGTCCCACGACTTGAACGGCACGGCGATCGGGCCGAGCTGCGACAGGTAGCCGCGGACGATCACGCCGTACTTCTGCCGCAGCCATTTCCTGGCGATCGCCGCAGCCGCGACCCGTACCGCGGTCTCGCGCGCCGACTGGCGGCCGCCGCCGCGATAATCGCGGATGCCGTACTTCTGCAGGTAGGTGTAGTCGGCATGGCCCGGACGGAACAGGTCCTTGATCTTCGAATAGTCCTTGCTGCGGGCGTCGGCGTTGCGTATGAGAAGCGCAATGGGCGTGCCGGTCGTGCGGCCTTCGAAGACGCCCGAAAGGATCTCGACGGCATCCTCTTCCCGCCGCTGGGTCACGTGGCGCGAGGTGCCGGGCTTGCGCAGATCGAGGTCGGGCTGGATGTCGGTCTCGGCGAGCTCCAGTCCCGGCGGGCAGCCGTCCACGACACAGCCGATAGCCGGCCCGTGGCTCTCGCCGAACGAGGTCACGCAATAGAGCTTCCCGAGCGTATTGCCCGACATAAAAGTCGATAAAATTCAAGAGCGAGTTTAACATATCGGTATCAGCAACCGGCCCTCGGCCATGGCGAAAAATCCGGATTCCGATCACACCCGAAACCCGTCCGGCATGACGATGCGCGAGTTGCACGAGCGCCTGAAGCAAAACCGGCGGCGCGAACAGGCAGCGGGGAAACAGCAGAACAAGCTCGCGCAGCCGCAGAACCGCTGGCAGCGCGCGGTGCGTTACAACTGGGATAAAAATCGCGGGCGCGGCTGAGGACTGCGCACTACCCGGATCGGTCTCGCTCCGGCGGACTGTCCACCGACGAAGCGGTCGTTGGCTTATCGAGTTGCTTGATGAGCCGCCATGCCATGACACCCAGGACAACGACCCCCAGGATGAGGGCGCCCCACAGACTCCAGCGTTTCCAATCAATGGCCTCGAGCCGGCGCGCTTCACCGCCCAGTTCGGTCGGGGCAAGAGCCTGCGCGACCTGGACGTTTACTTTTTGCGCATCCGAGGCTTTCGCCACGCGTATCGTTGCACCCGCGTCTTCGCGAAACCCGGGCACGAGGGTTTCGATGGCGTAGGCCGCCGCCTTCGCATCGCGTTTTCCATAGACCAGTTGAAAAGGTGGGGAGCCGCGCGCGGTGAACACGAGCTGGTGCGGCACCCAGCCTACCTCCAACCTGAGCGCTCCGACACCGAGACCGCCTCCCTTCTGGTCGACACGCACCAGCCAGTAGCGGTCGCTGGCACCGGCTGTCAACTCCGGACTGCTGATCTCGGCTTCCCCCTTGCGCAGCCGGTAGACCACGCCTTGCACGACGTTGCGCCAGGGCTGGTCGGACTTGTCCCGCGCCAATAGCTCCACCTGCACCACGGTGTTCGATTCCGGCAGGTGCAGGCGCACGCGGTCTACCGGGAAATGGCCGCCCGTATCGAACACGTATTCTCCCGGCTTGGCGGCCTTTCCGCTTTCGACGGACGTCCATTCTCGTGGCGCTTCGACGAATCTCTCGAGCAGTTCCCCGCGCGCGCCGCTCAGCTCGGGCCCCGGCGTACTATCACCCTGCGGCACCCACGCTAGCCGCAGGTATTTCACCGACTGCCGCGGCAACTCGACGCGCTTCTGCTGCAGCCGGCTTGCCCCAACCTCGAGATCGACCAGCGGCGCCGCCCCGACCAGTTGCCGCCACGAGCCAAGGTCGTCGCTCCCGTCCACGCGCAGCTTCCCGGCGAAACCGCCGGCAGGCCGGTCCCAATCGAGTTCCAGGGCGCGCAGTCCGCGGTCGAAACCCGTCAGGTCGAGCAGATATCCGACGGTTCGCTTGGGAGCCGCTGCGCCGGCCGCGCCGCCGCTGACGTCCACGGTGACGGCGCCGCCCGCCCCGCGATGCACGCGGAGCGCGAGCCCGTCGAGTGTCACGCCCGCCGCCGCCTTGAGCGGAAACAGCGTGACGGCAACCGGCGCGGCGGGTTCCAAGCCTTGCATCCGCCGCGCACGCCACGCATGCGGTACCACCTCGCCAGCGCCGTTGAATACGCGCACGTCGCGCAAATCGGCCGCCGCTACCCCGCGGTAGAGCGTCGCGGGCACAGTTACCTCGTATAGCGCCTCGTTGCCGTCCGCGTCGAGGCGCGCGCCGTACGCGTAGTCATCGGGTCGTTCCGCCGCTGATGCGGCGGCAGCGGCAAGCAACAGGAGACAGACAATTGCCGGGTTCATACGGGTTTCTCCTCCGGCCTGGGCGGCACAGGCGAAAAGTAGCCGATCACGATCACCAGCACGCCGACGCCGATGAACGACACGACGCGCTCAACGGTACCAGTATTCGACAGGTCTACCAGGAACAGCTTCACGACCACGACACCGAGCAAGGTCGCGCCGATGACCCACAGGACGCGCAACGCGCGCCGCGTGGCGATCACCATTGCCGCGAGTGCCAACAGGCTCCAGAACAGCGAGAACGCCGCCTGCACCAGGACCGAGCGCATCATCGCGTCGAAGCGGAAGGGAACATCCGCGTAGTGATGCAATGTGCGCAGCAGCACGCCGTTCAGCGCGATGAACAGCACGACACCGAGCGCTTTCAGTGCCGTCTCCGGAGCAGGAAAATACCTTCCTCCGAGACCGAGCCGTCTCGCACCGATGAACCACATCGCGATCGCGAGGAGCGCGCCGGCCTGCGCCAGGTCGAGTGGGTTCAGCAGCGGCACGTAGGGCAGCGGCGCGGGATTGCCGTTACTGACAAGGTTCACGAAGACGGTCCACCCGAGGAGGAACGCGGCGAGCGGCAGCGCGCCCAGGTACAGATAGGCCTTGCGGTGTTCGGACACCGGCCATCCCAGGCGCTCGCCGCGGCTGGCGAACACCGCGATCAAGGCGCCCGGAACGACGGCCCAGGCGATGAGCGGCCATACGTGTCGGCCTGCAACGTAGCGGTCTATCTGGTAGCCGGTTTCCCAGGACAGGACCGCTGCGACGAGCCAGAAACCGGCGGCATGCAGCCACGGGAGCCACGGCGGCTGCTCCGGCCCCTCGTGGCCGCGAAGTATCCACAGATGCGCGGCGAATCCCAGCACCCACCCCAGGTAAGCATGGCTCGCGAACGGATGGTACGGAACGATCTGCGCCTTGCCCAGGCCAAAGCACATCCCGACAAAAACCAGCGCCATGAAGGGAAGCAGAGCCAGTGCGGCAAGACGCGCCAGGCGCCATTGCAGGCCACGCCACAGCAGGTGAAAGGCCGCGCACGAGGCTACGAAGAACAACAGCTCCGAATGCCAGTCCCACGGCGCCGGAACATGCCGGTCGAGCTCGACCAGTCCGCCGACGAACCACCATAACGCACCCCAGAAGAACAACGCCTGTCCGGCCCGGCCCTCGTTCGCGCTCACGCGCTCGCGGTTGCGCTCCAGCCAGTAGCTGCAGAAGAGACCGGCCAGGCTCACCAGCACACACCCGATGTACGCACTGTTCAGGACCGGCAGTGCGCCGGACCCCTTGTCCGCGTCCGCCAAGAATGCGATGCCACCCGCAAACTGCAGGAGGATGCCGAAGACGCGCGGGAGCAGGCGTCCCTGCCGGACGCCCGCCCAGAGCACCGCCGCGCCCTCCACCGCCCACACCGCAGACGTCCAGCGGCCGTCGAAGGCGAGCGGCACCGCGAGCGTGGCAAAGCCCACGCCGAGCGCGAGGAAAGACTCGACAAGCATGCGCAGCTCGTCGCGCTTGCGGGCGTACAGGATGCTCGCCAGCACCAGGTAGAACGCGCCGAGCGCGAACGCGCTCCATGCCGCCCCGAACTCCATGCCGCGAACGAGCGCAGCCTGCAACCCGAATGCCACGATCGGCGTACCGAATACGAGCGTGCCGTCAACGTAGTGCGTGAGTTGGGGAGCCTGGCGCAGGGCGAACAGCACCGCGATTGCCACGTAGAACAAGAAGAAAAGCACCAGGAACGGCTCGGTGCTCGCGAAGAGCGCCGGCCGGTAGAACTCGGAGCCCCACAGGAGCCCGATTACGAAGGTGAAGGCAAAGCCGACGACGTTGAGTTCGCGCCACGCCTTGTAGTACGCGATACCCAGTATCCCGGCGTTGAGCACCGCGTAAAAGCTGAAAAGCGCCACGTGGCTTCCGCCGCCAGTCGAAGCAAAGATGGGAGCGAGAAATCCGCCGACCACCCCCGTGATCGCCAGCGAGCGGGAATCCTGCACGACCGCAAGCACCGCGGAGAACGCTGCGATTGCCGCGAGCAGCCCGAAAGCGAGCTCGCCAGGGAGCAGCTTGTAGAGGCGCAGCGCCGCGAAGACCGTGAGGTACAGCACGCCGACGCCGCCGCCCTGCAGCATCAGGGCATAGCCTGCGCGCTGCAGCCGCAGCCGCCAACCCACCACGAGCAGCGCGATACCGCCGATCGCCACCCCGGCGAGCCGCAACTCGACCGGAAAGAGCTCGCGCTCAGCCGCGTACTTCAGCAGGAACGCAACGCCAATGAAGAGGACGACTATACCTACCCGTACCAGCGTGTTGCCGCCGAGGAGCCAGCGCAATGCCGGATTGTCCTCGCCCCTGGGCAAGGCTTCCGCGCCGATGGGCGCCTCGCGCCCGCCGGACGCGGCGGCAACGATAGGCGATTGCGCTTCCGGCAATGGCCCCGGACCGACAGGCGCCGCCGATGACGGAACACGCCCGACCGCGGCATGGGCTTCGGCCTCCTCCAGCGACATTGCGGGTGCCGCCGCAGGAGACGGTGCGGCAGGCTCGACCCTGGGCGACAAGGGCGGCGCCCCGATTCCGGGTAACGGGTCCCTCGTGTAGCCTGTGTGGCTTTCCGCCTGTTCTGGAGCGCGCTTCCCCTCGAGCGCGAGCAGCCGGTCGTGCACGTCCCCGAGGCAGCGGTAGATGTGCTCGTTCTGGCGCAGGAGCTCGGCGACTTGCTGTGCCGCGTCGGTACTGCCGCCCCCTTTCCTGGATGCCGAACTCAGCAGGGCGCCGGCGATGGTGCCTACGATGGCCCCCACGAGCGCGCCTTCAAAGCCGCCGATCGCGCCGATGATCGCACCGAGTATCAAGCCGATAAACCACATGGCATCCTCCCTCTCCGAACCCGCCCGTTTCAGGCGTTTCTGCGGATGTAATCGACGACGGTCTGCATGGCGCCGATCACGAACTCCTTGTCGATCCAGAAATAGACTTCCTTGCCGACCTTCTCGCTTTGCAGCACGCCCGCATCGCGCAGAACCTTCAAGTGATGCGAGACGGTGGTGCGGCTCAGCGTGCACACTTCCACGACTTGCGAGACGTTCAGTCGCTCACCCTGCTCGAACGTGAGCAGGATGCGCTGGCGATGCTCGTCGCCGAGCGCCGTGTAGACCTTGGCGATCCCCCGCCACTCGCGGGGGATGGCGCGCATGTAGTTGCGGTTCATACGTCGATGAGTTTAGTTATATAGTTATGTTATTGTCAAGCATTTTCACGCGCTCCTGGCCTGGATGCCGGGAGCACATCTGCAACCCGTTGAGACTTACGGAAACAGCGGCGCGCGGTGGCGCCGCGACCCCTAGCGGACCATCTGGCTGAGAAACTCGAAGCCCCACGCCACGCCGAAGCCGGTGACCTCGGTGCCGACCGCGCCCAGCCCGCCCTTGCAGCTCGACGCGGAGAGGTCCATGTGTATCCACGGGCGCTTGTCGGTGAAGCGCTGCAGCAGCCGCGTCGCGAGTATGTGGTCGGCGCCGCCCTCCATGGTGCACTGCTTCACGTCGGCGATCCCGCTGTCGAGCGCCGCATCGTAGTCATCGTCGAACGGAAACGCGCACACCCGTTCGCCGCTCGTCGTTCCCGCCGTGACCGCGGCTCGCGCCAGCTCGTCGCTGGTGGCAAAGATGCCGCTGTAGCGATCTCCCAGCGCGGTGTGCATGCTGCCCGTCAGGGTCGCGAAGTCCACGATCAGATCGGGCCTGGCACGCGCTGCGAGCGTGAGGGTGTCGGCGAGCACCATGCGGCCCTCGGCGTCGGTGTGCACGATCTCGATCGTCGTGCCGTTCAGCGCAGTGACGACCTCGTTCTGCTTGTAGGCGCGCGCACTCAGATGGTTCTGCGCGATCGCCATCCAGCAATCGAGGTTCACCTCGAGCTTCGCCCGCGTCGCGGCGAACAGTATTCCGAGCGCGACGGCGGACCCGTTCATGTCCTCGTGCATGCCCTGCATGTAGCGCGCGGGCTTGAGGTTGTGTCCGCCGGTATCGAAGCAGATCCCCTTTCCGACCAATGCAACCGTCTTGCGCGCTCCCGGCCGCCGATAGCGCAAGTGCACGATTGCGGCATCGTCCTCGGCGCTGCCCTGCGCCACCGCCACGAACGCGCCCGCACCCATGCGGCGGAGACGCTTCACGTCGTACTCCTCGTGCCTCCAGCCGGATTGCCGTGCGAGCTGGCGCAAGCGCGTGCGGTATGCCCCGGGTGTCAGCTCGTTGGGCGGCAGCACCGTCAGCTCCCGGCACAGGAAATTGGCCTCCGCGACCGCCTCCCGGCGGGCGTAACCGCGGGGCTCCTGATGGCCATAGAGCCGGATCGTGCCGAGCGCCGTGGCATCCGACTTCTTCTTGCGCTCAGGCAGCCGCGCGCCATTGACCCAGGCGGTGTATGCGGCGAGCTCCGCGGCATGCCGGCGCTGCGCGGTGCTGCCGAACACGGCGATCGCCAGGTCCCGGGGATTTTCCGCCAGCGCGAGTTGAATCGCCTTGCGCAGCAGCGTCTGCCTCTCGAACACGGATCTTGCGGGATCGAGCATGATCCAGACGGCCAGTGCGCCCCGCGGCAGATCGACCTGGATGGGAGAGCGCACAAGCTCTTCGGGCTTTTTCTTTCGCCTGGCGAGCGCCGCGGCAAGCGATTCGATGCCGGGAACGCTGCGGAAGCCATCGAGTGAGGATGCTTTGGGCAAAACGAAAAGGACGTGCTTCGCCCGGCTCACATCAGCCTGGTTGAGGAGCGCCGCGGTCTGCTCCAGCTTCGCCACCATGAGGAATCGTTAACCCGTTGATTGGTAAGCGCGGATTATAGCGCCCGTGCGGTGACGCCTCGGGGTACAATTTCAAGCATGCCGCGTCTGCTGATCCTCTTTGCGTTCCTACTCAACGTCAATGCCGCAGCCGCAGAGGACATCGTCACGTTGCCGACCCGCGACGCCGTGACGCAAAGCTATCTGTTGTCCGCCTCGGAAAAAGGCAAGGCGCAGGCGGTGGCGGTATTGTTTCCTGGGGGCAACGGCAAGACTGATCTCGAGCGCGAAACCGCGCGCAAGTCGGAGGGCGGCAACTACCTCGTGCGTTCCCGCGGGCTCTTTGCCGCGAACGGCATCGCGGCCGCGGTGGTGGACGCGCCATCCGACCGTGCGAGCGGGATGGACGACGAATTCCGTCTCGGCGCGGCCCACGCGGAGGACATTGCGAAAGTCATCGCGGATCTCAGAAAGCGCTTTCCCGGCACACCGGTATTTCTGGTCGGCACGAGCCGCGGCACCATTTCCGCAGCCTCTATCGCAGGACGCCTCGGCCCCGCGGTGGACGGCGTCGTGCTGACCGCGACCCTGTTTCTGGCGAACAAGCGCGCGCCGGGACTCTCCGGATTCGACTTCGCCACGATCCAGACCCCGTTGCTCTTCGTCCATCACGTCGATGATGGCTGTCGCGAGACGCCCTATTCATCCGCAAAGCGCGTCGCCGAGCGCTACCCGCTGGTCTCGGTCTCCGGGGGCAATCCGCCGCGGTCGGAGCCCTGCCAGGCGATGAGTCAGCACGGTTTTCTGGGCAGAGAGACGCAAACCGTCGATGCGATCTCGAAATGGATGCAGAAGCAGCCCTATCCGCGCGAAATCAATTAGAATTTCCATTGTTTTCCGAGGACTCGGTTCTGTTCCGGGAATTTCCTATTTTTTCCTCCTGAGCAGCGATGCGCTCTTACCTGGACCTGATGAAACACGTGCTCGAGCACGGGGCGCGGAAGAACGACCGCACCGGCACCGGCACTCTGAGCATATTCGGCGCGCAATTGCGGTTCGATCTTGGCGCGGGTTTTCCGCTCCTCACCACCAAGCGCGTGCACCTCAAATCCATCGTTCACGAGCTGCTGTGGTTTCTGAAGGGCGACACCAATACCCGTTATCTCAGGGAAAACGGCGTCACCATCTGGGATGAATGGGCCGATGCGAACGGCGACCTCGGGCCGGTCTACGGCTACCAGTGGCGCTCGTGGCCGACGCCTGACGGCGGGCATATCGACCAGCTGGCGCAGGTCATCGAGCAGATCCGGAAAAATCCCGACTCACGGCGCATGATCGTCTCGGCCTGGAACGTCGCCGATCTGCCCAGGATGGCGCTCCTCCCGTGCCACGCGTTCTTCCAGTTCTACGTCGCCGAAGGACGGCTCTCGTGCCAGCTCTACCAGCGGAGCGCCGACTTCTTTCTCGGCGTTCCGTTCAACATCGCCTCCTACGCGCTCCTCACGCTGATGGTCGCGCAGGCGACGGGACTCGAGCCCGGCGACCTGGTCCATACCTTCGGCGACACGCATCTCTATCTCAACCATCTCGACCAGGCTCGCGAGCAACTCGCCCGCACCCCGCGTGCGCCGCCGGTCATGAAGCTCAACCCGGCGGTGAAGGACGTCTTCCGGTTCCGCTACGAAGATTTCACCCTGGAGAACTACGATCCGCACCCGGCGATCAAGGCGCCCGTGGCTGTTTGAGGGATGGCGCGTCGAGGGGCGGAGCAGGGGCCCCGGTTTCCGGGGATGCGACCCCCGGCGGCGCGCTGCGGCCGACATGAGGGCCCAGTAATTTTATGATGCAGCTGCAGAGGCCGCGGGATGAGGGATGAGGGCCCAAGGCGGAAGGCGGATGGCGAAAGGCGGAAGGATGAGGTAGCAAGTCGGCACCAATCGCCAATCACCAGTCACCAATCACGCCTCTCGCTGATCGTGGCAATGTCGAAGAACCGCGTGATCGGTGCCGACGGCAAGATCCCCTGGCACCTGCCCGACGAGTTGAAGCTGTTCAAGAGCGTCACCATGGGCCATCACATCCTCATGGGCCGCAAGACCTGGGATTCCATAGGACGCCTGCTGCCCGGACGCACGACGGTCATCGTTACGCGCCAGCCCGGCTACCGGGTCGACGGCGCCACCGTGGCGCATTCCCTGGAGGAAGCGGTCTCCGCGTGCGGCGCGGACGACGAGATCTTCGTGATAGGCGGGGCCGAGATCTTTCGGGCAGCCTTGCCGCTCGCCGATCGCCTGTACCTCACGACCGTGGACGCCGAGGTGGCGGGGGACGTCTACATGCCGGAGTTCGCGGAGGGCGAATGGCGGGAAGTCTCGTCGCGGGAGCACGCCATCGACGAGCGCCACCCGTACGCCTACCGTCACGCGGTTCTCGAGCGTGCGGCTGCTCGTTGAGACCGGCGAAATGATCAAACTCCGTCCCCGATATTCTCTCTCCTGCGCGCTGCTTGCTCTGTGCGTCGGCGTCGCACTTGCGCAGAACGTAACGCTCGACGACCTGAGAATCCGCGCCGAGGCGGGGGACAGGAGCGCCACGCGGCAGCTCGCGGAGGCGTACTACCTGGGCCGCGAGGGCGCCGAGCAGAATTTCAGCGAAGCCGCGCGCTGGTATCTCAAGCTTGCCCAGCAGGGAGACGTACGAGCGCAGACCACGCTGGGCCTGATGTACGCCCGCGGCTACGGCGTAAAGAAAGACCCGGCAGTAGCTCATCACTGGTGGAGCTTCGCAGCAGCCGCGAACGATGCGGGCGCGCAGTACAACCTGGGGCTCTCCTACGCCAACGGCGACGGCGTGGCGCAGGACTACGAGCGCGCTGCGCAGTGGTACGAGAAGGCGGCGGAGCGCACTCACATCCAGGCGCAGTACAACCTCGGCCTCCTCTATCTCCAGGGCAAGGGCGTCGCGAAAGACCCCCTGCGCGCGTACTTCTGGGTGAAGGTCGCCGCGCTGCAGGGCGACGACCGGGCGCAGGACTCGCTGAACAAGGTCGCCGCCGGTATGAGCGCGGAGCAGGTCAGGCAGGCCGAGGCTCAGGCCGACGAGTGGATGAAACGCGCGAAGAAGCTCCTCAAGTGAGGCGGCACCCTGCAGAAATCCGCGTCAGCACACGCCCGGCTCGCGGATGAAGTCTTCGTATTTCCCGCTGGGCGAACGCGCAATGCGTTCGACGCGGGCAATCGTGATCTGGTAGGGATGCCCCAGCGTTTCCTGCACGGCAGCGGCGAGAGCACGCTCTTCCGCAGGGTCGAGCGGCCGCGACGCGACGATCCTTGCCTCGATCGCAAGCCGTGTTTTCTGCACGAGCTGCATCTGGCGCAAAGGTGCGATATGCACCCACTTTCCCGCCATGAAGCTCGGGTAGAACCTGCGCCCGTCAGGCGCCATCGCGAGATTACGCTCGCGTCCCAGGACACGGCGGATGACCGGTAGCCCGCGCCCGCAGGCGCACGGCGCGCCCGCTTCGACGTAGTCGCCAATCTCGTAGCGGATGAGGGGCATCGCGAAATTGTGCAGCGTGGTAAGCACCACCCTGCCGATGGCGCCGGCGGGGCAGTGTCGCCCCGACTCGTCCAGTATCTCGACCAGGATCCCCTCGCTCTGGACGTGGTAGACGTCGTGGTCGGGGCATTGCAGCGCGATGAAGCCTGCCTCTACCGATGAATAGATATCCACGACCCTCACCCCCAGCAACGCCCGGCATTCGGCACGCGCCTCCGGGCTCAGGGCATCACCGTATGTCTGAGCCTCCCGTAGCTGCGGCAGCCGGATGCCGCGCCTGTGCATCTCTCGTGCGAGCTCCAGCAGATTCCCCCCCAGCGTCAGCATGTACGCCGGATCCTGTTCGGACAGCCACTCGAGCTGGCGCTCCAGCGAATTGGTGCTGTGCAAGAGCGCCGCAGCCCCATCGCGATAGGCGCTCGTGGTCGCAGGTCCCCACCCGGAAAAGTTCATTCCCTGCTCCCCGCGCACGTCGCGGTCAGATCGGATGGCAGCCAGCTTCAGCCCGAGATCACGACGATGCCACAATTGATCGCGCAGGTTGAACGCTCGAAAGAAGGTCTCCGTTATGGAGGTATGAAGGCAGGTAATCGGTGTCCCAGTGGAGCCCGACGTATGCGCCACAATCACAGGAGCATGAGCGGGGGGCACGTGGGAGCTGTGGAGCGCTTCCCTCGCGTCGCGCACTTGGCTCCGCGTCACCACCGGCAGCGCGGTAAACCATGCCTCCGTTACCGGGTCGCCCGCTCGAAAGCGGGCAGATTCCAGGCGTTCCCGGTAGAACGGTACCGTCTCGTACGCGTGCTTCAGCAGGGCTGCGATCTGCCGGAATTGCTCGGCGCGGAGGACCTCAGGCGCCAGCCACTGCGAGCGGCCGAGCTGGAATTGCAGCGCAAGCGCGAGCGCGCCGGGTTCAGGCGGCACCGCCGGCCAGACGAGGCCGGGGTACGCGGAACGGATCAGATCGAGATGGCTCGTCACAAGGGCAGGAACGATTCGGCAGGGCGCGCTACGCTCGCCCGAGGATGCGCCCGAGTACCGGCAGCCCCCGCCCGCACGGACAGGGATCGCCCACCTCGGCAAGATCACCGATATCGTAGCGGATGAGCGGCATCGCAAAATTCTGGAGCGTGGTGACCACGACGCGGCCCACCGTTCCCGGCGCGCACGCCCTGTCCTCCCCGTCGAGCACCTCGACCAGCACGCTCTCGGATTGGACGTGGTAGTGCTCGTGGTCCGGGCACTGCAGCGCGATGCAGCCCGCCTCGTCGGCCGCATACAGGTCGGTCAGCGGCACATCCCATGCTTCGCGGCACAGCTTGCGCGTTTCCGTGCCGACCGCGTCGCCCGACGTCCGGACCTCACGGAGCGCCGGGAAGCGGACTCCGCGGGCAATCGACCTTCGCGCCAGCTCCGCCGCGTTCGCGGGACTGGTCTGCAGGTAGTCGGGCCCATGCCGCCGCAGCCATTCCAGCTGTGCGTCCGTGCCGGCGTGCGCGCCGAGGACCACGGAGCGGCCGGCGGCGGCAATCATGCCCGTGGCCGGTCCCCACCCCTGCGCTTCCCCGTTCTCCAGGCCCGCGCGTATCGTCGCCAGCGTGCCGTCGAAGTCGCGGCGGTGCCACAGGTGATCCCGCAGCATGAGCGCCAGCCACCACAGGTGGGTCAGCGCGGTCTTCAACGTGCGCACCGGCCGGCCCGTCGAGCCGGCGGTTCGGCTCTCGGAGATCGCCCCATGCGCCGCGGGCGAAGCATTGCTCCTGAGTTCCTCGAACTCGTGCTGCAGATTCTCGCGGCGCAGGAGCGGCAGGCGCTCGAAGCTCTCGCGGGTGACCGCATCCCCTGATCGGTGGCTGCCGTGCCATTGCCAGCGATAGAACGGCACCGTCAGCCGGGCATGGCGGACAAGCGCATCGAGCTGCCGCAACTGGAGCGCGCGCAGGTCCCCGGGAGAAAGCCACTGTGAGCGCTCGAGCTGGTACTGCAGCGCCAGGTGAGTCGCCTCTTCCGGTCCCGTGATCGCCGGCCACGCCATGCCGGGAAGGGCTGACCGGACGAGTATGTGTGGAGCCTGCATGACGCGCCTGCGGCCGCTGGAATGCGTCACAAGATACACTAGAACCTATATGAAATAGGTTCAGATCCGATGCACATCGAAGAACCGCTGCCGGAAAGCGCGCCCCTCGCCCGCCAACTCGCGCTTCGCTGGTGCCGACCCGATCCACAGACGGGTGAAAATTGCGCCTGGTACCACGGTTTCTGGCAATACCTGAGGTTGCTGAAGCTGGTCACTACGCCGGAGCACCACGCCGCTTTCTACCGGTCGGCGCTGGGTGAGGCCGCGCGCCTGCCCGGTGCGAGGCGAGTGCTCGTGGCGGGCGCCGCTGATTACGGCATGCTCGCACACGTGATTGCAGCCTTTCGCGAGCAGGGGAACGAACCGCAGGTGACCGTAAACGACCTGTGCGAGACGCCGCTCAGGCTCAATCAGTGGTATGCGCATCGCGTTGGCAGCGACCTGAGCGTCTGCCGCTGCGACACCCTGCAATACGCGGAGGAGCGGCCGTTCGACGTCGTCTGCACGCACTCCTTCCTCGGGCGTTTCCCGCCCGCTCGACGGCTGGACCTCACCCGGAAATGGTATCGGCTGCTGCGTCCCGGCGGACTCGCCGTCACGGTCAAGAGAATACGTCCGGGCAGCGGCACGGAGCTCTCCGGCTTCACCCCGGAACAGGCCGAGGCGTTCCGCGACAAGGTGCGGGCAGCAGCACGGTCCCTGTCCACGCCGGGAATAGCGCCCGAAGATCTGGCGGAAAACGCCCGGGTCTACGCCGATCGCAACATCACCTGGCCGCTGCGGTCACGGGAAGAGATCGTGGAACTGTTCGAGCGCGCCTCGTTCAGGGTGGACCGCCTCGACTGCACACCCGTCGCATCCGCCTCCTCCGTCGGCGCGAGCGGGCCGACCGCCCTGGGCGGCGCCGAATACGTGCAGATCGTGGCTACGCGGGTCTAGTCCGGTCTTCCAGAGCCTCATGCGGCGCCGGCATCGGCGATCTCCGACATGAAGTCCTCGTACTTGCCGCTCGCGGCGCGCGGAATCTCCCGAACGTAGACCAGCTTGAGCTCGAAAGGCACCGGCAGCCTCGCCTGGACATGGCGCTCGAACTCTTGCTCCTCCTCGCGGGTAAGCGGACGGGCCGTGACCAGCCGCGCTTCGATGACGCCAAAGCTCTTCTGTACGAACTGGTGCTGGACGATGGGCGCGATGTCCGCGAAGCGGTGTGTGCCGAAAGACGGCCAGTAACGCTCGCCCGTTTCCAGCAGCAGCGTATTGCGGGTCCGGCCCATGACCCGGTTGAGTACCGGCAGGCCGCGGCCGCAGGGACAGGGGTGCCCGGCCTCCGCGTAATCGCCGACCACGTAGCGCACGAGCGGCATGGCGAAATTGTGCAGCGGGGTCGCTACGACGAGGCCGGCCTGGCCGGGCGCGCACGGCCTCCCCCACGTATCCAGGACCTCAACCAGCGTGCATTCGGCCTGGACGTGATAGTGCTCGTGGCCCGGGCACTGCAGCCCCAGATAGCCCACCTCCTGGGCCGAATACGCATCGACGACCCGCGCCCCCCACGCCTCCCGGCACAGGTCGCGCAGCGCGGGCGTCACGACTTCGCCGATGGTCATGATCTCTCGCAGCCGCGGAAGCCGCGTGCCGCACTTCAGCGCCAGCCGGGCAAGCTCGGCGACGTTCGATGGATAGGTCAGCAGGTAGTCGGACTGCTGCTCTTCCAGCCAGGCGAGCTGCAAGGCGATCTCGGTGTCGATGGAGAGCAGGGCTGTGCGCCCGGTCGCCGCAATGGCGTCGATGACCGCGTCCCATCCCGCAACTTCCCGCGCCTGGACGTTTCTGCGGATCACCGCCAGCTTGCCGGCAAGGTCGCGGCCATGCCACAGATGCTCGCGCAGCATGATGGCCTGCCACACCAGGTCGTTGAGAGGCGTCTTCATGACACGCACCGGCATCCCGGTCGATCCGGAAGACCGCGTTTCCCCGGGTGGACCGTGCTGGGGGAGCGGCGCTGTGCTCTTCAGGTTCTCGAAGTTCTGCTGGAGGGCGCCACGCGTGAGCAGGGGCAGGCGGGAAAAGCGCTCGGGGGTGAGCGGAACCGCGGAATCGTAGACTCCGCTCCAGCGCTCGCGGTAATAGGGCACCGTGGCGCAGGCGTGCTTGAGGAGGATATCGAGTTGCCGGTACTGGAGCGCCTGCAGCTCAAGCGGGCCATACCATTGCGACAGCTCGAGCTGGAACTGGAAAGCGAGCGTCTGCGCGGCGTCGGCGGAGGGAACCGCCGGCCATGCAATGCCCGGGCAGGCTGAACGGATCAGGCCCAGCGTGCCGTTGGACACGCGCGCTTGCGCGGCGCCTATAGTACGCGCACCTCGGGCAGCGGGAAGCCGTTGAAATTGCTGGCGTAGGCAGTCGTGTACGCGCCGGCGTTGGCGATGTAGATGAAATCGCCCTCCTGGAGGTCTTCCGGGAACATTTCGTCGCGCATGCACACGTCCACCGAGTCACAGGTGGGGCCGGCGACGTTCCACGGTATGAGCTTGCCCTGCCGGTCGGTCTGCACGTCGTAGCGCAGGCCTTCCGTGGTCTCGATGACGCCGCCAAAAACGCCCGCGTCCCAGTACATCCAGCGCTTTCCGGCGCGGGTCGCGGTGCCGACGACGCGGCACACAAAATAGCCGGCGTCCGACACCAGGTAGCGGCCCGGCTCCGCCATCACCCGCACCTCCTGCGGCAGGTCCCGCAGGCCGTGGTTGATGATCTCGGCGATCTTTTCGATGGAAGGGATCGGCTTCACATGGCGCACGGGATAGCCGCCGCCCACGTTGAGGAGCCGCGGTGTCAGCCCTGCGAGGCGCATCTTCCTGAAAACCCGCTTGGCGCCTTGTATGCCGACCCGCCAGTTCTCCGGGTTGCGGCACTGCGACCCCACGTGGAAGGTCACCCCTGCCAGGTCCGCTTTGAGCGCCGCCGCTTCGGCGATGATCCCGTCGACCTCCGCCGGCTTCATCCCGAACTTGCCCGAGAGCGGCCAGTCGCTGCCCACGTTGGGCGCCTCGATGCGGACGTACAGCTTCGCGTCGGGCTTGATGCCGTGAATCTTGCGCAGCTCCTCGATGCTGTCGAGCGCGTACCACTCGACGCCCTTCGCCGCCGCGTAGCGTATCGAGTCGCCGGACTTCACCGGGTTGCTGTAGCAGACCTCGGCCGCCGGCACCTTGAGCTTGAGGAGGATATCGAGCTCCGCGATCGAGGCGATCTCGAAGCCCGTGCCCTCCTCGATCAGGACCTTCAACACCCTCGGATCGGGATTGGCCTTGACGGCATAGTGCGGATGAACGCGGGGCATAGCCGCCTTGAAGCGGCGAGTCTTGGCTCGGACGATGTCCGTGTCTATCAGCAGGAAGGGCTTGGTATAGCCGCGCTGCAGCGCATCCCGTACGTGGCTGAAGTCCAGGCGGACTTCCGGATGCGTGTCGAGGAGTTGGGGCTGCTCGGTTTCGGGTGGGGTTGGCTTCTTGAAGGCGACAGGGCGCACGGCCATCTCAACGTTCTCCTCGAGACCTACTCGGGAACGAGCAGTCCAAGCGCTACTTCCACCGCCTCGCGGCACGTCGTTGCCCATGTCATGACAACTCCCCTTCTTTCGCTATTTACGTCGCGAAATCGCAAAACTTTCGCGAAATATAGCACCGCGGTACCAGGAAGCAAGAGTTTTTTCCCGTTTTTCCAAAAATTTACCGGCGAATAATCGACGCGAGAGCCGGGGACGCGACGCGCAGACAGCGGACGAGATCGCCTCGGCGGCAGTCGGCGAGCAGCGCGCGGAAAGAAATCGGAGAGCGCTACCCGAGGAAAACCGCAGGCAGCGTGCGACACCAAGCAGGCTCGGAACAAGCAGTCACGTCACTCCCCTGCAGACGGGGAAGGCAATTCATTCCGCAACCGGATCCCGCCTTCGCGGGGATGACTTGCTGGCTAAACCTTCGGCGGCGTAACGCCGGTCTGCCCCTGGTACTTCCCGCCCCGGTCCTTGTAGGACGTCTCGCACACGTCATCGGGATCGGACTCGAGGAAGATCACCTGGGCTACGCCTTCGTTCGCGTAGATCTTGGCCGGCAGCGGCGTGGTGTTGGAGAACTCGAGCGTCACGAAGCCCTCCCACTCCGGCTCGAAGGGCGTGA